>Ga0118677_10004069_pt1 | contig 27005 bp, 19 predicted proteins | sample AliMusrvi5mmetaG_FD_86154 | JGI IMG/M metagenome (GOLD analysis project Ga0118677, IMG submission 86154) | reverse complement strand
CCTTCTACCTTGAAGCCGTAAACGTCTACCTCAAGTCCGCATTCAAGCCCAGGAAACCACGCTCGACCAAGAAGCCAGCCAAAGGGACACCACCAGCTTCAGATCAGGCCTGAACGGTTACAGAATTTGTTATAAGAACAATGCAGGGACCAGCCATATCGGTTGGTCCTTTTGCATGTCCGGAGGTCTGTATGAACCCAATCCCCATCGCAGCCGGGATCCTCGTGAAGGTTTTGCTTGAGTGGCTCCTAGACAAGGAGTGACCAATCCCTCTCCCCATACTGGCCCCGCAGAGCGGGGCCTTCTTCTGTCTGAAAGGACATTCCGTGGCACACAACCTCTACCTCGACACCATGGCCTTCACTGGCCAGCGACCCTGGCACCAGTTGGGCGTTCAGTTCGACCAAGAGTTCACCAGTGCGGAGGCCATCGCCGCCGCCCGGCTGGACTACCCCGTCCTCAAGGAGCAGCTCTACCGCGTCCGCCCCGATCTGGGCCCCGGCCTCCTTGAGCCAACCGATGCCTTCGCCACCATCAACGGCCACACCCACGATGTCCTCGGGGTGGTGGGCGAGGGTTACGAAATCCTACAGAACCGGGAGGCGTTCGACTTCTTTGACATTCTGCTCAAGGAATCCGGGGGCAAGCTCCAGACCGCCGGGGCCATCGGTAAGGGGGAGAAGGTCTGGATGCTGGCCAAGCTGCCAGAGGTCTTTTACCCCATCGCCGGTGATGGGGTGGAGCAGTTCATCCTGGGCGTCACCTCCCACGACGGCACTATCAAGACCGAGGTTCGCTTTACCAATATCCGCGTGGTCTGCCAGAACACCTTCAACCTGGCCATGCAGGGAAGCCGGGGTGTCATCTCCATCCGGCACACCAGCCAGATGCGGCAGAAGCTGGAGATGGCCGCCATGGTCTTGCTGCGCTACCGGGATCACTTCGACCTGACCACAGACCAGTTCAGCAAGCTGGCCAGCGTTCGCGTGGATGATGCTTGGCTGGACGAATACCTCCGGCGAATGATCGGTGACCCCGACCAGGTGCCAGATGGTCGATCTCGCACCCTCATGCAGAACCGAATCCGGCTCATCGAAGGGAGACTTGCCTTTGGCAAGGGAGTGGACCTGCCCGGGGTCTCCGGATCCGCTTGGTGGGCCCTCAATGCCATGGTCGAATACGCCGACTTCGACATGAAGGCCAAGGGGCAGGCCATGGACGAGTCCCGCCGGACGAACAGCATCCTGTTCGGCACGGCCGCCGACTTCAAGCAGGAAGCCTTCGATACCGCCATGGCCATGGCGACGAGGTAGTCATCACCTTGCCTCAGCAGCTCATAGGACCGCAACTCCTCCAGAAATCCATCCACCACAAAAGAGCCGGTCCCCGACCGGCTCTTTTCAATCAATGGAGATAAACATGAACCACCTGAACATACGGTCAGCGCTTAAATTGCGGATTGAACACAACCCAAGGCAGTCCCCTCGACACCTCTACATCGGGGCATCGGAGGTCGGCACCTGCCAGCGCAGCGCTATCGCCTCCAAGATCCAACGCCCTGAACTGGATCCCGCCTCAATGGGCAGGATGCTTTCTGGACGCGCCCTTGAGAATGAAGTGGTCCAATTGGTCCGGGCCGCCCTCGGTTCCAAGCTCCGCGACACAGGCCGGGTCCAACGCGAATATGAGCACCCGACCCTCCCGTTCCGAGCACACCCTGACGGCCGCATCATTGGGGAAAACGGGGACGGAGTCCTGGAGGTGAAGACTGCCAGCGCCGCCACCTTCAAGCGCTACCAGTCCGACGGGCTCCCTCAGCACTACTTGGACCAGGTCCAGGCTCAGATGGGACTCTCCGGCCTTGGCTGGGGGCTGGTGGTGCTCGTGTCCCGCGAGAACTTGGCTGAGATGTCCACCTTCCCGGTCACCTTCAGTCCTGATCACTTCCGCTTCCTGGAAGGCCGGGCCCGTAAGGCAGCGCCCTACTTTGAGGATTCTTCCTGCCTCCCTCCCGGGGAACCGGAGCGGGGCTTTTGCTTCAACTGTCCCTTCGCCATGGACTGCCCCGAGCACCAGGCTCTTCGCAAGGCCGGGGAACACGGTGAAGTGCCCGAGGTGATCCGACTGCAGCTATCCGCCCAAGTGGAGGAGCTGGGGATCGTGGAAAGCCAGCTGAAGCCGCTCGAGCAGCGGACGACCGAATTGCGGGACCAGATCAAGTCGACCCTCACCATCTACATGATCGACAAGGTGAATCTGGATGGGGGCACGGCCCAGATGGTCACCTCAAATCGCACATCTTTCTCTGCCAAAGACTTACAGCGAGAGGCTCCAGACCTCTATTCCCGCTACCTCAGAACGTCCACCTTCACCAACCTCCGTATCACTTCCCGCAAAGGAGTCAGCCCATGTCTGTCAACGGCGTCGTAACCCTGCCACCCGCACCCCCATCGGCCATGCCTCCATTCGGGCTGTCCGAGATCCGCAAGCGAACCCAGGCCGTGCAGGAGGTCATGCGCGGCGTCATGAAGGAAGGCACCCATTACGGCACCATCCCGGGCACCCCCAAGCCCTCTCTCTGGAAGGCCGGGGCCGAGGTCCTCTGCATGACTTTCCGACTGGCCCCCATCCTGGACAGCCATGTGGTGGTGGATGACCTCGACTCGGAATGGCCCTACTCCGCCACCAAGCGAGACGGCTCAATCGTCCAGGGAACCTGTATAGGGTTCTTCGAGGTGGAAGCCACCTGCACCATCCATGGCCCCCAGGGCGAGGTCCTCAGCCGCTGCTCAGCCCGGTGCAACAACCGGGAAGCGAAGTATCGAGCACTGAGCCTCTTTGAGATTCGGAATACCATCCTCAAGATGGCCGAGAAGCGGGCGTTCGTCAGTGCGGTGCTGATGGCAACTGCTGCCAGCGACATCTTCACTCAGGACCTGGAGGATCTGCCAGAGCTGTTGGAGCCTCATTTGGCTGGGAAGGTGGTAACAGAGAAGCCCAAGCTTCCAACGAAAGAAACCCCGTTACTCACGCCAAAGCGGGAAGCATGGCTCATGCGCGTAGCTCAAGAGGGGCAGATCACTCCTGAGGCCGTCCAGCGGTGTATGGACTTTCTCAAGGGTTCGACATCACAGAAGGTGACGGCCTTCTTCGACGAGATGGCCCGAAAAAAGGTGGCTGTGTTCGCACCGTTCCAAACCGCCTGCTGATGCACGGCAAAGACGACGGGTATCCGCCGTCTTTAGCTATTCATGCCTATCGAATCCTCATGAGTCTATTCTTCTTGCATCCTGCCTCTGGCAGTTTCATCTCACAGGAGCGCTTCACATGACCAAGAAGACTACTGGACCAAAAACAGCCTCGAAAGCCTCCTCTGTCTTGACAAACCCCTCCACTGGGAAGGCCTCCAAGACTGCTGCGGGGAGCGCGCTTTCCCAAGTCGCACTTCCAAAGGTTACTTCTGCAAAGGCGGCATCCGCCGCCTCAAAGGTTATGCGCGATGGACGCACTAGCCCTGAGTCAAAGAGTTCAGCTGCATCGGCCCTGTCACAGCGAACGGACAAGAAGAAGGGCAAATGAGTTGTTATCTCTATGATGCATTGCTGGTTACCAGCATCCACACATCTGCAGCGACCTGAGGCCCAATACCCTTCATCCGACAAAGCAACTGCTTGGCCTGATCCTTTTCACCCTTAGTAACCATATTGCTCAGAGAGTCGAGCTGCCCCTCAGACACTGCATTCATCAGACCAATTAGACGACCAGCCATCATTTCGGTGAGTAGACCCCTGTGGTAGCCTGCCCGGTCGAGCCGCATCATGACATCTGGGCTGTTGGCATTGGCAACCTTTGTGGGGTCCGTAAGCCCTAATTTCCTTAGGTTTGGCAGTAGTGAGTATGACTTTTCAAGTGGATACCTGTTCACTGCAAGCACCGAAACGACGATGGCTTCGAGGTGTTCCTGTTTCAGTGACATTTGTCAGACCTCCAATCCCGAGACTACAACCTCACACGCTACTCCCAGCTCTTTGAAGTGCTGAATACCACAACGAACCTTGTCTGCCTCTGAGTTACGCAACTTGAGGAAGTCCTTGGTGCTCTTGGTCTCTTTGACCAAGTAAAGAGTGGAGTCCTGGTGCTTCACAATGGCCCAGTCAGGGTTGTATTTCCCAACAGGGGTATCGATCTCGAACCAGCCGGGAAGCTTCACGAAAAGGCGTATGTCATCACGGCTGTCGAGAGTTTTGGCGAACTCCCGTTCAATCTCAGAGTCATAGACCACATATTCGTAGAGCGAGTGTTCGACTTTCTCCGCACTCAGGAAATTTACCAGTTCCTCGTTCTTGAAGAGCAACATTTCCCATTCGAAATTGGGTGTGGTTCCGGGGATCCGCTCGTATTTGATCCCGTCCACCAGCATGCGATGGAGCACCGTCTTTAGGATGTGGGCGATCTCGTCCATGAAGCGCTGGGGGTTCGCGAAGAACTCTGTCAGGCGGCCGGAAGCCTTCAAGATGTGGACCAGGGTGGACCGTGTGAGTTCGGTCTCATTCTGCAGGTAGGCCAATAGGTCCGGAACGGGACGCGCACCATACGGCACCACTTCTTCAGAAACACCAAGGGCCGTGGCCAACACCCCGCCTTTCTCCACCCGCAATTGCCCGGCCACGGTTCGGATCTTGGGGGCCTCGATGGTGGACATGCGTTTGATCTCATCCAGCGCTCGCTCCACCAGCTTGTCCGTCTTGAACTCCACACGATAGGTGGTCCTGGGCTTGATACGGTCCCATAGTTCCTTGAAGTCCTCTGTGAGGACGATCTCCTTCTTCAGGCGGTTGGGGCCTTCCTGGGTATCCCGGCGGATGTGGCGCTCGATCTGGTATTCCGTGAGCAGATCCACCACCGCAGGCGCCATGTCCTGGAAGGTTGCTGGAAGATCTAGCGAGAACCCAGGTTTCTTGGGGTCAAAAGCAGGCTGGATGCGGTTTTGGTCATCAAGCATGCCCTTGGCTACCAGAGAACTTCGGATGGCCTCGGCCGATTCCTTTCCGAGGGGTTGCTCCTGCCCATCCACCACGCGGATCAGTCGGATCAGTGCGGTAAGGGGAACCTTGCCGAAGGTGACGCCGCAATCCTCTTCATACTCCGTCTGCAGGGCCCGTGCGAAGTCTTCGTAGCTCTCGCTGGCCATGACATAGAGTTTGTTGATCGAATCATCCCGCACGCGGCAACCATTCTGGTCCACGGGTAGGCGAAGGCCCCGACCAATCTCCTGGCGCTTGCGCAGGGCGCTACGGGCCTCGTTCAAGGTGCAGATCTGGAAGACATTCGGGTTGTCCCAGCCTTCGCGCAGGGCGGAGTGGCTGAAGATGAAGCGCAAGGGCTCATCCGAAGAAAGCAGTCGCTCCTTGTCCTTCATGATGAGGTTGTAGACCTCATCATCGGCCTGGGTGGCGCCGCTGGTGTCTTTCAGGACGCCTTTCTTGTCCTGGGCGAAGTAGCCGTTGTGCAGCTTCTCCACGGACTCCTGGAGCCAGGTCAGGCCTGAATAGCGCGCATCCTTCTTCAGATCAGCCAGCGTCTCCTCGAAGGCTGTGGCGAACTTGCCCTGGAGGGGTTGGCCATCCTCGCCATAGTCCCGATAGTTGGCGACGCGATCAATGAAGAACAGCGTCAGCACCTTGATGCCGCGGTCTCGAACCTGGAGTTCCTTCTGCAAGTGGCGCTCGATGGTCTTCCGGATCTGCGTGCGCCAGACATCGTCCCGCATGCCGCCGATTTCATCCCCCTCGCGCAGCACCCGCCCGTTGTTGAAGCGAATGAAGGCATTACCAGGCTCGGCGTTGATCTCGGCCACGGAAAACCCGTCCTGATAGCAGGCCCGCTCATCGGACAGGGCATAGAGGTCTGCGCCCTGCTTCACCGTGATCCCCTTTTCCTTGGGCCCTTCGGTGGTCTGCTTGTGGATGCGCAGTTTGGCCTTGATGCCCTTGGCGTAGTCAATTTTATCCACGCGGACGAAAGCATCGTTCGCCGCGCCCTCGGCTTTGGAGCTGGCTACGATGATCTGCTTCACTAGGCGCAATTCGAAGGCGCGGACGGGATCCAGGCGGTAGATGGGGTTGTAGAGATTTCGGTGCGTGGCGGAGTAGCGCAGGGTGCAAAGCGGGTTCAGGGCTTTGATGGCTTCCTGGGCCTTGTCCGTGGAATCCACGCTCTGGGGCTCGTCGATGATCACGATCGGGCGAGCTGCCTGCACGAACTCGATGGGCGCGTGTCCAGAAAGCTGATTCATCTCCTTGTAGATCACGTTGCTCTTCTGCTCGTCTTCCGTGCCCGTGAAATTCTTGCGGAAGGCGTCAATGTTGATGACCAGGATTTGAAGCGTGTTGCTCACCGCGAACTGCCGCAGGCGACTCACATCCTTCGCGTTGTAGACGAAGTGTTCGCATGGCAGGTTGTCGTAGATCCCCCGCAGGTGGTCCCGCGTGATTTCCAGGTTCTTCAGCACACCTTCGCGAATGGCCACGCTGGGCACGACGATGATGAACTTCTGGAAACCATAGCGGCGGGACAGCTCGTAGATGGTCCGCAGATAGACATAGGTTTTCCCCGTGCCGGTTTCCATCTCGACCGAGAAGTGGGGGCAGGTTCGGGCGGTGTCGGCTTGGGCATCGAAGAGGTCCCAGACCGCCAAAGGTGCCAATGCATCCGGCACCTCGATATCGTTTCGGAGCTGGACCGTGCGGGTATTCTCTCGAAGGCGATCTTCGTCCAGCAATAGGCGATTACCAAGGCCCAGCTCGGTCTGCTCCTGCCCCTCGAACATCCCGCCCAGGTCCCCCTGGCGAATCACGCTGAAAATGGGGGCGCCGATGGGCTGGCCGTCGAAGAGGTCCACCACCGAGGCCACGGCATCGAGCTGGTAGGTCTGGTTGGCGTCGAACTGCAGTTTCATGGTTATTGGTCTTTCGTTTGGTAGGCCTGCTCGGGATGATTCAATCGGTCCTCGTGAAGCAACCGAAGCGCCTTTTCGTCCACCATGGGGGACAAGAATCGGGATCGGAGATTCACAGGATCACGATTCAGCAGCTCTCCGAGTCTTCCAGCCGTCAGGAACCGCCCCTGGCAAAGGGACAGGATGGTCTCCCGCATCAAGGCCTCACTCACCTTCCCGGTGCTCCTGACTGGTGCGGCGAGCGTTTCCAAATGCGTTTGATCGGAGACTGTGAGGCCAGGCACCTCCTCCTGCCCCAAATGAATGGAGTCATCTGGCAAATGAATGGAGTCCGTGCCCACTTGAGAGGAGCCCCCCTCCGTTTGAATGGGGTCTGGCCCAATGGCGGCCTGTGCCGGTGGCTGGTTCGGGGCCTGGAATAGAGGACCTGCCGTATCCCTCCATTCCAGCCGGTATTGCGACCAGCGCCTTCGATTGTCGGAAACCAGCCAGCCGCGCTGACAGAGGCCCTGGAGTCCACGGGTGATGTCCACCGGATGATCGGTGGCGAGTTCTTGCAGGCGGGTGTTCGAGACCCAACCCTCCAGCTGGGCGGTGGCCAGAGCTTGGACTTCCAGGGGCGAAAGGCTGTCGAACTCGGGGCCTAGGTGCTCTCGCAGCGTGGTGATGACCTCATCCGGGATGAGGCTCAACATGGGGAGGCTCAGGGACACGCGGTCGGGCTGATCCAGCAGCTCGATTCTGGGGGCACGCCAATGCCGGGTTCTCCAGCCAGAGCGGATCCTGTCCACGCCCGAACCGGCCTGCTCCCCGCCCCCCATCATCAGGAACATCTTCTGGATCGCCTTGTTGCGGCACTCGCTGACGGCCCCTCGATGATATTGGGCCAGGGAAACCAGCAGCGTGCCAGGGTTCTCCATCACGAATTTGTCGGGATACCGCTCGATGACTACGCCGCCGGGCACGAAGTAATCCGCATGGATGAGCGCATTGACGAAGGCCTCCCGTAGCGCCTCGTGAGCGGGTGTTTCATCCTGGCGAACCCCCTTGGACAGGTGGAAAGGCGAGGTGATGCCCGCCGATAGGCGAGGCCAAACCCGCTGGAAGAACTGGAAGAGATTCGCTTCCCAGGTGCCATCGGGATATTCGCGGTGCGTCCATCGCACGGTGGGATCTAGCTTCTCGCGGTAGTCGACGAAATACTCGGGCGCAGCCGCGATGTCTCGGATGGCCTGCTCATGACCGAACATGATCAGGCCCGCCAGCGTCAGACCTTCATCGCCGGTAGCTCGGTCCCGCCGCCAGCCACCTAGCTTCCCAAGCAGGGCCTTGTCGTCCAGGGCGAGCCAAGCATGGTCTCCCTTGGAAGAGCGGAACCGCTGGCGATACTGCGTGAGGCTGGGGGTATCAAGGTCCTCCATCCCGAAGTGGGTCAGGATTCGGCTGTCTACCGGCGCTTCGTCCGCGTCCGCGAGCATACGGCGCACTTCGACATCAAGGCAGTGATAGTCGCCTTCGTGGCGACGCTTGAAGGTGTTCCCGAAAGGATTGGGCCCAAGATAGACCGGGCGCTGGGTGCGACTGGCCCTGGGGATGGTGATGACGATCACCTCCACTCCTTCGACCAGCAACACGGTAATATCCTGCTCCGATAGCAGGTTCTGACTGACCTTCCCGCGGTCGTGGAGATTGTCCCAGAGCAGCTTCTGGTAATTGGCGATCTGTTCCCTATTCAGGCCGTCAAATCGGACATGATCCCCATCCTCCCGCACACCCAAGACCACAGCGCCGCCCTCGGTATTGGCCATGGCACTGTAGGTTTCCCAGAGACTTCCCGGCAATCCACCCCTAGCGGACTTGAACTCCCAGTCCGTGTTCTCCCCAACCTGGGCTGCCTGAAGGACTTCAAACGCGGTGGTCATGAGCGCCTCATACCGTCAGGAACTTGGCGACGCCCTTGGTCTTGAAGATCTGGACGGCATTGGTCTTGAGTTGGTCGTTGCCCGCGAAGCCCTCGTCCAGGCATACCACGCATTCCGGCGTGAAGTCGGCCATGGCGCGGATCAGGTCCAGGCTCAGATCCCGCTCCAGGCAGACCAGCATTCCGTTCCCGGCCACGCCGAAAACCTCGTGCCCGGCCAAAGAGAGCGCCTCGACGGGCGTCGTGAGGGGGAAGCCCCGCTTCAACAGAATCTCGAATAGCAGATCCTGGTTGCTACGGCCTTCCTTGAGGTGGTCAATGAATAGCTCAAGCTGTTGGACCAGGGCTCCAGACTCGTGGGAGATCTCTGCATCCCAAGGCTTAAAATTGGAATCCGCAAGTTTGAACACCCGAAAGCCTAAGTCTTGTTTAGTCACGTCTTCCTTAATCAATTCTCCATCAGTGAAAACAGCCTCAGTATCCAACTTTTTGATGACTCGTCGGACTCGTTCCTTGGTGATGTCAACTATGGTTGGGTAATCATCGCGCCCTGTCGGTTCTGGAAGCTGAACCAATACAAAATGCCTATCCCCACCATCTAAATTGTTCTGCTCCAACACTGCCTGCCCTGTCGTGCCTGAACCTGCAAAGAAATCCATGTAGATTCCTGAAGGGTCTCCAGATATTTCGATCATTCTACGAATTAGACGACTTGGCTTGGGAGAATCAAAGACGTCGGCTTGGAATAGGTTACCAAGCTCAGTAGTTCCCTCCTGTGTATGTCCAACTTCTGAATATCCCCAGATCGTTCGTGGGACAACCTTATCCATTTCATTTAAAAACAACTTGATTCTAGGGAAACGTGCACGCCCTTCAGTGCCCCAATAAAGCCTGCCCTCTGAGATGAAACGATCTGTAACTTCTTTAGCATATTTCCAGACAGCCGTTTCTTTAGGCCATATTAACTCATCAGTAGTTGGATTTTTAATGGGGTAGTAAAGATTTGGACGTTCATCTTTGCTTTTTCCGCAAGTATAGGTGGCAGAGTTCCAAACTCCACGTGGATCAGCATCAGGATTCCTATAATAAGCAGTTTGGGTTTCATTGCGTTCTAATCGCTGCGGTCTCCAAATTTCCTTTCTCTTGGCATAAATAAGAATAATATCGTGATCGCTGCTAAACCATTTTGCATCATTAGCTGGAGATACCTTTTTTTGCCAAGTTACAGAGGTAATAAAATTTTCCTCTCCAAATATCTCGTTACAAAGTTTCCTTAAATTATCATCTTCAGAATTATCGATTGTAATGAATATAACTCCATCTTCACGCAACAAATTCCTAGCAAGATATAACCTTGGATACATCATGTTCATCCACTTGGAGTGGAATCTACCATCCGTATCCACGTTGGTCCCAAACTTCCTACCTTGGGCATCAGCTTGCCCCGTGTATTCCAGATAGGTCTGAAGGGACTCACTGTAGTTGTCTGGATAAATGAAATCGTTGCCGGTGTTGTAGGGCGGATCGATATAGATCATTTTCACCCGACCTAGATAGGACTTTTGTAGCAGTTTGAGCACCTCAAGGTTGTCCCCTTCGATGATCAAATTCCCCGTGGTGTTGAAGTTGACGCTCTCCTCTGCGCAGGGCCGCAGAGTGCCCATGCTCGGGGCCTGGATGGTCTTGAAGCAGTCAGCCTTCCCCGGCCAGTGCATGCCATAGCGCTCCTTGCCCGTATCCACTGTCTCGCCCAGCACGAGCTTCAAGCGGTCGAAGTCAATCTTCCCGCCCTCCGTGCAAATCTCGGGGAAGAGGCGTATCAGCTCCTGGTGCTTCTCTTCGCTCAGGTTCAGGGATTTCAGGTCCAGCTTCTCAGGGGCTTGGGGCATGGGGATCCTTAGGTCAGTTCAGAGTCCAGCGCAGTATGAACAGGTTCTCGTATTCCGTGGTCTGGGTCAGTCGTCTGGATATCTCGTCCAAAACTGCGTCCTTTTGGCGATCCACATCTCGGCTTGCGGCATCGAATGCCCGCCAAGCCTCGTCACGTTTACTTTCCAGAGTTCGAATCTCTCGCTGACGTTCAAGCTTCTCTGGAAGAGTGGGGGCCTGCCGGGCACCCCTACGAGCTTCCTTTAGGCGGTCGTCAAGGTCTGCCAACTCTGACTTGAGAGAGGTCCGCCGGTCTTCCGCCCAGCGATCCAGCTTGTCCATCTCCTGGTCGAACCACCGACCATTTCGCCCGGCCTGGTCTGCCAGCAACTCCTGGCGGGATTGGAGACTGGCCTCTTCAAGTCTTGCCCTAGGCACGTCCGTGGCCTGCACAGAGCCCTTCACCGTTCCTGGCAAGTCGAAGAGCCTGCGGCATTGGTCTTCTGCCAACCAGACCCCGTCCTGGAAGCATCCCACCAAGACGAGGTGATCTTCCGGCTCGATGGCGCTTTGGGTGAAGCGGGAGCATGCCACCCATCCGCTCTTCCCTCGCATGGGCTCCAAGATGGAGATCTTCTTGGCCGCCATTTGGTAATCGAATGCAACGACGCTCGGGGGCGTGTGTAAGCCCTTGGCAAGTCCCAGGACTCGCTGTGCCAACGGATGGCCGACTCGGTAGATGTTGGCGTCCTCCACGGCCTTTCCCATGCGATAGGGGCCGGGATGAATTCCTTCCTCGGGAAAGGGGTTGGTGTGCAGCGTAAAGGCATAGCCCTGAGGCTCAAACCGAGCATGGTTGGCCAGGACATGCCGAGTCAGGGTCCAGAGCCGCTCGTTGAACCGGTCCAGAGCATCGGCACTGGTGATCCGCACCTTCTCGATGACCTCCTGATCGAAGTTGTCCAGGAGCTGTTCCCGGGCATCCCGTTGCCCCTCAGCGATCCGAGACCCCAACTCCTGCTGCAACTGGTCGAACTCGAAGCGGATCTGCTCGGGCGTGCGGCACCGCTGATAGATGGCAGCAATGCGCTTCTCGAAGTCCACCCCGCTCTCAATGGCCCCCAATACCTCATCACTGGCACCGAAGACACCGTCAAAGAGCTTGAACTTCTGGTCCAGCAGCTCGTAGACCCTGGCATCCGCCTCATTTTTCTTGTTCAGGAAGTTCACGACGACCACATCGCACTTCTGACCGTAGCGATGGCATCGACCGATTCGCTGCTCGATTCGTTGGGGATTCCAAGGAAGGTCGTAATTCACCACCAGGTTGCAGAACTGGAGGTTGATGCCCTCTGCCGCCGCCTCGGTGGCCAGCATGATGGAAGCGTCGTCCCGGAAGCACTCCACCAGAGCTGCCCTCATGTCCGCACTGGGAGATCTCGTGATCTTGTCCGTGCCCGCATGCTTCTTGAGCCAGTTCTGGTAGATGCCCTTGGATTCTGGATCAGCATTTGTGCCGTTGAATCGAAGCACCTTGCCCTTGAACTCAGTCTCCTGGAGTAAGCGGAATAGATATTCCTGGGTCCGGCGGGACTCGGTGAAGATGACCGCCTTGGGTTGCAAGGAGGAGGAACTGGACCGGGCCCGAGCTTCGGACGCTGCCGCGAACCCCCGTCGCAATGCCGTAAGCAGCACTTCGCCCTTGGCGTTTTTCAGGATTGAGGTGGCAAGGCTGAGGAAGCCTCGGAGCTTCTCCGCTTCTGCCCGCATCTCCGCAATGGTTTCAGCCGTCAGTGGGGCATGGCTTGGAGTGGTTTCTTCTTCGTCCTCGTCCCATTCCTCTGCCGTCTCGTCCAATTCCTCGTAGTCCTCGACCAACTCGGAGGTATCTGGGGGCACTTCAGCGGCCGTGGCAGCGGTTTCCAAACGCAGAGCCATGCCCTCCAGCGTCCCCGCGATGGCGAAGGTGGACGAGGCGAGTAGCTTGCGGAGGACCAAGGTGATCAGCTGGCGCTGACTAGCGGGTAGGGCGTGCAGCACGGGCTGTTGTAGGTATTCAGAAACCCAGTCGTAGAGCCGTTCTTCGTCAGGATTAGGCACGAACTCCTGCACCAGGGCGTGGCGATCCGTGTAAGGGACGTATTCAAGCACTTGGCGGCGAAGTGTCCGCTTGCAGACAGGCTTCAGTCGTTCCTTCAGGTCTGTGAAGTCGTCCTCGTTTCCTAGCCGGGCGAAACGGCTTTTGAAGCTCTGAAGGTCACCGAAGGTGAAGTCGTCGATGATGCTCACCAAGCCATAGAGCTCCAGCAGTGAATTCTGGAGGGGCGTGGCGGTAAGCAGGGCCTTAGGGAAGGGCGCCAAGGCTGATTTCAGGGCATTGGCAGTCTTATTGGTCTTCTTGTAGACGTTGCGGAGCCGGTGGGCCTCATCCACCACCACCAGGTCCCAGGGCACCTGCCGGATGTAATGCTCCATGGTTCGAGCGAACTGATAGGAGCAGAGGACAAGTCCGTTCTGGAGGAAGGGATTGAGGTTCCCCCCACGCACCGCGTCATTGAAACTTCGTCGTTCCAAGATGACCGATGGCAAATTGAACTTGTCGGCCATCTCCTGGCTCCACTGCTTGCGGAGGTTCGCCGGGAGGATGACCAGAAGGCGACGTTTCCGCTCAGCCCACTTCTGGGAGAGCAGGAGCCCAGCCTCGATGGTCTTTCCCAGCCCGACCTCGTCCGCCAGGATGGCGCCCTTGGAGAAGGGGCTCCGGAAAGCAAAGATGGCGGCCTCGACCTGGTGGGGGTTGAGATCGACCTGGGCATCCGCCAAGACCGATGTGAGCTTCTCCAGGCTGTCCGAAGAACAGCGCCGAGTGAGCTCATAGGCCAGGTATTTGGCGTGGTAGTCGGTCATTCCCAGGCGCCTTACAGTGGTTCTGGAGGATTCAGCAGGGTTACTAAGGGTTAGAGGAGTCTATCGTCATCTAGCCGTTCAGATCCATTGAAGTGCCTGGGGTTGGTCAAAAAGTGTCAATTCCCGGGATTGTCAAAGAGCCGCAGTCCTTGAAGCTGCAAATATAATATTCAGAAATGATTAACCGGTTATTTGTGACCCCCAATGGCCTCCACAGGCCTCGAATGGCCAAAAGGAGCATTGTTATTCGAGCTGAGCCAAGGGTTGAGGAGCCGTAGCCAAGGCCTCACTCTCTGTCCTCATAGGTATTGAGGGAACCCCAGTTGCTGCCCGATTTCCCATCCGAGAGCATCGGCACATCAAAGGCCACGCCAGCCATGGCCTCTCGGAGTGCCTTCATCTCCTGATCAACCTCGCTCTCGGGGACGGACAGGAGGATCTCATCGTGGACCGTCAGGAGAAGGCGCCCGATATGCGGCGCACGGTGGTAGTTGATGACTGCAGCCTTGGTGCAGTCTGCGGCGGATCCCTGGATCAGCACATTGATCATCTTGTATTCGAAGGTCTTTACCTCGTCTGTCTCAACCTGGGGTGGCTCGCAGAAGTATTCCCGCCCGCCCCAGGTGCGCAGTGGCACATGCCTCTCTGCCTTGGTCTTCATGGACTGGTTGATTCCCCGGATGCCTGGGAAGAGGGCAAGCACACCATTCTTGATGGCTCGTGCGGTTTCAATATCTACCCCACCAGACTGTGCCATCTTGGCAATGCCCATGCCGTAGATCAGTCCAAACACGACAGTCTTTACAGGCTTGCGTTCAAGCCGGAAGCCCAGCATCTCCGAAAGCTTGGCGCGGACCATCTCATGCAGATCCAGCTTGGGGTTGGCCGCATAAGCTTTAAACAGGTCACCCCCCGCATACTCCGCCAGAATGCGGAGCTCCTGCTGGGAATAATCCCGGTCGATCAAGACGTGCCCACGCTCCGGGGTGATGTAGCTTCGGACCCGCGGAAGAGGCGGTAGCGGGAATGGAGCCTCAACGCCTTCCGGGAAGAACTCTGGGAACCCGCCAGGAATGTTCTGGAAGTTGGGTGAACTGGAAAGCCGCCCGGTCACCGCTCCCGCAGCTTTGCCCTTTTCAAAATTCTTGATCTGGGACCACGACGTATGGATCCGCCCTCCAGTGGCCTCCGCCTGATCCAGCCAGGGCTCCATGAAGGTCCCGAGGCAGGTCTTTAGGCTACCCCGATAGGCCAATGTCGCCTTAAGTGTTGCATTGGTTACGGCATGTTCCAGGCTACCTTTGTCGCTCTTCTGTTTTCCAGTGGCAGTGAGATTCAGCAGGCTCAGGTTGATCATGCCTGCATGGTCCAGGGCTTCGAGAAGGTTCTTGTTGGAGTCCAGGTTGAGGTTGGGGGCCTTCAGTGTCTGGCGAATCCAAGCCTCCAGCCTGCCCTGAACCTCGCCGTAGCTCTTCACGTCAGTGGAGAGCTGAAGGTGATCCACGGGAATACCACACCGTTCATTGTTGAGAAGGATGAGCATCAGTTCGCGCTCACGGTCGTAGGCCTCGATCATTTTCCTGTCGAGGATTTCGTGGAAAAGCAGCATGAACAGACCCTGAGTGCGTTCGACATCACCGACCGCGTAATGACCGGCAAGGTCACCCGGCGCTTTACTGATGAAGGCGCCCCACCCCTTCAATCCCTTCGAGACAACACCGGCCCAGACCAACCACTCCCGAAGGTCGTTTGCCTCTTCAGGGGGCAGGCCAAGTAGTCGTTCAGCGCTGGGCTTTAGGGCGAAGGAGGCTGCGTGTGGATCACTCAGGAAGAGCAGGATCATCGTGTCGTGGATTTGCCGCCACGGCAGGGGAGGCATACCCATGTGGCTAGTCGCAACGTCGTAATCGAATTTGGCGTTGTGGCAGAGGATCCCGCCTGGGTGTGCCCAGGCACGGGCAAGTTCCTCCCGGGCTTGGGCCTCTGTGACATTGTTCTGGCTGGGGTGGCCGAAGGCGAAGTAGTGTCCCCGCTGGCCGGGATACTGAATGGCAACGCCCACGGGTTTGGGCGGAAAGTGAGGCCGGGGTGTGATGGCACAGGTCTCGAAGTCGATGGCCACAGGCAAAGAGTTGTCGGGGCCCATCAGAAGCTCCGTCCTTTCTTTCCGCCTTTACCCGCGTCCATGGGCTTAGCATCCAGACCCTCTGCTGGATCCGTGACCGCGCTACTTTCCTGTTGTGGTGCGGCTTCGGGAGTCGCGCAAGGGGAACTGGTAGCGCATGGATCCGCGACTGCCTCCTCTTGAGTAGCGCTTGGATCCGCTACCGCTACCCCACCGCTACTCGAAGAGCCGTGTGAATGCTCAGAAGTAGCGGGTTGCTGATCTCTAGGGGTGGTGGGCAGCACCAGGTATCGAGCAAACGCATCCGTGAAATCGGAGAGGAGGTATCCCTTCCGGTTCACCTTGTCGATCTTGATGTCCTTGCTGTGGACCCCGAACTCCCCGAGTAGCAACCCGAGCTGACGAGCAGAAATCGGCTTCCCGTATGAATAACTCACCCAGGCCTTCGTCTCGTCGGCGATCAAGGCCGTCAAGAGATCAGCCGTATGAATCTTGGTCACCTTCTTGGTGGAAAGCAGGTCCTTAATATCAGCAAGCAATTCCGTCGATGTCGAAGCAGCCGCCGCCTCATCGCCTGACAAGACCAGTGCCGCTGAACGGGCGAGCTGTGACCACTCCCCGCTGGCATGGTCCGCGATCGCCAAGAGAGGCTCCCAATTATCTTGGGCACGGTCGTTCAGCTCCTCTGGAAGGCTCGGGCGAGCCGCTCCAATCACTGGACCAAAGTCCTGAGCATACCTCGCCAGCATGGACGCCAGACGGGTGAATATCTCAGGGTCAGCGTGCCGCAGGCGCTCACAGGTCTCGGACGGTAACTTGCGCCGAAGTTTAGCCTCGATGGCTCTATCCGTGAGGGTCGAGGCTAAATGCCCGATCCCCGCAATGGCCTTAGCTGCCCAGGTTGAGAATTGGCGAGGTTCCTGATCGTCTCCGACGCATCGAATCACGAAAGCGGTCTGGCGCGTGTGGCCAGAGTTGATGACTCCACGCAGCTCCTCGTTTTCCTTGAGAAAGGTGTCTGCCTCGTCAATGACAAGGGTTGGGCTGTGGGCCTCGATGACACGGAAAACAGCCGCTGGTGAAATGTTCGATGCCACCAAGGCACGGCAGGATAGGCGACTCACAAAATCCAGAGTTTGAGTCTTACCACACCGCTTTTCAGGCGATGAGAGAACGAGCAGGGGTGAGACCTTGAACCACGCGATCAACCAGGTAAATACAATCCAGAGGGCGATGGCGACCCCGGTAGAGAGATCAGCGACGATAAACCGATGAAAGATGGCTCGTATTTCATCCAAGAGCTCGGCGGCGCTAACAGGATGGGGCCAAGGTTCAACATCGGGGAACATGACCGCCTTGGTAGCGCCTTCGCCACGGATATTCCGGGCAGCCTCGACCGCGTCATCAAGGACACCCACCCGGATGCCGAAGTTAGCCGCCTCCTTGGTGCGGACCACCTCGTAGTCCAGGGCCGCCATGGCAGCAAGCCGCTTGACAGCGTTTGAAAGACTTTCGGGTTCCAGGGGGACCGGCTGCCCCTCAAGACAGGCCTTCACCGCTTCATGCCCAAATTGGTGAGCCATATCGTTGAAGTCAGTGACACCTTCGGGACGGCTTTCACCCCAAGTGGGAACGACAAGACGGCCCTTGACGGCCTGGGCAGCCGCCGTGGCATGTGTCAGGCCCGGATTACCCTCTGTCAGGTCATCGTCGGCGCAGAGAACCAAATCCGCATCGGGATACAGTTCCCGAAGGCTCTCAGCAACGGGGGTCAGGTTGCCAGCGTCAAAGGCAACTGCCACAGCCTGCCCGGTCACCTCGTAGATGGTCGCGCCTGTGGCATAGCCTTCGCCGATGTAGGTCGGACCATCCCCGACCGTGCCCAGCATGAAGAAGCAGCCCAGCTTTCGGCCGCCAGTCAGGAACAGCTTCGAGCCACTGGCGGTGATCGTCTGGATGCTGGTCAATTCCCCTTTCGGAGTGTAGAGGGGCACCAGCAGGTCACCTCCCTTCTCTCGGAGCCCGTGCGAGCGGACGTCTTTCTTCGTCAAATATGCATGGGTGACGCATGGTGTGGCCGCCTCCCAGATTTGCTTGGCCCTGATGGCAGCAGCAGCTTTGATGCGGAGGTCCTCAGCCTCCCGAGCTACTCGGGAAGCCTCGATCTGCTTCTGATAAGTTGCCTGTTCCTGGGTGGTCATGGGGTGGCCAGGATCAGCGCGCCAGTTCTCCCACCCCTTGCCATCTGCATGATTCTGGAATCCCCCAGCGGGGGGCCCATCAGGGTGGATCAGATACGCTCCATCGTTATCGGACTTCCCGACAAGAGGACATCGGTGGATTTTCCCGTCTGTGATCAGCTCTTCAGGTAGGACGAGACGACGAATGGAGGCGGCCTGGCGGAACTGCAATAGGGGGCTTCCTTGCTCTTGCTCTGGTAGAATGTGCATAGGTTTTCTCGTTGTTGCGGGCGGCCACCTTGGCTGAGGTGACCGCCCGACGTTCTTGATCAAAAGGGAATTCCGTCATCGACCTCACCCAGGCGCTTGAATGCCTTGGCGAAGCCCTCCATGAAGGCACCAAAATCGCGTCCGTCGAAAGGAAGCCATTCATCACCGGGCCCAGTGATCTTCAAGTTCCACTTCGTGTCGTATCCCTGTATCAGGACCCGGAGATAGGCTCCAGACGGGCTGTTGACCGCACCGATCTCTTCACGAACATTCGGGCTTCCGACTTGGCGAGCTTGCTTGCCCTGAAGCATTGAAATCCCCGATTCAAGAAGGTCCAGGAGAGTAGGTGCCTGGTCTGGGGAGACCCAGATTTCTCGAAGAGGAAGAGGAGTCCCTTCAGTGTCAGCGGGTGCGTGTGCGATGCTAATTGACCAGCCCCGGGGCTCGTCTAGGCGATCGATGCCGAACTGCAGAAGTTCGCGGCCTTCCTTCCTAGGTGACTGATGCACGAATTCAAACGCACTCGTGCGGGAAGGCTTGGTTGCTTGATGACCCTGGCCCACTGGCAGCTTGATCTCTCGCATGCGGAGGTTTTCTGAGAGTTTTTTGTAGTCGGTCATGGCTTCCCCTTCGCGCTCTCCGCAAGACGCTTGAGGAAGGCTTCAACTTCGCTTACGGGTATGAGGGCGCGGCGCCCACTTTTTACGCGTAAGATGTTTTGTGCCTTGATTTCCAGATAGCAGCGGGAGCGGCTTAGACCGACCCTCTGCGCGAATTCCTTCACGGACAAGGCTGCCCGCATTCTTAAGTTATCTTCGTCCATCGTGGACCCCCTGTATGCAACCACCACCGTGGTGGTGCATCTCAGGTTCCTGTCGTTCCCGGATGGCCAGATGTATGGATGGGCCGCGCCGATTGACCCCTTCCATACATCGGTTTCAGCTAAGGTGGGTCCGACCCTTCACCCGTTTCTTGTGGCTGAGTTGGAGCGCGGCCTCTGGGGACAGCTCGTTCCCACCTGACCCAGTCCTTTCCACGACCTGGAACTCTGTAAGCCGACGGAATCGTTTGGATATGTCGGCAAGTTCGGCTAATCGGTCGGAGCAAGCGGCCTGCTGAGCCTCAGGCGCCAATTTTAGGTCAGTCCAAAGGAGTTCAGCCACCCGGAACGTCCGCCAAACCCACGGATGGACATCGATGGATTTTCGATGGGAGTTCCGATAATCCCGGAGATGCCCATCGATAGCCGAATTTGCTTTTGGAACCCCTGTTGCGGACTCGTAAACCTCTGTGGCGAAGGACCGAAGTTTTGGATGAGTTTTCCAGTCAGCCTTTGTCTGTTCCGGAGAGTCATAAGTGGCCGTTGGCTCCATTCCCTCAGCAGCAGTGAGGATCGCATCACATTCCCGGATCAGAAGGTGAGTGGGGTGCATATGAGATTCCCTATAGCTCTTCTCTGCAGTGCCATCAACTTTTGCCCTCTCGTTGATTGCACTGGCCCTCGACATGACGGCAGCGAGAGCTCGAAGTTCCTGGATCATTGGAGAATTTACTAACGGTGTAGTCGTTAAAATTGGCACAAGGGAGTGTGCCCTGGCCTGAATAAAATCCTCATCATCAGAAGTGAGATAGGCACCTAAGTCTGAAGCAAGTTGCCTCGCTCGCTCCAGGCTGAGCGGAAGCAGGTAGGGCACTCTCAGCTTGGTGAATTGGGAATCCTCAGGCCACAGCCATTCAGAAGGGATTCTGGAGAGCCGGGCCTGGGCCTCAGTGCTCAAAGTGGTTAGTTTCCCTGCAACTGAAGCGATTTCTTTCGACAGTTGCTCCAAGTCTTGGCTGAGGACCGAGGAATTGGCTGAAGGCTTGTAATCGGCCAGCTCTACTTTGTAGGCCACAGCCGCAGAGTGGATTGCATTCCAGGCCCCATGGCGGCTCAACCTCACCCCATCCGGTATTTCCACTATGTTTTTGAGAAGCTTTACTGCGCCCTGAACGTCCTTGTCATCAGGGGGGTCAGGCATTCGCTGGCTGTTCTTGACGGACACGAACTCTCCCGATAGGTCCCACATTGAGGGGGAGGTTATCACTGGTGAGGAGAGTCCTCCAAAGCCCACGACGTCCCAGAAGGAAATACGAAAACTCCTGCCCAGTGAAAAGAATTCGGGCTTCCGACCAGTTCGAGCCAGAGCCGTTCCTTTGGCCACCTGCCCTCTAGGCGTTTAGGTCATCCGAAGCTATGGCGGACACGAGAGTGGAGGAATGGGGGCAGGAGGCTTTGATCCGGATCGTCCGTGCTGAGCCGCCACTTTCCGAGACAATTCGGGGATGGGTTTTGGACAGGTAATGGACATGGGGCCAAAAGGCAAAGGGCCAAGACTCGTAAGTCTTGGCCCTTCTAGGTGTTTTTGGTCGGCGCGAGAGGATTCGAACCTCCGACCCCTACCACCCCAAGGTAGTGCGCTACCAGGCTGCGCCACGCGCCGTGAATCATTGACTCTAGACCTGAAGGTCGCCGAGGTCAAGGACGGATGCTGGGCGGAGCCCCAGGGGGTGCGCGACACCGGGCTTCAATCCTGGAACACTTGGCCCAGGAGCCTCCATGCTGGTGCGACCAGGAACCCTTGAGGATGTGCCAGCGATCATGGCCCTGGTGCGCCGGGTGGTGCCGCTCATGCAGGCGGAGGGCAACCAGCAGTGGGACGCGACGTATCCCAACGCCGCCGTCTTCGCGCGGGATGCGGAGCTGGGGCAGCTCTGGGTGGCCCTTGAAGCGGGGCAGCTCCTGGGTGTGGCGGCCATCACCACCGATCAGGAACCGGAATACGCGGTGGTGGGCTGGGACCTCACGGAGACTGCCATCGTGGTCCACCGTCTGGCCGTGGACCCGGCGGCCCGGGGCCGGGGGCTGGCCCTGGGGCTCATGGCGCAGGCCGAGGTCGAGGCCCGGCACCGTGGCATCGCCACGCTGCGCGTGGACACCAACGTGCAGAACGCGGCCACCCAGGCCCTCTTCCCCAAGCTGGGCTACACGCTGGCCGGGGAGATCGGCCTGGGCTTCCGGCCCGGCCTGCGCTTCCGCTGCTACGAGAAGCGGCTGCATTAAGTCGCGCCCCTCTGGCTCAGCCCTCCCGATCCAGCTCCCGCCGCAGGGCCCCGGCCACCTGGGCGGCGGTGAAGGGCTTGTGGACGAACTCGCGGATGCCCTCAGCTCTCAGGCCCTCGGCACTGATCTGGTCTGAGAAGCCGCTGCAGAGGACCACGGGCAGGCCAGGCCACTGCGCGTGCACCTGATGGGCCAGCTCCAGCCCGGTCATCTTCGGCATGGTCATGTCCGTGAGGATGAGGTCCACCCCACCCGCCTCATCGCGCAGGCGCTCCAGGGCCTGCGCCCCGCCCTCGGCACTGAGGGTGCGGTAGCCGAGGGTCTGCAGCAGGGCGCTGAGGGCCTGGCGAATGGAAGGCTCGTCGTCCACCACCAGGATCTGCTCGGTACCCCGGGGGGTGTCGGTGGTGTTGACGGGGCCCGCCTGGGTTGCACCGCCCTCCCGGGTGATGGGCAGGTAGATCCGGAAGGTCGTGCCTTGGCCGGGCTCGCTGTACACGGAGATGTGGCCGTGGTAGGAGGTCACGATGCCATGGACCACGGCCAACCCCATACCCGTGCCCTTGCCCACGCCCTTGGTGGTGAAGAAGGGCTCGAAGATCCGGGCCTGCAGCTCGGGGGTCATGCCCTTGCCCGTGTCGGCCACCTCCAGCTGGGCGTAGTGTCCGGGGGCGAGGCCCAGGGTGCAGAGGTCATCCCCACTGAAGATCTGATGGGGCAGCAGCCGCACCGTGAGGGTGCCGCCCCCCTCTTGCATGGCGTGGGAGGCGTTGGTGCAGAGGTTCATGACGATCTGATGGATCTGGGTGGGATCCCCGAGCACCAGGCCCTCTTCCAGGTGCAGCTCCTCCTGGATCTCGATAGTGCTGGGCAGGGTCGCCCGGATGAGCCGGAGCACCTCCTGCAGGGTGGGCCTCAGATTCAGCGCCTGCAGGTTCGGCGGCTGTTTCCGGCTGAAGAGGAGAATCTGATCCACCAGGTCCTTGGCCCTGTTCCCAGATACTTTGATCAACTCAAGGTGCCGGCGGAGGGGGCTTTCATCCCCCAGCTTCATCAGGCTGAGATCCGCCAGGGCGATGATGGGCGTCAGGGCATTGTTGAAGTCGTGGGCGATGCCACCGGCCAAGGTACCAAGAGCCTCCAGCTTCTGGCTCTGCAGCAGCGCCTGCTCGACCCGCCGGTTGTCCGCCTCCACCTCCACGTGGTCCACCAGGCCCTGGATGAGGTCGGCGATGCTCTTCACCAGCTCCTGCTCTTCGACCAGGAAGGCCGGTGCATCGGGGTCGGGATCCGCGTACACCTCCAGCGAGCCCCGGGCCTCGCCGTTGATGGTGAGGGAGGCCTTGAGGCATGAGGGCCCCTCCCGGAAGTCCGCGGAACAGAAGGCCCGGTCATCCAGGCGCAGACGGCCCCAGGTCCGCTCCGGGTGGCTGAAGCCCCCGGGCACCAGGTCGATGGCCCGCTGGCCCAGCACCTCCACCTGGCCCTCGTGCTCCTCGAAGAGGTTGGACAGCTCATAGAGGCAGTGCAGCTCCTTGAGGCGCACCTGCAGCTCCACGGAGCGGGTTTCCAGGTGCGCCTCGGCCCGGGTGCGCTCCAGGATCTCCTGCCGCAGTTCCTGGTTGATGTGGGCCAGCTCCGTGGTGCGCTGCTCCACCCGCGACTCCAACTCCCGGTTGGCCCGGCGCAGGTCCGCTTCGGCCCAGCGCCGCTCGAGGCCGATGCCGATGCTGCGGGCCACGCCCTCCAGCCGCTCGATGAGCACCGGCGAGAAGTGACCTGGCTGGCGATGGTGGAGCTGGATGATCCCCGCCACCCCACCGCGGAGCTTGAGCTGCACCAGGGCCACCGAACGGAAGCCCATCGCCTCGCAGGGGCACGCGGGATCTCCGGCGGGCAGGTCGTTGATCCACAGGCTGCCCCGGGTGCTGCGCTGGGCCCCGGCCGGCGCACGCCCCTGACCACCGGCCAGATCGTCCAGGCAGCGGGAGTAGCTCAAGTCCGTGAAGGCCGAAGGGTAGCCCCGCCGATGGTCGATGGCGAAGCGCTCCTGGTCCCGCAGACGCAGGGCCAAGGCATCCACGCCGGCAAAGGATTGGAGGTAGCCCAGCACCCGGCTCACATCCTCCTCAGACTCGCGGGGCTGGTAGAAGACATCCAGGACGTCCAGCACCAGCCGCTGGTAGGCCCGGGATTCCTCCACGACCCGGTAGGTCTGGGCGTTCTGGAGGGCCAGGGCGCAGACCCCGGCCATGGAAATGGCCAGGTTCAGGTAGTGGGTCTTGAACTGGGGGAAGGCCAGCCCCTCCACCCGGAGGTGGCCCGCCAGGCCCACGGAGGTGGCGATGGGCACCAGGAAGCCCTGGTCCGTTTCCAGGTACGAGCTTGCAGCCTGGTCAGATACCCCCTCGTCACCCCGGGGCAGAAAAGCGACCTGCTCGGCGTGGAAGAGCATGCGGAAGAGGTTCACGATGCCCTGGATGACATCGGCCTCCTTCAAGCTGTGGCTCAGAGCCCCCAGGAATTCCAGGGCCGTGGCGCGATCCGCCGCCTGGCGCTGGGCCAGGTGGACGCTGCCTTCGGCCCGGGCCTTCTCCAGGCGGAGCCGCGCCTCCAGGATGGCCCGCTCCAGCAGCAGCTGGAAGTGATCCAGCCCCAGGGGCAGGATCTCGCCCGGCAGGCCCAGGTAGGCAATGAGCTCCTGGAAGGGCACCTCTGGTTCACCCACCCCGGTATCCAGCAGCAGCAAGCTGCTGATGGATTCCCGCCACAACTCACGGACCAGCCCAGCATCTGTTCCCTGCTCCTCCAGGTGGGCCCGCCAGTGCGCGACCCAGCCGGGCGTCAGCACGTAGGCGCCCTGGCTCAGGAAGGCCTGGAGCATCCGCACGTTGAGCAGCATCTCCTGACAGTTCTCCGTGCGATGCAGCACCATGCCCCGGGAGCGGGCTTCAGCTTCGTCCAGGGCCCCCAGGCAGAGACCGCCGAAGACCTCCAGGGGTTCGTCTGGCCGCTGCCGCTTGGCCTCCAGCTCCGCCCAGGAGAGGCAGGGTCGCCCGCACCGGGAAGGGACGCTGTCAACCCGCACCCGCTGCAGCTCGGTGGTCTGGCACACGGCCTCGGCCTCGGCCAGGAAATGGCCGCAGACCAGGACGCAGATGCTCTCAGGCATGGGCCTCGGCCCCGACCAGGGGATAGCGGCCCCAGGTCTGGACGGCTTCACCAAGGGCCATCAGCGTGTCATCCGGAACCCACCAGGGAATCTCCCCGTGGGTGTCGCACAGGATGAAGCCGCCGCCGGGCCCGGCCTGGGCCAGGGCCGCTTTGACCTGCCGCTCCGCCTCCGCGGGGCTCCAATCCACCATGGCCAGGCCGTTCAGATTGCCGATGACACAAAGGCGTCCCCGGCAGGCGGCCTTGATCTGGGCCAAGTCCTCATCGCAACTCACGCCCACACCCAAGGTCCCGGTGGCGGCGAGGTCATCCAGCACACCGAGGCTGCGGCCTGAAGCCAGCAACGTGACCGTGGGCCCCTTGAGGCCCGCGAAAGTCCGCTGGGCCACCTGGAAGCCGGTGTCCTGGTAGAGGGAGCGGGGGACGAGGGTGGGCGAGGCCAGGGGGTCGAAGTACACGATGGCGCTGGCGCCAGCGGCCAGCTGGGCGTTGGCCCAGCTCTGGCAGAACGCGATGTTCTGTTCCATGAGCGTCCAGAACTCCGCGCGGTCGCCCAGCAGCAGCTCGATGTAGCGGTCGAAGCCCAGCTGCAGCACCGGCAGTGAGTAGGGCGATACGGCCACGCCCAGGATGGGCACCTCGTCCCCCACCCGGGCCTTCATGGCCTCGATGGCTTGGAGCACCTTTAGCAGGCCCTTGGAGGCCGCCAGCTCTGGCAGGCGGAGGCTGGAGAGCGGCTGGTGGGAGCCCAGCACCGGCGCACCGCTGTTGGGGGGTCCATCCTCGGTGAAGACCACCTCGCCGCCCCAGGCCTCGTATTCCAGGGCCGCGTGGAAGAATCCGAACAGGACATCAGAACGGAAGCGCTGCTGCAGTCGCAGCTGCGCCTCAACCACGTTGGCGGGATCCGAGAAGTAGTCGCGGATGCTGAGGCCCAGCTCCCGGGCCCCACGCAGGACCAGGTTCAGGGCCAGGGGCACCCGGTCCGGCTCCTGGTGGGAGAGGGTCGTGAACACACGCTGGGCCGAAGTCATGGCGCACATGATTCCTCCAGAAGCCGCTGGGCGATAGCCACCGCATCAACGCCGGTATGCCCCACGGCATCGGCGCCCACCTCCTGCCAGAGGCGCGGGTTGAAGCGGAAGGGCGCCCCCCCCACCACCAGGCGGGGCCGCTCCGGCCCCTCACCCAAGGCCTCCCGCAGTTCGCGGAGGCGCAGGGCGGAATTCAGCATCAGCACCGAGACCATGAGGATGGGCACCTGGTCCTTCCGGGCCAGCCGGGCCAGCTCCAGGGGCTCCAGGCCCTGGCCGTAGTCCAGCACCTGGAAGCCGCAGGACCGCAGTGAGGAGGCCACGATGCGCTTGCCCAGCTGGTGCTGATCCAGAAGGACGCCCACGCCAATACGCGGCCCACCGGCCACCGGCGTGCTGCTTGTGGGACAGAGATCCGCCAGCAGATCCTCGCAGATGCGGCCCCCCATGTAGACCTGGGTGAGGGCCAGTTCCCCGGCCTCCCAGCGGTCGCCAATGTGGGCCAGCGCAGGGCCCAGGAGATGCTCGATGCCCTCAAGCTGCCGCTCCTCCCCCATGGCTTCCTGGAGCAGGGACCGGCAGAGCACGCGGTCCATGGACAGCAACGCCGCTTCAAAACGCAGAGTCCTGGCTTCCATCCAGCCTCCTCAGCCCCCGGGGCATCCTGACCGGCGGCAGTCGGGTCACCCTGGCGGCCCTCCCCACGTCGATAGAATCCGTATCGGCTAAAAATTTCGAGACATGACAAAATCGGATTTGTTTATTTCCAAGTCTATTAAAATATTTACTAAGTAAAAAAATGATCATCTAAAACAATCAGACCTTAATCGCCAGGACTCATCACCCCAGCCTGAACCACCGATAGCAGGGCCATATCAGACCTTACGAGTTTGTATGTGCAGTCACGCCCCAGACCTCCGGTTGGCCCTGCTCTTGAGCATCAGGCGGCACCGCGGGTGGAGCCCAGCGCGAACAGGGGACTGCGCATGACGACCCAGTCCCCCATCCCCTGGCGCAGGCCCATCGGCCTGTTCGTCCTCATGGGGCTCATGCTCCTGACCATCGCTCTGGGGACTTGGCTTTCCCTCCGGGGCCAGCGGAATCAGGCCCTGGCCAGGGCTGCCGCCCAGCTGAGCGCCATCGGCGAGCTGAAGGCCGGAGAGATCAAATTGTGGCGCCAGGAGCGGATGCAGGATGCCGACACCCTCTCCCACATGCGGCCCTTTGAGGCCCTACTCAACCAGCGGTCCGGGCGCCACCAGGAGGCGCAAACCGAAGCCATTCTCCAGGCCTGGCTGAGCAAGCAGACCCACTACGACGAGGCTCGAATCCTGGATCCGCAGCCGAAGTTTTTAGACTAGAAGCGCAAAATCCCGCATAGGCACTGGCTTCTTCGGCCATGCCCATGCGATCGGCTGTCTACGGCGGGGTGAGTTGGAGGAGGTCGAAGGCGCGCTTCTGGTA
>Ga0118677_10004067_pt1 | contig 27012 bp, 23 predicted proteins | sample AliMusrvi5mmetaG_FD_86154 | JGI IMG/M metagenome (GOLD analysis project Ga0118677, IMG submission 86154) | reverse complement strand
CCATCTGGATTACCGCAGCCCTATTCAGCGCACTGCATCTTCAATTTTTTGGATTTCTGCCGCGGTTGTTGCTGGGTGCCTTATTTGGCTACCTGCTCGAATGGAGCGGCATGCTTTGGCTGCCTATCCTGGCCCATTTTATCAACAATGCGACCGGTGTGATCACCTATTTCGTGACGGGAGAAGGATTGGAACCCGATCAGACCAAAGTTTCGCTGTTCAACAATCCGCAGTTTTTTTTGGCCATCGTCAGCGGAGTGGTCGTCTGGTTGCTGCTGAGGTTTTTGTACCGGCAGAGAGCAATGAATGAGTCAATCGATTTGCCCGCCTCCGATTATAAAAAGGATGCTGAAAGCGGACCGATTCTCAATCAATAATTAATTGCTGCTAGCAAGTAATTAAAATGGCTTCGCAGGAGTCTGACCAATTTGAAGTGATTTGGGTAAAGTTCATCCGAACTTTTTAGAGCAAATACCAAGCTTATGAAAACAATTTTCTTCGTGTTGCTGATATTTTTGGGAATATCAAGTTGTGGCCAGGGCCAGTTGAACGCCATTGATTATGGGAACAATGACGCTGCCGGAAAATATTACAAGCTACGGGGCATTCAAATGTATTGTGAAGAATACGGCAGTGGCAAACCCCTGCTGATGATCCACGGGAATGGAGGTTCCATCAGTGCTTTTCGTAACAACATCGGCTATTTTGCAACCAAATACCATGTCATTGCGCTCGACAGCCGGTCGCAGGGTAAGTCGGTCGATCCATCGGATTCCCTGAGTTTTGAGATGATGGCGGATGATGAAGCTGCCTTGTTGGATGCGATGCACATCGAATCTGCCTACGTATTGGGTTGGAGTGACGGCGGCATCAACGCACTACTGCTGGCGATGAGGCATCCTGGTAAGGTGATCAGGCTTGCTTCGACCGGAGCCAATCTCTGGCCCGACTCGACTGCCATTGTTCCCGGTTTTTGGATGGGCGACAAGCGACACTTTGAAACCATGGAAGTCAGTAAAATCAAAACGGCAAAGGATAAGAACGACTGGAAATTGTTCCTGCTGGACTGGTATCAACCCAACGTACCCTTGAAGGCACTAAAGGCCATCAAATCCCCCTCTCTCATCATTGCAGGCGATCACGATTTGATCAGGCTCGAACATACCGTTCAGATTTTTCAATCCATCCCGAATGCCAGTTTGTGGATTTTGCCCAACTCCAGCCACGGAACGCTGATCGATTATGCAGACGAATTCAACAAGAAAGTGGATGCCTTCTTCTCTGGTGAATTGAAAAAATAGCGGGTCTGCAAAAGCAGTGACTATTTATCCGCTGGGCTGTTTTTCTCCTCCAGAATTCTGAGAATCTTGTCCAGTTTATCTACCTCCAGCGAATTCAGTTTCTTGGTCAGTGCCTCAATTTCCAGTTTGGCATCGATGTTGGTTTGGTAGTCGGCCTGGGCCTGCACCCGGTCTCTGTCGTTCTGCCGGTTTTGCGACATCATGATGATGGGAGCGGCATAGGCGGCCTGGGTTGAAAAGACCAAATTTAAGAGGATGAAGGGATACACATCCCAATGGTAGACGTATCCAACCAGGTTGAGTCCCATCCAGAGTACCACCAGCACAGTCTGGATGATGATAAAATTCCAGGAACCCATTCCCTTGGCGACTGAATCGGCCAAATGACTACCAAAGCTCAATGTTTCGTGGTGTTTCTGATGCCAGTTTTTTTGATTTTCCATTTTAATGGTATTTAATTTTTACTGTTGAATATCCTATTATTCGAGACTTCTCAGTTTTTCCAAGAATTTAAATTTGAAACGGAAGTTAGGAAATTTATGTTTCCACGAATGTATTGCCGTGTTATTTTGCCAAGAATAATTTCCAGGTCCAATCGACCAGCGTATGTACCAGGATGGCTGCCATCAGGTTATTCCCACTCTTTCGGTAAGCCCATCCATACCCTATTCCGGCCACTGCCGCCAAACAAACATAAGTTATCTGGGTGGGCAGGGAACTGACATTGTTCCAGTGCATGAGTCCGAAGGCGAGGGAGGAGACGACCAATGGAATCCATTTTTTGGCAAACATCTTGTCGAGACCCCGAAGCAAAATCCCCCTGAAAAAGAGCTCTTCCGGCAGGGCAACGGTTAAAAACAGTCCGACGAAATGAATGGTCAATTTTGGAATGTTGTAGGAGGCGGGGAGGTTAAAGGAAAGAAAACCGGTAAGCAGTCCGGGTGGAACCACCATCACCATCACCAGTGCCAGGGCCATCAGCGCGATGCCAACATCCTTGAAACTGGGGATCAGATTGAAACCAATGTCTGCCCGGCGGTATCCGTACCAGCCGATGACCCCGATCACGGAAACCGCAATCGCCCACCAGGTATAGGAGTCGTTGGTGGCTGGGAGCATCTGCATCGACCAGCGAAGGTCGAAGGGGATCCAGAGTAAAATCCAGATCACCAGGTCGGTCCAGGTCAGCAAGAATTCCTGTTTGGCCGCTTGTTTTAAAACGCCGAACACAGAAAAGACGATGGCGGTAAAAATGGCGGAAAAGTAGGGATCGAATTTTCCTGTTACGAATCCCGGCAGGATAAACAAAAAGGATATTCCGCCGGCTACATACAACAGTGAATTTTTCTCTGCGTGAAGCCAATCCCCGAACTGGCGGGCTGCTTTTGGCGAGCCCAGGGCCAGCAAAATGCCAAACAGGGGTGAAAGGCTCAAGACATTGGCAATGGCGCCGGGGGTACTGTTTTTCGAGTCAGCCAGAGAGACTCCGTAAATTAATGCGATGCCAACCAGGGTCCAGATGGCCCAGAGCCAAACGAATCGTTTTTTCATTTGTGTAATAATTGTGTTAGTAAGTAATTGGAAGGAACAATCGGATTTAAGACCTAATATTATTCAAAATTATTACGAGTTGCGCAAATGTTCGGAAAAATGGCGCAAATAAAAAATCCAACATCTGATAATCAGATAGTTGGATTTTAGAGTGTAGCCTCACCGCAGCTAAAATTTATTTATCTAAAATGCCTGAAATCATTGATTATTAAGTTTTAATTAAAAAATGTATAAGATATTTTACATACATTTACACCAGTTGAGACACTGAATTAGACACTGGTATATTGATTATGGCATATTCAACTAATGTGAGAACTGTTCTTAAGAACGTCAATAAGGACAAGATAGGTGCAATTTTTCTTGAAATTGTCTTTATCGAAACCGACACGAAGAAAAAAATTAGACGCTATATTAACTCAGGACAGAAAATCCATGAAGATGATGTTGTAAAATCTAAAATTAAACATCTTGATAGAACTAAATCGGCAAGACAGATAATTGATAAGAAAATAGTTGAAACAAGTGAAAAGTTAAGAAAATTGGAACTTACTCATAATGTTATCACTCCAGACATTTATGACAAATCAATATTAGCTAATGTTCATGCCAAGAAAACAGTTCCTGAACTATATGACACTTTCATAAAACATGTCGAAGCAAATTTTGAACCATTGACGGTCAAAAAACATGAGACAATGAAGGCATTCATTGAAGATTATATTCAGATAAATAAAATTAAAAGCTTGCATCTTAGCGACATTAATCTCAAATTTTTTAAGAATTTCACTAAATATTTAAAAGAGGTAAGACATCATGCCCCACAAACCGTTAACAAATACGAGGGGTGTCTAAAAACGTTTCTAAAGTATCTTTCTGATGAATTGGACTTGAATCAGGTAAAAATCCATGAACAGTTTAAAAAAAGCTCAAAGAGGACGGAGGGTGGCTCAAAGGTTGTTTTATTAAAAGAACAAGTAAAAAAAATTATCGAATGGAAACCAATTGATGAGAGGTATGGATTAGTTCGAGATTTATTTGTTTTTCAGGTTTTAACAGGAATAAGATTTAGTGACCTACTCAATGTGAATAAATCTTATGTGATCAATAATGCTCTATCTTTTGAAATGTGGAAAGTTGAAAAGCGTGTTACGATACCGTTGCATCCAATTGCGTTAACAATTCTTGAAAAATATGATTACGCTCTCGGTGCAAAATGTAAAGCACTCAAAAATTATAATTTAGATATTAAAACTGTATGTGAAAAAGCAGGTCTTACAGAAACAATTAACTCTTTAAAAATTAAACTTAATCGAAAAGTTACGGATGAGACCAAGCTGTTCAAACTTGTCTCGTCACATGTGGGTAGAACAACATTTATAACTAACTGTTTAATTAGTGGTATTTCACCATATCTGGTTATGGAATACACTGGTCATGAAAAAATTGAAACGTTAAGTGTTTATATGAGAATTGCTGGAGACATGGCAAAAGATGCTTTTGTAAAATTTGAAGACCATTTTAAATTTTCGGAATGATTAGATTTGAAGGAAGAGACAACAGAAAGGTAATTAGTTTTTTAGATGCAAATCTCCCTCCCAAAATTAAAGACGAACTTTTTTATTGTTATACTAGGTGGGAGCATAAAGGTAAAATGTGCGAGAACAAGAGAGAACGCAAACCATTTGAGATAATTGATGACCTGATACAAAAGAATTTCGTTGTACGCTTTGCCCATGATTTTGATAACTGGTTTTTTCCCAAAGAGTATATTCTGCTTTGGACTAAGTTGAAGAATTTCATTGAAAACAATGATTCATTGTCTGTTGAAGTTGAGAAATATGGTCTCATATCAATCAATTCAGCGTGCAAATTGCTTGACGTAACTAGACCTTCTATGTATAAAATTATCAACGAACAGAAAATACCTGTGGTTGAGTTATTAAGCCAAAAAAAAATTCAGCTAAAGGATTTATTGGATTATATCGAAAAAAACAAGAAGCGTTAGTTATTCATTCTGATATTTGCGCTAAATTTTTTAGAATTTTTTACACCTGAATTTTTAGCTTCTCAATGCTTTCTTTGTGATATTTTTAAAAATATTCACACCCGGGTGTCTTTTTTCCACAAAAGGGAAAAAATTTCCAAATTATTTTTTCAAACGAAGTATTTATTCATGTAGCACACCCCCAGTTATGGGGTATGGGGAGGGGTTCACCCCCACCGTGGGTTACGGTGGTGGTACTGGCTTGTGCAAGTACTAAAAATTATACTCAGTGTTTTAAATGTGATGAACCATGCAGCTTCAAGATTATTTCCCTGCTAACGAGACAATTTTAGGATTAGATAATATTTTCACGAGAAATGTTGATGGTTTTACCTTCTACGTAAACTCACCTTGTGTAATAGCAAGCAACCAACAAATAACTAAATATGAAACATACCTATTAATTAGTGATCCTAAGGGTTGTAAAATCAATTTGAGTGATGTGATTTTGATAGATGTGTACTATTTCGATGGTTTTATTCATCTGATCGTAATGGACAAGAACACGCAAATGACCAACACCCTTAGACATAAAATGGATTCTAAAGAGGCAAAGGTTGAGTGGAGGCTGGTCGACATAAACTATTGCATTAAAAATATTCTCAATGAACTACGTACCCGATAACCCAATGAAAATTGTAACCAGCAATGATTTATTTAATGGTCTTTCGCCTGATGGCAGGTTTTCTCATTTAAAGATTATTTTATCCCGAAAAGGCATTGGTCAATTAGGTGATAAATACCTAATGGTAACTCCTGATGGTTTCGGAACTGTTAAATTGCTTGATGTGGACTTCGAAGGTAACCATGTGCAGTTAGATATAGAGGATTGTATAACTGGCTTCAGAAAACTTTTCCGTATAGATGTTTTTGATGAAAGTTTTCATTTCGTCTTGATTAACTGTGATGACATTCTAAACGTGTGTAGTGATCACTGATGTGAAAGCCATACGCCGGAACTTCGTTCCGGTGCATGGCTTGCTATGTCACCACTTTAATCTTGCTATCCTAATATTATTGTAATCCCAATTTAATCCCAGTTATGCAGTTTTTAGGAAGGTGAAATAATGCGTTTTCATCCTGATATAATACAAAGAATTAAATTAAATAATTTATTTATTTAAAGGGTGGTTAATAAAAAAGGCTTAAATCTCTCGCAATATCAAATTTATTTGTTTCGTGCGCCAAATTGATTAAATAAAGCGCAGAATAAGATCAAATTACTATTTTTGATTTAACATACCTAAATGAATAACTCGGAATGAAAAAAAAAGATTCAGGAAATCCGATTGAAAAAATATTTTACACAAGGATACTTGAGCTTTTCCAAGCTCTTAATATTTTACAGACAAATTTAACGGTAATTAAATCGGGCAACAATTATCTTTTCAATTCCATTTTAGGGCAATTAAGAGCAATATTGACCGATAGTACGCAGAAAAAGCAACCACCACTTTTGTTTGCAATTTCAAATTATTTTAAAAAACCTACGGAGATTTTTTACAATCAAAATTCTTTTGATGGTAGTAAAATTGATCCAGAGAATCTGATTTATGCTTTTCCGTATGAATCTGTAAGTGCTTCAAGGAATAACGAAAACCAAACAAGTTGCCGTATTGATACATTTCTGGATAAAGAAATATTATTCTTGAATGGGAAAGCCTATTCTACAAGGATACTCATCGATGATCTTTCAAATAAACATGGAGGATCTCATTATACTCCAACAACATTGCAGTACTTGCTTGAAATGCAACATAAAAGAATTAACCGAATGAATGTTCTTGAATATTATATTATTCAATTCACTGAGATTGTAATAATTAATATTAAAAGGATTTTGAAGGACTTTTTTGATCTTAATATTAGTTTCCACCTTTACCTTAACCAACGCAAAAGCAAGAATCCATCTTATATAATTGATTTTCAATACGCATTTTCCCCAATAAATATTTCAATTATTCATATAGACAATAAATTAGTTTTTAGAATTAGAGATGATTCATATAATACGATTGAATTCAAACTGAATACATTTTATATTATGGCATTAGGTTCGGCTTTATTATCATTGACATATACAATTGATAATCTACTTAATCCAATTTTTAGTATCTATATCAATCAGCTAAGAATTAAGCAAATCAAATTCAGTTTTCCATTTCTTTTAATAAATGATTTTAATGGATTCAATAGAGTTTTTAATCGGAGTCAAGCTGAAGTAAATACTAATTATGGATTTGGCATCTCTGATTTACGGGTATATTCAAGAATTCTAAATTCTGTTGAACGTAATGAATTAACCATGGATTCAGCAAGAAGTAGAAATCTTAAGCATATGTATTTTAATAACGGTAGTTATGGTGAATTTACAATTGGGAGTACAGAGATGAAATTATATGGAAAAACTGAATTTGTTTACTAAGTCTTTAATTATTAAAGTCAAGCAGTAGATGCTTTATGTAATATTGTCGGAATCCCTAATCGTAACATGAGCACTGAACATCACTCCACAAACAGCTTCTTTAATTTGGTTAACGTGTTTTTATTGGTTGCGGTTATCTGACTGATATGTTGAAAACTGTAACCCTTCTTCAACATCTTGATTTCTTCACCGTATTGCTCCTTCATAGTTTCATCAGTCTTGCGGTAACCAGCTTTACGACCAACGACACCACCACCATTGCGAAAATTCTGGTAACCGCTGGACAAACGGTTTTCAATCGTCTTACGTTCCATACGTGCCACCTCCGCTAGAATAGTGATTAAAAATTGTGACATTGGATTGATCTGTTTTTCTGGTGTAAGGGTCTCAATGTTGTAGTTTTGAATGAATAATGAAATTTTATTTTGGTTTAGTATTTCGATGGTCTGCAACACTTGAAGCGTGTCACGACCAAGCCTACTTAGTTCAGTTACCAGTACCTTATCAATATTATTGGTGTTAACATAATCTATCATGTTCAATAATTCTTTCCGTTCCGTATTTTTTGTTGCTCCGCTAATCTTTTCGGCAAATACAGCTTCTACATGATAATTTAGTGAAGATGCTAATTGTGTCAGGTCGTTTATCTGACGTTCGAAACTTTGACGTTCATTTGTGCTGGAAACTCTGCCGAACAATACTACCTTATTCATGATGAAGAATTTTATTGATATTTTTAATCACAATCAAAGGTAATTATAATTAATATATTTACCTAAAATATAAGTAGTTATTTTTACTATATTTACTTTTTATTTGTGATGTAAATTAAATTGATTAGCTTTATGCTTTCGTATATCAAACATAATGGATAAACCTGACCAACCTAGGCAAGTCGTACACCTTTATATTATTGCAACTGATGAACACTATTATTTTGGTAGTTTATCTGCAATGTATGATCAATTTACCCGTGAACAGCTTGGAGTTGCTCAACAAACACTCTACAATCAATTCAAAGGGGATTTGTACCAAAATGATTTGATTATGATTAGGAAAGGAAGGTTGATCCAGAAGAAGAACCGAAAGACGGATGATTTCTCCACATAACAGAAATATTTCAAATATTTAATAACCTTTAAGATAACCTATGTCCGAAGAACAAAAACGACTGTTAGAGCAACAGTTATGGAATATTGCCAACACTCTGAGAGGCAAAATGAATGCGGATGAGTTCCGTGATTACGTTTTAGGCTTCATTTTTTACAAGTATCTATCAGAAAAGATTGTACGGTACGCAGATTCAATATTAGTACAGGATGGTATCAAATATATTGATATTGAAGAAAATACTGAAATAGGTAAACAATATATCGAAGCAATAAAAGATGAAGCATTGGGTAGTTTAGGGTATTTCCTGAAGCCGTCTGAGCTATTTAGCCAGATAGCCAAACGAGGCAATGCCGATGCTGAAGGTGAAACTAATTTCATATTGGAAGATTTAGGTAAAATACTGGTAAGCATTGAGCAAAGTACAATGGGAACAGCCAGCGAAGATGATTTCGATAACTTGTTCGAAGATTTAGATTTAACCTCAACCAAACTTGGAAGAACCGAATCCGCTAAAAACGAACTAATAGCAAAGGTTTTATTTTATTTGGATAAAATTGATTTTCAATTTGACAATACGGAATTGGATGTGTTGGGAGATGCATACGAATATCTTATTGGACAGTTTGCCTCTGGAGCAGGAAAAAAAGCGGGTGAATTTTATACTCCTCAACAGGTTAGCACTGTGCTAGCGAAAATTGTTACTATCGGGAAAATCAAGCTTAAATCCGCTTATGATGGTACATGTGGATCAGGATCGCTATTGTTGCGAGTGAAAAGAGAAGTAACGGATGTAAACAACTTTTATGGACAGGAATTAAACCGTACCACGTACAATTTATGTCGGATGAACATGATTTTACACGGCATTCACTATCTAAAATTTAACATCAAGCAAGAAGATACTTTAGAGCACCCTCAACATTTGGGGATGCAGTTTGAAGCTGTTGTGGCTAATCCACCATTTTCTGCTCAATGGAGTGCTAGTCCGTTATTTATGTCTGACGACCGATTCAGCCAGTATGGACGACTTGCACCATCGAGTAAAGCCGATTTTGCGTTTGTACAACACATGATCTACCATTTGGCTGACAATGGCACAATGGCAATTGTGATGCCTCATGGAGTGTTATTTCGTGGTGGAGCAGAACAACATATACGAAAGTACCTGATTGAAGATCGCAATTATCTGGATGCAGTAATTGGTTTACCATCTAATATTTTCTATGGTACGAGCATTCCAACCTGTATATTAGTGTTCAAAAAGTGTAGGGAAAATCCAGCTGAAGTGCTTTTCATTGATGCCAGTCAACAATTTGAAAAGGTGAAAACTCAAAATAGTTTACGCCCGGGTGATATTGATAAGATCATTGCCACATATAGAAACCGTACCGAAGAACTTAAATACAGCAAACTTGCATCGTTGAAAACCATTGCTGATAATGATTACAACCTCAACATTCCAAGGTATGTTGATACGTTTGAAGCAGCAGATCATATTGATATAAATAAACTGGCTGGTGAGCTGGTTGAACTCGACAAGCAAATGAATGAAACCAACAAAACCATTTCCGAATTCTGTAAACAACTCAATATTTCAACACCTTTTTAACTGATGGAAAAGCAAAAGAACATACCTGCATTGCGTTTTCCTGAATTTCAAAGGGAATGGGAAAAGAAAAAACTTGGAGAAGTAGGAGATGTAAAAATGTGTAGAAGAATTTTTAATGAAGAAACATCGCCTTTGGGTGAAATCCCATTTTTTAAAATTGGTTCATTTGGGAAAGAACCAGATGCCTATATTTCTAAAGAATTATATTTTGACTATCGAGAAAGATTTTCATTTCCTAAAAAAGGTGATATATTAATCTCGGCAGCAGGAACCATAGGTAGAACTGTTGTTTATAATGGTGAAGATGCATATTATCAAGATTCAAATATTGTTTGGATTGCTAATGAAAACTCCATTGTTTCAAATGAATTTTTATTTTACATTCTTCAAATTGTAAAATACAACACAGAAGGTGGCACTATTCAACGATTGTATAATAATAGTTTGAGATCAACTAAATTTAGTTCCCCAACCATTCCAGAACAAACAAAAATCGCTACATTTCTTAAGGCTGTTGACGACCGATTAAACCAACTGAAACAGAAGAAAATCCTATTGGAGCAATATAAAGAAGGGGTGATGCAAAAAATCTTTGATCAGGAAATCCGATTTAAAGAAGTTGATGGTAATGAATTTCCTGAATGGGAATTAAAAAAGATGATGGAAATTGGTGAATTTAAAAATGGAATAAATAAAGGGAAAGAGGATTTTGGGTTTGGTTTTCCATTTATAAACCTAATGGATGTTTTTGGAAAATCAACTATTTCAGATTTAAAACTTGATCTGGTAAATGCTAATGAGAAGGAACTTAAATTGTATGAATTAAAGAAAGGGGATGTTTTGTTCATTCGATCTTCAGTAAAGAAATCAGGTGTAGGTGAAACATCTTTGGTTTTGGAAGACTTAAAGAATACCGTTTTTAGTGGTTTTTTGATTAGGTTCCGTGATACCAAGTTAGGAATTGATTTAGGTTTTAAAAAGTACTGTTTTGCGGTAAAAAAATTCAGAGAAAATCTGATTGCATTAAGTACAACCAGTGCAAATACCAATATCAATCAGGAATCACTAAATGAATTAGTAATTCCCATACCATCACTTGAGGAACAAACTAAAATCGCTAATTTTCTATCAGCCATTGATGAAAAGATTTACTGTTGCACTGACCAGATCAGTAAAACAGAACAATACAAAAAAGGATTATTACAAAAGATGTTTTGTTAAAAATTAACAATATGAAAAACCAGTCAGAATTATACTACGATATTTTAAAGGAATGTGCCGAAAATGAGGCCATGCCAATGGATGTTTTATGCAATAAATACGAACTTTCCGAATGTAGTATAGTTTATAAAAACATGGAGGATTTAAATTTTATATTTCGCTCAAATGGGCAAGTTAAGTTATTGCCTCAAGGGTTTGCCACATATTTGGCAATTAGTAGCCAAAAACAATCTAACGAGCAAGCACAACAGGCTACTGAGCAAGCTATTAAAGCTATCAATTATGCAAAATATGCGCTTTGCATTAGCATTGTTACATTTGTCGTAAGTGTCATATTTAGTATCCTGCAATTAGTTTATAAATAATAATGCCTAAACAACCTGAACAAGTATTAGAAGATAATCTGGTAACCCAACTACAAACGTTGGGTTATACCTATGTAGCCATTAATGATGAACGTGATTTACTAGCGAACCTTAAAAAACAACTGGAAAAACACAACGGTATTCAGTTCACCGTAAAAGAATTTGATCGGGTATTAAATATCCTTAGCAAAGGTTCAGTGTTCGAAAAAGCTAAAACCCTACGTGAGAAACAACATATAGTTAAAGATAACAGTGAAAGCTTATACTTCGAATTTATCGAACAGGAAAACTGGTGCCAGAACCAGTTTCAGGTAACCAATCAGGTAAGTAACGAAGGTACGTACAAAAATCGCTATGATGTAACTCTTTTAATTAATGGACTACCATTGGTTCAGATTGAACTTAAACGTAGGGGAATTGAGCTAAAAGAGGCGTTTAATCAGATCAACCGCTATCAAAGACATTCCTTTGGTGCAAGTATTGGCCTATTCCAGTACGTTCAGATTTTTATTATCAGCAATGGTGTAAATACCAAGTATTACGCCAATAACAGATACCAATCATTTAAACAAACTTTCTATTGGAGTGCCGATAATAATAAAACCATTACCCAGCTAGAAAAATTTGCTTTCTGTTTTCTGGATACTTGCCATATATCGAAAATGGTTTGTAAATATATAGTACTTAGCGAGGCGTATAAGATACTTATGGTATTGCGACCATATCAGTATTATGCTGTTGAAACGTTGATTGATCGGGTTAAAAACACCGCTAAAAACGGTTATATCTGGCATACAACAGGTTCTGGCAAGACCCTAACCTCCTTTAAAGCAAGCCAAATCCTGATGAATTTACCACAGGTAAAAAAAGTGGTGTTTGTAGTAGATAGAAAGGATTTGGATTTCCAGACGACCAAAGAATTTAACAGCTTCAGCAAGGGCAGTATAGACGGTACAGATAACACGAATGCTTTAGTAAAACAATTCACCGATAGTACCAAACTAATAGTTACGACCATACAGAAGCTTAACACCGCTATCAGTAAAAAGCAGTATTTGGCACGTATGGATAAGTTGAAGGAAGAACGGATCGTGTTTATCTTCGATGAATGCCACCGTAGCCAGTTTGGTGAAACCCATTCAAGAATCAAATCTTTCTTTAAGAACATTCAACTGTTTGGCTTCACTGGCACACCTATTTTTGTTGAAAATGCTGTTAAAAATGAACTAGGTAAACGTACCACTGCTGAACTGTTTGGTGATTGTTTGCATAAATACGTGATTACGGATGCCATTAAGGATGAAAACGTATTAAAGTTTTCGGTAGAGTATGTTGGCAGGTTTAAACAGAAAGAAAGTAAAACTAATATTGATATTGAGGTTGAAGATATTGATAGGAAGGAGCTGATGGAATCACCTCTACGTCTGGATAAGATTACGGATTATATATTAGAAAATCACAACCGTAAAACATACAGCCGTGAATTCACCGCCATGTTTTGTGTTAGTAGCGTTGATACCCTAATAAAATACTATGATCTGTTTCATTCCAAAAAAGAAGCTGGTCAACACGACTTACGTATAGCAACCATTTTCAGCTTTGCCAGCAACGAAGATGATAAAGAAGCCAATGGGTTTATTCCTGAAGAATTATCAGTTGTAGAAGATGCTAAAGTGCTGTATGGGTTACAGGCACATAGCAGGGAGAAGCTGGATGAGTTTATTGGTCATTACAACAAAATGTACGAAACCAGCTATTCAACCAAAGACAGTGAATCATTCTACAACTATTACAACGATATATCAAAAAGGGTAAAGGAACGTAAGATTGATATTTTGCTGGTGGTAAATATGTTCCTCACTGGATTTGACAGTCCTACGTTGAACACCATGTACGTGGATAAGAATCTTAAATATCATGGTCTGATACAAGCATACTCCCGAACCAACCGAATCCTGAACGAACAAAAAAGTCAGGGTAACATAGTCGTATTCCGAAACCTTAAGCAAAATACCGATGATGCTGTAGCTTTATTCTCCAACAAGGATGCCAAGGATATTATCATGCTCGAACCTTATGAAGAGTATGTGAAAAAATTTAGTCAGGCGTTCATAGAGTTGCTGAAAGTAGCACCTACAGTAAATTCGGTAAATAATCTTCCAAGTGAGGTTGAAGAGCTGGAATTTATCAAAGCATTCCGTGAGTTGATGAGAGTAAAGAACGTGTTAACCACCTTCGCTGATTTTAATTTTGATCATCTGGTGATGAACGAACAGTTGTTCGAAGATTATAAGAGCAAGTACCTTGATCTGTGGCAGAAAGTAAAGACTGACCACCAGAAAGAAAAAGTTTCGATACTGGAAGATGTGGATTTTGAACTGGAATTAATTCACCGTGACGAAATAAATGTTGCATATATACTTAAACTTTTGGCAAACCTTAAGGGAAGTGACCAAGATAAGAAACGAAAAGAAATCATTGATCTAATCGCTGGTGAAGCACATCTTCGGAGTAAACGTGAACTGATTGAAAAGTTTATATTAGAAAACTTACCACAGGTCGAAGATGCTGATGATATTCCTAACGCATTTGAAAAATTCTGGAATGATGAGCAAATCACGGCATTTAAAAAGTTGTGCGATGAAGAGAACCTAACACCTTTTAAAGTGGATAAGATCATAGATGGTTACCTGTTCGCTGAACGTGAACCTCTGCGTGATGAAGTTTTGGAATTAATAGAGGGGGACAAGCCAAGCGTACTTCAGCGTAAAACTGTTGGTGACCGTATACTTCAAAAGATACTCGGCTTTGTGGATACATTCATTAATGGAATGAATGCGATATAGTGTCCGGTATTTCCTGGCTTCGCCAGAAAATACCTGTGTAGGGGCTATAAACCTGAAAAAACATCAAAAGATGAGTGAATTTTCGTCTTTTTATTCGTTATAAAGATTGATTTATGAATCATACTTTTCTTTTTCGCTAAGTAATTGTACATAATTGATATATAATTGTGTGATTAACGTACATAATATTGCTCCAAATATGGTGCGTTTTTAAAATGCTGTGTATTTAGCAGTATGGCAGTAAACATGATTAAACCGAGTAGCAAGGCAACTCCCGAACTCAAGACACAACTGATAAATATTGCATTGATGTTAAAAGAGATGCGTTTGTCTGAGGGTATGACTCAAAATGGATTAAATAGTAAGGGCATAAGTAGAAGAATGATCCAGAGAGCTGAATATGGGAGTAATATTACTTTGATCAGTTTACTGGCAATACTAGAATGCTACGGCTATACTTTGAAAGACCTTGATCTTGAATAGCATAAATTGTAAAACAGCATTAAAAGAATAAAATGATTGAGTCTATGCACTGATTCCAATTTATTTTTAAAAATGCTTGCATTCTAGGTTAATTAAATGTATTTTTGGTAAGTAGTTGATTTGTTGTGACCTACACCATTCAATTATTTGTTGACAAAAGACTGAAGATAAGCGATGCGGAAGACCTCCCAACTTCACTTGTATTTGACAATCACTGAAATTTTTAATAATTGTAGCGGCAATATAAGTTACAACGCTGATAGGTAATGATTAGGCACATGGGAAAGACAATGTGGTCATTATTCTTTTAGTATAATTAGAACCGAACGAAAGTTTTGTAACTGGTTATAATCACGATGGAAAGATACGTCCGAAAAGTCCTGCTCTGTGTAGGGTTCACAACAGGCAACTGATACCAAAATGAAATGGATGTATACTGTGTACAGGGGCACGGATGTTGGTTATGATCCTTCTACTGCCTGATATGAACTTTTCTTTATATTTTTTTCTTTTTTAAAGTAGGTCAATAATTTTAAAAAGAAAGAAAGTACCAAAGAAAGATATATCAGGGGAAAAACCCTCTATGCTTTACCTCGAACTGTATTTTTCATTTTGTCGATGCTGTAATGTTAATTTACTTAATGTATAACTTTATATAAATTACGTAATAAATTGAAATATAAAGATATATAATATATTTATTCGCTTTTTGGTATTGTCATTTTGTTTGAATAACGGATGTCAAGCAGTTTGAGATTAATGAGTGCTGATGAGAAGCATTAATAAAAGAAGTCAAAAATGGATCGTTTAAACAGTCACAATTTTTTAATTAAAAATGTTGGTATTTCAAATTGAATAAAAATTAACAACCACAAATACAGATAGATATAAGAATATGGAATGAATTATTTCAGTCAAATCTATTTTTAATTAAAAAGAAATGAATATTCACCTCGTGAGACACTGAATGAGACACTGGTAATAAGAAACCCCCTGATAATCAGGGGGTTTTGTAGCCTCACCGCGACTCGAACGCGAATCTAAAGTTTAGGAAACTTCCGTTCTATCCCTTGAACTATGAGGCCCCGTAAAAAAAGTACTTAGAGTACTTCAAGTACTTGAAGTTGTGCTTTTGGCAGTATTTTATCTAATAATAAAAATCAAATCTTGTGCATCCCAAATTCTAAGTACTCCAAGTATTCGAAGTACTTGAAGTACTACACTTTCGTGAAACGTACCTGCACGTTCTTCAGCCGATAGGCAGCCTCTTCCAGCAAATCGTTGGTTTTGGCAAAACAGATCCGGATCATCTGCATTTTTGTTTTCTCGTGCATGAAAGCGGAGAAGGGTATGCTGGCAACCTGGTACTCCTTGGCCAGTCTCATGACAAACTCGGTATCCGGTTCGTCCGAAATTTTGCTGTAATCCAGAAGCTGATAAATGGTTGATTTTGTTGGAATCAGTTCAAATTTGCTTCCCGCCATCAGTTCGATGAAATAATCGCGCTTGCTCTGGTAAAAGGCATTGATCTCCTTGAAATTCTGTCCCTGTTTCAAATATTCGGCGAGTGCATACTGGGCAGGTGTATTGACACTGAACCCTTGGTATTGTTGTGTTTTACGGTATTCTGCCATCAATTTTTCCGGACCGGCTATGTACCCGATTCCCCAGCCATTGATGTTGAACATGGCTCCAAAGGAGGAGACGACCAGGCTCTTGGCTGCCAGTTCCGCAATGGAGGCCGCACTGTTGAAACGGTTGCCATCGTAAACGATGTTCCCGAAAGTTTCGTTGCTGAGAATCACCAGACGGGTGCCGTTGGTCATTCGTTTGAGCTGGTCAAAATCTTCGAGGCTGAAAATCTGACCGATCGGGTTCTGCGGGTTGTTGATAACGATCATCTTGGTCTTGGTCGTTACCGTCTTTTTTACCTCGTCCCAATCGATCCGGTAATCCGGATACCTCAGGTTGATGTAGATCGGACGTCCCCCCGTCATCTCAATCAACTGGGCATAGGATTCCTGGACAGGTTCAAATAAGATTACTTCATCTCCCTCCTTGACAAAGGTGGAGATGGCTGTTGACATGGCCTGCAGAGGGCCGGCGGTGATGGTAAGGTCGGTTTCGGCGTGTAAGTCAGTATTGTTCTGAAGGTTAAATATCGAAGCAATTTGCTCTCTCAGAGAACCGACCCCTTCACTTGGAGAGAAGTCGTTGTTTCCTGCACGCATGTATTTGTCAACAAGGTTAATCAAATCATCCGGACAAGGAAGACCCGACATTGGATCTACAAGATTGGTCGCCTTGTATTCCTCTGCAATCTCCATCATTGTAACGAAGATGTTCTTCTTCGTCGTAGGAAGTTTTGTTACGGTCATACTGAATTTAATATCTTGCAAAAGTACTGAAAAAATTGTGAATGGCAATTCAACAATCGAAAATAGAGCCGTTACTTTGCATTTTATATTAAATAAAATGGGAAACATACAAGAATCGCAAATGACGAATTATGCATTTTTAATGTTCAGTAAGTCAGATTGATACGAATAATTGACAATTCCGATTGTTTGCAGGACCCTGAAAAATCGGAATGGTTCACGAAAAAAGATCGTGCAGGACCTCCAGGGATTTTAGTTGAACCGTGATTCCGAGATGCAGGGAATAGTAGTCTATGATTTTTAGTAGCAGTTGGTTGCGAAGGGTGGAAGTTAGTATAACCAGACCCGACTCTTCGTAAGAGACCTCCATCATCTCGGCAAATACTTTACTTTCTCCCACCCCGAGGTAATTTGGGTGTACGGGTTTGATTCCCGAAAAACTGCCGGAGGCCATGTCAAAAAACTGCCTGTCGTCGGCGTAGTTGTTTCTTGGACCAAATCCCATGTAACGGGTAAGCTGGAGAAGAAAAAGCAGATGGAAATTGGCTGCGCCCGTTTGAAGAAGGTCCAGAATCTGAAAGGAGTGGCTTAAAAATTGAAAAAGCTCTGTCCGGGCCTCCTCTTCTCTAAGCACCTTGTATAAAAATTCGGCCAGAAAAATAGCTTGTGAGGATTTTACAATGTCGTAGGGGACCGTTTGGTAAGGATGGCTGATCCTAAGTTCCCTCGCCCTTTGGAGGGTTCTACCCTGCCGGTGGTCAATTTCCAGTTCGAGCAGGAAAAGAGGTTGAAGGAGATTGACCTTGTTGGCAGATTTTTTGGCGTGAAGGCCTTGCAGCAGGAAGGAGCATCTACCAAAAGCTTCGGTGTAGACCGTAACGATTCTCCCGGTGTCACCATATTTCAGGCTGTGCAAAACGATTCCTTCACTCTTGCTGAACATCTTTCCTCAATGAATTACCAGCAATTTAATAATTTTTGATGCCTTTGGCTGTCCCGAGCTGCAAAAAATAAGGTACACCCCGGTGGATACCCTGTCTCCCTTGACATTGCGGGCATTCCAGAGAGCCCTTCCACCCAGGGAGGCGGTTTTGAAAACGAGATTTCCTGCCACATCCGTGATCCGGACATCTGTCCCTGCTGCGAGTCCGTCGATGGTAACTCCATCCTCGTAGGTTTCGCGGAGCGGATTTGGCCAGACATAGGCCTTGCCAAAGTCGCTTCTGCCTGTGGTTGCATCACTTTTGCAGGAGAACAATCCCCTGTCGGTGGCGATAAATAGCTCCCCGTTCTGAGGCACAATGGCCAGGGAAAGTATCTGATCGGAGAGCAGCGGAGAATTTTTGCTGTCGAAATGACGAAGCAGGTGATCCCCCTCCTCCGTGAAGAGAAAAAGACCTGAGTTGGCGGTGCCAATCCATTTTCTGTTTCCTCCGTCGACGGCCACTGCCGTGATTTTCTCTTTTTCGAGGATGGGTTTGAATAATCCGGAACCATCGTCAAGCGATGGTTGGCTTGCGTAAAAATCAGCAGAATCAAATACCTTGTCGGGATTGCTATAGACCACCACACCGCTCCCTGTGCCAACCCAAAGCTCGTGATTGAGATCTTCAGCTACCGTAGAGATTTGGCTGAAGGAGGTGATCAGGGTGGTGGACCCATTGTTGAAACGGCTTTGGACGGCAAATTTTCTGGTTTGATCGGATGAGCTGTTGGCGGTATTTCCGTTTGTCTTGAAGGCAAACAAACCTTCATCCGGAAGCACCACCCAGTGAATGGCGGAGGATGATACCAGCACATCTCCTGTAGGAGAAACCGAATAGCCCATTGCAGGATAGCTGAGGGAGGAAAAAGTTCCTGAAGTGGAACGGCTTCCCAACCTGACCTTCCCGGTAGGGTTGGTGTACCAAAGGTTTTTCTCACTGTCAAGCGTCACGCCATTCACCAAACAGAGGCCATTGATTGCACCGAGGGGGGAGTTTAGTTCATTGTAATGGATTGATACCCTGTTTTTTTGAAAAAAGAGCAAACCTGAGCCGGCAGTGGAGGCCCAGTATTCGTCGGGGTGGCTCCTGTCGGGGGCAAAAGCGGTAATGGGACGGACGGATTTGAGTCCGGCGTCGTCGGCAGCTGTGAAATTTTGCCAGATGCCTGCCTGGTAGATGGAGATGGCTGCTTCCGGAATGCCGGCTGAATTGGTAGAAACTGTGGCCGCAAAAATATCCTCCGTTCCCGCCTTGAGTGCAGTGATCTGATCGCTGCCCGGAGCATTGGCGGAGAGGTGTTGAAAGGTGCCTGCAATCTGGTGCATCAGGCCCGAATTGTGGTCGGCAATCCAAAGGGTGCCGTTTTGATCCGTCAGGGCATCCCTTGGATCCATCAGAAGATTGCTGTTGGCAGGTTGATAGGTATTGATCAGGCTATTTCCGGCCAGACCGGTCAGCCAGATTCCTGCATCTGTCAGAACGATCAACCCTGTTGCTGTGGCCTTTATTTTGCGAATTTTTTTTATTTCAGGATATTTCGGTGACCAATTTTTTCCGTCATATGCAAGCAACCTGTCATTGCTTTGATCGAGTGTGAAAAGCAGTCCGCCGGAGAGCGAGAAGGAGGAAAAAATTGCATCCGGTTGAGGGAGAGCTGACTGCAACTGCCAGTTTCTGTAATCCTGCAGGTTGCTGTTCTGCTTGTCTCCCCTGAAAATGCCACTTCCAGAAGCTACGTACCAGCTTCCGCCAAGTGTCGTCAGGTCGTAGGCGGCGATTTGCCCGTTTCCGTTGCCGAGGTACCAGGTTTCGGCAATTTCCTGCTTTAGCAGATCGACTGTGACAATTCCAAAGGCACAGCAGAGGTAGGCAAAATTGCCTTCACAGACAATTCTGTGAATGGTTTTGTCGGGCAGGCCGCTCTTCCTGGTAAGATCAGGCAGGTTGATAACCCGTTCATTTTGAAGCAAATCGAGGTTACCATCTTCGTATCCAACCAGTAAAAAATTTGGATTTGGGGCATAGCCGAGGGCGGAGATGCCTGAACCTGTCAATCCCTCTATCTTGGTTTTGGTTGTCGTATGACCCTCTTTTTTGTCAGAAAAGAGGAGCCCGTTGGAGGTGGCCGTTACGACAGATTCGGCCGTTTCTGTGACGCAATTGACTGGGGTAAAGGATAGGTGTGCGCTCCAGACTCCGGAGAAATTTTGGGCAGAAGCCAGTCCGGACAACAATACCAGAAGGAGGAGCAACGGTCTCATGACCGGTCTGGCAGGTGAGGGAACGTTTCGGTAAGGAAGGCAACCAGTTTTTGAACCGCGCGACCACGGTGGCTCATGCCATTTTTCAGATCGGCATCCATCTCTGCAAAGGAGTTGGTGTATCCGACCGGACAAAAGACGGGATCGTACCCAAAACCTCCTTCTCCTTTTCTTTCCGTCAGGATCTCCCCGTCGACCCTGCCGTCAAAAAGGAACTCTTCCCCATCGATGATCAGGGAGATCACGCAGCGGAAGCAGGCTTTCCTATTCTCCTTGCCTTTCATTTCGGAGAGCAGTTTTGTCACGTTGTCCTCTGAATTTCTTCCTTCTCCGGCATACCTGGCAGAGTGGACACCCGGTTCGTTGTTGAGAATCTCCACTTCCAGACCGGAATCGTCCGAGAAGCAATCCAGCCGGTAGCGATCCCAGATGTAAAAGGATTTTTGGGAGGCATTGGCCTCCAGGGTAGCACCGGTTTCGGGAATGTCGTCCGTGCAGGAGATATCGCGGAGGCTTCGGAGCGTGAACTCCCCCTTCAGGATCTCTTCCAGTTCTCTCAGTTTGTGCGAATTGTTGGTGGCAAAAACCAGTTGGTGCATGGAGTGAAATTATAGGATGGTTTTGGCGATTTGTCGGGTGTTGTCCGTTATGCCGTAGGTGTAGATGTGAAGACAGGGCACCTTGTTTGCAATCAGATCTTTGGCCTGAAGAATGGCCCATTCGGTACCAACCTGTCTGGCCTCTTCGTTGGTTTTGCATTTTCTGACTTCCGCAGCAAACTCTTCCGGAATATCGATGCTGAAAATTTTGGGCAGCATCGTGATCTGGTTCATCAGCGCGAGTGGTTTTATGCCCGGGATGATGGGAACGGTAATACCTGCAGCCCGGCAGCGATCCACAAAACGGTAGTATTTTTTGTTGTCGAAGAACATTTGGGTGACGATGTAGGAGGCACCTGCCTCGACTTTTTGTTTCAGGTAGAAAAGATCTGTCTCGGGATTGGAGGCTTCGGAATGTTTCTCCGGATATCCGGCCACCCCAATGCAAAAATCGAGAGAGGATTTATTTTTCAGATCTGGATCGAGGTATTTGCCTTCGCGCAAATGGACAATCTGTTCCACCAGTTCATTGGCATGAGCATGGCCGTTTTTCTCCGGCACGAAAAAATTTTCGGATTTCAGCCCGTCACCCCGCAAGGCTAAAATATTTTTGATGCCAAGGAAGTTGAGGTCGATCAGCATATTTTCGGTCTCCTCCTTGTTAAATCCTCCGCAGACGATATGCGGCACGACCGGAATGCCGTATTTGTGCTGGATGGAAGCGGCAATGGCAACTGTTCCCGGACGTTTGCGTACGATTTTCTTCTCGAGCAATCCGTTTTCCAGCGGACGGTATTCGATCTCGTCGCGGTGGGTGGTGAGATTGATGTAGGCCGGATTGAACTCAATCAGTTCCTCAATGGTCTCATACAGCTTAGCTGCATTCTGCCCCTTCAGTGGAGGGAGTAATTCAAAAGAAAAGATTGTTTTTTTAAAAGGCTGTATAAGATCTATGACCTTCATAATGTAAAAATGGTAAAAGAGGACTATTCCTGCAATTTTGCAAATATAATTTTTCTAGCGCACCTTTGTGTATGCTTGTTGCTTTAGTACAATGGCAGTTCTGGCCGGAAGGTAGAGCTTCAGTTGGTGGGGAGATCCAAGTCCGCTTTCGGGCAGGGAATAATAGGTCATGTGTTCATCAATGCGGTTGAAACCACCAAATTGATGGGCATCGGTTTGAAGGATCACCTTGAATTTAGCCGGTTCGCAATAAATGCCGTAATTTTCGAAGGATTTGTCCGGATTAAAGTTGAAGACGAAGAGCAGGTCCTTTCGCTTGAAGGCGAGCACCTGATCCGGCATGTTGTCGTGAATGCGCCAAACTTCGGGCGATTCAAGAATGTGTTCCCTTTTGAAAAGATGAATCATTTCCCTGTCAAAATCCAACAGCCAGTGGAATTTCAATTCGGGTGATTCCGCAATGCTCCAGATTCTGCGGGCGTGCTGGTAGGACCAGTCATTCCCTTCACGTGGAAAATCGATCCACTCCGGATGTCCATATTCATTCCCCATAAAATTGAGGTAGGCGCCTCCCGCACATCCGATCGTAACCAGCCTGATCATTTTGTGCAGGGCAATTCCCCTGTCGACGGTCAGGTTGGGCTGATCCTTGCGCATGCTGTAATACATCTCCTTGTCGATCAGTCTGAAGATGATGGTTTTGTCGCCAACCATGGCCTGGTCGTGACTTTCGACGTAGCTCACCACCTTCTCTTCCGGGCGGTGGGCGGTCAATTCGTGGAACAGGTGACCCACATTCCACTCCTGGTCTTGCTGTTCCTTGATCAATTTGATCCACAAATCGGGAACGCCCATCGACATTCTGTAATCGAAACCGAGTCCGCCATCGGTGAGCGGAGCAGCAAGCCCGGGGAGACCACTCATCTCCTCGGCAATGGAGAGCACGTGCGGATTGATCTCGTGGGCCAGCTTGTTGGCAAGCATAAAGTAGACAATGGCCTCATCGTCGAGATTGGGGGTAAAATAATCGCCATAATTGGTAAAGGCCTTTCCCAGACCGTGGTCAAAATAAAGCATGCTGGTTACCCCATCGAAGCGGAATCCGTCGAAACGGAATTCAGTCAGCCAATATTTGATATTTGACAATAAAAAATGAAGGACTTCATTGCGCGAGTAATTGAAACAGTAGGAATCCCAGGCAGGATGTTCGCCCCTGGCACCTTCGTGAAAAAACTGGGTACGGGTACCATCGTACAATCCGAGCCCTTCGACTATGTTTTTAACGGCGTGGGAATGAACCAGATCCATCACGACTGCCATGCCCATCCCATGGGCCTCATCGATCAGGTGCTTCAACTCCTCGGGGGTTCCAAACCGGGAGGAGGGGGCAAAGAAGCTGGAGACATGGTATCCGAAACTCCCGTAGTAAGGATGTTCGGGGATGGCCATCAGTTGAATGGTGTTGTACCCCGCAGCCTTGATTCTGGGCAGAATTTCGTAACGAAACTCGTTGTAGGTGTGGACGCGGGGTTCTTCGCCCGCCATTCCAACATGGGATTCATAGATAAGCGGTGCCTCACCGGAGGGCCTGAAGGGATGTACGAAATGGAAGGAATCCCTGGGCTCCCACACCTGCGCATTAAAAATATTGGAAGATGAATCCTGAACCACCCTTTTGGCCCAGGCGGGTATTCTCTTGCCGGAGCCATTCTGCCAATGCATCGAAAGGGCATAAAGATCTCCGTGGTGAATGGCCGAAAGGGGCAATTCCACCTCCCACGAACCATTTCCCAAGTTTTTTAGTGCGTAATCGGCCAGATCCTTCCAGTCATTGAAGTTTCCAACCAGGTAAATGGACGTTGCATTTGGAGCCCAATCGCGGAAAATCCAGCTTTTTTCTGTTTTAAAAAGACCGAAATAATCGTGTCCGGAAGCAAATTCCTGCAAGGATTTGATTCCAAGTAACTCCTTTTCTTTGGATCGGTATTTTTCAGCCCAACGCAGGAAATCAGAAGTATACGGCTGTAAATAAGGATCCTCTCTGACCAACCGAGGCACTTCCATAGCATTTAACCTTTTATGTTAGGATAAAGTTAGTACAATAAACGAAGATTAACGCTGGACATAATATTTTTCAATGCCTTCGGCTACGATCTTTCGCAGGTCATCGGGGGTGTCAATTCCGACTGTGGCATGGTCTGTCAGGACCGTTTTAATTTTATAGCCATTCTCCAGCCAACGCAATTGCTCCAGGGATTCTGCCTTTTCCAGGAGTCCTTCGGGCAGAAGACTCAATTTTTGCAAGATATCGGAACGGTAGGCATATATGCCTACATGGCAATGGTAGCTGAATTTTCGGATCCAATCGGACTCCTCCGATTTGAAAACCATAGGAATCGGCATTCTACTGAAAAACAAAGCATTACCATTAATATCAAGTGCTATTTTTGCCTCTGCCGGATTGAAAAGCACCTCAGTTTCGCTGATTTGCTGAATCAGGGTGGCAATCTCCGTGTCCGGATCTTCCAGAAAGGGCTTTTGAAGCGCCGAAATTTGATTGGGATGGATAAAGGGTTCGTCGCCCTGTGCATTGATGACTACCTCAAATTTGGTTCCCGTTTCTGCCTCAATTTTTCGGACGGCTTCGGCACACCGGTCGGTGCCACTCCGGTGATCGCTTGAGGTCATCACGGCCTTGCCACCGAAGCGGCGCACTTCTTCTGCGATGCGCTCATCGTCGGTTGCAACCCAGGCCTCCTCCACCGCCTGAATCACCTGTTCATAGACCCGTTGAATCATGGATTTTCCGGCGATGTCGGCCAATGGCTTGCCCGGAAACCGGGATGAACCATATCTGGAGGGGATGATGGCAATAAATTTTTTCATCTTGCTTGGCAATTTTTGGCAACCTTCCGGCTGCTGCTAATGGTTTGAAATGCAAAAATAAGGATAGTTTCTTACATGAGCACAGGAAAGAAAGAGTTTGGGGAAGTTATGAGTTAAGAGTTAGGAGTGATGAGTTGAGGACAGGACATTGCAAGTTAGAAAAGGACCTGCCGGGTCTTCCTCCCGGTACTGTTGGTAAATGCAATGGTAGAGAGGTTGCATGCAACGTCTCATCACCCCATCACCACCAAACTGTTTTCATCTAGATTAAGCAAAAAGTGATGGGCCGTTCTCCAAAATCCAAAATCCAAAATCAAAAATTTTATCTGGTGAGAGCTCATGATTCTTATTCTGCCAAATGCGTCGCTATTGCTTATTTTGTCGGATATTCACAGATTAATGCTAAATTTGTAGTTCCAAATAGTTTGTTGATTGCATGGATATACAGGAGATTAAACAGCGTTTTAGCATCATCGGGAACGCTCCCGGACTTAACAGGGCCATCGAAATTGCGCTTCAGGTGGCTCCGACAGATCTCTCCGTGCTTGTTAGCGGGGAGAGCGGGGTGGGCAAGGAGTCCTTTCCACAGATTATCCATTATTATTCGGCCAGAAAACATGGCAAGTACATCGCGATCAACTGTGGGGCCATCCCGGAAGGGACCATTGATTCTGAACTTTTCGGACACGAGAAGGGCTCATTTACGGGAGCGCTCAACGACCGAAAGGGTTATTTTGAAGTCACGGATGGGGGCACCCTGTTTCTGGATGAGATCGGCGAATTGCCGGTTTCTACGCAGGTCAGACTGCTTCGGGTACTCGAAACCGGCGAATTTATCCGGGTTGGATCCTCCCAGGTTCAAAAGACCAACGTGCGAGTGATTGCCGCTACCAATTTTGACCTGACGCACGCCATCCGGGAGGGAAAATTCAGGGAAGACCTTTATTACCGGCTGAATACGGTTCCGATCAAGGTACTGCCCTTGCGGGAGCGGGGTACAGATGTGTTGCTCCTGTTCCGGAAATTTGCGAATGACTTTGCAGAACGCTACAAGATGCCTTCCATTCGGTTGAATGAAGAGGCGCAAAAAATATTTTTGGGTTACCGTTGGCCAGGCAATGTCAGGCAACTGAAAAACATCACCGAGCAGATCTCCATCATCGAAACGGAACGGGATATTACCGCAGAGAAGCTGATTCACTATATACCATCTGAGGAGACCGGGTTTCTACCTGCGCTTTACCACAAAGAGGCTGATGCCAGGGCCATGGAAAATGAAAGGACCATGATGCTCAATGCGCTGATTGGCCTTAAGAAGGAGCTGGATGAACTGAAAGAGAAATTCAGCCATTTTGTGGATCTTACCCCGGCCGCCGTGCATGCAGAGGCCACGGATGATGGATTTATGCAACTCTACCATGACGCAAAAAAAATCGTTGATACGGAGGATGCTCAATTTCCTGGTTACCTGAAGCCAAATGTCAGGCCGCACATCCAGGATACCGAAGAATTTGTAGAGGAGTCCCTTTCCATTGAAGAAAAGGAGATGGAACTTATCAACAAGGCACTGGAAAGACACAGTGGCAAAAGAAAACTGGCAGCGGAAGAGCTGGGTATTTCGGAAAGAACGCTGTACCGCAAGATCAAAGAATACAACATAACGCAAAAATGAAAATTAACTCTTCCCTTTTCAGGATTCAAACGGTGCTGATGGTACTGATCCTTTTGGTGGCATCGGGCTGTAAAATCAAATACTCCCTGAGTGGTGCCTCCATTAGTCCGGATGTAAAAAGCGTATTTGTTGACTATTTCAGAAACAGGTCCAGGGTGATCAATCCGACATTGAGTCAAACCTTTACGGAGGCAATGAAGGACAAATTTGTTAACGAAACCGGGCTAACACTTAATACGGATCAGGGGGATCTTGAATTTTCAGGTGAAATCACGGGTTACGATGTACGTCCGCTTTCGATTCAAA
>Ga0118677_10004066_pt1 | contig 27012 bp, 20 predicted proteins | sample AliMusrvi5mmetaG_FD_86154 | JGI IMG/M metagenome (GOLD analysis project Ga0118677, IMG submission 86154) | reverse complement strand
TGGGTTGATTTTTTTGGCCTATTCACTGCTGAACCCCTTGTCAATAAATGATCTTGCAAATTGTATTAAAATTTTGTCATGTACTTAGAAATTACTATTAGAAAAAAAATACCTTTGCGGAAAGGTCAATTGTGATCATATTGTTCCACAAAAAACGAAAAAATAATGAAGAAACTTCTGTTTTTAATGAGCCTTGCAGTTTTATTTGCTGTCACAACTTCTCAAATACCTTCAAAGGACACTAATCCTAATCTTGCTACAGTACGCAGGGTCAGGGGTGTGCCGGTTTTTGTAATGTGTGAACCGAATGCAGCCTATGAAGCTACTGGAAAAGTTAGCGATGATGACGCTTCAAGTATTTTAAAATCGATTGATGGCCAGTCTTCATATCGAACGATAAATGAAAGTTGCAGTGTGATCGTCGACAATGCTCAAAGAAAACAGAAGAAAGGTAAACTCACTTTTGATGCCATTTTAATAAGTGATGACGGACACACTGGTACTTGTATTAAATTTAAAACAGAGGAAAAGTGAATAACCCCACGCAAGCGGCGGGGGTGTCTTCTGGAATTATTTTCAATTCGCTGCGAGCAGCGGGGGCCTAACCCCAAAGAGATTAGCAATTTTAATGATTCTCTCCAATCAGTTTCTTTGGACAGGATTCTTTATTCACAAAGATTCCTTACAGACAAACTGTGGATATCTATAGATTTTTTATCTGCCGCTCGAATGAACAGTCTTAATATATAGACTTGGTTTCCTATGAAAAATCCCTAATTCTGCTTTCCTTCATTTGATAGTAACTCCTCGAAACTATAAAGGGTGGCGAGATCATCGGGATGAAGGAGGTCACCTTTGCCATTTATTTGTTTTTTCTTTCACAATCACTGGAAATGGTTAGTTTTGCGTAACGCTAAACGCCGCGGAAGCACGTTTTTTTTGCATTTGACCGGGCATTTAACCACTGATTCAGACAAAACGGAAAACCAGGGAACCACGCCAAAAAGAAAGAGCAATGCCACAGACAACTTGTTTTACTACTGCACTAAGAGTATTGCTGGCCGGAATATTCCTCGCCACAATGACCACCTGCAAAAAGAGAGCGGATGAGGCTCCGTCGGTCGTTACCAATGTCATCAGCAACATCACCCATGCAACAGCTTACGGAGGGGGCACTGTTTCTTCAGAAGGCACCAGTTCGGTTACTTCACGCGGCATATGCTGGAGTACCGCTTCCAATCCGGGTATTTCGGATGCCCATACTTCGGATGGGAATGGAGCAGGTAGTTTCACAAGCAGCATGGCGGGCTTGTCACCAAATACGATCTATTATGTCCGGGCGTATGCCACAAACGGCACAGGAACCGCCTATGGCAACCTGGTGAGTTTCACGACGACATTTGACGGAACCGGACTGACAGTAGCCACCAGCGCCATAGCGAATATCACCAAAACCACCGCAACCTCAGGCGGCATTGTGGTCCTGCAAGGCAATATGCCCGTGACGAGCCGGGGCGTCTGCTGGGCCACCTCCTCAAATCCCACAATCGCGGATGCTCATTCTTCGGATGGCAGCGGAACAGGTGGTTTTACAAGCAATATCACGGGACTTGCCGAAGTGACAAGATATTATGTGAGGGCTTATGCCACAAACAGCGAAGGAACCACTTACGGCAACGAGTTGAATTTCAGGACTGCCGGCATCGGCCTCCCTCCTTCCGTTTTCACCGACTCCGTTACAAATATCACCACAACCGGCGCCACTGCCGGCGGCAAGGTATCCTCGCAGGGAAGTTCACCGGTTACGGCACGCGGGGTTTGCTGGAGCACCTCTTCACTTCCGACGACAGCCGGCACGCATTCTTCGGACGGCAGCGGCACAGGCGTTTTTGCAAGCAACATCGAAGGGTTGACCACGAACACCCCTTATTTTGTGCGGGCCTATGCAACGAACATTTATGGCACCACCTATGGCATACAGGCCGGCTTTGTAACCACCGGTTCGGGCGGATTCCTGCCCTGCACCACCGTTCCGACTCTCATATATGAAGGCAAAACGTACAATACAATACAGATAGGCACTCAATGCTGGCTAAAGGAGAACCTGAATGTCGGCACCCGGATCAACGGATCGGTTAACCAGTCAAGCAACGGCATCATCGAAAAATATTGTTACGATGACCTTGAATCGAACTGCGACATATACGGCGGACTTTACCAGTGGAATGAAATGCAGCTGTACAGCACAAAAGCAGGGATAAAAGGGATTTGTCCGACAGGCTGGCACATACCATGGAATGCCGAGTGGACCAAACTGACGACCTTTCTGGGTGGCGATACAATTGCCGGGGGGAAAATGAAATCGACAACTGGCTGGGAAGGGGACGGCAATGGAACAAACTTCAGCGGTTTTACAGCCCTGCCAGGCGGGGCAATGAACGGCATTGGACTTTTCTCCTCGATCAATTCCGAGACCAGCTACTGGACCTCTACCCAGAACACCAACTATAACGATGCATGGTACCGGAACCTTAACACAACAGAGCAGGTCTATGGAAGCGAGAATGCCCCTAAATCATTTGGTTTTTCCGTCAGGTGCCTGAAGAACTGACAAATTCCTGCCCGATACAATGTTTTTGAAACTCCGTTATTGTCAGGCCTTTTATTTAATTTAACCGGTCAGGGTCAAATCATTTTATCCGGCAAAGAACCGGGTTACCTGGCAACGGACAGAATTGCCGAAGAAAAGGAATCTCCCGTACGAACGTTAAAAATATACAACCCCGCAGGATAATCTGTAAGGTCGACCTTAATCTGGTGTTTCCCGGAAGTGAAAGATTGATAAGTGCTTTCAGCTACTGGCTGACCTAATGAGTTCAGAACCCTTACAATGAACTAAAGTTAGTGTATCGAAGATGCCATATCCTACAAACACTTTCAGATTAGTTGTATCATGTCCACAGACCAAAATGTTCATTTTTGAAAATCCATTATGAAATTCACCCATTGTTTGGTCAAAGAGAACAACCCAACTGGCACCATTATCTTTAGATCGGAGAATAGTGGTCGCATCTTGTTGAATATTATTATCAAAATAAGAATAAGTAGCATAAAGCCAACCATTAAAGGCTGAGCATATGACTGCGTTTCGCTGGTTTTGCAAAGGTTTATTGTTGAGATACGTATCAAAGCCAAACAGGATTGATTTATCCATTTTAAGAGGTGAACCTGCAAATTCTTTTTGCAGGCTTTGAGCAACCAGACGATTTAATGAAATTTGCAGTAATAAAAACACCAGCAGCGCTTATTTTAGTTTCATGGGAAAGTGGTTTAGTTTCTTCACTTAAGCAAATATTAAAACTGTCATTTTGAATGGTAATTGAATCTGTGAATTAACTAAAAATGCCAGTCGGATTCCTCTTTGACAGATTCATATTTTCGCATATGAATAGTTTATCTCCATTTGTCGTTTAAGTTGACAATCGTACATCCTGGCCATCAATTCAACGATGACAAATCCTTATATAATTGAAAAGTGACCCTAATGGAAATGGCAGGCTTGTTTTTCGAAAAGGTAAAGATACATTTTTTTGAAACTCCGGTATTAGTCAATAATGGAAGTCATGAAGACTTATTAATTCCCCAGCCCCTGACTTGCAAAGTGGGATATTTTGATTTTCCAGGTGCCCAAAGGACCAGTGATGGTCGTCAATGATATTTTTATAACGGAATGGGCACAAACGACAGATTAAATTCTTAAGGAAGGTCCAGGCAGAAAACTGTTTAAACTGACGTATAGATAGATTAATCCTCAGCATTTCAGCCATGCTTATGGTGCGTTGATGGACACAGGTTACCTCACTGTCAAACAAACACTTGTGATTGTTTTCACAAATTCTAAACTAAATACCTTAAAACTTCATTTTGTTGTATATTAGATGATTCTTTGGGAGAATGCCAAACATAATGGTATCTGAGGATTTTCAATTATAATGTTTTGAGCATCATGAAAAAACTATTCATTCTTTTATTCGGGCTATTTCTTTCAGTCACTGGGTCATCACAATCCTGTCTGCCTGATGGAATTACTTTTACAAGACAATCTGAGATTGATAATTTTCATATAAATTTTCCGAACTGTACGCAGATTGAGGGAGATGTTACAATAATTGGTGAGGACATTACAAACTTGAATGGGCTTGGCGTCATATCGTCCATTGGTGGAAACCTTAGGATTGGACAGGCAGGATCTGCAACAAGTCTGACTCGTTTAACCGGACTTGATAACCTGACCAATGTTGGCGGATCATTCACGTTGGAAAACAACGACAAGCTGACCAGTCTATCCGGAATGGAAAGATTGAGCCACATCGAAGGATTTTTTACGATTTTTGTAAACCCTGTATTAATTAATCTTACAGGGCTAAACAACCTTTCTTACCTTGGAGCATTGGCGATTCAATTTAACGACTCGTTGATCAGCACTGCGGGACTGGAAGGTTTAAGTTCAATCGGGTCTAATATCTTCGGGGCTCGTGTGGAAATTTCTTCCAATGCTTCCCTTACAAGTCTTTCAGGGTTGAAAAATGTTATTACCATTGGAGGGAGTCTCAGATTATCCGACAACCCGGCATTGACTAACTTAATGGAACTTCATAACTTGACTTCTATTGTCGGAAACCTTGAGATTTCCAGAATGTATGCTCTCACCAGTCTCACAGGATTGTTGAATGTCAAATCTATCGGGGGAAGACTTGTAATCTATTGGAATGATGCTTTATCCGATTTGGAAGGGTTGAATAATGTGAAGTCATTAGGTTCTTACCTTCAAATTGATTCCAACTATGGGTTGACCAGCCTGACTGGGTTAGACAGTCTGACAACAATTGGGGGTTATATGCAGATTGATGATAATCGAAAGCTGACAAACATAAACGCTCTGCATAGTTTGCATACCATAGGATCATATGTCGCAATTTATTCTAATCCAGATTTGTCGAGCCTGACAGGATTGAACAATGTCCAATCCATTGGTGGATTCCTTCGTGTCATCAATAGTCCGGCACTGACCAGCCTTAATGGGTTTGAAAATCTCACTTCCATTGCAGGAGCACTTGTTATCAATTACGATTCAGCACTGGTCAGCCTGAACGGGTTGGAAAAGATAAATTCCAACTCCATTTCAGCATTAACCATTACAGGCAATACTTCCTTGTCAAATTGTGCGGTGAAAAGCATATGCGATTATTTGGGCGGTCCAAACGGCACCATTGAGATTCACGACAATGCGGTTGGCTGTAATAGTCAGGCAGAAGTAGATACAACTTGCAACCATTTATCTGTGGAGAATTTAACCATCAATGGTGGATGGCTAATATACCCCAACCCTGCATTTAACCACATCACCATCGAAACCTCTGTAACATCTGCCAAAAGCCAATTATCAATTTTGAATGTGAGCGGTCAGGTAATGATTGCCCGTAAAATCACCGAACCCAAAACGCAATTTGATATCAGCAACTTGCCCAGCGGGGTTTATTTTGTGCGGGTTAGGGATGAAAGGACGGTGCAGGTTGGAAAGTTTGTGAAGCAGTAAATCTCTTACTAATCGTAAATATTGGTATACAATGAAAAAACTCTTTTTCTTTTTGATTTTTTTCCTTCCAGCCTTTGTCTATGCCCAAACAGGGTGTTACGTACCTTCCCCATTGGGTTATATGTGGAAGTATGTTGGAGATGCAGGTTTCTCGGCAGGACAGGCTTATTACACAAGTCTCGCATTCAACCCGTCTGATGGTAAACCGTATGTGGCTTATTCAGATAATGCAAATCAGAAAAAAGTAACGGTATTGAAATTTGATGGAACCAATTGGGTAACCGTCGGATTACCGGGTTTCTCGGCAGGTGAAGCTGATTACATTAACCTTGCCTTTAGTTCATCTGGTCAGCCGTATGTGGCATATCAGGATTGGACTACCAATAAAGCAACGGTAATGAAATTTGATGGAACCAACTGGGTGTATGAAGGTGCCGCAGGGTTCTCACAAGCGACCGCTATGTTTATAAGCCTTGCGTTTTGCCCAACTGATGGTCATCCCTACGTAGCGTTCAGCGATTGGGGAAATGCTCAGCACGCTTCAGTAATGAAATATAATGGAACTAATTGGGTCTACGTCGGCACAGCGGGTTTTTCGGCTGGAATGGTTATGTATACAAGCATCGCATTCAACACAGTTGGTCAACCCTATATTGCATTTAAAGACCAAGGTAATTCATATAAAGCCACAGTAATGAAATTTGATGGAACCAATTGGATGAATGTTGGAAATGCAGGTTTCTCTGCAGGCGAAGCGTATTATGAAGATATTGCCATCAGCCCTACTGGTCAACCCTACTTGGCATATCAGGACAAGGCAAATTCCTATAAATCAACTGTTATGAAATTTGATGGGACCAATTGGATAACTGTTGGGCCAGCGGGTTTTTCAGCAGGAGAAGCCGATTATATTAACCTCGTTTTCAATCCAAGTGGAGAACTTTATATTGCTTATATGGATTACGGTAATTATGTTGCCGTAACAGTGATGAAATTTAATGACCCAAGTTGGGGTGTCGTTGGTATGGCAGGGTTTTCACTCGGAAATTCTGCCTATCCAAGCCTTGCCTTTAGTCCGTCAGGTCAACCCTATGTATCATTTGAAGATTTTCAGAGTTCCAATAAAGCCAGTGTAATGTATTATAATGCCCCTGCTGGAATTAATCAACTGCATCGACCACAACTATCATTTTATCCAAACCCGGCGACAAATGAAATAACATTTGAATTATCAGGGGCAACCACAGAAAAAGATGTGTCCATTGTTAATTTAGAAGGTCAGAAACTGATAAGTCGCCAAATCACCGAGCCCAAAACGCAACTTGACATCAGCACTTTATCAAAAGGGGTTTATATTGTGCGGGTGATGGGTGAAAGGACGGTTGAGGTGGGCAAGTTTGTGAAGCAGTAATAAGCGTTTATTAAGAACAGGCAAATTCAATTAATGGCTTGTAATCACCAGCATCAGCCAGTTTTAGTGCATTGATGTATGCTGATCGTAATTCACCTTCCTGATATAGGTTTTCGCTTCCCCAGGTGAAGCCATCCTGACCATTCAGTTGCCTGATTAGGATATCAGCACACAATCGGGCATGCCGTCCATTGCCATTTGGGAAACAGTGGATTGTGACCAAACTGTATTTGAATCTTATAGCTATCTCAGTTGGTTCATAGGTTTTACCCCCAAATTTATCTTCATCTTTGATTTTATCGCATTGAACAATCTCACCAGTTGTCAACCTCCGAATCGATTTTCTTTGTTTTGGCAGTATCAAGTAAGTTTGATACATATCAGATAATCAAGCCAAAACAGGTTTTCGTCAATTTCCCATTGTGTCCATACTTGTTTATGGTTAATCAGGGTTGTGACATAAAAGAGAGGGGGTTAATACATTGAATGTGAGATGTGAAATCTGAAATGTGAAATCCGAAATTCCCTTCCCCCCAGAAGTTCCTTTTGATCCAAACAATGTGTGTATATGTGTGCGTGGAAAAAAAACCTTCGCAAAAGACTGTAAACAGTGCATTAGCGAAGGTTATCTGCGGAGAGAGAGGGATTCGAACCCCCGGACCCTTGCAGGTCAACGGTTTTCAAGACCGCCGCAATCGACCACTCTGCCATCTCTCCGTGGGCAAAATTACATATTTTTTGGAGACTGCCAAAAATTATCAAACCAATTACCCGGCTCATTTCACCCGCGCATTTGACTGATTTACCGATTTTCCTTGCAATTTCAACGTGTCAGCCCTATCTTTGTAGTGTGTTAACACAAACTGTTCCTAAAACCTGACCTCCATGAAAAAAATATTTCCTCTGGTTTTCGTTTTGATTCTCTCACTCCCCGGATATAACGTCCAGGCCAGGAACCTCTGGGCATTCCTGAGCTATTCTACATTTAATTCACCGGACGGTCCCTACATCGAAACCTACCTGTCGGTGGCCGCAAACAGTGTGAAATTCGTTAAAAATGACAAGGGAAAATTCCGGGCGACAATCAACATCCTGATGACCTTTAAACAGGGCAATGACATCAAGGCTTTTAAAAAATATGAGCTTAACACCTCAGAACTTAATGATACCCTGGATGTGAATTTCCAGTTCATCGATCAGCAAAGATTTGCCATCCCAAACGGCACCTATGATTTTGAGATCCAGCTTGCAGATAAAAACAAGAGTGCCCCTGCCCTGCCATACAGCCAGAACATTGCCATTGATTTTCCGGCAGGGAAACCCTCCTTCTCGGGAATCGAACTCGTAAAGTCCTTTACAAAATCGCCCGCTCCCACTGTACTGACCAAGAGCGGTTATGACCTTGTTCCATATACCTTTACGTTTTTCCCGGAAAAAGAGGCCAAAATGACCTTTTACTGTGAATTATACGATATGGACAAGGTAATCGCCCAGGATCAGAAATACCTCCTCTCCTATTACCTTGAGTCATTTGAAAGCAATTTAAGGCTGAACTCCTATTCAAAAGTTAAAAAAGAGAATCCAAAGGCAGTGTCCGTTCTGCTTTCGGAAATGTCCATAGAAAACCTGCCATCCGGAAATTACAACCTGGTTGTGGAAGCCAGAAACCAGCAAAATGAGCTGGTGGCATCGAAAAAGATGTTTTTTCAAAGGATGAATCCGGCAGCACAAATATCGCTATCCGACCTGGGCTCCACGGAGATTGCCAACACCTTTGCCGAACAAATAAGCAACGCTGATACGCTCAGGGAGTTTATCAACAGTAGCTACCCGGTGGCCACCGGCCTTGAAAAGTCATTTATCCGCGAACCTCTTAAAAAAGCTGACCTTAAAACAATGCAGCAGTTTTTTTATAGTTTCTGGGTAAACCGTGATCAGAAAAGCCCCGAGTTGGCATGGAAATCATACAAGGAACAGGTTTATAAAGTGCAGGTCAATTTCGGCACCCCGATTAAAAAAGGGTATCAGACCGACCGTGGAAGGGTTTACCTTCAATATGGCCCCCCCAACACCCGGAGCACGCAAAATGTCGAGCCAAGCAATTACCCATACGAAATCTGGCAATATTACACCATGAGTAACAACCAGCGGAACAGAAAATTTGTCTTTTACTCCCCTGATATGGTTACCAGCGACTTCATCCTGCTCCATTCTGATGCAACGGGCGAAGTAAATAATCCCCGCTGGCAGATCGACCTGCGCAACCGCATCTATTCCACCCTCGACCTCCAGGAAACCCAGGTCATCAATTCCTGGGGGGATATGCAGTCGGATTATTGGGAACTGCCGAACTAATTAAAAATTAAAAAATTAAAAATTACGGGGCATTATTTGTACTTTTACGGCGGAGAAGAGGTGAGACGTGACGCGTGACGGGCAGGAGATGGTGGCAATTGTCGTAATTTTTAATTTTTAATTGAATGCATGTTGCTGTTATTATTTTGAATTGGAACGGAAGGAAATACCTTGAGAAGTTTCTTCCTGCACTTATTCAATACAGCAAAGACGAAGCAGAGATCATCGTAGCCGATAATGCATCAACCGACGATTCAGTTGCTTTCCTCAAATCCTCCTACCCAGGTATCCGTATCATTCAGAATGCTGATAATGGGGGTTTTGCCCGAGGCTATAATCTTGCCCTCAGCCAGGTGAAATCTGACTATTATATCCTGCTTAATTCAGATATTGAAGTTACCGAAAACTGGATCACTCCGGTCATCGAACTGATGGAGCAGGATGAACTGATCGCAGCCTGCCAGCCTAAAATCCGTTCGTATCTTGAACCAAAGAAATTTGAATATGCCGGTGCAGCCGGGGGATTCATCGACAAATACGGCTATCCATTCTGCAGGGGGCGTATTTTCCTCTCCATCGAGGAGGATTACGGGCAATACGACGATGTTTGTGAAATTTTCTGGGCAACCGGCGCATGCATGTTTGTAAAGGCCAGCCTGTTTCACCAGTATGGTGGATTGGACGAAGATTTTTTCGCCCACATGGAGGAGATTGACTTTTGCTGGCGGTTGAAAAACAATGGCTATAAAATCATGTATTGTCCGGATTCCACCGTTTTTCACATTGGCGGAGGGACCTTGCCGAAGGCCTCCTGGCGCAAGACCTACCTGAACTTCCGTAATAATTTCTTCCTTCTCTATAAAAACCTCCCCGACGACCGCCTTGTCAGGGTTTTTGCAGTACGTTACCTGCTCGACACCATTGCCGCTTTCAAATTCCTCTTCCAGGCCGGTTTCAGGGATTTCTGGGCTGTAACCCGCGCACACTTAAGTTTCTACCGTTCATTTGGAAAAACAAAACAGAAAAGAAAATCCCTGAAACATGGATCCATGCAGGATGTTTATGGGAAGAATATCGTGGTGGAATATTATCTCAGGGGCAAACGGAAGTTTTCACAGTTAAATGTGAAATATTTTTATTCCAGCTGATAATTTACGCTATTTTGGTGATGAGGCTTTCGATGGCAAGCCTGTACGATTCCATCCCAAACCCAATGATGCTCCCTGTTACATAGGCACCCAGGTACGAAATGTGCCTGAAAGATTCCCGAGCAAAAGTGTTGGAAATATGAACTTCAACCACCGGGATTTTAATCGCTTTTACTGCATCCGCAAGGGCAACGGATGTATGGGTGTACCCTCCCGCATTGATGATGATCCCGTCGTAGAGAAACCCCGCATGTTGCATGGCATTGATCATTTCACCCTCAATGTTGCTCTGAAAATATTCTATGGAAATTTCATGATAATGGTTGCGCAATTTCTTCAGATATCTCTCGAATGACTGACTCCCGTATATTTCGGTTTCCCTGGTTCCCAGCAGGTTCAGGTTGGGGCCGTTGATAATCAAAAGTTTCATATCGTTGGATTAAAATACAAAGATAGGTGATTTATTTTGCCCTTATGCTATTTCATTATTCCGGTATTTTGTATTTTTGCATCGATACTTCTCCGCAGGGGGTGCCTTAAAACAAGGGCTGAGATTATACCCCAATAACCTGATCCGGGTAATGCCGGCGTAGGAAAAATGAAATACCATGAATACAAAAATCAAACCATGCCTCAGGCATGGAAAGTTTGCCGTCGTGCTCATTTACGGGCTGCTTATGTTTCAGTGCACTGTGATGGCTCAATTGACAATCTCCGGAATTATCATTGATAAAAAGGCGGGAACACCCCTTTCCGGGGCGCACTTATCCAGCGGAAATAATTCATTATCGGCGGTTTCCGATGGAAACGGACGGTTCAGGTTCGACCGTGTAAAACCGGGAGTTGTCGCCTTCAGGGCATCTTTTATCGGGTTTAAAACATTCAATGCCACGATGACGATTCTCCACGACACAACGCTTCGCATCGAAATGGAAGGAAGCGCCCTGCTTGGCGACGAGGTCAACATCATCGCCACCCGTGCCCGGGATAAGTACCCGACCGCTTACTCCACCGTCTCAAACAAAGAGATCCGGACCGCAAACCTGGGCAAGGATATTCCTTACCTGATCCAGACCAGCCCCTCAACGGTGGTCACCTCCGATGCCGGCAACGGGGTGGGATATTCCAGTTTCAACATCCGCGGAACCGACCTCACCCGGATCAATGTCACCATCAATTCGATCCCGCTGAATGATGCGGAATCGCAGGGGGTCTGGTTTGTCGATCTTCCCGACATGGCCTCTTCAACCGAAAACATCCAGATACAGCGAGGGGTGGGAACATCAACCAATGGCGCAGGGGCGTTTGGAGCCTCTGTCAATTTCCTCACCTCCGACCTGCACCAGGATCCTTATGGTGAACTGAACCTTTCCGGGGGATCCTACAACACCTTCAAATCAACCCTTCGCTTCGGAACCGGGCTGATGGCAAACAGATTCAGCGTTGACGGCAGATTGTCGTACATCCGTTCCGACGGATACATAGACCGTGCTTTTTCAAACCTGAAATCATTTTATTTCGCCGGAGGATACTATGGAAAGAATACAACAGTAAAACTGATAACCTTTTCAGGTTTCGAACATACCTACCAGGCCTGGGAAGGAGTTCCAAAAGACTCGCTCGCCACAAACCGCACCTACAATCCGGCCGGTGAATACGTGGATAAAAACGGCAATACGGTTTATTATAACAATCAGACAGACAATTACCAGCAGGATCACTACCAGCTCCTATTCTCGCAATTGCTGACCAAAAACTGGAGCTTCAGCACGGCATTGCATTATACTAAAGGGAAGGGGTATTATGAAAATTACCAGGCAAACGCAGCTTTCTCCGATTATGGCCTCGACACTGTGATTATCAGCAATGATACTATATCAACAACCAACCTGGTTAACCGTAAAATGATGGACAATGATTTTTACGGCATCACCTTTTCCACAAACTACACCCTGCCCGACAAGCTGAAAGCCACCCTGGGAGGGGCATGGAACCGGTATTACGGGCAGCATTACGGCAAGGTGATCTGGGCAGAATATGCAACAAACGGCGACAACGACCGCAACTGGTATTACAATACCGGATTGAAAAAGGATTTCAACATCTATGGCAAAGCCTCATTCCAGGTTCTTAAGAAACTGAATCTCTTTGCCGACCTTCAGTACCGTTATGTGAGTTACAAAATGGAGGGAACCCTGGATAACCTGCGAACCCTTGACCAGTTGCATCTCTTTAATTTTTTCAACCCCAAGGGAGGCATTTTCTTCGAACCTGGAAAGCATCACGAACTCTATTTTTCCGTTGGGGTTGCAAACCGCGAACCGAGCAGGGATAATTACAAAGATGCCGACCCAGGGAAGGAACCAACTTACGAAACCCTGTATGACTATGAACTGGGGTATACATTTCGCATACCCGGTTTTACCCTGGCAGCCAATGCCTATTACATGGCGTATCACAACCAGCTGGTGCTCACCGGTGAAATAAACAATGTGGGAGAGGCTGTGATGGTCAATGTGCCGAACAGTTACCGGCAGGGCATTGAAATCTCAACCGCCATGGAGTTTTTCAGGAAGAAGATCACCTGGAACCTCACTGCGACCCTCAGCAGCAACAAGATCAAAGATTTCACGCAGTATGTCGACCTCTATACGGCCGACTGGATCTACACCGGCCAGCAGAGCACCTCCCTTGGAAAAACAAACCTCTCCTTTTCTCCGGCGGTCACAGCAGGAAGTGTAATCACCTTCAATCCTGTCCCGCAGTTTTCCTTCGGGCTCAATTCGAAGTATGTCGGCAAACAGTATATCGACAACACCTCCAATGAAGAACGGTCTCTGAAGGCATACTTTGTGAACGGATTATTTGCCTCATATTCGGTAAAAACGAAACTTTTTGAGGAGATAGGATTTAACGTTGCAGTTAACAACCTCCTGAACCGGAAATATGAAACAAACGCCTGGGTATACCCCTACTACCTTGGGAACACCTATGGTGAGTCCAACGGTTACTTCCCCCAGGCAATGATCAATTTCCTCGTCGGAGTTTCGATAAAGATTTAAAGATGCCTTCTTCGTGAGTCTGCGTGATATATTAATTTTGGGTATTAGGCAAAAATTTATTAAAATTGCATTGTATTCCAATGGATCTTTGCTAAAAATCAATCCTATGAAAACTACAATTATTAAATCACTGGCAATGACAGGGTTAATCCTCATTGCTTTCTCGGTATTCAGCCAGCAATCGGTCGTGGATCTGACGACACCCCTCTCGGTTGATCCAAATGTGAAAATTGGAAAACTCGACAATGGACTTGTCTATTACATCCGGCAAAATAAAAAACCGGAAAAACGGGTTGAACTGAGACTTGTGGTGAATGCCGGTTCAATTCTCGAGAATGATGACCAGCAAGGGCTTGCCCACTTTATGGAACATATGAACTTCAATGGAACAAAGACTTTTCCAAAGAATGAACTGATTGATTTCCTGCAGAAAACGGGGGTGAAGTTTGGCGCCGACATAAACGCCTACACGAGTTTTGATGAGACTGTATATATGCTGCAGCTCCCTACGGATGACTCGACCCTTATAGGAAAAGGCTATACCGTGCTGGAGGATTGGGCGCACAATGCGGTTCTGGATGACAAAGAGATTGATAAAGAGCGTGGCGTCATCACCGAAGAATGGCGGCTTGGTTTGGGGGCCCGGGACCGGATGATGAAGAAATTTTTCCCTGTGATCTTCAAAGGGTCTAAATATGCCGATCGCATCCCGATTGGAAAAATTGATGTGATCGAAAACTTCAAACACCAGACGTTAAAAGATTTCTACCGCGACTGGTACCGCCCCAATCTGCAGGCAGTTGTGCTGGTCGGGGACATCGACCCGGCAAAAGCCGAAGCGCAGATCAAAGCACATTTCGGGAACATACCGAATCCTGCAAATCCCAGGGAACGAACAACCTTTGACATCCCTGACAACACTGAGCCCCTCATTGCCATCACCACCGATAAGGAAGCTACCGATAATTTCGTTCTTGTGTTCTACAAACATCCGCTCAGCCCCGATAAGACCCTGGGTGATTTCCGCGATAAGATCATGGCAGAACTCTATACCGGGATGCTTAACAACCGCTTCAACGAAATTTCGCAGAAACCCGAATCACCTTATGTTTTTGCCGGAGCAGATTATGGCCGGTTCCTCTCAAGGAACAAGGATGCCTTCATGATCAACGCCATGACCAAGGAGAGCCAGATTGATAAAAGTCTTGAAGTTTTACTGGCCGAAAATGAACGCGTGAAACGATTCGGATTTACACAGACAGAACTTGACCGGCAGATCCAGGAACTCTTAAGTCAATATGAAAAGAGCGCCAAAGAATTTGACAAAACCGAGTCAAACAGGTTCTGTTCCGAATATGTGAGCAATTACCTGTCTCAGGATGCAATCCCGGGGGCACAGAAACAATTCAAGTACCTCAAGAACCTTCTTCCCGGAATCAAACTGTCTGATATCAACGACCTTGCAAAACAATGGGTCACCGACAAAAACCTTGGCCTCGTGGTCATGGCTCCTGAAAAAGCCGGCGTGAAGGTGCCTACCCAGGATGAGATCCTTTCAATCATCCGTGATTCGAAAACGAAAGCCTTAACTGCTTATGTAGATAATTTCAGGGAGGAACCCCTCGTACAGGGTAAACTGATACCGGGCAAAATAACCGGCCGCAAGGATGACAAGGAGCTTGGCATAACCGAACTTACCTTATCCAACGGGGTCGTGGTCGCACTGAAACCTACCACCTTCAAAAACGATGAAATCCTGATCTCTGCATATAGTCCCGGGGGAAATTCTCTCGTCCCAGACAAGGATTTCCTTTCGGCAAACTATGCCACGCAGATTATCGACATGAGCGGAGCCGGCAATTTTAACAATGTTGAACTTGAAAAGAAACTGAAAGGCAAGAACATCCGGCTTAATCCTTACATTGATGATGTGAAGGAGGGTTTCACGGGAAATTCAACCCCAAAGGATTTTGAAACCATGATGCAGCTCGTTTATCTCTATTTTGACCAGCCGAGAAAGGATACCACTGCATTCAAAGCTTTCATGTCGCAGATGGAGAACCAGATGAAATTCATGAAGAGCAGTCCAATCATGACTTTCTATGATACCCTGTTTAAAGTTGTCTTTCCGGGCTACAAGCGCATGATCATTTTCCCGACACCGGCGCAACTGAGCGAAGTAAACCTCGACCAGGCCTATAAAATTTACAGGGAGCGTTTTGCCGATGCCAGTGATTTCAAATTTTTCCTCGTCGGGAACTTCTCGATTGATTCAATTTCACCATTTATTGAACAATATTTCGGAAGTCTTCCGGCACTGAAACACAATGAGACCTGGAAAGACACTTCTCCCAAAGCTGCTGAAGGCATAACGAACCTCACCGTTTACAAGGGAACCGATCCGCAGGGTATGGTCGGGCTGGTGATGCCTGAGAAATTCATTTGGAATGAAAAGAATGTTCTTGATATGAACATGATCAAGGAGGTTATCAGCATTAAGCTGATCGAGGTGATACGCGAAAAGATGAGCGGGGTTTACTCTCCCCAGGTCATGGTGAACCTCGACCAATACCCCGTTCCAACCGTTCAGACGATGGTTATGTTTGGCTGTTCGCCCAAAGCCGCCGAAAAACTCACTAAAGCTGTTTTTGGCGAAATAAAGAAGATCAGGAAGAATGGCCCGACGGAAGTGGATCTGAACAAGGCCAAGGAAGCGCTGATCCGTGCAAGGGAAACAGATCTTGAAAAGAACGAGTTCTGGCTGAGGAAAATCGAATCCCTTTATTTCAACAATGATGCCAGGAACAACATTTCCACCTTTAAAGACCGCGTGAATGCTGTAACCATTACAGACCTGAAACTAGCCGCATCAACCTACCTGAAACCGGAGCACTATATACGTGTCGTGCTGATGCCCGAAAAGAAATAGATGGAGAAATCAGTCAACATACGCAATAAACGGGCTTCACACGAGTATTTCCTGATCCAGGAGGTTACTGCCGGCATCCAGCTTACAGGCACGGAGATCAAATCCATCCGCGATGGTACGGCATCCATTGCGGATGCTTACTGCACTTTCACCGGAAGCGAACTTTTTGTACGAAACATGCACATTGCCGAATATTCCTTTGGAACGCATTACAATCATGAACCAAAACGCGACCGAAAACTCCTGCTTACGAAACGTGAGCTGAAAAAACTTTCGGTTAAAGTCAAGGAGCGGGGTTTTACCATCATCCCGGTTCTCCTGTTTATCAACCCAAACGGGCTTGCTAAACTTACCATCGCCCTTGCCCGGGGCAAGCATGCATACGACAAGCGGGAAACGCTGAAGCAAAAGGATCATCAGCGGGAGATGGAGAGGCATTAGGATTTACGATTGACGATTGACGATTGACGATTGACGATTGACGATTGACGATTGACAAATGACAGTTGAATTTAATTTTACATTTTAATTTTATTTATGAAAAAACATAAACTGATTTTTTTGACGATAATCACTTTCGCACTATATTTTCCCTGCTCCTTATCCGCCCAGGAAAAACAACCGCCTCCCGGAAACGGAGGAATCATCAAGTGGTACTCTTTTGAGGAGGCCTACCAGATGAATAAAAAGAAACCGAAGAAAATATTCATCGATGTCTTTACCGAATGGTGCGGCTGGTGCAAAAAGATGGATGCGGAGACCTTTACCGACCCGACCATCGCAAAATACATGAGCAAACATTTTTATTGCGTCAAGTTTGATGCGGAACGCAAGGACACGATTGTACTGGACGGCCAGACATTTGTGAACCCGAACCCGACGAGTAAGAGAAGCACCCATAAACTCGCCAGTGAACTGCTCCGGGGCCAGATGTCGTATCCTTCCTATGTTTTCCTGAATGAAAAAGGACAGGAACTCACGGTGGTTGCCGGTTACCAGAAAGCACAGGATTTTGAGGGGGTTATCAACTACTTCGGTGAAGATGCCTATTTGAAATCAACGTGGGAAGAGTACCGGGCAACCTTCAAGGGAACCATCAAATAAAAAAAGGCTGCCTATGGCAGCCTTTTTTCAGGGTGGAAGATGGGGCTTGAAGCCACGACCTATAGATCCACAATCTATCGCTCTAACCAACTGAGCTACGACCACCATGTTTGATTTTGCAAAAGTACAAAAAAAATATATCTGACAAACCACAATTCGCATTCTTCAGGTGATTTTTAAAAAGCGCATCGCCGTCCCTTCAGGTTCACTCAGTTCCCTGGCATGGAAAAGGTTCAAAAATAACCGTCTTGGCTTTGGATCGCTTGTGTTTATCTTGATTGCGGCATGCATAGCCTGCCTTGGGTACCTGATCACTCCCGATTCAACACCCTATGCCAACGACCAGTACCTGGAGCTGGGACTGAAAAAACCAGGTTTTTCGGTGACCATGCTGCCGGTAAAAAGCCATATTCCCGCGCAGAGCCATTCAATTGTCAGGACAATGATCTCCGGTAAAAGGGGAAATGCGCAGCTCATACCCATCCGCTCGTATTCCTTCAGGGGTAACCATATCTTGTACCTCGAGTTCGGAGCCCTCCCCGGGGAGGCCTCCCTGGTGAAAATATTGCCGTTGAACGCAGTGGAACCACCGGTAAAAAAAACATTCTGGGTTGGAAGTGATCGTTTCGGACGCGATTATCTCAGTGAGCTTATGATCGGCACCCGCGTCAGCCTCTCAGTCGGGCTCATTTCCGTGATCATCTCGCTGGTCATCGGAATCTTTGCCGGGGCCATCGGCGGATATTACCGCGGTTGGATCGACAACCTGATCATGTGGCTGATCAACGTGGTATGGTCCATCCCAACGCTGTTGCTGGTCATTGCGATCACGTTTGCACTTGGAAAAGGCTTCTGGCAGGTATTCATCGCGGTGGGGCTGACCATGTGGGTTGAAGTTGCCCGCGTGGTTCGGGGACAGATTCTGGGCATCCGTGAAAAAGAGTATGTCGAAGCGGCAAGAGCACTGGGGTTTTCCGACTTCAGGATCATTTTCCACCACATCCTTCCCAATGTGATGGCCGCGGTAATTGTGATATCCGCCGCCAATTTTGCCTCAGCCATCCTGATGGAAGCCGGGTTGAGTTTCCTTGGTCTTGGAGTGCAGCCGCCTGTGCCTTCCTGGGGATCCATGATCAAGGAAAATTACGGGTACATCGTACTCGACTACGCCTACCTTGCCATCCTGCCCGGCATCGCGATCATGATGATGGTACTTGCTTTCATGCTGATGGGAAACGCTCTGCGTGACGCCCTTGACGTTCGCATGACGGGAGTTTAATACCTGATTTTTTTCGGTTCTGTGCTGCCGCAGTGGACAGGCCCTTTCTCGTGACAATTTCCTTTGTTGAAAAACAGCTTGAGGGAAAAGTAAAAATCAAATCCTGTCAAATCAGAGAAATGGAAGAAGCCCCCGAGCTTGTCGGTTCCAACCGTCAGCCAGTAGTACCTGATGGCCAGGCCCATCCTGGCCAGTTGCCAGTTATAAAAGGAGATGGGCATGCTTGCTTCAAATGCCCTGGTTTCATAACGCGGTGCAATCGAAACTTCTGCCGGCCTGGATATCGCAGCTTTGGAAATTGGAAACCCCAGTATCAGGCTGGCATTGACGTACCAGTACTCACGGAAATGGTAGTCAAACTGGGCGCTCAACGCGGAGGGAAGCCACAACGTAAAATGATTTCCCGCATACGCAGAAGTCGTGTTGCCATAAAATTTGTAGCTGATTGTATCCAGAAACTGGTTGATCGTTCCAAATTTCATCCCCGTTACATTTTCCCAGTAAGAAGGCCGGTTATCAATCTTCATTTTGACTGCATTGTTTGAAAAATCAATGCCCCCGACATCAATCAGGGCCACCCCGACCCTGTAAAGGTAATCTTCGTATGGCTGAGCACACAGGGAATTGAAATACTGGGTCTGGTGAGGCCGTGTGAGCCTTGTATAGGTTATACCCGCATCCACCCCAAAGCCACCGCCTTTGAACAAGGGTGAGATCATCGGGGTATTTGCATCGTAATTGATCGGCAGGGAAAAACCCATTTCTGCAGTCATATTTTTGATATCCACGGTTGAATCATTTGGAATGTTATAATTCAACTGATTGGTATTTATGTACATACCGCCAACTCCAAGGAGCCGTTTCACTGAGATTCCACCCGACAGTATATTAAAACCACGTGCATAAAATGTGTTGCTATAACTGATACCTATCTCAGCCCACGACAACCCTGTTGCCTTGATAGGGCCATGGTCGTTGTAAGTGATATTTTGCTGGGGTTTATAGTTAATACCCAGGTAAATAAAATTTGCGAGGTCATATGGTACATTAACCAAAGAAACCACGGTCCTGACCGAAGTCGTCAATGCAAATGCATGCGGTCCCCAGATCAGCATCGCTCCCGGCCCGTTGACACGCGTTTGAACGAAAGCATTCTTATGCGTCGTGCTGCTATAATGATAAAAATTACGGACTTCAGTCCCATAATCTTCCGGATGGGTTGGCCATTGGTACCCTGATTTAAACAAATTGGTAAAACGGTATTCAGACTTTTTCATGTACAGATAGTTGTTCTGCACGAACACATCCATCCCCAGCAGTTGAATTTCAAGATAGGTTTTTGAATTATGAAGCGCACTCGGGTTCAATTGAAGTCCGTTGATACCGGCATAATTGCCTAATGTCGTTCCAAGCATCTCCTGTCCTGAAACTGAGATGTTTTTTAACAGAAGGATTAAGACCAAGGCTATAAAACGGTTGAGGCGCATCAGATCATTCTTTATTTCAGCGAGTGAAATCGAGCAGGCTGGTTTCTGATCAGCAATTCAGATAATCTTTAAACGAAAGGGGTCCGGTAATATTACAATTTGCTAATTTTGCAGTCATAATTTAAAACTTAACGTATGGCAACTATCGCATTAAAAGGAAACCCAATTCATACCATCGGTTTACTTCCCGAAGTGGGGACAAAGGCCCCCGACTTCCTGTTAACAAAGACAGATCTTTCTGACATTTCGTTGTCTGGGTTTCCAGGTAAAAAAATCATTTTGAACATTTTCCCAAGCCTTGACACCGGCGTTTGTGCGACTTCAGTAAGGAAATTCAACGCCGAAGCGGTAAAACATCCCGATACCGTGGTCTTATGTGTTTCAAAAGATCTCCCTTTCGCACATGCCCGCTTCTGTGTTGCCGAAGGTCTGACGAATGTTGTTCCCGCCTCGGAACTCCGGAATCACAATTTCGGCGATTATTATGGTGTTTTGATCATCGATGGTCCCATGGCCGGGCTTTTTTCACGCGCAGTGGTGGTGCTTGATGAAACGGGAATTGTCATTTACAGCGAACAGGTACCCGACATCGTTCAGGAGCCCGATTATGAAGCAGCTTTGGCTTCGCTGAAGTAACAATTCGAAAAAAAGTGTAACTTTGCACTCCTTTTTCAGGGGGATCCTCCATGCGGGTGTGGCGTAATTGGTAGCCGCGCAAGACTTAGGATCTTGTGCCTTCGGGCGTGGGGGTTCGAGTCCCTTCATCCGCACAAAAATTTTTGTACACCAATTCAAGAACATTTTCATGAAGATTACCAAAGAGAGTACCGGAACACTGACTGCCCTGCTTAAATTCGAGATCGGCCCCGATGATTATGCGGCTGCTGTTGAAAAACAAATCGGGGATTACAAACGCAAAGCGAACATTCCGGGTTTCAGGCCCGGTCACATTCCCACCGGCCTGATTAAAAAAATGTACGGCAAGGCAATCCTGGCCGATGAAGTCAACAAACTTATTTCCGACAACCTGGTAACTTATATCAGGGATGAAAAAATCGACATCCTTGGCAACCCTTTGCCAAGTTTGGAAAAAAATTCAGCCATTGATTTTGACAACCAGGAGTCGTTCGAATTCTATTTTGATCTTGGCCTGGCCCCTGAATTTACCATACCGGTTGACCAGGACCTGCAGATCGAAAATCATATCATCAACGTTGACGACGGGATGGTGGACAAATACATCGAGGATACCCGCAAACGGTTTGGCAAACCTGCCATCATAGAACCGGTTGCAGCAATTGTTCCCGGGGATGGACAGGCTGAAGATACCGGGGCAAAACCCGAAGAGGCTGTTGTTGAATCAGAAGAATTACCTGCGGAACCCGCTGAACCTGCCATGGAACCTGCAGAAATGAATCCTGCATTCTTTGAGATGGTTTACCCGGGGCTTGACCTCCAGACAGAAGAAGATTTTCGTGAGCAGGTGAGAAAAGATGCCGCTATGAGTTTTGCCGCTGAAACGGATAAGCTCCTGTTCAACAACATCACCGATGCACTGGTAAAGAACACCGAACTTCCTTTGCCCGACGAGTTTCTGAAGAGGTGGCTTCTTGAAAACAACGAGGGCAAATATACCCCCGAAGAGATCGAAAAGAACTATGCCTCTTTTGCCGAATCGATGAAATGGCAGCTCATCGAGAACAAGCTGATCAAAGAAAACGGGATTGAAGTAAGGGATGAAGATATCCGGAATTACTTCAGGACATACATCCTGCGTCAAATCAACATGCCGGATATGGATCCGGATATGCAGAAGCGCTATGAGTCGATCGTCGATACCTTCATGCAAAACAAGGAACAGGTGCAACGCATCAACGACCAGCTTTACAATGCCAAAATGATGGACTTCTTTAAATCCACCATGACCTTCCATCCAAAGGAAATTTCCTATGATGACTATATTAAACTCGCAGCTGCCAGTCACGGACACGACCATGACCATGACCATGACCATGAGCACGACCATGATCACGACCATGACCACGATCACGATCACGACCATGACCACGATCACGACCACGATCACGACTACAAACATTGATAATTTCAACAAAAAAAACGCAGTAAAATGGACGAATTCTCAAAATATGCCATCGGGCACAAAGGCATCAGCAGCCTGACCCTGGCAAAATATAAATCCATATCATCCAATTATATTTCTCCGACAATTATTGAAGAAAGACAGTTGAATGTTGCCACCATGGATGTTTTTTCACGTCTGATGATGGACCGCATCATTTTCCTGGGCGTTCCCATCGATGATTATGTTGCCAACATCATCCAGGCGCAACTGCTTTTTCTCGAATCGGTTGACTCGCACAAGGATATACAGATCTACCTGAACACTCCCGGCGGCTCGGTTTATGCAGGCCTTGGCATTTACGACACCATGCAGTACATCAACCCGCATGTTGCAACCATCTGCACGGGGATGGCCGCCTCCATGGGCGCAATCCTTCTTTGCGCCGGTGAAAAAGGCAAACGAACAGCGCTGAAGCATTCACGAATCCTCATCCACCAGCCGATGGGCAGCGCCGAAGGCCAGGCTTCAGATATCGACATCACTGCCCGTGAAATTCAGAAGCTCAAGAAAGAGCTCTATGAAATAATCTCCCTTCATTCGGGCCAGCCTCATAAAAGGATTCTTAGAGATGCTGACCGCGATTACTGGATGACCAGCGAAGAAGCCCGCGAATACGGCATGATCGATGAAATCCTGGTCCGCACGAAAAAAGAAAATTAACATGGCCAAGTCACCTGACAAATGCTCTTTTTGCGGCCGGTCAAAGCGGGAAACCAGGATGCTGATTGCCGGTCTCGAAGGCCACATTTGCGACAGTTGTGTTCAGCAGGCGCAGATCATCCTTCAGGAGGAACTGGCAACGGAGAAAAGGAAAGATGTTCCCGATTTTTTACTGATAAAACCGATCGAAATCAAAAAGTATCTTGATCAGTTCGTGATTGGCCAGGATGAGGCAAAAAAGGTGATTTCAGTGGCTGTCTACAACCACTACAAGCGTTTATCCCACGCCAAGGAAGCAAAGGAGGACGATGTTGAAATCGAAAAATCGAACATTGTCATTGTTGGTGAAACAGGTACCGGTAAAACATTGCTGGCGCGGACGGTGGCTAAAATGCTCCACGTGCCATTCTGCATTGCAGATGCGACAGCACTAACCGAAGCAGGATACGTTGGAGAAGATGTGGAAAGCATCCTCTCCCGGCTGCTGCAGGTTGCCGATTACAATGTTGCCGCAGCCGAACGTGGCATTATTTTCATTGATGAGATTGATAAAATCGCGAGAAAGGGTGATAATCCTTCCATAACCCGCGATGTAAGCGGTGAAGGGGTGCAGCAGGCGCTCCTGAAAATGCTCGAAGGAGCCATTGTCAATGTGCCGCCCCAGGGTGGAAGAAAACATCCTGAACAAAAAATGATCCAGATCAACACCCAGAATATCCTGTTCATTACCGGCGGAGCGTTCGACGGCATTGAGAAGAAGATCTCAAGCCGGCTCCAGACCAATAAAATCGGGTATAAAGCAGACAGGAAACATGAAAATGTCGATAAGGACCACATCCTTGAATATATAACACCTGTCGACCTGAAAGCTTTCGGACTCATTCCCGAACTCGTTGGCAGGTTGCCGATCGTAACCTATATGCACACCCTCGACCAGGCCACTCTTCGCCGGATTCTCACCGAGCCGAAGAATTCGCTCATCAGGCAATACACCAAACTCTTTGAATTGGATAACATCAAGGTTGTTTTCGATGAGGATGCATTGAATTTCATTGTTCAGAAAGCCATTGAGTTCAAGTTGGGCGCCCGCGGACTGCGGTCAATCCTTGAAGGGATCATGAACGATGCCATGTTTGAACTGCCATCGAAAAGCAACATCAAATCTTTCCATGTAACCGCAACATTTGTTGAGGAGAAGTTCAGGAAAACCAGTATGGCACGGTTAAAGGTTGCCTGATACCAAACCCGCTGTTTTTTCGTTATCCGAATGAACTTATGAACAGGGAAGCCAATGCGTAAAGGAGTCCTCATCTTCGTTTCATTGCTGTTCTGCCGGGTTCTTGTCTTTTCACAGGATACTACCAAAACAGTCCATTCAACACAAGTAGTTGAAGGCGATACCATTGCTCTGGTTGATATAAAGCCCGTCGTCATTTTCCCCCCTGCCCCGGTTCAAACCCAGAGCAAGAGGGCCGCTGCCCGGTATGACAAACTGGTGTATAATGTTAAAAAGGTTTACCCGTATGCAAAACTTGCAGGCAAACAGCTGGCAATGTATAAAGCAGTCCTGGATTCGATCCCGACAGAAAAGGAACGTAAAATATATATGAAAAAAGCTGAAAAAGACCTTGAAAGTAAATTTGGCGACGAGCTTAAAGATCTTACTTTTTCACAGGGAAAAATCCTGATCAAGCTGGTTTACAGGGAGACAGGCAACTCCACCTTCGATATCGTGAAAGAACTCCGGGGAAAATTCACCGCGTTTATATGGCAAACCATGGCAAGACTCTTCGGTTATGATCTGAAATCCGATTATGATCCCGGCGGCAGCGACCAGGCAATTGAACAGATTGTTCTGATGATCGAAGCCGGAGCAATTTAGTTTTTAGATTGATTGAATAACCATAACTTTACAGGCGAATCACGAAAACCGGATGAAGCTATCAATCGTAATCGTTAATTACAACGTCAAATATTTCCTGGAGCAATGTCTTCATTCAGTTCAAAATGGCTGCAATGGAATAGAAGTGGAAATTTTCGTGGTTGACAACGACTCGGTGGATGGTTCGGTCAAGATGGTCAAAGATAAATTCCCTGATATTCATCTTATTGAAAATAAGGAAAACAAAGGCTTTTCATCTGCAAACAACCAGGCAATCCGCAGATCAAAAGGTGAATATGTGCTGCTTCTCAACCCCGATACCATTGTTGAAGATGACACGCTGCGCAAGGTTGTCGATTTCATGGACCAGCATCCGGATGCGGGTGGACTCGGCGTGAAGATGCTCGATGGAAAGGGAAAGTTCCTTCCTGAAAGCAAACGTGGACTGCCATACCCCTCCGTTGCATTTTTCAAGGTTTTCGGGCTCTCCTCGCTTTTCCCAAAATCGAAATTGTTCAGCACCTATCACCTGGGTTACCTTGACAAGGATGAAACCCATGTGGTGGATGTGCTTGCAGGTGCCTTCATGCTGGTACGGAAAAAAGTACTGGATAAGATCGGGTTGCTCGACGAGGAATTTTTCATGTATGGCGAAGACATCGACCTGAGTTTCCGGATCACAAAAGCAGGTTATAAAAATTACTATTATCCCGGTACCAGGATCATCCATTATAAAGGTGAAAGCACCAAGAAGGGCAGCCTGAATTATGTTTTTGTGTTTTACAATGCCATGATCGTGTTTGCCAGGAAGCATTTCTCCAGGGAGAATGCCCGCCTCTTTTCGGTGATGATCAACATTGCCATCTATTTTCGTGCATTTATCTCCATTCTTACGCGCTTTTTCAACCGGCTCATCCTTCCTCTCTCTGATGCCCTGCTCATTTTTGCGGGCATCTTTTTTATCAAGGATTACTGGGAACGACATTTCATTTTTCCCGATGGAGGGCATTATCCTTATGCTTTCATGCATGTAGCAGTTCCTGTTTACCTGTTGACCTGGCTCTTATGCATATACCTGAGCGGAGGGTATGACAGACCGATCCGGTTGAGACGCATCGTCCAGGGAATGATTGCCGGCACCCTGATCATCCTGGTGGTATATTCCCTGTTAAATGAAAGCTACCGGTTTTCCCGTGCGCTCATCATTCTCGGGGCAGTCTGGGGAACCATGATCATGCTGGCCGAACGGTTCCTGCTGCATTATTTCAATATTTCAGGATATAAGCTTAACTCCGAAAAAAACAAACGTTTCGTCATCATTGGGGAAAAAGATGAGTCGGAGCGTGTTTCCGAACTGCTTCAGCAAACCGGTATGAACCCTTCATTCACCGGGCTGGTAAGTTACCACCATCACCGGAATAACTCCAATGGCTTTATCGGTCACATGGGGCAAATAAAAGAAATAATTACCATTCATAAAATCAATGAAGTGATTTTCTGTGCCAAAGATGTGCCGGCCCAGGTGATCATCGACATGATGTCGGAGTTGAAAAATGAACAGGTCGACTATAAGATTGCACCGCCCGAAAGCCTCTCCATCATCGGGAGTAATTCAATCAACACCTCGGGCGATTTGTATGTAATTGACATAAATGCCATTGTAAAAAGATCAAACAGGAGAAACAAACGAATGCTTGATTTCCTGGTTGCCTTTTCCCTGCTTGCTTTGTATCCTGTAGCCTTGTTTATGGTCAGAAATCCTCTTGGATTGCTTCGGAATATCTTTTCCGTTCTGGTTGGCTTTAAATCCTGGATCGGCTTCAGCACACACACCGAAAATGAGGCCAGCAGGCTTCCCGAGATCAAACACGGAGTCCTAAATCCGCTGGACGCTTTTCAGAATAAAAATGTTCCGGAGGAGACAACCGCCCGCCTCGATCTCCTCTATGCCCGTGA
>Ga0118677_10004064_pt1 | contig 27018 bp, 26 predicted proteins | sample AliMusrvi5mmetaG_FD_86154 | JGI IMG/M metagenome (GOLD analysis project Ga0118677, IMG submission 86154) | reverse complement strand
GGGCGAGCGTGTGCTGAAAGTGAATGTCGGCGATTAACGGGATGCGGACCTCGCGCCGGATCTCGGACAGCGCGTGGGCGGCCGCTTCATCCACCACGGCCAGCCGCACGATGTCGCACCCGGCAGTCTCCAGCGCGTGGATCTGTTCCACCGTGGCGCGGACGTCGCGGGTGTCGGTCTTGGTCATGGTCTGGACCGAAATCGGGGCATCGCCGCCGACGGCAAGATAGCCGACGTTCAGGCGGCGCGTGGGGCGGCGGGAGATGACGAGGGGGGCCATAGAAGGTTTCAGTGTTCGGTGTTCAGGGTATTTGGCTCTCAGGGCTTCGTTGTCGGTCGTCGGTCATGAATTTGGTCGTCGCTAAAGAATGACCTGAACACTGAAACCCGAACACTGAACACTCTTGTTACTTGGTCACACCTGCCGCCGTCACATTTGTCTGGGCACCACCATTCAATTTGTCCCAGTACTTTTTGGCCGGCGTGAAGCGCCAGATATCGCGCCCGGTCAGGATGATGAACACGCCGATCAGCAGGATGGCAAACGCGTTTGTGACCACCGTGACAATCCGGGCGTTGGGGGCGCGGCGGAAGACGACCTCCCAGAGTGAGAAGAGGATGTGGCCACCGTCCAGCACCGGAATCGGCAGCATGTTCAGAATCCCCAAGTTTACATTGAGGAAGCCGGTAAACCACACGGCATACATCAGGCTGGCGCGCACAATGTAGTAGTAGTTGATCAGGATGGCCAGCGGACCACCCACGGAGCGCGACGCCGGGCCGGCCTGGCCGGGCGTGGTAAGCGCCGAAAGGACCTTCACGATGGCCGTCGCATGCGAGCGGATCTGGCTCCAGGGGCTCGGATGGACGATTTCGTCAAATTCGACTTCGGCGGTGTTGAACTGAATGCCGATGCGGACCTGATTTTCCTTGGCGTCGTAATCCGGCGTCACCGTGCTCTCGACGATCTCGTGGTTGCGTTTGACCTTGATAGGCGAGGCGAGCCCCTTGCGTTCGCCCACCAGGGCGATCAACTGGGCTCGGCTGATGATCTCCTGCCCGTTGAAACCGACGATAATATCCCCGCCTTTCAGCCCGGCCCGGGCGGCGCTCATCCCTTCCTCGGCCCTGAGCACCATGCAGAGTCCGCGCCCGTCCACGCCGCGCACGGTTTGCTCGCCAAGGAAGCCGCGCTCCGTGGGTATGCTCATGGAGAGCGTCTGCGTGTTGTGGCGCACGACAACAACAGCCTGCGTCGAACGCGCGCAGACGATCATGAAGTCGACCCAGCTCTTGACCGGCTCGCGGTTCACGGTGAGGATCTCGTCGCCAATTCTCAGCCCGGCCTTCCAGGCCGCGCATTCTTTGTCCACGAAACCGACGGTCGCGCTGCGTTCGGCCGGCGTGGCGGGCTTGCCGATCAGATACACAGCCCAGGCAATGATCACGGCCAGAATCATGTTCCCGATCGCGCCGGACGCGGACACGATGATGCGTTTCCACGGGGCGATGGGCGGCAGCAGCCGGGGCGCTTCCACGGGTTTGCCATCGGTGTCCTTGAAGGGGGTCAGGTCGGCCGGCGCGTTCGTTCCCTGGACGATCGCGGTGCCGCTGGGATCGAGCTGGGGCAGGGCGACGTAGCCGCCAAGGGGCAGGCAGCCGATCTTGTAGGTGATGCCATTGACCCGACGCTTCCACACGGCGGGTCCGAAGCCGATCGAAAACACATCCACCACGAGCCCGCACGCCTTGGCGGCAATGAAATGGCCGAGTTCGTGGACGAAGATGGTCAGGCCGAACAACAGCGCGACAACGACAATGGTATAGACGGTGATCAACATGGGGGGACTCCAGGAACGGCCGGCTGGGCGGCAATGACGAAACGTTCAGCCTCAGCCCGACTCCAGAGGTCGGCGGCAACAATCTGTTTGAGCGACGGCCGGGCGTGCGGCGTATGAGCGGCCAGGACGGCCTCGACGGTATGCCAGATGCCGGAGAACGAGAGCCCGCCGGCGAGGAATCGGTCCACGGCGACCTCATTGGCCGCGTTCATGACGGCCGGCGCGGTGCCGCCCATCAGGGCCGCGTGGCGGGCGAGTCCAAGGCCCGGGAATCGAACCGTGTCGGGTACCCGGAAGTGCAGTGCGCCCAGGCGGGCCAGGTCGAGCGGCGGGAGGCCCGTGTCGGGGCGGTCGGGACAGGTCAGGGCGTACTGGATGGCGAAACGCATGTCGGGCTGACTGAGTTGGGCGAGGAGGCTGCCATCGGTGAACTCGACCAGGGAGTGAACAATACTCTCCGGGTGAATCACCACGTCGATGCGGTCGAACGGCACCCCGAAGAGCCAGTGGGCCTCGATCACTTCCAGGCCCTTGTTTATGAGGGTGGCGGAATCCACCGACACTTTGCGGCCCATGTTCCAGCGCGGATGCTTCAGGGCTTGCGCGGCGGTGACCGTGTCGAAATCGACGTCATGGCGGCCGGCAAAAGGACCGCCGGAGGCGGTCAGGATCAGGCGGCGGATCGTGGCCGGATCGCGGCCCTCGAGGCATTGGAAGATGGCACTGTGCTCGCTATCCACGGGCAGCACACGCGCGTTGTGCTTGGCTGCGGTCGACATGACCAGGCCGCCCGCGGCCACGAGCACTTCCTTGGTTGCCAGCGCGACATCGGTGCCTTGTTGCAGGGCCGCGAGCACGGACCGCAACCCGGCCAGGCCCACCAAGGCGCAGAGTACGATGTCGGCCTCAGCAAGAGCGGCCAGCGTTTCAACGCCTTCGTCGCCGCCCAGGACGGACACCGTGTCCGGAGCCGCCGCGCGGCAAGCTTCGGCCGCTGCGGGATCGGCGACGGCAATGCATTTCACGTTGAACTGGGCGGCTTGTTCCAGGAGCCGGGGATAACTCGTGCGCGAGGCGAGACCGATCACCTGCAGTCGGTCGGGCAGGGCGGCGGCTACTTTGAGCGCGTTCTCGCCGATGGAGCCGGTGCTGCCGAGAATGACGATTTTCTTCTTCATTGAACCTTTGCGAGCCACAGCAGGTAGAAGTACAGGGCGGGCGAGGCGAAGAGCAGGCTATCCAGCACGTCCAACATACCGCCCATGCCGGGGATGGTGCAGCCCGAGTCCTTTAGGCCGGCCGAGCGCTTGAGCAGCGATTCGATCAGGTCGCCGATCACGCCGATGGCCGACAACACGGCGCCGAGCACCCACGCGTCGGTGCGCGTGACGAGAAGTCGGCCGAACTGCGCGTGCGGCTGGCCGTGGCTGAGCCACCAGAAGATGAGCCCGCTCATCAGAACGCCGGCGACCAAACCGCCCGCCAGGCCCTCCCAGGTCTTGCCCGGAGAGACGCGGGGAAATAGCTTGTGCCGGCCGAACGTCCGCCCGACCGCAAAGGCGCCGATGTCCGAGGACTTCACGACCACCACCAGATAGAGGATCAGAGCGCGGGCCGTGGGGCCGAAGGGCTGGCCCCAGGTCACCGGTTCCCATCGAAAGGCCAGGAACATCACAAAGGACAGCAGGAAGGGCACGTAGAGAAGTCCCATCATCGTGCACGCGATCGTGGGCAGGGGCTGGGGGTTCTTTATCTGCGGAAATTGGCGAATGCAGACCGCGAAGACAATGACGGCGAAGAGCAGCAGGGGCGCCTCGGCCGCCACGCGGCCCAGGGAGGCGGGCAGTAGGGTCGACGCGTTGAGACCCAGGAAGAGTCCTGCCAGCAGGACGAGACCGCTTCCGATTCCCAGCAAGCGAAAGGCCGGGATGTCCGCCTTGTTGAGGATGGTGTAGAATTCCAGAAGGCCCACCACGGCCATGCCCATCAGCACGATGACGCCGACCACGGCCGGGAACACGAACAGCAGCAAGGCGGCGGAGCCCAGCAGCATCACCGCGCTGAAAATGCGTTTTAGCAGCATCCGCAGTCTCCCTCTCAGCCGACCAGTCCGAAGCGGCGCTGGCGGCGCGAGAATTCCTCGACAGCTTTCGTCAGATGCTCTTCCCGGAAGTCCGGCCAGAGCACGTCCGTCACGTACAGTTCGGCATACGACAGTTGCCAGAGCAGGAAATTACTGAGGCGCATCTCGCCGCTCGTCCGGATCATCAAGTCGGGGTCCGGGATGTCCGGCGCGTAGAGGTGGGCGGTCACCGTGGCCTCATCGATGGTCTCCGGGTCGAGGATGCCGGCCTTGGCCTGGCGGGCGATTTCCTTTGCGGCGGCCGCGATCTCGGTGCGGCTCCCATAACTCAGGGCCAGCACGAGGGTGCCCCCAGTGTGGTGGGCCGTGGCGGCCATCACGCGGGTGAGTTCCTTGCGAACGCTTTCGGGCAGATCGGACAGTCGGCCGATGGCGCGCAGGCGGACCTTGTTCTCGTGCAACTCGCGCTCCTCGTCGCGCAGAAACTTACGCAGCAGGCCCATGAGCGCCTCGACCTCGGCCTTGGGGCGGCCCCAGTTCTCGACGCTGAAGGCGTATAGGGTCAGGTACTGAATGCCGAGCTTGCGGCACGTGCGCAGCGCAACACGCACGGACTCGGCGCCCTTCTCGTGGCCTCTGATCCGGGGCTGGCCGTGCTGCTTGGCCCAGCGGCCGTTGCCATCCATGATCACGGCCACGTGGACGGGCACGCGCGGGCCGGCGGGAGTTTGTGGGGCTGACCCGGGCATGGGCTAGAGGTCCACCGTGAAGGTGCTGGCCCGCTGAGGCCCCACCGACAAGAGACCGAGGGGCACGCCCGTCAGGTCGCACAGGGCTTTGACGTAGGCCCGCGCATTGGCCGGCAGATCCTCGAGACGGGTGATATCGCTCGTGGCGGACTTCCAGCCCGGGAAGTCGCGATAGACCGGCGTGCAGCGTTGGAGCACGGCGATGGAGGCGGGGACGGTTTCGAAGCGGCGGCCGTCGCACTCGTAGGCGACGCACACGCGGAGCGTGTCGAAATCGTCGAGCACGTCGAGTTTGGTGATGGCCCAGCGGTCAATGCCGTTGACCATGGCGGAGTAGCGGGCCACGACGGCGTCGAACCAGCCGCAGCGGCGCGGCCGGCCGGTCGTCGCCCCGAACTCGCGACCGCGCTGGCGCAGGCGTTCGCCGGTGTCATCGTTCAGCTCGGTTGGGAAGGGCCCTTCGCCGACGCGCGTCGTGTAGGCCTTGACCACGCCGAGCACGCGCTGGACGGCCTGCGGGGGCAGACCCGTTCCGACGCAAGCGCCGCCGCTGGTGGGATTGGACGACGTGACAAAGGGGTAAGTCCCGAAGTCGATATCCAGCATGGTGCCTTGGGCGCCTTCGAACAGGATCGTGCGGCCTTTGCGCCACGCGTCGCTGAGCAGGGGCACGGTGTCCGTGATGTAGGGGCGGAGAAACGCCGCGGCCTCATGCATTTCCCGCACGACCGCCTCGGCATCGACTGTCGCGGCGCCCAAATCGGTGAGTTGGCGGTTCTTTTCGGCCGTGCGGGCGCGGATGACGTCGTCGGTGCCGGGTTCGAGCAGGTCGCCCATGCGCAGGCCTAGGCGCGAGGCTTTGTCGGCATAGGCCGGTCCGATGCCGCGCTGGGTTGTGCCGATCTTGGTGCCGGATGCCGAGCGCTTCTCGCGGGCGGCGTCGAGCGCCTTGTGGTAGGGCAGCACCACCTGGGCGCGGTCGCTGATGTGGAGGCGGCCCTCGGGGACGATGTCGCGGGCGACCAGATCCTTGATCTCCTTGACCAGCGCGGTCGGATCGATGACCAGTCCGTTGCCGATCACGCAGGTTTTTCCCGGGTAGAGGATGCCTGACGGGACCAGGTGCAGGACATAGCGCTCGGCGCCGATCTCGATCGTGTGGCCGGCATTGCTTCCGCCCTGGTAGCGCACGACGACGTCCGCGTCGCGGCTCAGGTAGTCCACGATCTTACCTTTGCCTTCATCGCCCCACTGGGCGCCCATCAATAAAGTATTTGGCATATCTCGTCCTCGTTCATAGTTCAAAAGAGGCAAAACCCATACCACATAAGAGGGAGGGGCGGCAAGCGCGGATGGATTTCGGGGTAGAAAAGCATTTGATGATTCGCGTCCAAAGTGCAAGCATGCGCACTTTTCCTGTTACATCCAACACGCATCGGGAGTTGAATTCATGAAGATCGAGGCGGGATTGTTTGACCACATGGTTGTGCAGCGGAACAAGAGGAACGTCAGCGAAGCCGTTTTTTTCGGAATTTGCAGCGCACAGGGGCCGATCGTGGCGACCGTGCGTCAGGGCAAACGTGTCGCGAAAGGCTTCGCGGGCGTCAAGGTGGGCACGGCGGCGCGCGGCAAGGCGAGCGGTTGCCTCAAGGGGTTGCCCGCGGGCGGACCCTATGACATCGAACTCGCGGTCGGCGAAGAGACGCTCGTGGTCAAGGATGTGCTGGTGGGCGATGTGTGGCTACTGGGCGGCCAATCCAATATGCAAGGCTGCGGGCTCATTCCCAAGGATCGGCTGCCCGTCGATTCGTTGGTGCGCGCGTTTTACATGAACGACCGTTGGGCCACAGCCAGGGATCCCATTCACAACCTGTGGGACTGTGTCGACCCGGTGCATTACGAGATCCGCGGCGGCGAGCGCCACGCGAAACCCGACTCCGACTGGGGTGTTTGTCCCGGCCCTGCATTTGCCGCCGAAATGCGGCGCCTCACGGGTGTGCCGCAGGGGTTGATCGCCTGCGCGCACGGCGGAACGTCCATGACGCAATGGGATCCGAAGCGCAAGAACGAGGGTGGCAAGAGTCTCTATGGCGCACTGGTGCGACGGCTGATCAAGAACGGACGCCGCGTCGCGGGGCTCGTGTGGTACCAGGGGTGCAGCGACACGGACCGCCATGCGGCGCCTCTCTTCACCAAGCGGATGAAGGCGCTTGTGGCTGCCTTGCGGCGCGACGCCGGCGACAAGGCGCTGCCTGTCGCCACCGTGCAGATTGCCCGGGTATGCGGCTGGGGTGGCGATAACGCCGCTTACTGGAATTCGATTCAGGATCAGCAGCGGCGCATGCCGCTTGTCATCAAGCAACTCACGACCGTACCGGCGATCGACCTGCCGCTTGACGATGGCATCCATATCGGTGGCAAGGGGCAGTACGTGCTCGGCGTGCGGCTGGCCCGGGCCATGCAGGTGCTGCGCGGGGATCGCAAGGCAGGACTGCCGCCCATTACGCTCAAGAAGGTTTTCATCGAAACCGTCCGCAGCCTCGGGGTGGCCGTGGCGGAGTTCGAGAACGTGGTCGGCAAGCTGCGTTCCGGCGACCGGCCGAGCGGACTCTCGGTCGTCACCGTCGGCAGCAGCACCAATCATTTCGACATTGTGCTGGACGGGTCTCGCGTACGGGTGCGTACCGGGCTGTCGCCGGAGGCCATGGCTGAGGCATCGCTGCACTACGGTTACGGCACCGACCCGTACTGCAATATCACGGACGAGGCGGGGCGTTCCTTGCCCGTGTTCGGCCCCGTTGCATTGGGCGTGCCGCGCGCCATCACGCCGTACATCCGTCAGTTGAGGGTGAGCGCGCATCAGCCTTCGGCCGGCAAACTCAAAGGGCTGGACTGTCCGACGTCACTCGATCCACTGGGGATGACGAAACGCGCGTTCACTGAGAACTTCTGCAACCTTCACGGCGAGACGATGCAGCACGGCGGTCGCGATGAACTCCTCTACTTTGCCTGTCGTTTCGCGTGCAAGGAGGCCATGCAGATGGCGCTGGTTCTCGGTTATGACGGGCCGATGAAAGCCTGGGTTGATCGCAAGTTGCTCATCAAGGACCCGAACGGGATCAACCCGGCCGCGGGCGATCAGTCCGCATCCCGGTTCAAGGCGTCAGCGGGCGAGCACGAGATCGTCGTGGCGCTCGGGACCAATCACGGACGCGCGTGGGGGATCTTCCTGCGGCTCGAACGATTGGGCGTGCCGAAGAAACTGTTGATCAAAGGGCCGATGGCGTACGAGATGCCGGAGATACTGGGCTAGCACGGGTGAGGAAGTGAACAGTAAACGGTGAACAGTGAACAGGGGATTGAAGCAACGTTTGATCGCTGGTCTGTTCGCCGGCGTCTGGATGGCGTTTTGCCTTCCGGCGGCGGCGCAGTGGTCGGTGCAGTCGTTCGGATCCGGGTTGCTGACCAACGTGTTCGAAGTCAAAGTGGGCGACGCCCGCAATGACGGCACGAATCGCGTCTATGTGTCTGAGCGGAACGGCCGCGTGATCGAATGGACCTACACCGGCGCGGGCTGGACGAATACGCTCGTGGCGAGATATGTGACGAATCTGGCTCTGGTGGCCATCGGCGACGTGCGGGGCGACGGGACGAACCGGCTGTACTACACCGAGTTCAAGACGAATGGTGCGCTGCATGAAGTCCGCTGGACAGGGAGTGCCTGGGCTACCAGTGTCGTCGACAACACGTACCAGTCCCTCTGCCTGTTTGCCGGAGCGGGGCGTAATGATGGCGTAAAGCATTTGTACGTGGGAACATCCGGCAATGCTTCGCATCTTGGCCAGGGGTTGTGGGAATACACCTATACGACGGGCGTCTGGAGTAAGGTCTGTCTGCACACTAACGACATGGAAGGCAGCGACGCTGTCGGGGATCTCTGCAACGACGGTACAAACCGCGTGCTCGCCAACACCAGCGTGCTGGACTCGTACAAGTGGGCCGGCACAAACTATATGACCGCAGCGATCGACCACCGCGCCGTCGGGCCTGATCCGACGGACATCGGTAAGGTTCACAACGACGGACGCACCTGCGTCGTGGTTAACACCAGTACGGGACGGCTGGAGTACGTCTACAGCGGCGGGGCTTGGGTAACGAACAGGATCGACGTCACCGGCAAGCGCGGCGATATCCTAGTGGCGCGCTTGAAGTCCGACGGACTCCGCCGGGTTTACTCAACCTACACGACCTCGAAGGGACCGGTGCGGGAATTCACCTGGGACGCCGGTTCCGGAACTTACCTTACCGGTATTGTCGTGGATGCCGTATCGGGTGCCACAGCGAAGTTGGCAGCGGGCGATGGCCGCAACGATGGCGTGGCCCGACTCTATGCCCCGAACTACGCGGGCGGCAGTGTCTTGGAGATCACGAGTACGAATCCGTTCGTCTATCCGGTTCCCCGAAGCGATCTGTCTCTCGCGGGTTTGGCTTGCACGAACGGCAGCCCCGTCCTGGCCATCACCAACATGACCGCCGCTTGCGACTATACCGTCGAGCGACTGCCCGACCTCGCGGGCGCCTGGTCGAATGCTGCCGCGGCCTTCACGGCGAACGCGTCGGCGACGAACTGGGCTGATGCGCAGGCGTCGGGCCGGGCGTTCTACCGGGTCGTCGGCCGGGCGGGTGAGCCGCGGTGAGCGACCACGGGTCGGCCATGCCGGTATCAGGGGGCTTGTGGGCAGTCGCATGCCCTTGACACCTCTACGTGCGCTTGGCGCTAACCTTCAGCTGAGCGCGTTGGATAACGGTCCCCGACGGTTCCTGGGCTTCCTTTTCCTGAACGTGCTGTCGTGGCAATGCCTCGTCGGCGCCGTGCTCGTGCTGCACGCGCGAGCCCTGGGGATCAACAGCGGGGCTGTTGGCGTTTTGTATTCGCTGCTTTCGTTCGCCGGTGTGCTGGGGATCCTGACCAAGGGTCTGGCCGAGCGCTACGGGTCGAAGCGCGTGCTGATGGCCGGCTGGACGGCCCGCAACCTGCTGGTATTGCCCGTCGTGCTCACGCCGTGGGTACTGGTCAGGTGGGGGGCGGGGGCGGCGGCGGTGTTGCTGTTCGTTACCGCCGGGCTGTTCAGCATGACGCGCGCCCTGGCCGGCATTGCCTGGTCGAGTTGGCTGCACGAGATCGTGCCGCCGGAGCAGTTGGGCCGGTACTTTGCAGCCGAAACAGTCATGACGCGCTTGCTGGCCGTCGCGTTCGGCGTGTTCGCTTTCGTGGTGTTGGGGCATCAGCCGCCCATCTGGCGGTTCTCGGCCGTAGCGGCGCTGGGCGTCGCGTTCGGCCTGCTGAGCATTCGGGTGCTGCGGCGTGTGCCGGGCGGCGGGCCGTCGGTGCGCCACGATGAGTCGGCCTGGAGCGGATTTGGCACGGTGTTGCGAGACCGCACGTTCATGGGGTTCCTCGGGTGTGTGGCCTGGTGCGGGTTCGTGTACGTGGGGCAGGGGTTGCTGGTCCTGCTGCTGTTGCGCGATCAACTCCTGCTCGGGCCGGGCCTGATCTTGTTGCTCACCACCTTCGGGAATCTTCTGGCGGTTCCGACGACAACCCGCTGGCGGCGCATTGCCGACCGGCACGGCAGTACGGTGGTGCTGGCGGGGGCCGGGGTGCTCTCCGTGGGCTGTTTGATCGTGATCGGTTGCCTGCGGCCGGGCCACTCGCCGATGGTCGTAGTGGCGGCGGTGTGCGCGCTGCTGCCGGTCGCGGAAAGCGGTAACTATGTGGCCGCCAGCCGCGGCTATATGCTGCGCATGCAGCCTGAGCTGCGGCATGCTACCAATGCGGTCTGGAGTGCCTGCACCGCCGTCCCCAGCGGGATTTCGGCGGTGGTGATGGGGTTCTGGTTGCGGGGCGGCACGACGGGTCACTACGTGTCCGCGGCCTGGGGCTATGCGGCGATCATGCTGGTTGGGATCTGGGTTTGCCTGCGACTGCCGCTATCGTCGGCCGATTGCGCCGCAGGGGCCAGTTCCGTCCATGATCCCCGGCGGCCGGTTCGAAGCCTGCTGCGAATGTTGCGTTATGTTCTGCGCCCGGGTCCATCGGCGACGTCCTTTGTCCTCAACGACGACACGGCGCCGACAACCACCTCGGCGGGCTCAGGGCAGGCGCGGCGCCCTCCATGATACTTCTTTGGCGCCGCGCTGTCGGCGCCGGTGACTGCCGAGATTTTGGTGGGCATGGCGGGTCTGTCTCACGCGGAGCCGCGGAGAACGCGGAGGCCGCGGTGATGCGGGGGATGGGGAGCTTCACCACGAAGGACACGAAGAGCACGAAGGTGAAGGGAAGTGGCTGAGGACCTTGCACGCCAGGGCGCACCGGCGCCGAGTCTATTCGATTAGACTTTCGTTCAACAAACTCTTCATCAACCACTTGCGACGAAACAAAAATGCGCCAAAACCGGTTTCACGTTGCCTTTCGCGCGTCCCGGCGGCGACTGTCCTCGGGTCTGACCCTTCCGGCGCCCCTTTCGCTTGCACTCCCTCTGTGGTCCGTGTACTTTCCTCACAGTGCATCCTCCAACGCGCCCTGACCAACCGCTGGTTGCACGAACAGGGCGTCCCCGACATGCGCACGTTATGGATTGCTCTTCACTACGGGGAGAAAGCCCGTTACTGATCGGAACCGCCTGGTGCGGACCCGCATGCCAGGTGGTGTGGCAGCCGGGGCTGGCCTAATCAGTTAGTCCCCGGCGAGCCGATTGGGTGTTCGATTCCTCATGTCAGATCGAAACCGGGATTCCAAGCCACTTCCCACAGGAACCCATCCGGATCCGCAAAATAGCCTGAGTACCCACCCCACTCCGCATCCCTGGCTGCTTTCACGATTCGGGCACCAGCCTGTTCAGCCTGCTTCAGCACCTTGTCTACCTCTTCCCTCGAGCTGACGTTGTGTGCGAGACTAAAGCATCTGAAGCCTGTTCCCGCTTCATCTACCTGTGCATCTTTCGCCAATTCATTACGGGGAAACAGTCCAAGCCATGTACCCGTGAGTTTGAAGAAGACCACACCTGGATAGTCCCCATGCGTGGGCAGTCCCAAACCATTCTTGTAGAAATCCTTGGACTTCTCCAGATTTGATACGCCCAGAGTGATCATGCCGATCTTCGGTTTCATTCGTCCTCCACCCAACGTTGCCGGTGACTTCTCCGGCGCTTGTCGCCGGTAGAGTCCACCGACTCGTTAGAAGTCCTTCGTCTTCTTCTGAAGTACGCTCAAGTCACGACGCAAATTCCATCCGTTGTGCTGCCAGAAGGCCCGGCCTTTGGAATTGCTCCGAAACAGGAAGATGTTGCACTTCGGGATGCCTTGTTTTCCCAGACAGCGGAGACAACGAAGAGTCAGCGCCTTGCCGATGCCCAGTTTGCGGTGTGCCGTGGCAACGGCGAGATGATGCAAATACCCACGCCGTCCGTCATGACCAGAAAGCACGGCACCGACGATCACGTCTTGAGCAATCGCCACGAAGCTGAGTCCGGGATTTCGTCTCAGGTACCGCGTGATGCCAGGTCGTGAGTCGCTGTCTTGATCCAGTCCGATCCCTCGAGTGTCGCGCCACAAGGTCACCACAGCGTCGTAATCGCCAGCGATCATCTGTCGTATCTTGTATTTCATCTTCTTCTAACGCTCGCCTTCAACGTTTGGCAACCCGCCAGGGTTGACAATACGTTGCGAGGCGTTGTGTGCGCCCATCATGGCGCCATTCGGGTCAGACCTAAGCGCCATTCGGGTCAGACCTAGAAACTAGAAAATAGGCGATTGAATCGACGCTGCAATCCTTTATCTTCGGCCAGACGTTTCGCGATTGCATGGCGCTGTTTTCCAACCGAACTCTCATGACCATAGCCGAATCGGACACTCAAGGCCCGTTGAGTTGTGTCGGCCAATCGACAGCACAACTCCAATGCCACGCCCTTGGCTTCAGCGGCATGGCGGCGACGGCTGTGCAAGTCCTCCCGACCTAGCCCATACGCCTTCGCCACGGTCTCTTCCACGTCGTCCACGTCCACCGTCCGACGCTTCGCGGGAATGACATCCTCCGCAAAATACGTGTCCTGCATCTGGTCCTGCAACGTTTGTTCCGCCTCTTGCCGGAACGCCTCGTCGCCCAACGCATACCGACTCCGGCCGTCGGCTTCTTTTAGAACTTCGTCCGTCTCCTGGAGCAGTCCTTCCACATACGTGCGGTAGGCTGCTCGATTGCCGTTCGTGGTAGGACGGCCCATCAATGGTAGCCAGCGATAGTTCACCCGATCCTCCGCCGGTCCGAGCCCCGCATACCCTCGATAACTGCTCCACTTCCAGCCGTCCAAGGCGTTCTTCTTCTCTTCCCTTGTTGCAGCTGCGTAACGTTTGACCTTCACCGGGTTCAGATGAATGTACCGCGTCAGTCGAACTAGATACTCGTCCCCGTCCACCAGCTTGGCGCCGTACCGACCTTGAAAACAGTGCCCCGGCCGTTGCTTCTTGTACCGAAAATACATGCTGTACGCCGTGTTCAACCGCTGCATGAACCGCGCTAGGTTGCCCCGCGGCGTCTCCAAGAAGAGGTGGTAATGATTCGGCATCAACACGTACGCATACAGAATCACTCGGTCTTCCTCAACCGCATGGTCAAGTTGTTCCAGGAAGCGCTCATAATCCGCCGCCCCGGTGAACACTTCCGCACGCCCGTTCCCGCGACTCGTCACATGGTACTTCGCGCCCGCGTATCGGATTCTCCATGGCCTTGGCATGTCAGTACCCTACCACCGTCAATCGTCACCGTCACCTATTTTCTAGTTTCTAGGTCTGACCCTGCTCCGCCGCTGACAAGGCGACGTGAATCGCAGTGTGCTTCGCCCCGAACTCAAGGACACCTGAAGTGGGGCCATAGAGCCATGCGAGGAACTGCCAGGAGTACAGACTGATCGAAAACGGAATCGCCAGTCCGATCGCCATCGAGCCGACGCTCAGAATGACCTTCTGTGGTGTCTTTGTCATCCTGTCACAACGCTCGCCTTGACCGGCAGTGAGACGCGCAGCGGATCACTGTACGGTCGGAGGCGTTGTTGGCCTTTTCTTTGTGTCTTCGTGTGGTTCTCCCGCAGCCTTCAACACGAGTGTGGCGAAGTCTCGGAATCCCAGTTTGACGAAAACGTACGGCAGGTACACTCCCTTGATTTCGGAGGTTCCACTGTCCGTGTAGAATCCAATGATGCCGTAGAGTATGAGGTCGAGATCCTTGTCGCCCATTCTGACTGCATCGACACGTGTTGGTTTGCCGTAGATATCTTCGATGGTCTTCCGTGTTGCCACAGTTCCGAGCAGTTTTGATCGCACGGTTGCGTCAACGGGAACATACTCGAAGGGTTTATCAAGTGGGCGTGCCTGAAACTCACCCGATAGGCGCATCAGGGAGCCTGCAATCCAATTGTAGTACTCCTCTTGGTTTGGACCGATGATCCGAGGATCGAGGAGGATGCGTGCCCATCGCACGTCGGAACTCCTCTCCAGAAGGGCCTTAACAACTGGCACATGTCGGTCCTTATCGAATGTTGTTTCCCAAGGCACTCGCCATAGGTCCTTCTTGTCCAGGTTGGCGTAAGCAGTTGACATGGTTGACCCGATTAGGTCGCTTGGTATAGAGAGAGCGTTGGTGCCTACGGCGGATGTCGCCTCGGCGGGAGTTGTGGTTGGCCTATTCTGCGCCCTAGTATGGGGTTCTGCTGTGGTCCCGAATTCGGCTTCCGAGATCGGATGCGCGTCATAGTTCCCCGCCACGACCTTGTGTAGCGTGATGGTCGTTTCCGACCTTGCCGTGGCCGTCTCCGTGACCTCAAACTCCTGTCCCTTCGAGTACCGGTAACTGCCGGGTGTACCGTATCTGACCTTGATGGTGTACTTGCCAGCCGCCGCATCAACCCCTTGCTTGGCACCACTGGGGACTTGCACCTCTGTCTTCGTTGGTCCGATTAGTCTGACGAGTGCGGGGTCGCCTGATTGGTTGTCGAAGACAACCTTGTTCTGTCCGAACGCGCTCAGAGTCGCCGCGCAAGCCACCGTGACAAACCCGATGACGAACTTACTCATGATTCTTCCTCCGTCTCTCTGTGGCCAACGACGGCCTTCACCGGACGTGAACCCGCCGCGGGTTCACGGTACGGTGCGAGGCGTGGTTGGCAGGATGGATTAGTCTTCTTGGTGCGAGCGGAACGCCTCTCTCAGTTCTCTGAAACCTTGATCGTCCTTGAGAATACCGAGCAGTTCCGCGATACGGTCTGCCTCCCGTTCAATGGTCTCTCTGAATTCGGAGATCAGGGTGTCGGGGTTACGCAGCCTCGCAAATATTGCCTGCTGAAGATGGAAACATGCACTGTTTCCAAGGTCATCCCGAACCTCGATGAAGACCATGCCACTTGGATCCTGTGTGTTGATACTGATTGTCATGTGGTTCCTCTCACTTGGCGCGTTGCTGACCGTTATCCATAGGTCATGAAATCATCCATGTTACCCTTGAGTTTGCCGATTACGGTCATCTGTCTCGGACACCATTCTGATCCATGTATCGGACGACCTCTTTCGCCAATTCCTGCCTTTCGGATGTGGTCAGACTCTTCAAGAAGTTACTGTGAGTCCAAGGGCGATTTCCAGCGATGTCCTGCCAATCCTTCTCAACATAAACACCAATGGCACGTCGAACATCGTCCTCGGATACATGATGCTGGTTGATGCCCTTTATGTCCAAATCCGTGGTCATTCTTTGCCACAGATCACACACAAGGGCATCCCTGAACGACGGCGGACTCGGTTTCCCTTGCTTGATTCTATAGTCGTAAGTGTCCCTGTCTACTAACTGACCACCTGCGGTGTAGGCCGGAAACGTCGGCGGTTTGTACGTCTCAATTCGGTCAAGAACGGACCGACCGGAACAGCCAGACAGACAAAGAATGACGAGCGCGAGAAAACTTGTTCGCATACCTCAAACCTCCTCACTGTCGAACGGGGTTGTTGACGTGGACGTTGACGACGCCGTCACTTGTTTCCACAATGTGGATGACTCCCTGTTTGTGCAAATGAGTGAACGCTAGTTTGTACTCGTTTGCGGAGAAGTTGATTGATCTGCCCGCATTGAGTTCTGTGGCTATCTCATCCCAAGAGCACCACTTGACGCTCCGACATTTCTGCAACGCCTCACGCACACGCGTTTCGGTTGTGTCAACCGGGTCGAGTTCGATGTCTTCCTTCATGTCTCGGTCTCCTTTCTCTCTCTGCCAACGTTGGCGGTCACTTTCGCGAGCTTGCGAGCGTAAAGTGCGCCGCCTGGTTCGGATCAGTTTCCATTCATTCGTTCCGGATTCTCCACCTTTTCCCGGTTGGGTTCAATCTTGATTCGTCTCCCCTGCCCCGGCTTCATTTCCGCCGCCTTCAGGCGGCGGTTGGCATCAAATCATTTTGTCTTGTCCGAACGTCTGCACTTAGGCGGTTCATTTCTGTTGGCCGACAATCGGCCGCCTGAGTCCGATTTCTGTTGGCCGACGAGCCGCCGCACTGCATTTCGCATAGGCGCACACGGGTACGGCGAATCGACGGGGGAAAGGTTAGTGCTAATTCGGACGTTCCGGAAGGAAAAAGTGCTCCAGCCAGGACGGATGGAACAAAAGGGGCTATGCCCTCGCGGACGGACCGGAGGGGCGACAAACATTTCTTGGACGGGTGACGTTCTATGCCGTTGACCGGAAGGCGCGTTTGAGGGCGAGGAACCCGCCGACAACGCGGGTCTGGAGGCAGGCATGGAACGCCTTGGCCGTGTCGGTGAGCCCGGCGGGTTCGGCGGTGAACGGGAGAACGAGTCGGTCGGTGGTCAACGGCATGGGGAATAGAGGCGCTGGGACGGTTGGCGCCGGTTGCGCCGGTATCGGCGGGGTGGGCGTTGCAGGGGACACCGCCTCCGGAACCGGCAGGTTGTCCACGGGACTGGTCACGCGCGGATGCAAGACCCGCAGGTAGATCATGGTGGTTTTAACCTGCTTGTGCCCGAGGCGATGTTGCAGGTCCCTGACTGTCATGCCGGCTTCGAGACTGTGAACAGCGTAACTATGGCGCATGACCATGCCGTCGACGGCGGCCTCGACGCCCGAAGTCTTCACCGCCGCCTGTAGGATCAGCGCCGCCATGCGGTCCGAGATGGGTTTGCCCGGACAGGCGCCTGGGAAGATGTAGTCCGTTGCGGGGCAGCGGGCCAGGCCTTCAGTCAAGACGGGCAATAGGTCGGCCGGAATCGGAAGTTCGCGCGTCGGCGAGAGGCGCAAGACCCCAAACGCCCGGGACGTCGGACTGGCAGGCGTGACCGTCACATGACTCCACCGCAGACCGCACAACTCGCCGACGCGGAGTCCGCAACCATAGAGAAGCCCAAGCAACAGTTGGTCGCGTAACGTTGGGGCGGCGGCCAGAATCTGTCTAATCATCTCAACCGTGATGACCGACGGCACCGGCCAGGGGCGGCGGGGCGTCGTAAGATGTCGCGTGAACGTCCGGCCACCCAGTTTGTCGAACACCTTTCGCAGGACCGTGATATTGGCGGAAATCCATGACGCCGTACTGCCGCGGCGGGCCTGACTGAAGAGATAATCCTGGAGATGGCGTTCCCGGACCTGCTCCGGTTCCACGCGGACATGCCGCGCAAAGCGGCGCAGGCAGTGCCGGTACAGGCGCCGGGTATTCCGGCGATAGCCCTCGCGTCGCAACTCGGCGTGCGTGCGCTCCCATACCTGCGGCCACGTCGCGGTCAGACTGATGGCACTCATGGTGACCTCGCCGGGCCGATGTGGAGCAACACGAGAAGCAGACTGACGCAACGTCGCGCCCAACGTCGCGCGCGTGAAGAACAGGCTTCCGCAAGACCGGGAGTATCGGACTCGTTCGTATAGAGAACGCCGACACGATGGCCCGAGGGCGTTGCCGCCAAGACTGGGGTCGGCATCGGGTCGTGTCCGTCAGCGGTTTGCGTTTCCTCGGCCGTGGGGACGGGCACTGCTGGAGGTGTCGGCAACGGTTGGGGCGGCGTAGGCACGGTCGCCTGCATTAGAGGTTGCGGCGGTAAACGGTCCAGCGGGCTTTGGACCGCCAGGGGCCCCCGTTTCAAGACATGCGTGTAGATCATGGTCGTCGAAACGTCCTTGTGCCCCAGCAACGTTTGAACGGTGCGAATGTCATTGCCAGATTCCAGAAGATGCGTGGCAAACGAATGCCTCAAGCAATGCGAGTGGACCGGCTTATTGATGCCGGCCCGTTGCGCGGCCTCACGGAAGGCCTTCTGGAGATTGCTTTCGTCCAGGTGATGCCGTTGGATTCTGCCGCTTCGCGGATCGCGGGATTGGACGTCCGAAGGGAAGACGTACTGCCATATCCAGTCCCGATTCGCGTTCGGGTACTTGACCTCCAACGCATACGGCAGATAGACGGTGCCGCAACCTTGCGCCAACTCCCGTTGATGGAGTTCCCTGATACGCGGGAGGTGTTCCTTCAGCAGTGGGATGACCCGTTCAGGGAGCATCACGCACCGATCCTTGTTGCCTTTTGCCTCCCGAATCGTGATTAACCCGCGCGCGAAGTCGATGTCCTTGACGCGCAGGCGCAGGACTTCGAGGATCCGCATGCCAGTCCCGTACATCAGTTCGATGATCAGTCGATGTGTCCCGGAAAGATGGAAGAGAATGGCGTTCACCTCCTCCACCGTGAAGACCACGGGTAGACGCGGCGCTTTCTTGGCTCGTACTACATTGCCCAAGTCGCCGAGGTCGCGGTGCAGGACATGCCGATAGAAGAAGAGCACGGCGCACAAGGCCTGGTTCTGAGTGCTGGCGGTGACGTTTCGGACCGTGGCCAGGTTCGATAACCAAGCGTTGATTTGTCGTCCGCCCAGGGTGTCCGGGTCGGCCTTACCATGGAAGGTGGCGAAATCCTTCACCCATTCCAGATACGTTTCCTCAGTCCGGCGGGAGTAATGCCGGACGCGAATCTCGTCGCGTAGTTGGTCGAGCAGTCCCATGAGTGCCTCCCAGTGGTGATCTGATGAAACAAACTGTAGTTCATTTATTAGAGCGTAACAAGAATATATTGGGTGTTAGATAAGGAGGATGGTCGGGCATTGGCGTTGCCCCAAGCGTCACGCTCTCACGATCGCGGCTACGGTAGATCCGCTGGATGCGATGCGGCGGTCGGCAGACGGGTGAGCAGGTCGGCCAGGTCGCGCCAGACGGCGGCGCCGTGGGTCACGAGTTCGGAGACACGGCGCACCGCAGCCCGGTCGGGCGTGTAGTCACGACTCTCGATACCTTCCATGACCAACACCGGCTTGCCCGCGGCCTGCATACGTTCCAACAGATCGAGGTTCGCCAGATTGCCCGGACCGAACGGTACCGACGTGAGCACGATGGCCTCGGCCTTGGCGGCTAATTGGCGCGCGGCTTCGCGGGCTGATTCGCCTACCGCATAAAATGGTTGTTCGAGCACCGTCTCTATACCGAGCGCCGCCGCCACTTCGGCATCCAGATCGCCGCGATTCAGAACGCCGCACGTCACGGTGTAACCGCATAGACTCAGGCGGCGTAACACGTCCTCGCCACAGCCGCCGCCGGCCACCACGTGGATGCCGATGCCGTGGCCGACCCGGGCCGCGGGCAGGCGCGGGGCAGGGAGGATGCTGAGCCCGCCGGTTTCCGCATCTTCGTGGACACGCACGGCGCAGCGGTAAACGCGGCGCAGATTCTCCTCGGTTAGTACGGCGGCGGGCCGGCCGTCCGCCACGACCCGGCCGGCGTCCAGCAGCACCAGGCGTCGGCAGAATTCCGAGGCAAGTTGCAGATCGTGACTGATCAGGAGGACGGTCACGCCGTTCTCCTGATTCAGCCGCTCGACGAGTTGCATGATTTCGAGCCGGTGATTGAGGTCGAGGTGCGAGGTGGCCTCGTCCATGAGAATCATGCGCGGCTTCTGGGCCAGGGCCAGGGCGACGATCGCGCGCTGCCGTTCGCCGCCGCTCAGTTCGGTGATGGGTCGGTCGCGGATATCGGCAACATCCGTATAGACCATGGCGCGTTCCACGATCTGCCGGTCCCGGGCGGAGGGCTGGCCCCAGCGGCTCAGCGAGGTCGTCCGGCCCATCATGACCACATCCTGCACTGTGTAGGCCACCGGGATGTCGAGTTCCTGGGGTACGACAGCCACGAGGCGCGCGCGTTCGGCCGGCGCGAGCCGGGCCACGGGTTGACCGAACAGGGTCACGGAGCCGGAGCGTGGCACGAGCAATCCCGACAGGACCTTGAAGAGGGTAGTCTTGCCCGCGCCGTTCGGGCCGAGAATGCCGAGCATCGTCCCTTCCGGCACGTCGAGCGAGAAGTTGTCGAGCACCATGCGGTCGCGGTAGCCGGCCGAAACGCCGTCGAGTGTGATGGCGGAACTCATTCCAGACCCCCCGCCTTGCGGCGTCGATGGAGCAGGAAGAGGAAGAACGGACCGCCGATCAGGGCCGTGACCACGCCGACCGGAATCTCGACATTGAGGGCGGTGCGAGCCACGGCATCGCACACGGCGAGAAAGGCGCCGCCCCCGAGGGCCGCGGCGGGCACAAGCCGCCGGTGGTCGGGGCCCACCAGGGTGCGCATGACGTGCGGCACCAGGAGCCCGACGAACCCGATCAGCCCGGCCACGGCCACGGAGGCTGCCGTGATCAACGTGGCCAGACCGAGCGCCACGGCCACGATGACCTTGACGCGCACGCCGAGATGGTGCGCCATGTCATGGCCCAGAGTGATGGCGTTCAGTTCGGGCGAAAGCGCCCAGATCGCGAGGCAACCCGCGGCCGAGAGCCCGCCGCCGACCGCGAGGAGCGCCTCGGAGGTCACCTCCAGGTTGCCCAGCGTCCACCAGATGACGCTGTGCATGCCTTCGATCGGGGCGACCGACACCAGGAACATAAGCAGGCTGGAGCAGACGGAACTGACCATGACACCGCTCAGAATGAGGCCGAACACAGAAGGGCGGCTGCCGCCCGGGCCGGCCAGGCGGTAGACCGTGAGCAGGGTGAGGACGGCGAGAACGAAGGAACTCAGGGGCACGGAAAAGGCGCCCAGCGCGGAGAATCCGGTTAGGATGGCCACGGCCGCGCCGAGTCCGGCGCCGCTGCTAACGCCGAGGACATAAGGCTCGGCAAGCGGATTGCGCAGGATGGCCTGCAGCACGACGCCCGCGCAGGACAGGGCGGCGCCAATGAGGAACCCGGCCAGCACGCGCGTGAGGCGCAGGCGCAGGATCACGGGCTGTGTGGTCCAGTCGGGCAGCCCGATTCCGGCGGCGCCCATGAGCACGCACAGCCCGAGCAGCACGGGCGTCAGCCCGAGCACGAGCCAGAACATGCGGGTTTGGTGGGTCTGCCGCGGGACTGGGGCCGCAGGCTTCATGGCGCGGCCACCGAAGGTGGCGGGGCTGGCGGTTGGCCGGCGAGGCTTTGCTTCAGAATGGCCAGGGCTTCGAGTACGCGCGGACCGGGTCGCAGCATGATGTTATTGTCGAAGTCGGCGTACACGTGGCCGGTCCGCACGGCCTTGAGTCGCTCCCACCCGGGTTGACGGGTGAGAATGTCGCGCACCGGCGTTTTGCCGGCCATGACGAAGCAGAGAATGAAGTCGGGATCGCGGGCCTGGACCCATTCGCCCGAAACTTGGAAGTAGTCGCGGTCAATCTCATCGCCAATGTTTTTTCCGCCGGCGAGGGTTACCAGGTCCGCCAGAAACGAGTTGCGGCCGGCTGCGGTGATCGGGTCGTGCCAGATGATGACCAGGCACGACGGTCGTTTGCCAGGCGGCAAGGCTTTGGCCCGGGTCTCGGCGAACGCCCGCTCCAGGTCGACGGCCAGCGCCTTGGCCCGCCCTTCGTGGTGCAGCAGGATACCCACCAAGCGAATGGCCGTCGGAATTTCGTCGAGTCGTGTGCAGCGCACCTGGGCGTTGCGCAATTCGGCGCGTTCGAGGCGGCGCGCGAACGTGTCGTCGGCCATGGCGGCGTACAGGACGAGATCGGGATGAACATCCAGCAGCCGCTCCAGGGACGGGACGCCGAAATCGCCCACGACCGGGACGCGTCGGACGACCTCGGGCGGGTAATCGCACGCCGAGGAACGGCCGACCAGTTGGTCGCCGGCCCCGACGGCACAGACGATTTCGGTGATGCTGGGCGCGAGGGAAACCACCCGGAGATGTCCGGACGCGGAGACCGGGGCAGGCGGTTCGGCCTTGCGACAGCCGGACGTCAGGGTACCGAGGAGCAGGACGGTCAGCAGGAACGGACTGCAGTCTCGCAGACGCAACCATGACAAGGGGACAGCGCCCTCATGCGCACGGCGGCGACAGCGCGCCGCCCTCCAAGAGACGGTGTCAAACCAGACATAAGGACTCCCCTGGAGGGCGGCGCGCTGTCGCCGCCGTGCGGGCGTCGAGTCCATGGGCCGTCGTTGTTGAGCCGGCAAGTACCCGGGCGATGATTTCCAGGAAATGAACGGGCTCGGCTTGCGCGGTTTCACGGCACTCCTTGTCGTCAGCGGATGAAGTAGCCGGATACCCGCCAGACGCCGCCGGTTTCCAGCATGACGGTCGCTGTTTCGACGGCGGATTTCTTATTGGCGAAGGCGGTGTCGTATTGGATCACCACGTAATGTCCGTCCGGGGCGGCGGGCATGGTGGCCTGGAAGTGGGCGGTCTTGACCTTGCGTTCGACCCGGGCACCCATGGGAGCGCGGAAGGCGGTGAGTGAAGTGGCCCACTGGTCCTGCGGGACTGCCGCGCGGAAGTAGGCGGCCGCTGAAGTCCAGCTGCCGGCGTAGTTGCCGGAATCCACCTGCCCCAGCCAGTCGGCGGCGGCGGCCAGACCGGCCTGCACTTCGGGTTTGTCCGATTGGTCGCGTTCGCCGCAACCGGCGGCGAGCGAGCCAAGAACGATCGCAATCAGGCTCCAGTAGGTCATATAGGAAGGTCTCACTGTCATGCGCATGAGTATTGCCCTCCTGCCCGGAAGGTCAAGTGGGGAATGGAGGCCGGGGCGGGGAAGTGAACACCTCAGAAAGCGGCGCGAAATGCCTTAGTGCGGCTGTATCGACTAGCTTAGTTTCGGTTCGTATGGCAGGGTCGCCGTAACGGCCGACAATGTGCCGGTCAGGGATTGCGAACAAGGGAGGATTTGCCATGGGAGCCAAGATTCAGGTTGTTTTCTACAGCATGTACGGTCACGTCTACCGCCTGGCGGAAGCCGTTGCGGAAGGTGCGCGGAGTGTCGCGGGCGTGGAGGTCACGCTGAAGCAGGTGCCGGAGACGCTTTCGGACGAGGTATTGGTCAAGATGGGCGCCAAGCAGGCCCGGGCGGCTTTCGCTCAAGTGCCGGTCGCCGATTCCGACGGTCTGGCCGATGCAGACGCGATCATTTTCGGCACGCCGACGCGCTTCGGTAACATGTGCGGACAGATGCGCAGCTTCCTCGATCGCACGGGCGGGCTCTGGATGAAGGGTTCCCTGGTCGGCAAGATCGGCAGCGTGTTCACGAGCACGGCCACCCAGCACGGTGGACAGGAAACGACGATCACGAGTTTCCATTCCACGCTTCTGCATCACGGCATGATCATCGTGGGCGTTCCGTACTCCGAGCAGCGCCTGCTGAACATGAAGGAGATCACGGGCGGGTCGCCGTACGGCGCCAGCACGCTGGCTGCCGCCGACGGGTCGCGCCAGCCGACGGAGAATGAGCTGGCGATTGCCCGGTTCCAGGGGCAGCACGTGGCCGGGCTTGCGAAGCGGCTGGCGGCGACGAAGTAGCGGGTCGTTTCGATTACCCGATCGAATTGAACGCGGGCGTCCAGCCCGTGTCCCGTTCGATTTCGCTCGTGTCGACGAGGCTTTCGATCTGGTCGGCTGGTTTGCGCAATGGCACCTGCGCGTAGTACTCGCGCAGCAGGTCCGCGACCGGCCGGCCGTTCGAAGGATTTCGAGCGGCGGGGAAGTAGCAGCGGTAGCCCGGCGCGAGATTGGCCGCAACCAGAGCCACCATCAGGGTTCCGGCATCATCCGTGTGAAGGAACGAGAAGCCTTCGTGCGCTGCCTTGGATTGCGCGAACTGGACCCGCATGGCCGGTATCCATTCGGGGACGAGCATGTAGGGGAGGCGGAGCGCGATGCAGCTCATGCCTTCGACCTCCGACGCAAAGTACCGGAGCATGCGTTCGGTCAACACCTTGCTGAGCGCGTACGGGTTCCCGGGATTGTCGGGCACATGGCTGTCCAGCGGCAGGTACGGGGGCAGTTCCGGAGTGGCCTTCTGGCTGCCTTGCCGATGCGCGAAGGCCTGCACCGAGCTTGAAAAGACGATCCGGCGGATTCCCATTTCGACTGCCGCCTGAAACATGTTCATGTTCATCGCCACGTTTTCGTTCAGAACCCGTTGGCTTTCGCGGCCGCGGAAGACCGGGTGGTTGGCCAGATGGATCAGGAATTCCGAGCCTTCGAGCGCTTCATAGGCGGCTTCCTGCTGCAACAGGTTGAGGACCTTCACGGGAACGGGCAGGTCGTTACGATAGGCCTGGTCCACGGCTTTAACCGTGTGGCCCGCCTTGACGAGATGACGGCACACCGCCGAACCCACGCGGCCGGAAGCCCCAGTTAGGGTGATATTCATGGGGCGGAACGTTTACACCGTTTCCCGCCGTTTTCAAACAGAAATGCCGTGACCCGACCGTTCTGCCATTGTCCGTTCCAGCCGGCGCAGCCGGAACAGCAGCTCGTTTTGCGAGGCTCGCACGCGGTCCAGCATCTCCGCCACCACGCCCATCAGGAAGATGGCCGCCGCAATGCCGCTCAGCACCAGGCCCGTGACACCCGTCCATTTGAAGGGCGTAAACACCCCGTGCTGCACCCGGTACGAAAGCAGGAACGCGAAGAAGCACAGGGCCACGGCCAGGTTCGCGCCGGCCACAAACCCGAAGAAGCGCAACGGCCGGTAGTCGCGGTAGGTTTTGAGAATGATGCTTGCGGCGCGCCACGCGTAGGTGAAGAGGTTGGAAGCCACCCTTGACTGGCCGAATTCGCGCTGGCCCCGTACCCGTACCGGCAGTTCTTTAATGCGCACTCCGCTGAACGCCAGATTGAGGAATGTCTCGTGCGTGTAGGTGAACTCGCCCAGCAGCACGAGTCGGAAGTAGGCTTCCGTCGAATAGGCGCGGAACCCGCACGACACGTCGTGGAACCGCTGCCCGGTAAGCGAGCTGAGCCAACTGGCAATGATGTCGTTACCCCACCGTTTGGCCCTCGGCATCCTGGGCGCGAGCGCGGCATCGGCAAAACGCGAGGCCGTCACGAAATCCGCTTCGCCCTGCAGGATGGGGCGGATCAACGCCGGGATATCGCCGGGGTCGAACTGGCCGTCGGCGTCGATGGTCAGGATGATATCGGCGCCCATTTCGTCGGCCCTGTTCAGCCCGGTCCGGAACGCCGCCCCGACCCCGCGCCGTTCGGCATGGCGCACCACGGTGGCACCGGCTTGCCGAGCCAGCTCCGACGTGCGATCGGACGATCCGTCGTCCACCACGAGGACGCGGATTTCGTCCACACCCTCGATGTGCGGGGGAATCGCGCGGATCACATCCGCGATGGTTCGCTCCTCGTTCAATGCCGGAATCTGTACGACGAGTCTCATGGTGTATCCCTTTGCGCGGCGGTCCCAGTCGGCGAGACTATACCGAACAGGTTCCGGAAATGCCAGAAGGCGGTTGAACAACGCGTATCCGCCTCATAAACTTCTTGCCGCCGACCTGCCTCACGGCGTAGAACGTGCCACCTTGCTTGACGGGATCGCCTCGGCAAACTCGGACTAACACATGGGTAACTTGTCCCCTTATAAGGAATTCAGTGAGCGCTTGCGTCGCGATCTGGCCTACGAGACGCCACCGGGTCCGGCCCGCTGGCGGTTCGGCGGGCTGGGGGCGTTGCGGTCCGCCTGTTTTCACCTCCGTGTCCTGGCGGGCTACCGCACGACTCGCGCCCTGATCCGGCAGGGGCGGTTCGGTCTGGATGAGTATGGCTGGCGCGCGGTCGCCAATCTGCGCATGGCGGAGGAGGCAGGCGCCGACGTCAAGGTGACGGGACTTGCGCATCTCGCGGCGACCGACGGCCCGGTGGTGATTGTCGGGAATCACATGAGTTCGTTGGAGACGGTGGTCCTGCCGTGTTTTCTGCTGCCATTCAAGGACGTGGCGTTCGTGGTCAAGGAGTCGCTCACGCGCCACGCCGTGTTCGGCCCCATCATGCGCGCCGTCAAGATGATCCCCGTGTCGCGCCAGAATCCGCGCGACGATCTCAAGCGCGTGCTGACGGTGGGCACTGAATACCTGCATTCGGGCGTGACCGTGGTCATTTTTCCCCAGGCCACCCGCGCGACCGTGTTCGATCCAGCCCAGTTCAATACACTGGGAGTGAAGCTGGCGGCCCGGGCCGGAGTGCCGGTGGTTCCGATGGCATTGCGCACGGACTTTTGGGCGAACGGCCGTTGGGTCAAGGACCTGGGGCCGATCTGTCCAGAGCGGCCGATTCGCGTGGCCTTCGACGCGGCCCGGCGGGTGGTCGGCACCGGTCGCGAGGAACACGAAGTGATCGTGGCGTTCATCACCCAACGGCTCCACGAGTGGGGGCTGAAAACCAAGGATGGTCCGCATGATTCCTGACCTGCAGATGAGTGTCCTGTGCGACGATGTGCGCCAGGAACGGAGCGGCAAGTTCATCCTGATCGGGCTGTTCGACGTGATCGGCATGCCGCAGTTTCCCGCCCTGTTTCCGCGCGTGTGCATCGTGAACCGCTGGTGCTGCGGCGAGGGCCGGCACATGGAGAAGACGCGAATCGTGGCGCCGGACGGCCGCACCGTGGTGGCCGAAGGCAAGGAGATTGCCGTTGAGCTGGCCGGCCAGGAGGCCTCGGTGACAAACGTGGAGTTCTTCCTTAACCTGAGATTCGACGGCGACGGTGTCTACTGGGTCGAGATCCTGCTCGACGGCGATCTGAAACTGCGGTACCCGTTGCGAGTAAACCGCGTGGTCCAATCGCGCGCCAACGAGGGGCCGATGCCGGCATAGGCCGCGGTCGCGCCGCTTGCTTTTGAAAGGTTCGATTTCGTGAGACGAAACGCTTGGATTGAGTTGGACTTCGAGGTCTTCCGCGAGAATTTGCGGGCGCTCCGGAAGAAAAAAGAGTCACCCCGATTCAAAGCGCTTTGGGAGGC
>Ga0118677_10004063_pt1 | contig 27018 bp, 15 predicted proteins | sample AliMusrvi5mmetaG_FD_86154 | JGI IMG/M metagenome (GOLD analysis project Ga0118677, IMG submission 86154) | reverse complement strand
GTATAATTGCAATATACAAGAGGATTAAAATCAAAATAATAATTGCAATTAATTTGAACTCCTTTTTGCAAACGTTTGCGAAACGCCTAATAAATCAGATTTTTTTTGTCGATTCGCGAATAACCAGATTCGTTTCAACATAAAACGTTTCTACGGGTCCCTTTTTTTTGCCCTCTATCCGCTCTAAAAGGACAGTTGCAGCCTTGGTCCCCATCTCATACCCGTGCTGGTCGACAGAACTCAACGTTGGAGTGGTGATATCCGAATAGCTTCCCGCAGAAAACCCCATAATAGCTACCTTGTCAGGGATGACAATACCCATTTTCTGAAGGGTTTTCATTACCCCCACGGCAGTCAGGTCGTTGACCGTGAAAATTCCATCGGGGGGTGAAGGGAGCTGAATTAATTTTCGGGTCGCAATTGCTGCCAGGTCAAACGAGTCAGCAACAAGCACATATTCTTCAAGATAGGGCATGTTGTGATCTTTTAATGCCTCCTTGTACCCTTCGAGGCGATATTTCCCGATTTCCAATGAACTCGGTGCAGCCAGGTGTGCAATTCGTTTGCATCCCGAATCTATCAGATGGCATACCGCATTATAGGCCGCTTTTTGATCATCTATAATTACGCTGTCCGAATTGAACCCGAGAGGAACCCTGTCGAAGAATACCATGGGAATTCCACTCTCATCAATATTTTGCAAATGAGCGTAATCCCTGGTCTCTTTTGAAATCGAAATCAGTGCACCCGCCACACGGTTTGCAAGGAGCGCCTGTGCATTGATAATCTCCCTTTCATATTTCTCATTTGATTGGCAGATCATCACATTATATCCGGCTTCGTAGGCAACATCCTCTATTCCGCTGATTACAGAGGAGAAGAAATAGTGGACCAACTCCGGAATGATTATCCCTATTGTGTTGGTCTTGCTGCTTTTAAGTGAAAGGGCTACCGCATTGGGCTTATAATGAAGCTTTTTCGCAAGTTCATTTACGGCATCCTTGGTGTCCCGGCTAATATCGGGATGATCCTTTAATGCACGTGAAACGGTCGACGCTGAAATACCAAGCGCTTTTGCGATGTCTTTTATGGTAACCGGGCTGCTCATCAGTAAGTTTAGTTCTGTGGGAATATAACTCTACTAAAGTAATGAATAATCCGGATGAACTACTACATTTCTTATGTAGAATGAATACAAATTTTATTCCACGCAATCCGCTACCCTACGAATTCAAGGCTTTTTAAAAACATGTTGTATAACATGTTTGATGCAAACGTCACCGCAAACGTTTGCATAGAAATATTTCGATTTAACACAAATTAAGTATGTTAAAATTGTGTTAAAAATGCATTCATTTGTAAAGCCAAAATGAACAAGGGAAAGGATTTATGGAGGCAAGTGGCTAATATTCAAACTGATAAATGCTAAAAATACCTGTAAAGGTGAAAAATTTGAACCATGATTTATGAACCATTAATTTGAATCACATGAAATTTGAAATTGTAAAGATGAAAGCAATTTGGTTTTTTCTTTTCGCACTACTGACTTTGTCGGTAACTGCACAGGAGAGATCAATTACCGGTAAAGTTACCGATGCTACTACGAATGAGGGGCTTATAGGAGTAACTGTTTTAATTGAGGGAACCTATACCGGGACTGTTACAGATATTGACGGGAAATTTTCTGTTAAAGTAACCCCGGGTGCAAAGCTGGTTTTTTCATTTATAGGTTATCAGGCCCAGACTTTAGCTGTGGGTACCCAGTCAACACTAAACGTTGCTTTAAAAACTGAAGCAAAGGGTCTTGATGAGGTTGTCGTTATAGGATATGGTACTGTGAAAAAATCGGATGCAACAGGTTCGATCAGTACAGTTAGTTCAAAGGATTTCAATAAGGGTGCGATGACATCAGCGCAGGACCTGATTGTGGGTAAGAGTGCCGGTGTTGTTATTACCAGTGATGGTGGTGCACCTGGAAGCGGATCAACAATCCGTATTCGTGGAGGATCATCTTTAAATGCCTCGAACGACCCTTTAATTATCATTGACGGTGTTCCAATTGCCAATAGTAATGTTTCAGGAAGTTCCAACTTCCTTTCGTTTGTAAATCCAAACGATATTGAAACTTTTACCGTGCTTAAGGATGCCTCATCAACTGCGATTTACGGATCGAGAGCTTCCAACGGGGTTATCCTCATTACTACCAAAAGTGGCACACTGGGTTCTCCATTGCACATTACCTATAACGGAAATGCATCGATCGGTGAAGCTGTAAAATATGTGGATGTTTATTCAGGTGACCAGTTGAGGCAGATTGCTGCAGATCACGTTGGTTTATTTGGAGCAGATAGTTTTAACAAGCTGGGATCAGCCAATACAAACTGGCAGAAAGAGATTTTCCGCACAGCCGTATCATCGGATCATAATTTAAGTTTATCCGGTGCAACAAAAAACCTACCTTACCGTGTTTCTGTTGGTTTCACCGATCAGAATGGTATACTGAAAAATACCGGTATGCAACGTTTCACAGGATCTGTAAACCTTAATCCGGTACTTCTTGAAGGGGCTTTGAAATTGAATATCAATGCAAAAGGGATGACAACCGATCAGAATTTTGCAGATGCAGGAGCTGTAGGATCGGCCGTGGGAATGGATCCAACTCACCCGGTCTATGATAACAGTGCAATCGGTGTTGCCAACTCGGCAGGTTATTTTCAGTGGAATAATTATGGCGCCAATCTGGGTACTCCTAATCCTGTTGAGCAGTTAATGATGTCTGACAATAAGTCAACAGTACAACGTGCAATTGCAAATGTTCAGGCAAATTATAAGCTTCCATTTCTTCCGGACCTTAAGGCTAATTTAAATTTGGCTACCGATTATACGGATGGTAAAGGACATAATAACCGCCCCGTAACCTCCCCTTCAACACTTACAAGTCCTTTAAACGGTAAGTTAAGTGATTATACGGGTACAAATTATAATAATCTGCTCGATTTCTATTTGAATTATAATAAGGAACTTGGTTCTCATAAGATTGATGCAACCGCCGGTTATTCATGGCAGCATTTTAAACGTGATGGCCACAGTTATACCCGTGGTATTGTAGATGCTGGTCACGCTTATTCCAAAACCGACAGTACCTCCTTTATTACCGAAAACTATCTGGTTTCCTTCTTTGGCCGTGTAAATTATACGTTTAAGAACAGGTATTTACTTACAGCCACCATTCGTGATGACGGTTCCTCCCGTTTCGCCAAGAACAACCAATGGGGACTATTCCCGTCAGCTGCTTTTGCCTGGAAAATCAAGGAAGAATCATTTTTGAAGAATGTGAATGCGGTATCTGATATGAAATTAAGACTGGGCTGGGGGGTAACCGGTCAGCAGGATGTTGGAAATGATTACCCTGCTCAGGCCAGGTATATCAAATCGGTTGAGGGTTCTTATTATCCTATTGGCGGATCCTATCTTCCGACATTGCGTCCAAACGCCTATGATCCAAACATTAAATGGGAAGAGACCACAACCTCAAATATTGGATTCGACTTCGGATTGCTAAAAGACCGTATCACGGGTTCCGTTGATGTCTACAACCGGGTTACGACCAATCTTTTGAATACGGTTACGATTCCTTCTGGCAGCAACTTCTCGAATACCTTACTTACCAATGTGGGAAGTCTTGAGAATAAGGGTATTGAAGCTTCGTTGAATTTGACCGCGATCTCCAAAAAGGATATGTCATTAACTTTTGGATTCAACTTTACCTATAATGAGAATAAAATTACCAAGTTGCTGATCTCCGATGATCCGAACTATATTGGAATTTTATATGGAAGCGCATTTACTGGAACAAATCAGGTGACCAGAGTAGGGTATGGTGCTTACTCCTACTTCCTGAACAAACAGGTTTATGATACCAACGGCAATCCTATTGAAGGGGTCTATGTTGATCTTTCCGGAAAAGGGGGAACAGTTAGTGGAAACAATGCAGATAAATACATCTACAAAAATCCTACCCCAAAGTATTTGCTCGGCTTCTCTGCCCGGTTTAACTACAAGGCATTTGATTTCTCAGCTTCCGCCAGGACCAATATCGGGAATTACGTTTATAATCAGGTTGCTGCCAGTGCCTCTTATGACCAGATGTACGCGATCGGATACTGGAAAAATGAACCTACCTATTTAACAGATACCAAATTTGTTAAAAGGCAGTTCACAAGTGATTATTTTGTCGAAAATGCCTCATTCTTTAAGCTGGACAACGTAAGTGCAGGATACAATTTTGACAACCTTTATGATCATTTCAAAGTTAGGCTAAGCCTGACTGTTCAAAATGCACTCACGATCACCAAATACAAAGGTATTGACCCTGAAGTTTCTGGTGGCATTGACAACAATTTCTATCCAAGACCTCGTACTTTCATGCTTGGTGTCAGTATAACCTATTAATATTCTAATAAGATATAGATATGAATAAAAAGATTTTAATATTAGGAATCGCTTTTTCAGCACTGATGTTCACATCGTGTGTGAAAGATTTGAATGTAATTCCAAAAGATCCCAACACTATTTTGGCAGGAAATTTGGGAGATAGCGCAGTTTATATGACTGAATCTCTTGGAAAGATCTACGCAAGTTTTATTATTTCAGGGCAGGGAAGTTCAGGAGGAGATGATATTGCAGCCTCTGATGGTAATTTCTTTACGACCACAAGAGCACTCTGGAATTGCCAGGAAATAACCACCGACGAGGCGATTTGCGCCTGGGGAGATGTTGGTATTGCTGATTTAAATACCCAGACCTGGAGTCCGCAGAACCCTTTCCTTACCGCTCTTTACCAGCGTTTAAGTCTAAGTGTTACCTATGCCAACGAATTTATCAGGAACACCAACGGAAAAACAGATCCGATAATTGTCAACTATAATGCTCAGGCACGTTTCTTAAGAGCATTGGCCTATGCATGGGATATGGACCTGTTCGGAAATCCACCTTTTGTAACTGACCTTGATGGTGTTGGAAAGTTTTTTCCGAAACAGTTGGATCCCGATCCAAAGATTGGCAGGGCAAAATTATTCAACTACATCGTTTCTGAATTGCATGCAATCGAAACAAAGTTACCAGCTCCCGATAAGTTGTCTTCACAGGCAAATCAGGCTGCCTGTTGGATGTTACTGGCCCGTGTTTATCTGAATGCCAAGGTTTATACCGGAACAGCAAAATGGGATAGTTGTAAAATCTATTGCGATAAAGTGGTTAACAGTGCCGCTTATCAACTGGCAACCAACTACAGACAGAATTTTAGCGCAGATAATGACGGAAAGACAAATCCTGAGATGATTTTTGCATGGGCACAGGACGGAATTCATACACAAGGTTATGTCGGAACAACCTTCATCATTGAATCTTCGAGCGATGGAACCTATATTAATGCTCCTGATCTTGGTTTAACTTCGAATACCAACTGGAATGGAAACCGGGCCCGCAAACAGTTTATGAATGTATTGGTTGATACTTTGGCCACCTATGGAAATAATCCTATTCCAACTAACGATCCATGGTTTGCAAAGAGTAAAGACAAACGGGTATTCCTAAGAGTCAAAAAATCACTCGATATTCCTAGCGCTTCATCAAGCGGCGATTACGGTATTGGAGTTTATAAATTCTGGGCAAAAAATGCAAACGGCACACAGTCTGCAGATTATAATGCAGCCTTCGCAAATACCGATTTCCCGGTTTTCCGTTATGCAGATGCTTTACTGATGAGGGCTGAAGCTTCACATAAACTGAATAATGATGCTGCTGCAGTCACCGATATTAACCTTATCCGAACGCGTGCTTTTGGAGATGCTTCAGGAAATATCACTGCCGGTCAGGTAACTGATCAATTCCTGCTCGACGAACGCGGACGTGAATTTTATTATGAAGCCCAACGTCGTACTGACCTGGTTCGTTTTGGTCAATTTACAGACGGATCTTATAAATGGCAATGGAAAGGCGGTACTTTTGCAGGTGGAACAACAGATAACCATTTAAATCTGTTCCCGATTCCGGGTGATGAGGTTTCTGCAAATCCTAACATCAAACAAAACTCGGGTTATTAATCTCTTAATCTTTTAAACCATGAATAAAAATTTACTTATATATTTATCTTTCATCGGGTTGTTCGCACTTTTGTTTGCCTGTAAAAAAGACGAAACGAAGGTGGTTATGCTAGCCAGCCCGATTGTCCCTACGATTAAGACTATGCCTGACTTAACCCTTACAAGAACCAATGGAACAAAATCACTTGTTTTTGTTGGAACTCCTTTGGATCCGGGTTTTCAGGCCTCCGCTACCTATTATCTTGAGGCTTGCGCCAAAGGGAATAATTTTGTCAATGCAATCGCTATCCTTAATGATGTACAGGATCTTTCAATGTCTATTTCGGTTAGTAGTTTAAATGGCATTTTACTTAAAAAGTTCACGGCCGATCAGGTCTCTGCTGTCGATTTCAGGATCAGAGCGGTTATGGCTATCGATGCAGGAACAGGATATACCCCAATGGTTTATAGTTCCGCAGTAAATACAGCCAATGTTACCGTTTATGGTTTACCGCGTTTGGATTTAGTCGGTTCGGGTATTACTCAGAAAATTGAATCTGCTTTGGGTGATGGCAAATACACCGGTTTTGTAAAACTTGATGCCACAAAACCGTTTACCTTAAAAGATCCCGATACGGGAACTATCTACGGGCTTACCGGTGGTGCATTTGCCGCAAATGGGGGTGGAATTACTGCCACAGCAAGTGGATGGTATAAATTTACTGCAGATACCAAGGGACTTACCTACGCAATCGATTCCTATATGATTGGTCTGGTAGGATCTGCAACACCTAATGGATGGAATAGTCCGGATAGTAAAATGGATTATGATGCAGTTAATGGTTGTTGGGTAATTACCGTTAATCTGACAAATGATCAAATTAAATTCAGACTTAATGATGGATGGGCGACAAACTGGGGCGGAAAAGGCACAGCCGATGGCTCTGCTGATAATTATACCGATGCTACAACTGTTCCATTGGCTGCCGGTGGGAAAAATATCGGTCTTAATGGAGGTGCAGGGAATTACACCGTCAAGCTGTACATTCAGGATCTAAAAGCAACAGTGGTTAAGAACTAAAAGGTATGAAACATTTTAAAAAAAATGATATGAAAAAAGTGTCCATATATAAATTATTGGCCGTACTGGTTACTGCGATCCTGTTTTTTGGCGCATGTACGAAGGAAAACGCGGACGTGCGATTAGCTCCGAGGCTTTCTACTTCACAGGTATTGAATGTGAAATCTGATTCTGTCACAGTTGTCGGCTTTGTAGTCGCTGCCGGTGGTGGTTTTACCGAGGAGGGAGTTTGCTACGGCATTTCAGCAGCCCCAACAATTGCCAACACCAAAGTACCGTTTACCGGTCCTGTTACTGGTGCAACCTACACGGTCAAAGTTGGAGGGCTTGCTTATGCAACGCTTTATTATGCCCGTGCTTATGCAACCAATGCAACAGGGACTATTTATGGCGAACAGGTAACTTTTACAACCTCACCTGTAGTTCCGACCCTTACTACAACAGCAATTACCGCTCTTACAGGTAATTCGGCAATCACCGGCGGAAACGTAACTGTTGCAGGTGGTGCTGCTGTAACTGCCCGCGGTGTAGCCTATGGTCTGGCTCATAACCCTACCATTTCGGGATCAAAGACATCCGATGCCAATGGAATTGGTGTATTTGTAAGCACCCTTACCGGTTTAAAAGGGCATACAGCCTATTATGTACGCAGTTATGCAACTAATTCAGCTGGTACTGGTTATGGTCCTGAGGTCGCCTTCACAACCTTGGTAGATTATCCTGTTGTAACGACAACTGCAGCTACCGCAGTTACAAAAGTTAGTGCAATCTCTGGTGGATCGGTTACCTATGATGGAGGTGGTGCTATTACTGCAAGGGGTCTGGCATGGGGTACCGCAGCAAATCCGGATATTACCGGAACAAAAATTGATGGAGCAACAGGTACCGGTCTCTTTGTCAGTAACCTTACGGGGTTGACAAGTAATACCGTTTATCATGTCCGTGCCTATGCTACAAACAGCGCGGGTACTGCTTATGGCGCCGATGTGCAGCTTAAAACACTGGCCGACATCCTTACCTGGAATCTTCCCGGCGATTATGTTGGTGCGAGCTACCCAGGTTCCGGATTGGCCGATTGGTCTCCGGACAAATCACCACAGGTAATCAGCACTATTGCTGCCGGTGACAAGCTTGAAGGTTATGTCTATATGGCCAATGGAACCAACAACTGGAAATTTGCTTCCCAACTTAACTGGGATGGTCCAAATTATGCCAACAATGATGGGAATGGTGTTTTGGAACCTGGCAAGTTGGATCCAAATGCCAAAAATAATATTGCTTCATCCAAAGGATATTACAAAATCAATGCCGATGCTACCGCGATGACCTATACTGCAGTTGCCACAAACTGGGGTATAATTGGTGATGCTACTCCAGGAGGATGGGGTGCCCAGACCGATATGGTTTATGATCCGTCTGCGAAAACATTCTCTTTACCAATACATTTAACTTCTGGTGGAAATATCAAATTTAGAGGTACATCAGACTGGGGTGTGAATTATGGCAGTGTAACTGTAGATGGTAAGCTTGATACCAAGGATAATAATAATATCCCGATAGCAGTAACTGCTGATTATGCTGTTACGTTAGATCTGAGCCATCCAAATGCATATACCTATAACCTCACAACCTGGGGATTAATCGGAGATGCTACTCCGGGAGGCTGGAGCACGGATACTCCGATGACATGGAACTCTGTTGCCAAAGTCTGGACAAGTACCGTGGCTTTGGTTTCTTCCAGTGGCGGTAAAACCTTCAAAATTAGGGCAAATCATGATTGGCCTATCAATTTTGGCGGATTAGGGACTTCAGATGGTTCTGCAGATAACTATATCAATGCAACTACGGTTCCATTAGGATCCGGCGGCCATAACATCGGGGTTCCGGGAAATGTTGATGGAACCTATACCGTCACTTTTGATCCTGTGGCTAAAGTGGCAACGGTAACAAAAAATTAATTTTATAAACCTAAAAGGCTTATCTGCTTAGTACAAGTGGATAAGCCTTTTTTTTATTTCCCGGAAGGTGTTTTGGGATCAACCCAAATTGTGAAGGCAGGATCTTCTATGTGGTTAAATATTATTTGATAGGAGTTATTTTTTTTTACAAAACCTTAACGCTTTTCAAAAAACCTTAGTAGCTTTGACAGTATGTCTGAATAAACCTTATTTGCCTTGTTTAATAAAGCAATAGCAATGTTTATTTGAGAAACATCTATTCCCACATTTTGAGTGGCGATTTTTCCTTTTATTCGTATTTATTTTATCAGTATGTTATATCGAATAACTCTTCTTCTTAGTCTGGTACTTTTTTGTAAGTTCACCTTTTCGCAGGTGACAACCAATCCTACCTTGCCCATCGAAAACCTCCCGGTTTCGATCACCTTCGATGCCACGCTGGGTGATGCCGGCTTAAAAGATTATACAGGAGATGTTTATACCCATACCGGTGTTATTACCGATAAAAGTTCTTCCCTGACTGATTGGCAACACGTCATCGGAACCTGGGGCAATAATACGCTGCAACCTAAACTTACCAGAATAACCAATAATACCTATTCACTCCAGATTACACCTGACATCCGGGGCTTTTATAGTGTCCCTGCCGGAGAAATCATTAAGCAGATGGCCTTTGTCTTTAGAAGTGCTGATGGTACCAAACAGACTAAAAATATCCTTATCGATGTTTATAGTTCCGGTTTGAATGTTGCATTTACAAATCCTTCAGGGAATTCAATCCTGAATCAGGATGCAAATCTACAGGTTCTTGCCTCCTCGAGTGCAATAGCTGATATTCGTCTTTTCATGAACAGCAATCAGGTTGCGTCCGTTACCGGTGCAACACAGCTTTCATACCCTTTTAATGCTTCTCAACCAGGCGATTACTGGCTGAAAGTGACTGCAACCAGCGGGGCAACAGTGGCCACAGATTCTATTTTTATTAATGTGATTGGTCCTCAGGTGGTCCAAACGCTTCCTGTCGGTGCGAAAAAGGGGATTAATTATCTGGATACCCAGAGTGCAAGGCTGGTACTATGGGCTCCTTTCAAATCAACCGTTCACGTTATTGGTGAGTTTAACAACTGGACTCCCTCCTCATCCTCCCGGATGAAAAGAGATGGTGACTACTTCTGGTTAGACATAACCGGCCTTACTTCGGGGAAAGAGTACCCTTTTCAATACCTTGTCGATGGAAATCTTAAGATAGCCGATCCCTATACCGAAAAAACTTCTGATCCTGATAATGACAAGTATATCACTACAACGACTTATCCGGGATTAATTCCTTATCCTGCTGGCAAAACGGAGGGCATTACCAGTGTTTTGCAAACCAACCAACAGCCATATAACTGGCAAATTGCAAAATTCGGGGCAGTTTCTCCCGACACAATGGTGGTGTACGAATGTCATGTCAGGGATTTTGACCAGCTGCATTCCTATACCGGGGTAATCAGCCATCTTGATTATTTAAAGACACTGGGTGTAAATGTTCTGGAGTTAATGCCCGTGAATGAGTTTGAAGGAAACTCCAGCTGGGGATACAATCCATCCTTCTATTTTGCCCCGGATAAATACTATGGACCTAAGAATGATTTGAAATTATTGGTCGATGAATGTCATAAAAGGGGAATTGCCACAGTGCTTGACCTGGTGCTTAACCATTCCTATGGCCAGAGTCCGTTTGTTCAGCTCTATTTTGATGGGACTAAACCTACGGCTCAGAATCCCTGGTACAATCAGAAGAGTAATTTTGCAAATCCCTCATTACAATGGGGATATGACTTTAATCATGACAGCCCATCTACGCGGCAGCTCGTTGATAGCATCAATTCGTTCTGGATGAGCGAATATAAGATTGACGGTTTTAGGTTTGACTTCACAAAGGGATTTTCCAATACTCCAAGAACTGATCCGAATGATTGGGGTGGCAGTTACGACCAGGCCAGAGTTGACAACCTGGAACGGATGGCGCATGAGATCTGGGTCCGTAAACCAGGTGCTATGGTAATTTTTGAGCACCTTGCAGATAATCCGGAACAGACCGAATTAGCCAGTAAAGGGATTCTACTGTGGGGAAACTTTAATTATAATGCTTCTCAGGGGGCAATGGGATATAATGATGGTAATAAGTCTGATTGGACATCCGCATCTTATGCCTACTTGGGATGGACTAACCCGGGTCAACTTGGCTACATGGAGAGCCATGATGAGGAACGCATTCTATATCAATGTCTTAATTATGGAAATGCTTCAGGTTCATACGACATCAAGAGTCTAAAGGTGGCACTTAACCGGGCAGCCTTGACTGCTGCCTTGTTTATTCCTGTGCCGGGTCCAAAGATGATCTGGCAGTTTGAAGAACTTGGTTATGATATCTCCATCAATTATAATAACGATCGGGTCGGGGAGAAACCTATCCATTGGGAATATAAGGATAATGCGGACAGAGCGCTGCTGAATAAGGTGTTTTCTCAACTTTTTCAGTTGAAAAAAAGTGCGCCGATTTTTTCTACTACCGATTTCAGCCAGGCTGTGGCAAGTGATATCAAATGGATTAAATTGAATCTTAATGGAGAACATGTTTTAATTGTCGGAAATTTTGGAGTAGCTAGCGCAAGTCCGGTTCTGGATTTTCAAAAAGCGGGAACGTGGTATGACTTCTTTGGTCAAAAAACGATAAGCGTAGCCACGACATCGCAGAGTGTACCGCTGGCAGCCGGCGAATACAAGCTCTTTTCGACTCAAAACCTGGGGAACATAGTCACGGATGTTCCTTTGATTAAAAGTCAGAACTACCTGCAGATCAGTCCCAATCCTGCGTCCGATTATCTAAAGGTAATCTCGGTTACGGGGTCACAAAAGTTATCGATTTTTAGTCTCACGGGGGTTAAAGTCAAGGAATTTCAACTCTCGACACTTCAGGGAGCTGAAAATAATCTTTTTATTGGTGATTTGAACCCGGGTCTCTATATGGTGAAAGCACAAAATATAAATGGAGAAACATTAGTCAGGAAGGTTATTAAAAGACCCTAGGAGAAGTCCCAATTATTACAACTTATTTCAAATTGAAGCAGGCTGATGCAATTTGAAGTTTACTCGTGACTTCGCCTATACTAATCGGCTTTGGAATAAAGTCATTCATACCTGCCTCAAAGCAATCCTCACGGTCACTTGTCGAGACGTTGGCAGTCATAGCAATAATGAAAGGCTGAATAATGTTCATTTTGCGAATAGCCACAGTTGCTTCATAACCATCCATTTCAGGCATCCTGACATCCATCAGGATCACATTGTATCTCTTTTTAGCCAAAAAATCAAGAACCTCCATACCATCAGCGGCTGTATCGGTTTGATATCCGAGTTTTTGTAAAACCCGCTCAATTAATTTTTGATTGACAAAATTATCCTCTGCAATCAGAATATCCAGTGGATATTTTACTGCAAATGTTAATTCCTGATTGGTTCCTGGCGGAACTTCTTTAACGAGAATATCTTTGTAAAGTGTGTTGATCATAAAAGAACATCATTGATTATTGCAGTTAGCCACTAAAAAAACACTTTTAATACTAAACCGGAAATAAGAATAGAATGAACAGATATATTAAAATATTTACAGATTGGTGCTCTGTGCAGCAAAATATTTACACAAATTAAAAATAAAATGCCTAAAGGATAAAATATTTACAGATAGCGGTTGCTGATCTGATCACTTTTGGGTTCGGAATTCAGCTGCAATTCGCAGTCTTTTCATAATTTCTATATTGCGGATAGGTTTTGCAATATAATCGTTCATTCCTGCATTGAGGCAATTATCTTTATCTCCCGCCATCGCATTTGCAGTCAATGCAATGATGTATGGTTGTTCAATATCCATTTGCCGGATATTTTGAGTGGTCTCAAATCCATCCATTTCAGGCATCTGGATATCCATTAAAATAACCTCGAAATGGCGCTTCCGAATTGCCTCAATGACGAGTTTCCCGTTTGCTGCAATTTCTGTTTTGTATCCCAGTTTGCCCAGAATATTATTAATAAGCTTTTGATTGATTAAATTATCTTCGGCTATCAAAATAGTTAAGGGGAACTCCTTTGCAAAGGAACTTGTCAAAAGTCCGGTAGGTAACGCTGATGCATTAGTAACATCCCGATCATGTGCCAGAATAGCGCTGAGACTTTTGAGAAGACGTTGTTTCTTTAAAGGTTTAGTCAGAATTGAATCAAATAAGTGAGGGTTTTGTTTCCAGGTCTCGTCGCCAATTGTCGTAAGTAAAATAATCTTAGCAGGATCCGGAACAATTTTTATAGCCTGAGCCAGTGTTGTCGCGTCGGAGTCGGAAAGGTAATTATCGGTAATGACAATAGCTATTTTTTCAGGGGAATGCAAAAAATTAAGTGCTTCCCGGGCAGAATAAACTGTAAAAGTAATAAGGTTCAAAATTTCCAGCTGACTTTTAAGAATGTTCATACTGGTTTTATTGGTTCCAACAAGTAAAACAGCATTAGGCCCATTTTTGGACAGGTTTTCGGGAACAGGTTTGAAAGTGCCTGATTTACTTGTTGAACAATGAATTGTAAAGGTAAAAGTAGAGCCGTTTCCAAATTCGCTCATCACACTGATTTCACCCCCCATTAGATTAACAAGCCTGTCGCAGATTGCAAGACCCAATCCTGTTCCGCCGTAGCTTCGCGTTGTTGAGGCGTCGACCTGGGTGAATGCATCGAAAAGATTTTCAATTTTATGCTGCGGGATTCCGATACCCGTGTCACGGACATCAAATCCCAAAATAATTCCATTTCCTTGAGGTTCGCTGGATATTAGATATATCTTTAAATATACTTCTCCCTCCTGTGTGAATTTTATAGCATTGTTTATCAGGTTTATAAGGATCTGTTTTAACCTTAGATTGTCTCCGTTTAACTGTTCCGGCACATTTGGTTCAATCTGATAAATCAGTTCTATCCCTTTAGAGGAGGTCTTTTGCGAGAAAAGATCCATCACCTCTTCAATACTGATTCGCAAATCAAAATCGGCTTGCTCCATTTCCATCATACCCGATTCAATTTTCGAGAAATCAAGAATATCGTCAATCACCGCTATAAGATTTTCACCACAGGTTAATATCGTATCATTGTAATCGCGCTGCTCGGAACTTAGCTGAGTTTGACTAAGGAGGGATGACATTCCAATAACACCATTCATCGGAGTTCGAATTTCGTGGCTCATTGTTGCAAGAAACTTACTCTTAGCATCATTGGCGTGCTCAGCGTCCTTTCTTGCATTTTGCTCCATTATTTTTTGCTCCTGAAGTTCTTCCGACTGTTTATGCAATTCCGAATTGAGAATTTGTAACTCCCCGGCTTGTTGAACGATTTGTGCAGTACGTTCATTGACAAGTCTTTCAAGTTTCAATCGTTTTTTGTTTATTGAATTTACACGAAATTTATAGAACCCGAAAAGGGTAAGGCCGATAAATAGTAAATCCAGAACTTTGAACCACCAGGTTAACCAAAACGGGGGCACAATTATTAATTGAATTTCACTGATTGCAGTTGACCATTCTCCTGATTTGGCCTGGCTGATCACAACAAATTCATAGTCTCCGGGATTTAAATTTGTATACGTGGCAGAATTCTGATTCGAAACGATGTTCCACTGCTGATCGAATCCGTTAAGCTTATAGGCATAAATTTTATTTAAAGGAGAAGTATAATCCAGAGAAACATAACCAATGGTGATTACCGAAGCAGTATATGGTATTGTTAATTGTTTTGTTTCTGAGATATCTTCTTTTAACGGAGAGGGGTCATTCAGATTCTTTGCTATTGGGACACTTTTGTTAAAGATTTGAAAATCGGTAAGGGCAATCCGGTAATTAAGCGATTTTTCAACAACCTGCTCTGGGGAGAAGGAGTTGAATCCGTTAATTCCACCAAAATAGAATTTCCCCGATTTCCCAGCCCAGGCCGAATGTGGTTTAAACGCTTCACCCTGCAACCCATCTTCCAGGGTAAAGTTCTTTACAATTTTATTTGCCGGATCATATTTAGAAATACCCTTATTGGTACTTACCCAAATAGCACCCCTGGAATCCTCCAGTGCCGCAAAGATACATTTGCTTGGAAATCCGTTTATTGTTTCGACAGGAATAAATATTCGGTTTCCCGGATCAAAATAGCTCAGGCCTCCATTGAGTGTAGAAATATATATAACGCCTGATTTTGTTTCTAAAAATTGATGTATGGAATTGCTTATAAGACGGTTGTTTTCTTTGTTAAACCTGGTAAAACTGTTTGTCGCCGGCTCATAAAGATCAATTCCCCCGTTAAAGGTTCCGATCCACATATTCCCATTGCGATCTTCAAGAATATCGGAGATCTCATCACTACTTAGGCTTGTCGGATTATCTTTATCGTATCTGAAACTTGTAAATTTTTTCGTGTTTTCATCATAAATAGTTAGCCCACCTCCATGAGTTCCTATCCAGATCCTGCCATCTCTTGCAATTGTAACATCATAAATATTGTTGTTCGTTAATCCTGAAGGATTAGTTGGATCGGATTTGAATTGTGTGAATTTCCCGGTAGTATAATTCAATTTATTTAGTCCTTCACCCCATGTTCCAATCCAGAGGTTGTTTTTTGAATCTTCAGCCAGTGTAATAATGTAGTCGCCTGATATACTGTTGCCTGAAGCCTTGTGTTTAAACAGGTCTGACTTTCCTGTTTTCCGGTTAAACCGGTTTAAACCACCTCCGTCGGTTCCAACCCATAAGTTGTTGTGCTGATCCTCTAAAATGCTTAATACAAAATTATTTGAAAGACTCCCTCTTTCAGAATTATGCTTGTAATGGGCAAAAAGATCGCTGTTCACTTTATGAAGGCATACGCCGCCTGAAAACAAACCAATCCACATATTTCCCGTTTTATCCCGTGTGATTACATCTGCAGAATTTGTAGATAAACTGTGGTCATCGATCTCATCGTTCAAACAATTCCGGAATTTACCGGATTGATAGTTGAAGATGCTTATCCCTCCATTTTCAGTCCCAACCCAAAGATTTTTATTGTTGTCCTCGTTGATTGTCTGCACATCATCTTTAATTAATGAGTTAGCATCAGCAGTATTTCGGAAGTGTGTGAATGTTCCGGTTTCGGTGTCAAGCAGGTTTAGCCCGTCTCCCTTGGTCCCTATCCACAGCCGATGATCGCTATCCTCAAATATAGCGCTGATGTTATCGCCGGAAATTGTCTTTTGATCGGTTCGGTTATGTGTATACCGTATAAAGGTACTGTCTTTTCTCACGAAACGGTTAAGACCTCCTGAAAGTGTTCCAAGCCAAAGATCCCCTTTGCTGTCTAGCAGGGCTGTTGTTAAATTGTTATCGCTTAGTGATGAAGGATTATTATTTTTATGACTTAATTTGGTAAAACGATTGGACAACGGATCGAACAGAACTAAACCATCACTGGTTGCAATCCAGAATTTTCCGCTGCTCTCCTTTACAATTTTATTGATCATATTGGATGAAACAGTGTTGGGATTAGCCGGATCGTAAAGGAAATGACTAAAGCTATTCTTTTTGCGGTCGAATCGATTTAATCCTCCACCATGTGTGGCGATCCAGAGATCCCCGTGACCATCTTCCAGAATATCTTTAACATAGTTACTGCTGAGCGTGGTTGAATCGGCCGGATCGTTATAAAAAACCTTAAACTGATGGCCGTCATACCGGTTCAATCCATTTTCTGTTCCTATCCAGATGAATCCACGGCTATCCTGTATGATACACAAGGGATTGAGATCAGATAACCCCTCTCTGGATCCTATCCTGTCAAAATTTAATTGCTGATTCTGACTAAAGGCCACAGAAGAAATAAGCAGAACGAGTAAAAACAATATGGGTTTTAGGCTTTTCATTAATCGTTACCGGAGCTATTTAAAATTATTTTATAGGTAAATATAGTTACAAAAGTAAAAAAAATAAAGCAGGATAAAAATAATTTTACAGAAGATAGCACAGGATCGAAAGAAGTGCACCCGTAATAATCAGAATCGAAAAATCGATGAACAAGCTTTTGCGAATCACTTTACTGCATAAGGTTGTCGCGTAAATCATCTTCAGAAGATTGTTACTGGTGGTTGCATTTATAATTGCCAAGGCAATGGTAGATTCGGCAATCCCACCGGTGCCTTGTAAAAGGTTAAGCAGAAAAGGGTCGATATCGGTAATCCCAACGACAAATGCCAAAGAAGTTATTCCGGAATTTCCATAGCTTTTCATCACATAATTGGTGATCATTCCAAATATAACAAACAGCAGACCAAATAGTAAGGCAGTTTTAAACTCCAATGGATTTTTGTTGTTCTGAATATTCTGATTATCGCTTAGGGAGTCCGAATTTGACTTCCCGTTTTTGTATGATATTTTGGAAAGGATTCCGCAGATTATAAATAGCGCCAGGAAGGGGATAGCCAATGAAGTTGCAATAGAGGGCATAAAAAGAAACGACAAAATAAGAATTCTCAGGTACATCATCCCATTTGCCATCATTATTGCTGAAACTGCCTGACCCCCTTCTCCCGCTTGTCCTTCCTTCTCACGACGGGCGATAATAACAGTTGTTGTTGTACTGCTATACAGACCTCCCAGCATTCCGGTAACCATAATTCCCGAGTCCGGAAAAACAAATTTCTTCAGCAGGTAGCTGATGTATGAAATTCCAGAGACAACGACTACCGCCAGCCATAATCGGTAAGGTGAAATTGGAATCTGACCTGAAATCGGATTATCCGGTAGCAAAGGAAGAATAACTCCGATAAATGCAATAAACTTGGCTAATGTAATAAACTCCTCTTCAGAGGCTTTCTTTGAAAGTGAGATCAGATCGCCTTTAAGTTCAGTTAAGATAAGAATCACTACAACGAATGATAGCAGTAACCATACGGGCTGTGTGATTACCAGAATTGGAAGGCAATAGGTCAGCAATGCCAATACAGAACTGGTTATGCCGTAATAATTGTATTGATGAATCTTTTGATAATACTGAATAGCCAGTAATATGCCGATGATCACCAGACCGGTTAAAAACGGCAGATAGGATTTTGGGTCTGCAATAAACAGAACATATCCAAATAAACCGATGAATGTGAAGGTACGGTCGGTGCCAAACAATAAAGCTTCATTTTCGGTGATATGATGCCTGCGTTGTTCAAGACCAATAATCAAAGAAAAGACCAGCACCAACAGGAACCTGACAAATTCTTCTGGAATAAGATTCTGGATAGACATACCATAAAGGTTGAAGAACAAAGATAGGGATAAATCCTGTAAAGGCAAACAGCGGCTTACTTGCAGTTACTGCCTATTACCATCGGGTTTATCGCCTTGCTTTATTCCGTAAAATGTCCTTCCAATCTTAAATTGACAGGTTGATTAGGATTCTTCTATTTCAAATCCCACCTTCTTTAAATCATTCCAATAGCCCGGATATGATTTTGTAATTACCAGTGGATCATCAATGATTACCTGCGGATAAACCATCGATGCCGGTGCAAAGGCCAGAGCCATACGATGATCATGATAAGTTTTTACTACCGGTGGATCGTGTACCAGGTTAGTTTCAATCGCTCCATTCCACAAAAGATCACCGCTGGTTGGTTCTGTTAGAATAGCTCCCAACTTTGATATCTCATTCTGCAAAGCCAGGATTCGATCGGTCTCTTTAATTTTAAGGGTTAGTAATCCTGAAAAGTGAAATGGGATTTTTTTGCATACGGCAAGAACCGCAAAAGTTTGTGCAATATCCGGATTTTCTATAAAATTGATTTCAATATTTCGTGGAGTGGGGACATCTATTTTTGTCAGACGGACATCGTTTCCCTCCTGGACAGAGTATACACCAAAATATTCCCTGAACCATTCCGATTGGGTGGAGTCCCCCTGAAGACTCTTCAAACGTAATCCTTTGAGCGATAAATCACACTCGTCAGATAACGCTGCCATGGCATACCAATACGATGCTCCTGACCAATCTGCTTCTACCTCAAATTTTATGGGTTTATAGTGTTGCTCTTCAATCCGGATCTCGTTCCCAATCCAGGTATACTCAACTCCAAATTGTTTCATTAATTGAAGGGTAAGCTCAATATAGGGCTTTGAAGTGATCCGATTGAGAAGCTTCAGGGTCATCCCCCCCCGAATTGTGGGTGCAATCATCAGTAATGCAGATATATATTGACTGCTGATACTTCCATCTAGCGCTATTTCCGTACCGGTTAAGGCTGATCCAAGAATTCGTAAAGGGGGAAATCCATCCTCTCCGAGGTATTCAATCGAAGCGCCAAGTTTTCGTAAAGCATCCACCAGTATCCCGATGGGGCGTTGTTGCATTCTTTGGGAACCGGTCACGGTCCATTCTCCTGCTATTTTTGACAAAAATGCTGTTAAAAATCGCATTGCGGTCCCGGCATGACCAATATCAAAATGACTTGTATTACTGTTGAGAACCTTCTCCAAGACGCTGGTATCATCACTATCGGATAGGTTTTCAATCGAATAGGGTGAATAGCTCAACGAATTAATAATTAAAACTCTGTTGCTTATGCTTTTAGAGGAAGGGAGGGTAACCTCGCCTTTCAGAAATCTATCTGGTTTGGTTATGTTATACTGCATGGCTGAGTCTCAACGATTGATTTTTTTAAAGTAATCCAAAGCCTCGAACACAAGGTTTTTATCGCAATTTTGATTGATTGCAACTTCGCCGATGTAGGGAATAAGGGTAAAATTCACCCGTTTTCCTTCGTTCTTCTTATCGTGTGTCATCAATTGGTAGAGCGACTCAAAGGAACTTTCGGCTATTGAATATCTCCCATATACATCAATAAGCCAGTCTGTTAGCTCTGTAACGGTTGCCATTGGCAGATCACATATTTTATGCGAGAGATAAAGTTCGGCTATCATCCCATAGGCCACGGCATAACCGTGAAGTAAGGGTTTATCGGTTTCCATGGCGAAACTTTCAAAGGCATGTCCAATTGTATGTCCGAAATTAAGAGCCTTGCGGATATTGTTTTCGTTGGGATCGCGGAATACAAACGAATCTTTAATGGCCACTGACCGGGCAATTATTCCGCGAAGGATATTTAGGTCAGGATTTTTTGAATCGAAATTACGAACCTCTTCCAAATGTTCCTTCGAATAGATCAGACCATGTTTGACCATTTCAGCATAACCCGAAATTAAATTCGGAATATCAATACTCTGAAGGAATCTTGTGTCGATCAGTACGCTCATCGGTTGATTTATCACCCCAATTTCATTTTTTAAACCATTGAAATTGAATCCGGTTTTTCCACCCACAGAGGCGTCAACCTGCGACAAAAGCGTTGTTGGAATATTCACAAAATCCATCCCCCTTTTGAAGGTTGAGGCAGCAAAACTGCCAAGATCGGTTAGCATTCCTCCCCCCAGATTTACGACAAGTGATTTACGGTCTGCACCACTCTGACTTAAAAAAAGCCAGATTTTCTCAACTGAAGTGAGTTTTTTATTCTCCTCCCCTGCAGGGATTACAACCTTTTTCAGGTGCTCAAAACCGATTGTTTTGTGAATAAGGGGAAGACAAAATAGGTCACAATTAGTTTCTGTGACAAGAAATAGCTTATCTTTGGGATAGCGTGAAAGGATCTTTCCCAATTCAACTTCAATCTCGCTTGTGACGATTATTGAGGCGTGGTATGTCGGATAATTATTCATTTTAGTGTTTTATTTGGGGCAAAGTTACAATATTTTGTTAGCTTGGATTCCAATTACAGCCTTTAGAAGACTATTTAATAACGTTGAATATGGATTTTAGTAACAGCAAATGGGTAAAACGACTCAGGATGGGCTTCCTGGTTTTGGGGTTATGCTGGCTTTTTACGGTTGCATTCCTCATTTATATCGATTTATTTGCAGCAGCCGTTATTTTAGCCGGGTTGTTTCTGGTTACCATGGCCATAATTGCCATGATGAACTTTCAATATCTACGGGTTACGGTACAGAAGGATAAGTTAATTGTGAGGTATTATTCCATTTTTGCGGTTGACAGACTCTTCAGGTTGGTTGAAATTCCGGTCAGTCAACTTCGAAATGTCGAAATTCGAACCTATCTGTTGGGATTGAAATGGGAAATGCGATTTACAGTCAGGGTAGGCAAAGGCTTGGCTGATTATCCCTGGATCAGTTTATCTGCTGTACCCTTTCGGCTTAGAAGCAAATTAATTACAAACCTAAGGGGGCTTATTCTACAATAACTTTTCTTAAATAAATTAACATTTTTTTTGAGAAAGGTTATTGCCAGATACCCGGCAATTTTTCACCGCATTTAGAGCAACAACCTTTGACAAGGTTTTTTTGAAGTACCGAAAATCCGTGTCTCTCAACCACTAAATCATGGCATTTAGGGCAATAGGTGTTTTGTGCATCAAGGCCAGGAACATTGCCAATATAAACATATTTTATCCCTTCCGAAATTGCAATCTCACGTGCCATCGTAAGTACACCAATCGGAGTGGCTGATAACTGTGTAAGTTTATATTCAGGATGAAAACGGTCAAAGTGAAGCGGATAGTTCGCCAGTCCGTTTTTTGACAGCCAGTTACACATCCTTTTAATCATCTCCGGATCGTCTGTCCATCCGGGGACAATCAGGTTGACAACTTCCAGCCAAACACCGGCATCGGCCAAAATTTTCAGTGTGTTTAATACGGGCTGTAACGATCCGGCACTCAATTTCATATAAATATCATTACTGAACGATTTGAGGTCAACTCTTGCAGCATCAATATATTTGCAGAGATTGCGAAGTGGCTCTTCATTGATATACCCCGCTGTCACAAGCACATTTTTAATCCCATGCTCCCTTGCCAGTTTGGCTGAGTCAAACGTGTATTCATAGAATGAAATCGGTTCTGAATAGGTGTAAGCTATAGATTGACAATTATTTGCAATTGTTTCTGTAATTAGTTTATCGGGCATTAAATCATAGTTCCGGGTCTCTTTTGGACTGGTCTGCGAGATTGTCCAGTTTTGACAGTTCATACAGGCAAGATTGCACCCTGCAGTTCCAATTGAAAAGGCTTTTGATCCAGGCAAAAAATGGTTAAATGGTTTTTTCTCTATCGGATCGATATTTACGGCGCAGGGGTTTCCGTAGGCTATTGAATATAAAACCCCCTGGTGGTTTACCCGGTTATGACAAAGTCCCGATTCCCCCTCCTTTATCACACATTCGTTAGGGCATATCAGGCACTTTGTCCCTCTGGGGGTTGGGGACCAAAATAATCCCTCCTTACTCCATTTCCAGAGCTTTTCGCTCTCCCCACCGGCAAGGCTCATCAACGGGGAACAGGTTATAGCGCTTGTTGCTGCCAAACCCTGTTTCAGAAATTCACGCTTGTTCATTTCCTGATTTGACATATTAAGATTGATGGGTTTAATATCCCTTTAAAGTTAAATAAATTCCATATAAGATGTTGCAAAAAGCAAGGATAATTGCTGTTGTGACAATCCCCATATTTGGAATCAAATATAGCGTAACAACCAGAGCCCCGAATGCAGAACCATATAAATCGTAACTATAGGTCCACCCGGTAATATTAGCGTAGCTGCCTGTCTGGCAGATCGATACCCTTGTATACTGGTGACCGGTAATAGTCCCGATTGAGACAATTACCGATAAATACAAAAGGTAAACAATTGCCGGCGCAAAATTTAGGATTCCAGGCGCAAAAAGGAGAAAAGCAGTCCCGGCAGCCAGAAATCCAATTAACAATTGATTAATATACAGATATTTACTTTCGGAAATGGTTTTTATAGATTTCCCTCTGAAAGATCCAAAGGCCAATCCAGCCATAAAACCGGTAAATACAAAACTGGTTAGCAGATAAATCGTTCCAAAATAAACCTGTATGCCGAAGAGTAAAAGTATTTCGAGTCCTGTTGCCGAAAATCCAGTTACAAACATGATTTTCGAAGGTGTGTTGCCTGAGATAAAAATGACAATAGCCAGCATACCGGCAAGAAATGCCATAAGCCAGAATTTTCCTTTGAAATGACTTAACCAGTAATCCATTTCATCTTGGTACAAAACAGGTCTTAAGTTCCGGTTGATTTCGACATCAGGGCTTAAAGCTGACAGAATTGATTCCCCGCGACTTTTAAGCAAATCATTATCAAAATAGTCAGGATTGACATATCGGTTGCTGATCCCTCGTTGGTGAATAGCCGTTGCGATCTCATAGGTGAGCTTATTGTCAGAAGCGATGAAATAGTTTTTCTCCCCAGGAATAATAACTACGTTTTGAAACACCCTTTTCAACGTCATAAAAAGCGTTGAGGTAAGAGCAACGGCCTCCTTATTCATATAGTTTACAGGTGCAGGCAATCCAAAACAGAGCACTGCACCGGGGGAAAGTTTTCTTTTCAGAAGGGTGAAAAACTCAAGTGTATAAAAGCGATTATTCTGAAGGGAGGAGGGGGCAGGAAGATTTAAAAGGGCTATATCAAAAATCTTTAGGGTATTTCGGATAAAACGGATGGGGTCCTTCGAATATATCCGGATCTTCCGGGACTCTATTTTGCTCAGAGAATCACCTGAAAGTGCCAGCAACCAGCGATTCTCCTCCACACAGTCAATTGATTCCGGATTGTACTTCATTAATTCCCTGATTTGACCTAAAAGGTCTCCCGAAACAACAAGTATATTTGAAGGGTTATTGTGTTGAATCATTGCAAAATGAACGGTCTCCTCATTGATCATGAAATTTTCGGAGTCGTAAAGTGGGGTGTTGTTGATATAGGTACTGGTTAAATTCATTTGTCGCGTACGCACAATATTCCCATAAGGGGTGTCCTTCGAGACTACTATGACCTGGTTGGGGTACACCCACCGTCTTATCATCTTTTCTGGCTGAAAGAAGAGCAGCGTAATCGCTGAAAAACCGATCACCAATGAGGTCATTGCCAATGCGGGAACCCCTTTATTGCGGCAAATCAGAAAGATTACAAATCCATTTATTGCAGCCAGAACCAGCAGGCTTTCTGCAGAGGAAAACAAAAAAATGAAGATAAGACCGGTGAGTAATCCTCCGGTAATACTTCCAACCGACTCAAATCCATAAACAGATCCGGTTTCATTGTTCCCTCTTGAATTAGAATAACTACCTGAGATAAATGTGAACAGGAAGCCACTGACCACACAAAACGGGATCAAAAGCAACAAGGAAGCGAGGAAGATTTGAAATACATCAATCATTGCTCCAATGGGAAATATTATGTTCTTTAAATAGTTAATAAGGAAGGTAGTTATAAAAGGCAATACAGTCAGGATTAGAAGTCCGGAAATAATCAAGCCCGATGTTTTTTTAATTCTTACCTCCTGCTTTCCCAGCATAGCGCCAAATCCCGTTAATACCATCCAGTTAGCGAGTACTAATCCGACGACAAGTTCATTTCCGTTAAAGACCGACATAAATTCGCGCAGCAGGATGATTTGGGCTACCATTGCGGTGGCTCCCAATAAAAATATCGAGATCTTCAATACAAAGCCATTGAGGTCATCCTGAACAGAGAATGGGATAAGCTGCTGCAGGAGACTTTTCAATCTTAAAAAGTTTGTGGTAATAATCGAGATGCCACCATAAATGAAACATACCAATCAGTATCATCACGATTCCAAAATCGACATGGTACCTCAATAACGAATCATAAAAGGGGAGTTCAAGCTTGTAATTAATTTTCACGATCATCATCAAGCCGATGGCACCTACTGTCAGAAAGGATATTAGCAAATTTACATTCCAGAATTTCCGGTGGTAAACCTTGCTTAACAATCCAATTCGAACGAAGGAAACCGATAAAAGATAGAAAAATATAACGAGACTAGCGATCAGAAGCAGGGGATAAGCCGATTTCATGGAATGCGAATGTTTCTATTCTTCCTGTTGGTCCAATTATTTTGAAGGGGGTGGTCTTATTGAGACTATTCTTCTCCCTCTCCAAAAACGAGTGCCTGATAGGTAAATAAATCAGCCGCTTTCCACCCATCCCATCCAAGGCCTGCCTTGTCTCTGGCACAATGTCCCAAAAAATCCTCCTTACTCCAACCAGTCTGGGTAGCAACCTGAGGAAGGAAAGTCCCGGATAAGCTCCCTTTTTTAATGTAAATTCCGTCTTTCCCAAGGATAAATTCTTCAACTGATTTAATCCGTTTCAAAGGGGTTAAGACTGAAATTTCGATCTCGATATCCCCCAATTCACTTAATTCCAATTTATTAAAACGAGAATCCAGGGTAGCTGCAGCAACAGCCATTTGTTGTACTATTTTCCAGAGCGGAAGGTTTGGTTCAAAATGGCCAATACAACCCCGAAGGTGATTGTTTTTGTTAAGGGTGACAAAAGCTCCGCACGGCGTTTTCAGGGTAGCGCTCAGTCCGGAGGTATTTACCTCTGGCACCTTCCCTTTTCTGAGGTATTCTGAGAGCGTTTCCCTTGCTAATTTGAGAAGGAACTTTTTTTCATCGCTTTTCAGTGAGAATTCATTCCGCTGATCACCGCTCTTTGATTTTGTAAATGTGGCGGCCCAGTATCCCACAACCCGTTGTTTGTCGCCATAAGGTGAGTCTCCCGAATTCTTGTATTGAATCAGGTCGACTGAAATCTCCTCCATTTGTTCCGTCATATAAAGTAAGGTGAGGACAGAACTCCATCCGCAAAGGCTGGTCGCGAGCCCTGGGATATTTCTCTTTTTATTGGCTTCAAGAACAGTGGTTAAATTTGAAGCCTTATTGGTTTTAATTGCTTCCGCTGTAGCCAGGTCTGCAGCGCAGGCGTCTTTGTAATCAGGATAATGGGAGAAATCACTGCTAATAATAAACAGGTTCTTTTCATTCAGGTAGGGTTGGAATATTTTAGCCAGTTTTTGGGATGTTTCAATAGTTGAGGATCCAATGATAACAGGAACAATCTTAAAATCGGTATGCATGTGATGCTGTAAGAAAGGAAGCTGAACTTCGAGACTATGCTCAAACTGATGCGCATCAGGATTATTTGAAAGAAATTCATTCTCCCTGACCAGTTTTTTTGCAAGTTCAAGGTCCACTTTGACAGTACCTAACGGGGTTTCAAAATGACCGTCGCAATAGACCGATGCTCCCCGGAAACTTGTCGTATGACTCGATCCGATAATAAAGATCCGTTCAAATTTACGATTAGGATCAACCTGATTAAAAGCGCTGGCTGCAACCTCACCGCTATAAACATAACCTGCATGGGGTACCAAAATTGCCAAAGGTGTGTTACCCTGTTTTGGACTACCCGACTTTGAGAATAGTTGTTCGAGGTGGGCTTTTAATTCTTCCGGTTTATTGGTGTAAAACCTTCCTGCAGCATAGGGCTTCCTGTTTGTAATTGGTTGATGAGAGAAAACAGATGCGCAAATAAATACCAATACTCCAATATTAAAATAATTTGCTTGCATGGTTATAGGCATTATTAGGTATAAAGTTACAACAATTTTGAATAAATATTACCTTTACACAACGCTAAAACTTTGCCTGTGAGACAAAAAGTGCTCTTGATAACGCCACCTTTTACACAACTAAATACGCCCTATCCTGCAACCGCTTATCTGAAAGGATTTCTAAATACCAAATCCATTCATTCGGTGCAATGTGATTTGGGGATTGAGACAATCCTGGCACTATTTTCATTTGAAGGACTGACTGATCTTTTTCGCGAAATAGCGATTAAAAACCCTGAAATGTCTGCTAATTCAATGCGCATTTTCAATTTGCGCGAAAGGTATATTCAGA
>Ga0118677_10004061_pt1 | contig 27026 bp, 26 predicted proteins | sample AliMusrvi5mmetaG_FD_86154 | JGI IMG/M metagenome (GOLD analysis project Ga0118677, IMG submission 86154) | reverse complement strand
CAGCGTAGCCGTATGCATCATCTCGATAAAAGAAGCGGCGCGGTAAGTGGAGTCGCTAACTCCGCCGCAAATACCTGCCGACAGAAAGACAAACAGCGGACGCATCATTTTGCCCTTCCTTTTCAGGATGTAGCGGGTGATGATATTTAATAAGGGAACGTCACTCTGCAGTGAGCTGCTGAATCTGAGCTCAAACTCATCCATGTAATTGGCTACCGGCTTTCTTATTTCATCGAGGGTAATCATAGACTGCGAATACAATTCAAAGGTAATCAAAAATATTTCACGTAAATGTATTGTGAAATATTTCACTGAATAATGGCTCAAATCGAAAAGGCCATATACCAGATAGCGGCACAAATTGATTTACTGCAGGTATGGTAAGGGATTGAAAGCCCGGTAAGTTTTCACTTCTGAATTTTTGAAATTACTTTCCCGTTATTAAATATCCAGTAGATATTTGCAAAAACGGAAACGGGGAGTTTTGATTCTTTAACCATTTCAAAGCTTGGAGGGTCGAAAAAGCCATACAGGCCAAGGGTATAATGAAAATGCTTTTTCGCGTGCGTCCATGCTAAAGTTGACATGCCAATCTGCTTACTTCCTTCGTAGAATCCTCCCAGGTATGTATTCCAAACGATCACATTGATTTTATTAATCACATAATCGGTTTCAAAGCCTCCCGAGAAAAAATAAAACTGTTTGCTTTCTCTCACAGGAATAATGCCCACGGCACCCCCGTTACCGCCCAGCCCGGCAAAAATAGCGCCGCCCAGATAGCCTGCATGAATAGTCGATACGCTTCCTCTGAATGAAAAACACAATTTATTGGTTACCGGAAAGCTGAAATACGATTTCAGGTGAACATCCCAGCCGTTTAGCAAACCAATCGTTCCACCGCCCACGCCACCACCGGGCATTACTATTGCCGCTGCAACTCCAAGAGGAAATATACCGACAGCCGCTCCAATTTCGAGGGCGGATGCAAAGTACTTTTTATCAACGAACTTGTATTTAAGAGCAAAATTTGGTGTTAATTGCAAAGGAATGTATATGGAAAGCTCCACTTTGTTGCCAAAGGCAAACGAGCTCCGGCCCATTAGGTTTAGCCTTACTTCATGGCGGTGTAAGGTATATGCTGTGGAAAATTCAGGAACATGGCCGTCCTGCCAGCCGATATGCATGATTTTTACGTTCCTTTTTGTTCGGACCGTATCAGCATAGAAATTTTGTCCATTCACTTCCTTTGAAATAAAAGCGATAGCAAAACACACAACGAATAGTTTCAGGAATAAAAGCCTTGTTTTCAGAATGTTCCCTTTCTGTTTTAAAAATTATTATCTGAATTAATATGAAAGCAAAATTAACAATATAAAATCTAAATTGTTGTTTTAAAAGACAATAAGCCGGATTCTAACTCTATTGCAAAAACTTGTTGGAAAAAATCTCATGAGTTGCATAAGCTTACCCGGATTAATAATCGCTATGATTAAATGATTATCAATGCATTGCAACCCGATTGAGATTATTTTCTATCTTTTTGCTATATCCCTCTTTGGTTATCCCCTCAGGAATGGAAAGATAAGCGATAACACTTCTCAAAAATCTCTCAAGAACACGAATATATTTTAACCTTACAGCGGAGTCTATTTTATTTGACATTATTTACCTGATTATTAGTTTATGAAAGTATAATTATATACTAAATACTCACGGGACACATTATATGAAAAAACTTCTCCTCTTACTTGCTTTCGTTGTTACATCTTTGTTTGCAGAAGTAACAAATATTTATCCAGATACTGCCTTTTTAAGTAAAAAAATTCCTATCGTAGATATACGTACAGAAGCTGAATGGAAAGAAACTGGAGTTCTCAAAAGTGCCATTCCCATCACTTTCTTTGATGAAAAAGGAGGCTCTAATATCCCACTTTTTCTCAAAGAACTCTCATCGAAGGTGGATGTAAAAAAACCATTCGCGCTTATCTGTCACAGTGGAAGCAGAACAAAAATGGTCTCAGCATTTTTATCACAAAAGTTGGGTTACAATGTTTATGACCTTAATGGCGGCATGTTATATGTGATGGGTAAAAAACTCCCGATTATTTCATACAAAAAATAGTTATTACAGCTCTATTGGCATAAAACTTGCTGTCTTCTCTGATACAATAGAAGATAGAGATAAGGGACATATTTGAAATTTATAGATGCCTTGCGCCTCAAAAGTAAGCTCTTTATCCTCTTCATCCTCATCACGCTTGGTCTTTGTATCATAGGTGTGCTTGGAACACTCAATCTTATCTCTATGAAGAAAAAGATTGATGCTCTTTATTTTGGTTCTTTTATCACAGTTGTTACTCTTGATGAGATCTTAAATGCTTATGATGTAGATATTCAGAGAAATCTTACCCTTGCAAAAGAGAATCTATTAAGCTCACAAGAAGCGATAGATGCCGTCGATAATGCCCTTATAGACATAGACAAACATTGGAGTGATTATCACAACCATTACAAAACCCCAAAAGAACGCCCATTTGTGACCTATGCAGCAAACGAGATCACAGATACTAAGCTCTTTTTAAGTCAGTTTCATCAAGCTTGTCAAAACGGTTGCAATATGGGTGATCTCTCTATCGAAACCTTAAATTCTCACATTGAGCATATTCACACGATAATAGCCCAACTCAGATCGTATGAGATCCAGCGGGCGCAGTACCAAAGAGAAGAACTCATCAATTCCTACCATGAAACTCAGATCAAACTTGGACTTATCCTCATTTTAGTCAGCGGTGGTGTCCTTCTCATTTTATTTATTGTTTTTAGAAGTATCCAAAAAGACCAATCAGATCTAGAAAGTGTTTCAAAAAAACTCCAAATAGCAAATAAAAAACTTGAAAATGCTTCCTATACAGACTCACTCACAAATCTTTATAACAGACGCTACTTTAACATTGTCCTAGATAGAGAGATAAAACGAGCAAAAAGAGCAAAAAGCGAGATCACATTTATGATGCTCGATGTAGATTTTTTCAAGCAATATAATGATGCTTACGGGCATATTGAAGGGGACAAAGCACTTATACATGTAGCAAAGAGTTTACGCTCCGTACTCAAGCGCCCAGGTGACTTTGTCTTCAGACTCGGAGGTGAAGAGTTTGGTGTATTTCTAACCGATACCGGTGCGCAAGATGCCCAAACCCTCGCAAGTAAAATATGCAATACACTTGAAGAACTAAAGATCCAACATGCAGGAAACAAAGCAAGCGCATATCTTACTATTTCTATCGGGGTCGTCTCATGTGTCGCAGATGAAACTTTAGATGAAGAGGATATCTTAAAACAAGCAGATAAAAAACTCTATAAAGCAAAAGAAAATGGAAGAAATAGATATGAATTTAGTTACGGGGTTTTGGGTTAGTACTCCACTAATTTTTTTATATTGGCTACATCTGGAAATGATTTTAGTTCTAAAATTTTATCGTGCAGCTTTGTTTTGTAGGGTTCGCTAATATTTTTCAAATCTTTTATAGCACTTTTTCTAATATCTATTTTCATTTACATGTAAGAGAAAAAGTGAAGTGAAAGAATTCGCCCGTGAGGGCGAAAGGGGTTTAACTAAAGACTTTGATTAGAAGTTTAGAGTTAAGTATGCTTGTACTTGATTGAACGCGCTATCGCTATTCATATTTGTAGCTTTAATATTGCTATATGCAAGTGTTGCATCTAAAGGACCGAATTTTTTACCTAAAGTAGCTGTAAATTCTGTCATATCATTATTTACTCCATTACCACTTGTACCTTGATCAGCATTAGTATAGTATAGACCTAAATCAAGTATACCTTTTACTGGTGATGTAACACTTACATTCCAAGAATTTGTGTCTGATTGAGTTACATAACCATAGCTCCACCATGCTTCAGTATACAATTTTGATGCACCTGTTGCAGTTGCAGTATTTCGTCCAGCTGAACCTAAAGTACCGTTATCATTAACAGATGAGTAAGCAACTTTTGCAGTCAACACATCTTTCATTTCATAACCTAACATCAATGCATAAACGTCATCAGCTTTTGTACTTCCACCGGCATATGTAGAATCAACTTTTTCATTTGCATATTGAGCACCAGCAAGGATACCTGCAATATTTAAATCAGCTTGTAACCAGTAAGCTTGAGCAAGTTTAGATACATCATAGTACCATGCTTGAACAGTCAAAGGTTTGAAAGAGTTGTTGATAGCACCTATTGCGTATGCACCGTCAACACCATATGTACCAAAATCACCATTAGTGTTTACAACACCACCGACAGCTAATTTATAACCATTAAGGGTAGTAGCTGGAGTACTACCTAGAGTAGCAGAAGTAGCTGTAAAAGGTTCAGTACCGTTTCCGTTACCAACATACGCACCTACTAAAGTAGTATCTGGAATATCTTGGTTGATTAATACTGCTGCTTCAAATGTATTTTTCTCGATTGACCATTTTTCAGTAAACGCTAGTGGAGTATCTAGTTCCATACGACCAACTTTTACAGTTGATTTAGAAAGTGCATTTAGAGATACAGCAACCCATGCCTCATTCATCCACTTTGCATTTTCAACTTTTGCACCATAACTTGAACCATTTCCAACAGTAGCACCATGAGCATCACCCCATACGTTACTTACGAAGTTGTTTTCTAGACCTAAAGTTGAAAGCACTGTATAACCAGCACCAGCACTTACAGTGACTAAACTATTTTTAGCCAAGTCAGCAGAGATGTTAAGGTTTAAACCAGCATCTGCAGCAGAGTTGTCTTTATTAAACAACTGTCCACTTTTATTAGTAGCTGTTAAACCACCAGTTCCAATATTATTAGCACCAAGTTGTTGGTCATTTGTGTTATAGAAAACTTGAGCATTTCCACTTACTTTAACATTGTCGATTGCAAACGCAGATGCACCTACTAGTACAGCTGCCGCAAGACTCATTTTAACTATTTTCATTCATTCTCCTTAAATAAGCTTTGACTTATTTTAATATTTTGTCGGGGCTATTGTATCACACATTTCTTAAAAATTTCTGTAATTTTATTTGATTATTATTATCAATTAAACCCCCATTTATAGGCTTTTATCACATATTTGTCACATTACAAATGCTCTATTATGGTAAAACAGAAAAAATTTGTTATACTTGTGAAATGTTTAAAATATATTTAAGATTAGAGGAGAAAAAATGAGATTTGCAGGAACACTCAGTATGTTTACATATGTAACACTCACACTTAGCGGATGCAGCGGACACACCATGCAAGACTATGCGGACAAACAGTTTAACCACAAAGATGAAGTAAAAGCATCAGAGGTCAAAAAAGAGGAGCCAGTGTCTCCAACAAAAAATGAAGCACTCAGCAAAGTTTCTCCATTAAATGATGGAAGAACAGATGGAGCGATGCAAAGTTCCCTCGATAGCTGGCTTGGAAGTGTCTGGACACCGACTGTTGATAAAAATGAGACTATAAAAAAGATGGATGAAAACGAAAGTAGAAACTTCACTCTTCAGGAATACGTAGACAAAGCGGGTGCATACATAAAAAATAAACCAGCCTCAAATGAGCCTTCAATGAAAGAGAAGATGGACAAAATGCCAGTGATCGGGAAGTAGAGAATTATTCTCTACTCTTTCACATCCCAGCAAAGAACAGATCTGCCGTTTTCATCTTTTGTAGCGGCTGCCATTCCCATGATGTTATAACCACTGTCAACGTAATGAACTTCACCAGTCACACCGCTTGCCAAATCACTCAGTAAGTACATAGCAGAGTTTCCAACCTGATCAGTCGTTACATTTCTTTTTAGTGGTGCATTTGTTTCATTCCATGTAAGGATCTGTTTAAAGTCGCCGATACCTGCTGCTGCAAGAGTACGAATAGGACCTGCTGAGATAGCATTTACTCTTTGACCTTTTACGCCAAGCTCAACTGCCATATAACGTACACTTGCTTCAAGAGCCGCTTTTGCAACACCCATAACATTATAGTTTACTACATATTTTGGTCCGCCGAGGTAGCTAAGTGTTAGTATAGACGCATCATCAGATAAAACTGATTCTAAACGGTTTGTAAGGTCGATCAGTGAATAAACAGAAACGTTCATCGCGATATCAAAAGCCTCTTTAGTCGTTTTCATAAACGGCTCAGTCAAAGCTTCTTTTGGTGCAAATGCAACAGAGTGAACTAAAAAGTCTATCTTGCCGAAATCTGCTTCTACTAAAGAAGCGATACGAGCCATATGCTCTTCATTTCCAACATCAAGTTCATACACATAGTTACTTCCAAACTCTGCAGCTATTGGTTCTACACGTTTCTTTAGTGCGTCATTAAGGTAAGTAAATGCAAGTTCTGCACCCTGTTCTCTACATGCTTTTGCGATTCCATATGCTATCGACTTATCATTTGCCAATCCTACTATAAGACCTCTTTTGCCCTTCATTACCATTCATTGTTCCTTTGATTATTTATTTAATTGTTGTGCGTCTGAAATCATAGAGCAAAAATCATTCACTTTTAATGCTCCGCTTCCGACAAGTATACCATCTACATTATTTAGCGCTAGTATTTCTTTCGCATTTTCTGCTTTGACACTTCCACCGTAAAGAATCGGAGTCTTACATGTAAGGCTTAAAATCGTGTGAAGAGTTTCTATCTCAGCTAAAGTTGGAGTCAGTCCTGTGCCTATCGCCCAAACAGGCTCATATGCTATGACAAGATTTGTATATTTTATATCGATTCCAACGAGCTGTGCATTGAGATAATCTAGCATTTTTACTTCGCCACTTTCTCTTACATGTAAAGGCTCACCGATGCAGTAAACGATCTTGTAACCTAAGTTCTTATAAAACTCAAACTTTTGAGCTATAAATTCCTGAGTCTCACCCAAGACATGGCGGCGCTCGCTATGTCCGATAAGAATAGTTTTGATCGCAAACTCATCGAGCTGTTCTGTTCCTATTTCTCCGGTATACGCTCCATTTACTGCAGGATAAGCGTTTTGCACACCCATGATTGCTTTTCCATTGTGAAGGTAAAGTGACGTAGCAGATGGAAAAACCAAAACTTCTTGACACACATCATTATCATGAATAAATCTTTCTAGGCTAGAGAAATACTCTCTCGTTTGATAACGGGTAAGGTTTGTCTTGAAGTTTGCGGCAATAATCATTCTTCTATCACCGGTTTAACCAAAGGCTGAACTCCTGGAAGTGTTTTTCCTTCAAGAAGTTCAAGTGATGCACCACCGCCTGTTGAGATAAATGTCATCTCTTCATCAAGACCGATACGTTGTACCAAGTCCGCAGTATCTCCACCGCCGACAACAGTCGTCGCATAGCTGTCTGCTACATAATGAGCGATCTTTGTCGAACCACGTGAAAAACGCTCCATCTCATATACACCCATCGGACCGTTCCAAAGAACTGTTTGAACATTGTTAAGTACTTCACGGTAAAGTCTAACTGTCGCAGGCCCGATATCTAAGCCCATCCAGCCATCTGGAATCTCTTGAGATGTTACTGCTTTGCTGACAGCTTCTGGATCAAATTTTTCCGCAGCGATAATATCTACCGGAAGATAAAATTTCACTCCAAGTTTTTTCGCTTCATCCATAATACGTCCAGCTTCATCAAGCAAATCATCTTCAACAAGGGATGCACCGATGTTATAACCAAGTTTTTTCAAAAATGTAAACGCCATACCACCGCCGATAAGGACCTTATCAACACGAGGAAGCAAATTTACAAGCGCTTCGAGTTTTCCTGAAACTTTACTTCCACCCACAATAGCCACAAACGGACGAGCAGGTTTTTTCATCAGTGTTGCAAAAAACTGAATCTCTTTTTGAAGTAAAAATCCAGCAGCTTTCGAGTTCTCGTCAAAAAAGTGAGTGATACCTTCAACAGAAGCGTGAGCACGGTGAGAAACACCAAAGGCATCATTGATATAAATATCTGCCATTGACGCTAGTTTCTTTGAAAACTCTTTGTCGTTTTTCGTTTCACCAGCTTCAAAACGAAGGTTTTCAAGCAATAAAACTTGTCCATTTGTCAACTCTTTTGCTTTTTGCATCGCATCTTCACCGACAACATCTGTAGAGAGCTGAACATCTCTTTTTAAAAGAAGCTGCAAGCGTCTTTGCACTGGAGCGAGAGAGTATTTACTGTCAAATGCTCCATCTGGACGACCAAAATGTGAAGCCAAAATAACTGAACAATCTTGGTCAAGACAGTAGTTTATCGTAGCAATCGCTGAGCGGATACGGCGATCATCCGTGATGTTGTTGTACTCATCAGTCGGGACATTGAAATCACAACGGATAAACACTCTTTTATTTGCTAAATCTAGTTCTTTTATCGTATATAACTGCATTAAACTATCCTCTTATTTACTGATGTGAAGTGCCATGTCGATAAGGCGAGAAGAGTATCCCCATTCATTATCGTACCAAGCCATAACTTTTACCATATTACCGCCGATCACCTGTGTCAAATCATCTGCAACGATTGCGCTGTATGAAGAACCTACAAAATCCTGAGAAACACGCATCTGCTCATCTACAAGCAAAAGACCTTTAAGATCTGTTGCCGCTTTTTCTTTGAAAAGTGCGCTGATCTCCTCTTTTGTAGTATCACGGCCAACTACAACATTGAGGTCGACCATAGAAACATCCGGAGTCGGAACACGAACACTTTGTCCATGAAGCTTACCGATAAGCTGAGGCAATACAAGACCAATCGCTTTTGCCGCACCTGTCGTTGTCGGAATCATATTGATCGCACCTGCGCGTGCACGACGCTTGTCTTTAGAATGTTTCACATCTAAAATATTTTGATCGTTTGTATACGAATGGATAGTCGTCATCAAACCTTTTTCAATTTTAAACGCATCATCCAAAGTTTTTGCGATAGGTCCAAGACAGTTTGTCGTACATGAAGCGTTTGAAATAACACGCTGTCCATCGTACTTCGTTTCATTCACACCCATAACAAAAGTCGGAGTATCCTTGTCATTTGCTGGAGCTGAAAAAAGTACTTTTTCGATCCCATTTTGGATATGAATCTGAGCGCTTTCTTGAGTTAAAAATACACCCGTACACTCAAAGACGATATCTGCACCACAAGATGCAAAATCAAGATTTTTCGGGTCTCTGTCACAAAAAACTTTTACTTTATTCGCTCCGATTTGAAGATATCCATCTTCTAAAACCTCAACATCTTCTCCAAAGTTTCCATGAACTGAGTCGTTATTTAAAAGATATACCATCATATCTAGACTTGCCGTATCATTTATAGCAACGATCTCGACGTCACTACGCCCTGAAGCGATCCGAGTAACACAACGTCCAATACGTCCAAATCCATTAATTGCTATCTTTAGTGACATATTTATTCCTTACTTACTAAGCGTTAAAAATTGGGTTATTTTAGCAAATTTTTGCTATAATTTTATTTAAATGAAAACTATTGCTCTTTTTGGCGGCTCTTTTGATCCGCCTCATCTAGGTCACAAAGCTGTTGTTGATGCCGTTTTATCGACCTTGGATGTTGATAAAGTCATAGTGATGCCTGCGTATTTGAACCCTTTTAAGAGAGAAGTTTATGCACCGCCAGAACTTCGTTTAAAATGGCTAAAAGAGATTTTTTCTTCATATAAAAACGTAGAAGTGGATGATTTTGAGCTTACATGTAAGCAAAAAGTACCGAGTCTACAAACGGTGCAACATTTACAAAAAAAGTATGACAAGATCTATCTTGTCATTGGCGCTGATAATCTCAAATCTCTGCACAAATGGGTGGGTTATGACGAGCTCAAAACTCTTGTAACTTTTGTTGTGGCAACGCGGGATGATGAGCAGATACCTCGTGAGTATATCTCTTTACATGTAAACGAGCCGATAAGCTCTACAAGTTTACGAGAAGATATCAAAAAAGAGTTTTTACCCGCATCTGTAGCAGGTGAAATTGAAAAATATTATAAGGAAAAAAATTGGAAAAAAGATTAGAAAGAATATCTAGCGTTTTAGATGCACACAAAGCTGAGGCGATCGAAGTTTTCGACCTTAGAGGAAAAGATTATTTTGTAGATTATGTTGTACTTGCATCATCACTTGGACAGCGTCATACAGAAGCATTGTTAGAGCACCTTAAAAAAGACCTCAAACGAGAAGAAGACTTCTTATACATAGACGAAAGTAGTGACTGGATTGTTGCCGATCTTGGCGATATTCTTATCCACATCATGACTCCGGAATTTCGTGTCAAATATGATATGGAAAGCTTCCTTAGCGAACTTAAAAGAGCTTAATCGCTCTTTTATTTACTCCTCTTTCCAACACGCAGTTACTATCTTCGTTCCATTATCAAATATCTTCAGTTTAAATGCATCTATACATTTTCCATCATGAAGCTCATACACAATCATCTGAAGTATTTTTTTGCAACTTTTTGGAATATCAAAATGCCCTTTTATTCCTGTAAAAAAAGCTTCTAAAGGTACCTTTTTATCCATTCCGATGACATTATCACGGCATCCTGTCAGACCAATATCACTTAAATATCCAGTACCTTTGGAGATTTGAAGGTCATCACTGCTCACATGTGTGTGAGTTCCGCAAATCGCGCTCACACGTCCCTCTAAAAGCATCATCATCCCACGTTTTTCGCTCGTTGCTTCAGCATGAATATCTACAAAGATATTTTTAATTTTCTCTACATGTAAGGCTTTTACACTCTCATCTGCACAGCGAAATGCATTCTCCACCAAAGGCATTCCGTAGTGTCCCATGATATTAAGCACTGCGAGTTTTTCCTCGCCTACTTCATAAACTTTCATGCCCGTTCCAGCCACACCTTGCGGATAGTTATGAGGACGTAAAATCTCCATGCTATCAAAAAGTTCTATGATCTCTTTTTTATCAAAACTATGATTGCCACCCGTCATAACATCTACGCCAGATTTAAAAAGTTCCTCGGCATTTTTTTTCGTCAGTCCAAATCCGTGTGAAGCGTTTTCATAGTTCGCAATGACAAAGTCAATGCCGTACTCTGCGCGAAGTTTTTTCAAATGATCGGCAATCATCACACGTCCAGGACGTCCGACGATATCGCCTATAAATGCTATTTTCATTATTTATAAAACCTTTTGTTTTGAATTTCTAAGATAAAAAAGTGTCGCTTTGACGATGTCATCATCATCTTTACTTGAAGCCGTTATGGTCTCTTTAGAATCGTTTTGATAGATAAAAGTGATGTTTTGTGCAAAAGAAGTCACAGTTTTTATCTTTTTAGCTAGGCTTAGAAGTTTGATAACCATCAACTCAAAAAACTGTTTTGTCACCTCATCAAGAGCGCCGAAACGATCGACTGTTTCTTCTTCTATCTCATAGACTTCCGTCACATCTTCAGCTTGAGAAAGACGGCGATACAGGTCAAGCCTGAGTCTGTCTTCATTTACGACCATATCCGAGATATAAGCACTGATAGCGAGTTTAATATCCACTTTTGCTTTTTTCTCTTCTACTTTATTGCTAAGCTCCTTGATAGCATCTTCAAGCATACGAAGATAAAGCGAATACCCAATGTTTTTGATATGCCCACTTTGTGCATCACCCACAAGATTTCCGCCACCGCGAATCTCAAGGTCGTGATATGCCAAAACTGAACCGCTTCCCAAAAAGGAGTTTGATTCAAGTGCAATAAGACGTTTTTTCGCTTCATCCGTGATATTATCTTTATCTTCGACGATGAAGTAAGCAAAACCCTCCACGTTTGAACGCCCCACTCGCCCGCGAAGCTGATGTAAATCGGCAATTCCAAATCTATCTGCTCCGTCAATTATCATCGTGTTAACCGATGGCATATGAATCCCAGATTCAATGATGGAAGTGGCTATCATCAAATCATATTCTCTATTTTCAAACTTTAAGAGTTCTTTTTCTGTATCAGCCGCTGAGATTTGAGAGTGCAACATCACCATTCGTAGTTCTGGAAGTATAGCTTTGAGTTCGCCATATTTGATAGGCATGTGATCGATGGAGTTATGCACATAAAACACTTGACCGCCACGGCGAAGCTCTCGCAAAATAACCTCTTTGACAAGTTTTTCATCATAGCTTTTGACAAAAGTTCTTACACCTTGACGCTCCATCGGAGGCGTTTGTAATGTGCTCATCGTCTTGATAGAACTCAGAGCCTGATTGAGTGAGCGTGGAATCGGTGTTGCTGACATCGAGAGCATATGGATGTTGTTATAAAGCTCTTTGATCTTCTCTTTTTGCTTCACACCAAATTTATGTTCTTCATCAACAATAACAAGTCCAAGTTTTGCAAACGAGACACCAAAAATCGCATGCGTTCCAACAACGACATCGATAATCCCCTCTTTAAGAGCGATCTCAACATTTTTTCTCTCTTTAGCCGTAATAAAGCGGTCAAGTTTTGCAACTCTTAGCCCAAGGGAATCAAATCTTATTTGCAAAGATTTATAGTGCTGAGAACTAAGAAGTGTGGTCGGAACGATAATCGCGCTTTGAAATCCTGCCTTACATGTAGCGTAGATGGCGTTCATCGCGACCTCAGTTTTTCCAAAACCAACATCACCACTGAGGAGTCTATCCATAATGTGACCACCAGCCATTTCGCCGAGTATCTCATCAATGGACTGCTTTTGATCATCGGTATAATCAAACCCCGCAGAGCTTTGAAACTCAGAGATAAGCTTTTTGCTCATATCGATTTTTGGTGCTTTTATGAGCGCGCGCGCCGCGGCTGTGTTTACGATGGAAGCAGCTATCTCAAAGAGTTTTGTACGAACGCTCTCTTTGAGTTTTGCAAAGCTTCCTTTTCCAAGACGATCCAAAACAGGAACAGAACCACCGCCTGCAATGTAGCGGTCTATGTAGTCGAGATTTTCAACAGGAAGCAGAACTTTATCATCGCCTATATAACGGATGACAATGAAATCTTTTACACCACCGAGAATTTCCAACTGATCGATCTTTTCAAAGATACCAACGCCGTAATCTTCATGAACAACATAATCTCCAGGCTTAAGATCATCAAGAAGGATGGAAGTTTTTCTGCGTCTGCGTTTTTTCTCAGGCTTGTTGAGGGAAAGGATTAGCTCATCATCACCGATTACATTTAAAATAAGCGGACTGTAGAGAATCTCTACACCTTTGAGATCAAAAAGCGCACTCTGTTTTATCTGAGCTTCATTGGAGGCAATAAGCGTAATCTTTTTTCTTTTATGCACTTCCATAATCGACTTAGCATCCGTTACGATCAGAGGATGATAGTTGTGTTCTTCTGGGATAATCTCAGCGTTAAAAAACTCTCTTGAGATTTGAGGATCGTTTAGTCCATAAGCTTCATCTAAAGAGTTTTGCATCTTTGAGATTAACATCATCTTTTTATTTTCTAGAAAATTTTCGGCCATTTCATCAAGAAACCAAAAACCAAGAGAAGCAAGATCTTTAACAAAACTATCAGAATCACTTTGTGAGATTTTTTCTTTTAAACTCTCGAACTGCGCTTCATCAAGCGAATAAAAAGCCGCAGTAATCTCAAAACTCTCTAATTCCTCGCCCAGTGTTCTCTGCGTTTCAAGCTCAAACTCTTTGATCTGTTCGATCTCATTGTCAAAAAGAGAGACGCGGATTGGATTTTCTGATGAGGGTACATAAATATCGATGATATCGCCGCGAAAAGAGATCTCACCCTCCATCTGAACGATATCTACAAACTCATATCCCCAAAAGAACATCTGTTCTTTAAAGGCTTTTAACTCCAAAGTTCCGCCAAATTCGATGTTTGTTGATTGGAGTGCTTCTGGTTTTGGCAGAGGAAAAAGAAGTGTTTTTAAAGGTGAGATGATAAGAGGTTTTTTCTTCGCCTTATAATAAATCCGAAGAGCTGAGAAAAGCTCAAAAAGCTCCTCTTTAAAAGGTCTGAGATCATCTTTAAAACGTGCTCGAAAATCTGGAAAAACAATATGATCGATTTTAAAAAACTTTGCCACATCGCAAAGTGATGCAGCCTCTTTTGCATCTTGAGCAATTAGCAGGTCTAAAGAGGGTTTTTTGGTAGATTTGAGGTATTCAAAGAAACGGGTTTGTGACAAAACTGATCCTGTTGGGGACTTTTTAAAGCCCTAAAAATTGGCGTGATTTTAGCATAACTCTTCTATTTTTAAAGTTTTTGCCACTCTTTTAAAAAGGTTTCAGCAACACTAAAGGAACCGAAAACGAGATAGTTTTTATCGTCCTGTATTGCTTCATAAGCCTTACATGTAAGCTTTAACTCTTGTAAAGTTTGCACTAAAAGAGATTGATCTACAATACGAGAATTGCGCACATGCGTAGTGCCCTCTGGGTGTAAGAGTTCAACATCTTGGATTATGGGCTTTAAGAGAGTTAAAATTGCTTTAAAATCTTTATCTTTATAAGTGTTGTAGATGAGAGTAAACTTTTGTCCTTCGAGTGTTTCTGCTATCGCTTGCGCAGCGAGTGCATTATGTCCGACATCGAGTAAAATGTTTGGCGCTATTTGAGTGAGTCTTCCAAATAATCTGGCATTTTTAAAGTCATCTGCATGAAACTCAAATCCAAGTTTTTCCAGAGCGCAAGCCGCTAGGGCAAGATTATCGCTCAAATATTTTGGTAGATGCATCGCTTCGCTGATGGCAGAAATTTTTGTTTGAAAACTTTCATCACTCTCTTTTAAAAAAGTGAGTTTTGTATTTTTTTGAGAGGCTATTTTTAAAGCTATTTCATAGACTTCTGAGTGTTTTTGCAAACCGATAATCGCAGTTTTTTGCATAGCATTTAGCTTTGTAGTCGCTATGTTTTCTATACTCTCGCCTAAAAAAGCGGTATGATCAAAATCGATGGGAGTAAAAAGTGTGAGCTCTTTAGGAAATACAGCCGTCGCATCATACTCTCCACCAAGTCCAGCTTCAAGCACCACATACTCACACTCTGCAAACGCTACCATTGCCAAAAGTGTCGTGTACTCAAAATAACTGAGACGCTCAGCATCAGATTTTTCTAGTAAAACCAAAAGTTTGTTATGAGTATTTTCTAAAATTTCATCTGAAATATCTGCGCCATTGAGCCAGATTCTCTCGTTAAATTTTAAAATATGAGGAGAAGTATAATGGCCTACTTTTAGACCTTTATTTAAGAGTGCCGAAGCTAAAAAACGCCCCGTAGTTCCCTTGCCGTTTGTACCAATAAGATGGATAATTTTTGGAGTTGGTAAAGCCGATCTAATTTTTTGATAAATACGAGGCATCCGCTCATAATCTATTTTGTCATAATAAAGCGGTTTTTTCTCTAAAAATTCACTTAACAAGTTTATGACTCAACTCTATTTCGACCATTTTGTTTTGCAAGATAGAGTTTTTCATCAGCAGAGTTAACAGTAGCCTTTTGAGATGGAAATTTTGACCTCATACTAACCCCTGCACTTAGAGTCACATTGATACGCTGGTTTTGATACATAAATTTCGCTTCTTCTACATGTGCGCGCACTTTCTCTGCAAAAATGACCCCACCCTCAATATCAGTCTCACTCAAAATAGCTAAAAACTCTTCTCCGCCATATCTTCCGACAATATCAACAGTCCTGCAATCTTTCTTTAAGATCGCAGCAAAAGCAGTCAAAACGGCATCACCCGCCTCATGTCCAAAGGTATCATTAACTTTTTTAAAGTGATCGATATCAAACATTACCACACTAAAATTGCGCCCATATCGCGTGAACTCGTTCTCTTTTATCTCCATATAATCATCAAGCGCTCGTCTGTTAAACAACTTGGTTAAAAAATCCTCGCGTGAATTTTGTCTTGCATCTTCGAGCTCTTTTTCTAATCCCTCTATCTTTTTACCTAAGAGCTTGACTTCATTGTCGTGTGCTTTGAGGTCTTGGCTGAGTGCCGCCGTATTTTCTTCAAGTGCAATAGCAATGGTATAGAGCTTGTTATGTGCTGTTTTAAAATCAAGATTGTTTTGTTTATTAAGATTTTCAAGATCTCTTTTGATATCTTTAATTTCGGTATTGGACTGATCTGATTTTTCTATCATCCCGATGAGTTGAAGAGAAAGCTTGTCGAGGACACTATCAAGAGACTGTATCATCGCTTTTAAGGTATTTTTATCAAGTGAAATACGAAGTTTTATAGCAGCTCTTAGCTCTTTTTCTATCGATTGCATAGTAAGAATTTCAGGATTTTTTCTGAGGTTATCACTGATTTTCGCTATTTTTTCATTGATACTTGAAGCGATTGAAGGAACGAGTGAAGCGATGATAATAGCGGCAATCTGTTTTAAATTCCCCTCTTTTGCAATACTTTTTTCCTCACTCAAGTTCTCAATAGTGCTTTTTAAATCCTTATAATATACTTTTCCCATTGATTTAAGATGATTAAAAAATGAATCATCATAATTCGTGATAAAGTTCACCCAAGCTTGACGATAGGTCGAAAATTGCTCTTTTGATGCGTTGGGAATACTCAGAAGATCTATACTTTTTCCGGCAAGGTCTGCGGCTTCTTTGTTGTGAAGAAGTTCCACTGCTTCAAGAATTCTCTTGGTTAAAAGTTGATTTTCTATCAAAAGCTCGGCACAATTCGTTGGATTCATACGATTGAGTTTGGAGATAAGATAACGCATAAGTTCTTGAGTAGTTTTAAGGCGATAGAGTTTGAGTTCTACTTGAAACTCATTATTGAGAGTTTTTGCATATTTATCGACTTGATTGCACTCTTCTATAATCATGCCGGCGAGTTTTGCTTCTTTACAAAATGCCTCCGCATAATACTCCGGAGTTAAAAGTTTATTTTCATCTTTGAGTCGTTCTATCGCTTTTTTTATAATTCCGTTGATAGTCATCATTTCGCCTTTGTTGCTCGAGCTCCCTGCGCAGAGACTTTGGCTACAAAAGAGGAGATAGCTTTTGTAGCACCATTTTGAATCGCTTCAAAACGGATCTGATCAGATATTATAGCATTTGCTTCGATTGAAAAATCATAATTTCCAGAGACATCATATTGCTTCACGATTCCTTCATGAGTACTTGTGATGTGTAAATAAATAACTGTTCTATATCCCGTTACATATCCGTTTGTATCATACTGCATAGGAGTGTAGATGACATTTTTAAGCGTGATGACAAGGTGCGTTGTAGAGTGAGCTCTATCACTTAAAGAGGTTTGAAAACTTTTGATAACAGCCATATCCACTGCATCTTTGATTGAGACTGTATTTTGAGGATCGATGGCAGATATGATCACTTGTGTACTTACTTTGTCTCCTAGCACTTCACGCGCAAATTTTGAGCTTGGAAGGTAACCACAACCGCTTAAAATACCTACATATAAGGCTAAAAGTAGTATCACAGAAGCTCTTACATGTTGCATTTTTTATCCTTTTATAACAATGTTTACGAGTTTATTTGGAATCACGATCTCTTTTACGATCTCTTTATCTTCCAACCATTTTGCGATACTCTCTTTTGCCAAAGTTAGTATTGTCTCATGACTATCACCTACTCCCACTTCGATCTCAGCGCGTTTTTTACCATTAACAGAAACACCCATATTGATGTTCTCAACTTCAAAAACTTCATCGATCACTTTTTGAGGCACAAGGTTCTTACATGTAAAGAGTTTATCACTTAATTCCCAACAGATATGCGGTACAACAGGTTCCATTATTGATAAGAGAATCCAGTAACCTTCCGTCCAAACATCTCTGTTTTCTTGAGTACCCAGTGCATTCATTGCTTCCATAACACCAGCTATCATCGTGTTGAAAGTGTAACGTTCTGTGTAAACTTCTTCAGCTCTTTGCAATGCTTCATACACTTTTTTACGAGCAAATTTTTCCTCTTTGCTCAAAGTTGAATGATTGACTATTGGCAAAGTTTTAGATATATTTGCTTTTGAACTTCGATCATAAAAACGTTTTAAAAATCTAAATGCACCCTCTACTGCACTGTCATTCCACTCTAACTCTTGAGTCGGAGGTGCGGCAAAAAGGATAAAAAGTCTTGCTGTATCTGCGCCATATTTTTCAATGAGTGCATCGGGATCGACTGTATTTCCTTTTGACTTGCTCATTTTTGAGCCGTCTTTGAGAACCATCCCTTGAGTCAGCAATTTTTCAAACGGTTCACTGTTTTCTATGTAACCCAAATCACGAAGAACTTTTGTAAAAAATCTCGCATATAAAAGGTGTAAGATCGCATGTTCAATCCCACCGATATAATGGTCAACTCCCATCCAGTAATCAACCTCTTTTTTGTCAAAGCCTTTCTCATTCCATGTAGCTTTAGATGCTGTGTAACGCAAGAAATACCATGAAGATTCTACGAAAGTATCCATCGTATCTGTTTCACGGAGTGCGTCACTTCCACATTTTGGACATTTGCACTGCTTCCATGTTGGATGATTGGCAATAGGATTCCCCTCGCCTGTGAACTCTACATCTTCAGGAAGTGTGATAGGAAGGTTTTCTTTTTTCTCAGCCACTGTGCCACATGTGTCACAGTGGATCAAAGGGATGGGCGCACCCCAATATCTTTGACGTGAAATTCCCCAGTCTTTGAGACGGAAGTTGATCACTTTTTTACCGATGCTTTTCTCTTCAAAAAGATCCATTACTTTCTGTTTTGCATCAGTAGAAGGAACACCGTCAAACTCAGCAGAGTTAAATAAAACACCCGTTTCTGTAAATGCGCACTCAGTTGGGAGGTCACCTTCAAGCGGTTTGATAACAGAGTGGATAGGAAGATCATATTTTTTTGCAAACTCATAATCTCTATCATCATGTGCAGGAACAGCCATAACTGCGCCACTGCCGTAATCCATCAAAACAAAATTAGCGATCCAAACAGGAATATTTTTTCCCGTTAAAGGATGAATCACATTGATCCCAAGCGAGATACCTTGTTTATCTTTTTGACGGTCGATATTATTTGAGTTTTTCATGTGACGAATAAGGGCAGCTGTCTCTTCGCTAAACAAAGAGTTTTCAAGCATATAAGTTACTATCTCATGTTCAGGAGCAAGAGCCGTGTAGCATACGCCATAAATTGTATCTGGGCGTGTCGTGAAAACATCAAATTTTTCAAAGTTTCCACCTAAAAGTTTCTTACTTGACTCATCAAAATAAAGATCAAATTCTAAGCCTGTAGATTTTCCTATCCAGTTTTCCTGCATGGTAATAACCTGTTTTGGCCAACCATTTTCTAAAAGTTTGAGATCGCTTAGGAGTTCATCTGCGTAATCAGAAATTTTAAGATAATACTGAAACATCTCTTTTTTAACAACTTCTGTTTCACATCTCCAGCAACAGCCATCTATGACCTGCTCATTTGCAAGAACAGTTTGATCATGTGGACACCAGTTTAAAAAACCTTTTTTGCGGTACAAAAGTCCTTTTTCAAACATATCAATGATGAAGCCCTGCTCAAACTTTGTATAGAGTGGATCACTCGTGGCAAAATCACGCTCTGCAGAAAAAGAAAGTCCTAGAGTAGAAAGCTCTTTACGCATATAATCTATATTTTCATAAGTCCATTTTTTAGGATGGATTCCGTTTTTGATAGCCGCATTTTCAGCCGGCATACCAAAACTGTCAAATCCGATTGGATGCAATACATTTAAACCCTGTTGGCGATAGTAGCGTGCAAAAGCATCACCAATAGTATAGTTTCTTACATGTCCCATATGCAATCTTCCACTTGGGAAAGGAAACATACTTAAGATATATTTTTTCTCTTTACTAAAATCATCACTTGGTTCAAAATTGGAGTTATCACTCCAGAATTTCTGCCATTTTGTCTCTATCTCTGTTGGGGTGTATTGCAAAAAAATCTCCTAATTAACAGTTGTTCATATTTCATTTTTTCCTCATAAGTGAGGAAAGATTTATCAGACGACTCCGCCTTCAAACTGGCTTCTCATCTTATCTTTTTCTATATCACGTTTTTTCGCATCTGCGAGTTTTGTTCTATATTTTGCAACATCAAATCCAAACCACATAAGCATCGGGGCGGCAACAAAGATCGAAGAATAAGTTCCGATAACAACACCGATAAGCATAGTATACGAGAATGGATGAATGATCTCTCCACCAAACATATAGAGAGTAAAAACCACTAAAAATGTCATAAGTGATGTTAGAACCGTACGAGAAAGTGTACGTGTAATTGCATCATTGATAACCTCTTTAAAGCTGTTTTCATTTGAACCCTCAATTCCCTCACGAATCCTGTCAAAGATGATGATTGTGTCATTGAGCGAATATCCAAGAAGCGTGAGCAACGCGGCGAGTACATCCAAGTTCACTTCGACATTAAAAAATATAATAAAGCCGATAGCAATAGAAATATCATGCACCAAAGAAACAATCGATGCAGCCGCAAAACGCCACTCAAATCGAAATGCGACATAGACCAAGATACCAAGAACTGCCAGTAAAAGCGCTGTAATACCTTTCGTTCTCAGTTCGCTTCCAACTGCCGGTCCGACCATATCGACACGTCTGATCTCAAAATCACCGGTTGGCTTGAGCATCTCTCTTGTGACATCGCCGATATCTTTACCAACATTAGTTGAAGAGGTTTTCATACGAATGATCACTTCATCATCAGAACCAAATTTTGAGATTACAGCACCATCATAGAGATGATTACTTGCAAGAACTTCTCTCATTTTTTTAATAGGTGCTTCTTGCTTATACTGAACTTGAACAATCGTTCCGCCCTCAAAATCGATACCGTAATTGAGACCTTTTGTTCCTATAAGGACATAAGCTATGATACTAAGTATCATTGAAATAGCAATGGCCATATTTGCACGCTTCATAAAATCAAAAGAGTGCTTGTATTTAAAAAATTCCATTCCTTAATCCTTTATACCAAACCACAAACGGTGGTTTTTGCTATTTTCAGCTTTTTTATCTAAAAGATCATAGATTCCATGTGTTCCTAAAATTGCAGTAAGCATAGAAACGGTGATCCCAATAGTAATAGTAATAGCGAAGCCTTTAATCGTTCCAGTTCCATATACATAAAGTACAATAGAAGCGATCAGCGTTGTAATATTTGAATCCACAATCGCACGCATCGCGTTAGAATAACCGCCTTGGATCGCTTTTTTCATAGAAACACCCTGATATAAAAGCTCTCGAATCCGCTCCGAGATAATGACGTTTGAATCAACTGCCATACCGACAGTCAAGACGATTCCGGCCATACCAGGAAGAGTCAGTGTCGCTCCAAAAAGAGCCATGATCGCGATGATAAGCAAAAGGTTTACAACAAGCGCCACATTTGCGATAACACCTGCTAAACGATAGTAAAACATCATAAATCCAAATACCAAAAAGAGCCCAGTATATAAAGCCATCATACTTGCATGGATGCTATCTGCTCCGAGGCTTGGCCCGATAGAGCGTTTTTCCATAACATAGATAGGAGCTAAAAGCGCGCCTGAACGAAGAGCAATCGCTAAATCTTGCGCTCCTTCCATAGTATAGTTTCCACTTATCTGTCCGCTTCCCCCACCAATACGTTCATTGATAACAGGTGCTGAATAGACTTTTCCATCAAGCACGATAGCAAGATGATTTCCAACATTTTTAGCTGTAAAATCTCCAAATATCTGTGCGCCCTCAGAATTGAGTGTAAAGCTGATTACTGGACGGTTATTTTTATCAAACTCAACTCTTGCATCTGTAAGCATTCCGCCATCTAGGATAGGAATCTCATGAACTAGATGTTTTACCTCTGGTGACTGTGCATCTTGAAGGATTTCATCTCCCATATTTGAAGCATCAAGTGGAGTAAGTGTACTTACACGAGCTCCACGTCCTTCATCCACAGCCATGAGTTCAAGTTTTGCAGAGCGTGAAATAAGTTCACGAGCACGTTGTTCCTCTTCTTGAGTTTTTATCCCTGGAAGTTCTACAAGAATCTTATCTTCACCCTGACGAGCAACAATTGGCTCAGAGAGTCCAAATTGGTCAAGACGATTGCGTATTGTCTCAATCGCTTGAGTTACTGCTTGAGTTTTTGTTTTAGCAATCTCTTCAGGTGTGAGTGAAATCGTATAGCTGTCACCTTTAGTGTCAACCTTCACACCCTTCATATCTGCAAAAAGTTTAGTAATATTTTTTGCATCATCATGATCAAGCAGAGTAAATTCTACATTGCTTGGCGTTACACTCAAAGAATCAACTAATATCTCATGATGCTCTGTATAGTGTTTTACACTTGAAGCGATAGACTTCACACGTGATACGACTGCTTCATCAGTTTTAACACCCAAAAGGAGGTGAAGACCACCCTGAAGGTCAAGACCTAAAGTGATTTTTGCGCCCTCTTTTGTTTGAAAAATAGATGGACCCGAATAAACAATCGCAAATATTATTGAGATTGCAAATATGATTATTCTGTAATTAAATTTCATCCTCGTACTTTCTTGATACCGAGTCTTTTACCAATTTTGCTATATTTTCTTTATCAATTGAAACAGTCAAAAACTTCTCTTCAACTTTTTTGATCTCAACTATTAGTCCTCCAGCTGTAACGACTTTATCACCTTTTTGAAGTGACTCTATCATCTCTTTACGAGATTTTGCCTCTTTTTGCTGAGGACGAATGATCACAAAATACATGATCGCAATTAAAAATACAAACGGTAGTAATTGACTTAGTAGTGCCATGGATAACCTTTTTAGCGTAAAATTGTCACCATTATACAAAATCTAAACCTAAAGAGAGATATAATTGCTCCATGAATAAATATTTACATAGAACTTTACCTTTACTAAAAGACATTTTCTTTGCCATAATTACGGCTATTTTTTTTAGTGCATTTATCTACTTTGCATATTTTAACCTACCATGTAAGCTCTGCGATTCCCTATTTGCACTTGCTGCTTTTGCTTCTTTGCTCTATGCACCAAAAAGAGTCATATTGTTCAGCGGTTTTTTCATCGGACTTTTTTGGTTTTACTGGATTGGGTATAGCTTTAAATACTATGGCATGACACCTTTAGTGGAGCCATTTATCGCATTTGGTTTTGGTCTTGTCTATACACTCTTTTTTGGTACTCTTGCCATTACTAATAAAGTCTATCTTCGCGCACTTATCCTTTTTGCTCTTAGCTATGTTGCTCCTTTTGGCTTTAACTGGATGAAGATTGAGCTGCTCTTTATCAACAGCTACTTTGGCACTACGAAGTTAGACCTTGCACTCATACTTGTAGCGCTTGCACTTCCTGCATTTTTCCATGGCAAGCTCAAATACCTTCCATTTGCGATCACTGGTTTTGCACTTTCGTTTTCACATCCAACCTTAACACCGCCTCCGCTTAAAATCGACCTTATTGCCACACATCTAGGTCAAGCAGAAAAATGGGATCCAGATAATTTGCAATACGTTGTGAATCTCAATCTTTCTTATATTGATGATGCCATCACGCAAGGCTATGACGCAGTCGTTTTACCAGAATCAGCATTTCCAATGTTTTTAAACGAATCACCGATTTTACTCGAGTACTTAAGTGAAAAGTCGAAACAGATTCCCATCATAACAGGCGCACTTCTTAATGAAAATGGCACGCATTATAATGTGACTTACCATTTTGAAAATGGCACTTATACGATTGCTAAAAAAATAGTTTTAGTCCCATTTGGTGAGTATGTTCCATTACCAAAATTTATGCAAAAATGGGTGAGTGACACTTTCTTTGGGGGTGCAAGTGATTTTTCTGTAGCTTCTTCTCCTACTGATTTCATGATCAAAGGAATCAAGTTTAGAAATGCGATCTGTTTTGAAGCAACGACAGATGAACTCTATCAAAATGCTCCACACTATATGATAGCAACAAGTAACAATGGCTGGTTTTTACCATCCATCGAGCCGACTTTGCAGAATTTACTGCTAAAATATTACTCACAAAAGTATGGAACTCTGATATTTCACGCCGCAAATCGCGCTGGAACAGGAATTGTACAATAGCTTGCATGTAAGGATTAAAATGAAAATTGCTCAAAATATTACGGAACTCATCGGCAATACGCCGCTTGTAAAACTGCAAAAACTCTCTTGTGAATGTGGTGCAACAATACTGGGAAAATGTGAATTTATGAATCCGACAAGTTCCGTCAAAGACCGTATAGGTTTTAATATGATCAAAACTGCGATGGAGAATGGACTTATTAATGCAGATACAACCATCATAGAGCCGACAAGTGGTAACACGGGCATTGCTTTAGCTTCTATCTGCGCGGCACTTGATCTCAAACTCATCCTCACTATGCCTGAGTCTATGAGTGTTGAGCGACGAAAACTTTTAAAAGCACTTGGGGCCCAGCTGGTTCTTACCCCTGCACACGAGGGAATGAGAGGTGCAATCAATCAAGCAGATGAACTCACTAAAACGATAGAAAACTCTATTATCTTGCAACAGTTTGCAAATCCTGCAAATCCTGAAATCCACAAGAAAACAACGGCCTTAGAGATACTTCGTGATACTGATGGGCAAATAGATGCTTTTGTCGCGGCTGTTGGAACAGGCGGAACACTCACTGGAACTTCTAGCGTTTTAAAACAAGAACTGCCAAATATTCAAATCTTTGCCGTTGAACCAAAAGATTCAGCCGTCATCTCAGGCGAAAAAGCTGGGCCACATAAGATTCAAGGGATCGGTGCGGGGTTTATCCCTGAAATTTTGGATGTGCATATCTTCAATGAAGTTATCAAAGTCAGTAATGAAGATGCAATAGAAACAGCAAAAATGCTCGCTCGTACAGAGGGTTTACTCGTAGGAATTTCCGCTGGAGCCAATGTTTTTGCCGCTTTGCAAGTAGCTTCACGTAAAGACTTTGCAGGAAAAACCATCGTTACTATTCTTTGTGACACAGGTGAGCGATACTTGAGTACTTCACTTTTTGATGAATAACAATCTACTTGAAACTATAAAGAGTGTCGGCGGAGAGCCTCTTCATCTTGAATATCATCAACAAAGAATGGAGAACTCTTTAAAATCATTAGGTTGCTCTATAAGACATGATTTATCAAACTTACTTCATCCACCAATGGATGGAGTTTACAGATGCAGAGTTTTGTATCTTAAAGAGATTATTAAAATTGACTATTTTCCCTATCAACTCTCACCCATAAACTCTTTAAAACTTATTTATTGCGACAATCTTGAATATTCTCTTAAATATGAGAACCGAGATGAACTCAACAAACTTTTCAATCTTCGTGAGGATTGTGATGATATTCTTATTGTCAAAAACTCTCTTTTAACAGATACATCCAAAGCTAATATCGCTCTATATGATGGCTCAAAATGGTTTACACCTTCTGCGCCTCTTTTACAAGGAACAACAAGAGCGAGACTTTTAGATGAAAAGAAAATTTTTGAAAAAAGCTTACATATAAGCGATATCAAGAACTTTAGCAAAGTAGCTGTTTTAAATGCGATGGTTGATTTTTGTGTACTCAAAGATGGTATAATTGCGTGAAAATTAATACCTAGAGGCAGTTTTTATGCTATTTGACATTGTAAAAAACAGTGAATTTCAAAAACTTATGCAACACCATATAGAAGAGTTGATCGTTTATTTCTTTCGAACTGAACAAAATTTTGGCATTCTTTGTAAAATAGATGAAATCTCTTTTGATCCTGCACTTCCAGATTTTATCAATAAAGAATTCCGTCCGATGACGCTTTTCTTTTTAGCCGGTTATACTTTTGAAACAGCACATATAGATGGTGATACCCTGATATTTGAAGCTGGTTTTGGTGTGGAAAATATTGGTAGTTTCGTTACTGTTCCGCTACTGAGCATCATGCAGATTATCGTTGATGAGACTCCTATCTTCGTCAATGTTGCGACATACCAAAGAGAAAATCAAGAGAAAAAAGTTTCAAACAGTAATGATGGAATCAAAAATTCTATGGAAGCGCTGCTAAAAAATCCTGAAAACAGCAAGTTTAAAAAGTAAGGAAATCAAGATAAAACTTCCTTACATGTAAGAAGTTATATCTTAATAGCTAAAAGAAAATTCACAACGTTATCGATAAACGCATCATGTTTACGCTCTTTTGAATACGCGATATAAAATTTACGTGTGATTTTGTAATTTTTAATTCTTGCTTCAAATAAAGTTCCATTTTCAATCTCATGTGCTATGACATGACGAGATACTACGGAAACTGTCGGTCGTCCAGTTTTTGAAGCATAGAGAATAGACTCTTTGATAGCTGTAGGGCTTGTTACGACACCTATAACATTAAAACTACTACATTCAACACCGATCTCTTCAAAAACTTCTGAAGTCAATTTTCTTGTATGCGAATTTTCATTTCTACAAATCCAGTCAAATTTATAGAGATCTTCACGTCTTAGCTGTTTTGGAATCGGCTGATTTGAAAAGATAACAAGTTCATCTTCAACCCATTCTCTATAGATAATACCCTCATGAATCACTGGCGATTCAATCAAAGCTATATCGATCTTTTTATCTTCCAACTGTTCTATGACCTCGGCTGAAAGCGCTACTTGAAGATGTACTTCGTTATCTATCTTCTCTTTGATAGCACCCAAATAAGATGGAAGGATATAGTTTCCTATGGAATATGAAGAGCCCATAACAAAAGTAAAGTCTTTATTGATAATCTTTAAAAGCTCTTTTTCACTACTTGAAATCGCTTTTTCTAAACGAGTTGCGATACGAAAAAGATCTTCACCCTCTTTTGTAAGGCGAATACCATTTTTTTTACGTTCAACCACTCTTGTATCAAGATAATCTTCTATAAATTTTATCTGTTGAGTAACCGCTGGCTGAGAAATACCGAGTTTTGCAGATGCCTTGGAAAAACTTTTTTCTTTGACCACTGTCAAGAAAGTTTGTAGTTTTGCAAAATATTTGAGCATAATAATTGCTATAAGTTTAATGAATAA
>Ga0118677_10004057_pt1 | contig 27042 bp, 24 predicted proteins | sample AliMusrvi5mmetaG_FD_86154 | JGI IMG/M metagenome (GOLD analysis project Ga0118677, IMG submission 86154) | reverse complement strand
GAATAAGACTGGGACCCAAATATTTTTTGTATAAAGCATCAGCCCTACACACAAATACCCAAATGCCATAGCTCCCACAACTTGGGTAGAAGTATAGGAAAATGATTGGCTACCCCAGATGACATTGCCAAAATGAAGTAGCCCAAAGTGAACAGCAGAAATGATTGCTGCTACTTGAATGCCATAGGACTCAAATGCACCAAAGATTAGTCCTCTACTGAAGAGTTCTTCATCGATACCGATACCCATAGAAAAGAGAATGCCAATAAAAGCATCAAATGTTGAACTATGAGCAAGATCAGCGTTATAGACAGGTCCTGCTGTAAAGAATAGAACTAGGAGAAGTCCAATAAGCAATTTCTTGCTCAATTTAACTTTAAACCTAACTAACGCTTCTGGATAGAAATACCAGATTGCGGCTAACCAAACTAAACCGGAGGAGGTTCTGTAGATGATTCCAATCCAATAACTGGGTAGTGGTAACTGCTCAAAAGGAATAAGCCCGATGCCCCAAGCAGAGAGGATGGTGCCGCCAACTAAAACCCCAATGACTTTAGTCAGGCGGTGTTTAGTTGGATCAGGTCTGTGGAGTAACCAAGCTTTAACTGGCTGTTCCCAAGGTTTCATGAAAGTACAGTATTGAGGGGGGCTGACAAACCCGGTGATTAAGAGTTAGCGGACACTCCGCAGCACTGCTGTGACCTTGCCTAGGATCTCTGCGTTATCTGCAGGGATGGGGGAGTAATTATCATTTGCTGGAAGTAGCCAGTAGTGACCGTCTTTCTTGGAGAAGGTCTTTACAGTTGCCTCACCATCGATCATGGCTGCAACGATCTCGCCTTTTTCTGCATTCTTCTGAGAACGAATAACGACAAAGTCCCCATCACAGATAGCAAGATCAATCATGGAGTCGCCAACTACTTTAAGCAGGAATAGTTCACCTGATCCCACAAGGGACTCAGGTAGTGGGTAGACCTCTTCGATATGTTGCTCGGCGAGGATCGGCCCGCCGGCTGCGATGCGGCCTACTAAAGGAATATTGACTGTGCGCTCAGGGGTGATGGCATCTTCGCTTTCAACGATCTCAAAGGCGCGGCCTTTGGTGGCGTCTTTGCGGATATAGCCCTTCTCTACTAACGCATCGATCTGATAGCTGACCGAGGCAGAGGAGGCTAGGCCTGCGGCCTCACCGATCTCACGCATGGAGGGTGGGTAGCCGTTTGTTTCGATGGACTCTTTGATGACATCCAGAATCAGCTTCTGGCGGGAAGAAAGCTCGTTTTCGCTCATAAGAGAAGGGTAGGGCAAAAATCGAAAAAAGTCGAACAAATGTTCGCTTTTCACTTGCCTTGTGTCGGTGGGAGGGGGTATGGTTTCCTATAGAACAGATGTTCGAACGCCAGACTATCCCCGGTCAGGCCTTAAAGGCACTGTTTGTAGGAGTAAGAAATGGCAACACAATTAACACCTCGCGGTAAGAACGTTGTGCGAGGCACAACGCTTCTATCGCTATTGATAGTAATTGGCGCTGGTTTTAGCGCAGTTGGTAATGCATCTGAAAAGGTCATTGGCTCAACACCTGCTACAAGTGGTTATACACAGCTTGTTGTGGCCCCTGGTGAGACCCTCTGGTCAGTCGCTTCTATGGTCGCAGGTTCAAGATCGGTAAATCAGGCCGAGCAAGAGATCATCGATGCAAATAACCTCACCTCTCCTGATCTTTCAGCAGGTATGCGTATTTGGGTGCCATCTAAGTAATTTCTGGTTATCCTTTACTTATGGCAAGTAAGGTAAAGGGTAAGAGCAAGAAAGCTGCCTCCACAGGAGGCGCTACGCGCCGCGGGCGCACCCGAACATCTCGGCTAAGTTCACAGCATCAAGTAACTATTCCGGTAGATGTGCTTCGGGAAGCAGGTTTTGTTGTGGGGGATGAATTGGTCTTTGAAGTACGTGAGGGGGTAGTAGTTCTCTCTGCGCCCGAGAGTCCCGAGAGTAATCAGCGCCATATGCTCTGCGGAGCTGCTGGAGATGCGTTTAAGGGCTTTGATTGGGATAAGGAACGGCTTTCTTCATGGCCGGAATAGTTCTCGATACATCAGCGCTTATTGCTTATATCGATCCCCACCACCGGCATCATAAAAAAATTAGCGAACAGATGAAGAGCACACGAATAGATTTTTATATCTCTGCTGTTACCTATATTGAATTGATGTCAGGAGCGAGTAAGACCGGAATTGCAGATCTCATCGAAAGAGGCTTATTTCATCTTGTCAGCGAAGTCGTGCCTGTAGACCTTGCTATCTCAAAGGTCGCTGTTGAGGCGCGGATCAGATGTGGCCTGAAAGTGCCTGATGCGATCATCTCGGCAACCGCCTCTCATAAGAGCGCCCAGTTATGGACAAGTGATAAGGCGCTTGCCAAGGCTCATCCTGGGGCGAGATATCTGCTCCAGGCTTAGTTACAGCACTGTTCACCTGCGACACGCCGCGCAGGTTCCTTTAAACCCTCAACTGCGGGTGTACGGTTGGCACAACATCTAGGGGTAGAGCGCGATTTATGTTCCATAAGTTGTGGTTTTACGCTAATGTCGCCCTCTCGCACACATCTTGGAATATAAGGAGAAATACCGATGATCTGCCCGTTCTGCCGTAACGATGACTCTAGGGTCGTTGATTCACGCCCAGCAGATGAAGGCACCTTGATCCGCCGCCGCCGTGAATGCACGGGATGTGGCCGCCGGTTCACAACATCTGAAACCTCCGTATTACTCATTATTAAGCGTTCAGGGGCAACAGAGCCATTTAGCCGGGAGAAGGTGATCGCTGGTGTGCGCAAGGCATGCCAAGGCCGCCCCGTCGATGATGATGATCTAGCCCTCTTGTCCCAACGCGTTGAAGAGTCTCTTCGCGCCGATGGCCAAGCAGAGGTAGAAGCACAAGAAGTTGGAATGGCGATCCTCGCGCCACTCCGAGAGCTAGATGAGGTCGCTTACCTACGATATGCCTCTGTATATCGTAACTTTGCCTCCTTGGAAGATTTCGAAGGTGAGATCGCACTTCTCCGCGCCGCTCCTTCAAATAAACAATCAAGTAATCAGTACAGCACTACAAGTTCTACAAACAATTCACAAACGCTTTCATCATCATCTAAATAAGGAGAAACACGTATGTCTATCGTCAATCGCCCAGCTGGTGCCGATACTTCTGCGAAGAAGAACGTTGGTAAGGGCCTCAAACTTGAACGCATCTACACAACACCAGGCGTTCATCCATATGACGAAGTGACATGGCAGCACCGCGATGTTGTTCAGACAAACTGGAAATCTGGCGAAGTGATCTTCGAACAAAAGGGCGTTGAATATCCTGACTTCTGGTCAGTGAACGCATCAACAATTGTGACCACCAAGTACTTCCGCGGAGCTCTTGGTCATGAGAACCGTGAATGGTCTCTCAAGCAAGTTATTGACCGCGTTGTATTGACATATACAAAGGCTGGAAAAGAATTCGGATACTTTGCAACAGATGCTGATGCAGAGATCTTTGAACATGAGCTCACATGGATGCTCTTACACCAAGTCTTCTCATTTAACTCACCTGTCTGGTTTAACGTGGGAACAAATGCCCCACAACAAGTTTCAGCATGTTTCATCCTTTCAGTAGATGACACCATGGATTCCATCCTGAACTGGTACCGCGAAGAAGGATTCATCTTCAAAGGCGGATCAGGAGCAGGACTTAACCTCTCACGTATCCGTGGTTCAAAAGAGCTTTTGAAGTCTGGCGGAACAGCTTCAGGTCCCGTTTCATTTATGCGCGGCGCAGATGCATCTGCTGGAACAATCAAGTCAGGCGGAGCAACTCGCCGGGCAGCAAAGATGGTTGTGCTAGATATTGATCATCCAGATATCGAAGAGTTCATTGAGACAAAGGTTCGCGAAGAAGACAAGATTCGCGCTCTGCGCGATGCTGGCTTTGATATGGATCTTGGCGGAAAAGACATTATTTCTGTGCAATACCAGAATGCAAATAACTCAGTACGCGTATCAGACAAGTTCATGCGCGCTTATGAGAACGGTGAGCAATTTGGTCTCGTTGGCCGTGCATCAGGAGATGTCATTGAGTCAGTAGATGCAAAGGCGCTCTTCCGTAAGGTTGCAGAAGCTGCGTGGGCATGCGCCGATCCAGGAATTCAATATGACGACACCATCAATGATTGGCACACAAACCCAGAGACAGGTCGCATCAACGCCTCTAACCCTTGCTCTGAGTACATGTCACTTGATAACTCATCATGTAACTTGGCATCACTGAACTTGATGAAGTTCTTGCAAGCAAATGGTTCTTTTGACACAAAGAACTTTGTGAAGGCAACAGAGCTCATCATCACAGCGATGGATATCTCCATCTGCTTCGCAGATTTCCCAACAGAGCCAATCGGTGAGACAACACGTAATTACCGTCAACTTGGAATTGGTTATGCAAACCTCGGCGCACTCCTTATGGCATCAGGCCTTGCATATGATTCAGATGGCGGACGCCAACTTGCTGGCGCGATCACATCAGTATTGACCGGTGTTTCATATCGCCGCGGAGCAGAACTTGCCGGGATCGTTGGTCCTTATGCAGGTTATGCACGTAACGCAGCAGCGCACACACGCGTCATGCAGAAGCATGCAAATGCTTCAGCATCAGCTCGCTCAGTATCAACACTGGATGAAGATGTCTGGAAGGTTGCTAACGCTGAGTGGACAAAGGGCTTAGAGATTGGCGCAAAGAACGGCTGGCGCAACGCGCAAGCATCTGTTCTTGCACCAACTGGAACCATCGGTTTGATGATGGATTGCGACACAACAGGTATTGAGCCAGATCTTGCTCTTGTGAAGTTTAAAAAGCTTGTCGGCGGCGGTTCTATGCAGATTGTGAACCAGACAATTCCTATGGCTCTTCGCAAGCTCGGTTACGCAGAAGAGACAGTAGAAGCAATCGTTGAATACATCGCAGCAAACGGAAACGTTGTGGACGCTCCAGGACTTAAGACAGAGCACTACGACATCTTCGACTGCGCAATGGGTAAGCGTTCCATTAGCGCAATGGGTCACGTTCACATGATGGCTGCATGTCAGCCATTCCTTTCAGGTGCTATCTCAAAGACAGTGAACTTGCCTTCAGATGCCACAGTAGAAGAGATCGAAGAGGTCTACTACGAAGGTTGGAAGCTTGGACTTAAGGCACTTGCTGTTTACCGTGACAACTGCAAGGTGGGACAACCACTTTCAGATGGAAAGGGCGATAACAAGGGCGTTGATTCAAATGTATCTGCAGGCCCAGCACATGCTGAGCGCAAGCGTCTACCTAAGTCTCGTCCATCAATGACAACATCATTTTCTGTTGGAGGCGCTGAGGGTTACATGACCGCTGGTGCTTATGCTGATGGCGCACTCGGTGAAGTCTTCCTCAAGCTTGGTAAGCAAGGTTCAACTCTTGCCGGCGTCATGGATGCATTCTCGATCGCAGTATCTATCGGTCTTCAATACGGAGTACCACTAGAGACATTCGTCGAGAAGTTCACCAACCTACGCTTTGAACCAGCAGGCATGACAGATGATGCTGATGTTCGTATCGCGCAATCAATGATGGATTACATCTTCCGCCGCTTGGCGCTGGACTATCTACCATTTGAAACACGCAGCGGTATGGGTCTTTACACAGCCTCAGAGCGCGCACGCGCTTTGGAATCTGGTGAATACACACAAGATGAAACAGCAGCCCCAAAAGCAGTAGCTGCTCCTGTGGCAGCGCCTGTGGTTGTAAAAATTGAGGCTAAGCCAGCAGTAGATAACACCGCTGGTGTTGGTTCATCAATGGAACTCTTTGAAAAGATGAGCGGACAATCATCTGACGCTCCACTATGTATGACATGTGGAACCAAGATGCGTATGGCTGGAAGCTGTTTCGTCTGCGAAGGTTGCGGAAACACATCTGGTTGTTCTTGATCTGCCAATAACATTTCTCACTTGCCAGGTTTGAAAAAAACCCTATAGTGGGCAGATAAGGAACAGGGAGATAAATCCCCGCCCCTTATGCTTCAAAGTAGTTAAACGTTCGTTTTACGAGTCTGGATCACCGTTATCGCGGTGATCCTTTCGTATTTGTGCAGTGAATAAAATAATAAAAATGATTTGACAGATCTATAAAAGCGGGAATACTCGCAAGTGCTGCAAAAGTAATTTTGCAGTGACCACATCGCCCTAAATTGGATGGATAGCCCACAAAATGCGATCGCGTTTGCGACCCATCCACTCTGGTAGAAAGCGTGCACTTGCTTTGGTTGTCAATCAGCTGGAAGTTCAGCTTGGAGGAAGATTTACCGACTAACGAAAGCAAGTGAACGTCATGATGTGGGTAAGCACCGATAGGGTGCACAAGTGAGCACAGAGAAGAATCAACAGATGAAGTTGGTTCAAGAGGCGTTAGATGCCGCAGTTGTTGCTATTGGTGGGCAAGCTAGAGAAGGCCAAATTGAAATGGCTGAAGCAGTTGCTAATGCGTTAACTGATCGCCATCACTTACTTGTCCAAGCAGGAACAGGAACGGGTAAATCACTTGCTTATTTAGTGCCGGCGATTGTTCACGGCAAAAAAGTATTAGTAGCAACAGCAACCCTTGCACTCCAACGCCAGCTCGTCGAACGCGATCTACCAAAGATTAAGCCAGCACTTGAAAAAGTACTCAAGCGCGATCTCACCTTTGCTGTGTATAAGGGCGTTGGAAATTATCTTTGCCTGCAGAAAATGAACGGGGCGATCTCTGATCCAGATGGTGAAATCTTGATGGAGATAGGAGCACTTGAGAAAGATCAGAAGCGACTTCGCGCATGGGCCCAGACCCCAGGTGTAAGCGGAGATAGAGATGATGCCCCTGATGTTGACCGAAGAGTTTGGTATGCCAACTCTGTTTCAGGAAGAGAGTGCATCGGTAAAGATGAGTGCACCTTTGGTTCTCAGTGCTTTTCTGCAAATGCTAAAGCCAAAGCACAGACTGCAGATGTTGTCGTGACAAACCACACCCTTCTAGCAATTGAGATCGTTGATTCTCATCCGATCTTGCCTGAGCGAGATGCCATTATTTTGGATGAAGCGCATGAATTTATGGATCGCACAACGCAGGCTGTGACAGAAGAACTCACCGCAGGGGGAGTAGAGCGCGCAGCAAAGATGGCGGCAAAACATATGCCAAATAAAACAACGCTTGCCTTTGCTAAAGCAGCAGATGAATTTGCCGAAGCAATCGGAGATTTTGCAAAAGATGTCCGCGTTGATCCAACTAGAGCAGGCCGCCTTCCCGAGCTTCCATCATCACTTGTTTCTCCTATTCGAAAAGTAAAAGAAGCATCTGCTGCTGTTATTGCGTTGATTCAGGCAGATTCAGATGTGATTGATCCAGATGCGATGGCGCAAAGAGCGAGAGTAAAAGGCGCAACAAACGAGGTGCAGCAGATCGCATCCAAGATGCTTAGGCCCGGGGCTCACCAAGTAATGTGGTTTGAGCCGAGCTTTTCTACTTTGTATTTAGCGCCTTTGGCCGTCTCAGGAGTTCTGCGCGCAAATCTTTTGACCCAATCTCCGGTCATTGCCACATCTGCAACGCTGACCATTGGTAAATCTTTTGACGCGATTGCAAAGTCGATTGGATTTGTTGTGGGAAGTGAAGTGGAGGAAGAAGAGAGTGAAGCGCAAAATGGCGAGATAGATCCAGCAAATGTGCAGATGCTAGATGTTGGCTCTCCCTTTGATTTTGCTGCGCAAGGAATGCTCTATCTGCCCCGTCATATTCCAGAACCCGGAAGAGATGGACCAAGTCTGGATGCACTTACTGAACTCGGTGAACTCATTGAAGCAGCCGGTGGTCGCACACTTGCCTTGTTCTCTTCGTGGCGCGGAGTGGAGATGGCAGATGAACATCTACGAAAAGTTCTTGCTGATTTAAAGCTGCCGATCATTACACAAAAGCGAGGCGATTCTGTTGGGCCACTTGTTGAACGCTTTGCCAAGGATCCCTCATCCATACTTTTAGGAACCATCGGTTTATGGCAAGGCATCGATGTTCCAGGGCCCTCCTGCACACTTGTTGCCATTGATCGCATTCCTTTTCCTCGTCCAGATGAACCTGTTATGGCAGCGCGCTCTGCTGAAGCAGATGCGGCAGGGGGAAGTGGCTTTATGCAGGTATCACTGCCAAGAGCAGCGCTGCTACTTGCTCAAGGAACAGGAAGACTTATTCGCTCACTTGATGACAGGGGAGTGGTTGCGATCTTAGATTCACGCATTGTTACTAAACAATATGGCTCAACGTTATTGAACTCTATGCCGCCTTTTTATCGCACGTCAGATGGCGCAGTTATTCGAGATGCTTTGAAGCGTTTAAATCAACAATTTACTGAGCAGGGCGTGTAGCTCAGGCCAACTGCGTCCAAAAGAAGGATGCAGCTCTTTGTTCATTACTTCATCAAATTTAATCCAAGCAACTTCTAAAGATTCATCATTCATCTCATGGGCAACAAGATCTGGATGAGCTTTTGCAATGATGGTGTCATAGCGCCAAGTCGTGTGGTCATCACTATAGGTCATGATGGTTTCCAGCAGCGTTCCATCAATACCGATCTCTTCTTCTGCTTCTCTAATGGCTGCCTCTAAGACGTTTTCATGAGAGTCGCGGGCTCCTCCTGGAATTCCCCATGTGTCACCGTTATGCACCCAAGGGGCGCGGTGCTGTAATAAAACTGCGCCATCTCTTATAAGAAGTAAACCTGCAGCCCCGTGCACTCCCCAGTGTTTGCTTCCGCAATCACACTGGATCCAGCCATCACCATCTCTATGTGCCACGCCTCTAGAGTCTCACTTTTTACACAATCGCGCATGATCCACAGAGGCGTGCTTCTTGAAGTTTTGGTGAATCTCATCTGGCTTACCGTCACCTCATGTTCCTTATGGCAGCACTCATCATGGCTGGTTCCTGTAACGGGGGACCGTGCGTGAATGTCTATACAGATCCAACAACAAATCAGATTGTGATAACCGCTAATCAAAATATGCCTGGCAGCGCTCCTAAACCAAAGAGAATCTACCCGCCAAGACCATATGTCTATAGACCCAGACCAAAACCAGTCTGGGTTCCATACGCAGTAAAAACTGTTGTGCACAAAGCTGCTCCAAAGAAGAAACCAGCGCCATCACTTACTGCAGCAGTAAATCTTTCTGATCAAATAACAAAACTTCTGCCGGGAAATCATCTGCTCTATCAACCGGGCACTGATCCTTTAAGTGGCGTGCCGATTTACTTCTGGTCTGATGCATCATCAATTTTTCACATGGTGACATCGATTCTAGGAATTGGCGTGCAAGTCAACCTAGTACCTGCTTTCATCTGGGACTTTGGCGATGGCAGCGCCTCTGTAACAACAAGTACTGCAGGTGGGCCATATCCCAATCAAACAGTTACTCACACATACAAAACCTCTGGCTACTACACCGCAAATCTCACCATCTCCTGGGCAGGCACATGGGCCGCCCAAGGCTCGGTGCTTCCGGTACTGGGAGGAGCAATCGTGCAGAACATGAGTGAGCAGATCAATGTGGGCGCAGGCCCAACATCGCTTCGTAATTGAAGGTAACTAGAAGTAATTAAAAGCAATTCATAACTATCAACAGGAGTCTTTCATGCACATCTCACTCATCGTCGTTGCTTTGATGATCATCCTTCGGGGCAAAGTAAAGCAATGACAACACTTACCTCACCTCATGATCTACTTGCAGCAGTCCCTTTTCTTATTGGTTATCACCCAGTTAATTCACTTGTTGTTATCGCCTTAAGCGATGATGCGATCGGTATGGCGATGAGGGTTGATTTCCCAGGAGAGCCTGCTGTTCTTGCTGCGCATCTGGTTCACCAAAAAGCAGAGGCAGCGATCATCGTTGCTTATCTGCCAGAAGGCTCACCCTGTGATGATCAGACAGTTGCTATGCAAGAGGCAATAAAAGCTCGAGGAATTGATATTAAAGAGTGCATTCAAGTGGTGGGCGATAGATATCGCTCAACAATCTGCCCGGATATATCTTGCTGTCCACTAGAAGGTAGCCAAGTGCCAGAGATCTCTGATTCTCTGATCGCTGCCGAGCAGGTTGCACTAGGTAAACCACTTCCCTTTGCTGGGATTAATCAGATGCGTTTATCACTTTCTGCTGAACCTAGGGATTTAGAGCTCATACGCGCGACTACACAGATTGCAGATATTAATTACGAAGATGCTGGGGCAATACTTTTACAGCGCGAAGGGGCCTATGCCGTAGACAGACTTGTTGCGCAGTTTATGGAGAAGGGAATCTGCCACGATAAGGAACTTATTGCCTTAGTTCTTGTTCGTTTACTTGATCTGCAGGTAAGAGATTATGCAATGGGTATTACAACAGAGCAGAACGAGAAAGCGCTCTGGGCGATGTGGCGATGGCTGCTACGCATTGCACCGCGCGGCTTTGTTGCACCTGTTGCAACACTCTTTGCCACGATGACATATGAAAGAGGAGATGGCGCACTTGCCCAAAGAGCACTTGAGCGTGCCTTTGAAGATGATGGTAAATACCAAATGGCAAAGCTACTTCGCCGTACCTTTGCAGCAGGCTGGCCCGCTCATTCCTTCACACAGATGAGGAATGAACTACACCCCAAGATATGCGCCGCGCTATTTGGGTGACTTTTAAAGTTTGAGGAGTAGCATCAAACTATGATCGTCGGGGTATTAAAGGAAATAAAAAATAACGAATTTCGCGTTGCCCTCACTCCATCTGGCGCACATGGCTTAGCTGCACATAACACAGTACTTGTTGAAAGCGGTGCAGGGCTAGGTTCTGCCATCACAGATGCTGATTATGTAGCCGCAGGTGCGCAGATTGTTTCTAGCGCCGATGAAGTATGGGAACGCTCAGAGATGATCATGAAGGTCAAAGAGCCTGTTGCTTCTGAGTACCCAAAGATGCGCAAAGGACAGATTCTTTTTACTTACCTGCATCTTGCCGCTGATAAGCCGCTCACACTGGCTCTTATGGAGCAAGGTGTAACAGCGATTGCATATGAAACAGTTGAAGTAAACAAACATCTTCCTCTTCTTGCTCCTATGTCTGAAGTTGCAGGACGTATGTCTATTCAAGTCGGCGCTGCTGCTTTGCAGCGGCTAGCTGGAGGACGCGGAGTACTTCTTTCTGGCGTTCCCGGAGTTCGCCCAGGCAAGGTTGTTATTTTGGGCGGGGGAGTTGTTGGTGTTGCCGCAGCGACCATTGCTCATGGGATGCATGCTGATGTAACAATCTTGGATCTTAATCTCACCAGACTTGGAGAGATCGATCAGATCTTTGCAGGACAGGTCAAGACAATTGCTTCTTCTGCCTATGAAATTGAGCAGCATCTGATGGAAGCAGACTTAGTTGTGGGAGCAGTACTTGTTCCAGGAGCAAAGGCACCCAAGCTTGTGACAAATGCACTGGTTGCCAAGATGAAGCCAGGATCTGTTCTTGTTGATGTTGCCATCGATCAAGGTGGATGCTTTGAAGATTCACATGCAACAACACATGCTGATCCAACATTTAAGGTGCACGAGTCATTATTTTATTGTGTGGCAAATATGCCCGGAGCAGTTCCAGCAACGTCTACCTATGCACTTGCCAATGCAACGATTGGTTACGCCCTTGCTATTGCAAATAAAGGCTGGGAAAAAGCGATCGGTGAAAACCCAAGCCTTGGCTACGGCCTCAACGTTCACGATGGTCAGATTCGTTATGCGGCGGTAGCTAAAGCGCATAATTTGTAGGAGTAATCTATCTACCTATGTGTGGTCGCTTTGCAGTTACAAGTAACGCTCTTGATATTGCTTTAGAGTTTGAGGCCAGTGAAAAAGAGCTCCCTCTTTTGCCTGTGGACTGGAATATCTCTCCGACTAAGCCGATCTATTTTGTTCATGGCATAGATGCATCGGGTGGCTTGCGCGTAGTAGATGCGGCGCATTGGGGCCTGATTCCAAGTTGGAGTAAGGATGCATCAAGAGCATCTAATGCGATTAACGCCCGGGTTGAATCGATTGCAGAAAAACCAAGTTTTAAAAGCGCGCTTAGATCTCGTAGATGTTTAATACCTGCAAATGGATACTACGAATGGGCAACAGAGCTTGGGCCATATCCTCCGAAGCAGCCTTTCTATATTTCACATAAAGATTCATCTCTTCTTCCGATGGCTGGTCTTTTTGAATATTGGAAAGATCCCGAAACAGGGCAGATGATTACTTCAGCATCGATTATTACCCGTGAATCTGTTGGAAGCATTGCAACTATCCATCACAGAATGCCGGTGATGTTGCCGAAAGATCGATGGAGCATGTGGCTTAGCAGTACTTCACTTTCAGAGGCACAAGTGCCTGAGTATCTAGATCTTCTAGAGACACCAGATCCAGAAGCAGGTTTGCAGTTTCATCCTGTTGCACCTCTTGTGAATAATGCACGCAATAGTGGGCAGGAGTTATCAGCGCCCATCACACTGGGGGAGCCAGAGACGCTCTTTTAGTTCTTTCTTAAGAGCACTTGCCTCTGTCAGAGGTTATCACTATCTTTCGAACATATGTTCGATAAACCAGCTTCAAGCCCTCAAAGCCGCGCTCAAGGGCCGCTCAAGCCTGCCCCTGCCCGCGTGCTTGCCCCTGAAGGGGAGCCGATCGAGTTTGTCTATAAGGGCGTTCACTTTCATATTCATTCTGTCTTATCAAGATGGCGCGAATCTGGAGGTTGGTGGAATCGCATGAGTGATGGAAGAAATCATCTAACAGAGGAGAACCTCTTTGATGATGGCGGCAAAGGAATGTGGAGAGTGGAAGCTGCCCCCGTTGGAACACTTGCCACTTTTGATATCGAATTTGATGAGATCACTCATGCCTGGCAGATACGCCCAACATCTCGCCCTCAATAAATCGATCAAATCATGCATAAAGATTTTACGCATCTGCGAGTAGCAAGTGGATACTCATTTAAATACGGAGCTGCTCATGTGGAGGAGCTTGTTAGCAAAGCAGCCTCCTATGAGATGAGTGCGCTGGCACTGAGTGACCGAGACACTATGGCGGGTGCTATTCGCTTTGCCCAAGCGTGTGAGGCAGCCGGCATTACACCGATACTTGGAATCAATATTAGTTTTATTCAAAAGAAATACCGCATCACACTTCTTGCTCAAGGCGGGCGCCTCTCATCGCTTTATCGTCTTGTAACAGCTATCAATATGAATAGCGATGAAAAGATCTTGAGCCTAGATATCTTGGAGAAATTTCAGGAGTATTCAAAGAACGTTCTTATTCTCCATGGCCCTGAATCTGCGCTCGCTGCCTCTATCGCCGCAAGGCGAAGTAACGAGTCACTCTCTATCTATCACTCCACCGGTGAGTACTTTGCTGATCAAGCCATAGAGTGTGTGAGCCACTACGCGCAGGGCGATGGTCCTTACTCCACATCACATGCAGGCAAGATGCTTGGTTTTGCTAGAGATAACGACCTACCTGCAATTCTTACAAATGCCGCAAGAATGCTGGGACGCAAAGATGGACCCATTGCAGATGTCTTAGATTCTGCCCGTCATCTGCGATCACTCAGTGGTGAGATCGTAGAGCGCAGCAATAGTGAGGGATATTTAAAGAGCACAGCGCAGATGAGCGCTGTCGCTGATGAAATTGCCAGGCGCGCTGGTGAGCGCAATGGAAGATTACTTCTTAAAACAACACAGGAGTGGGCGCAGAGAGCGCTCTTATCTACGCGCAATGACATTGGTTTAGGAGATATCCACTTACCTGAACCAGAAGTACTAGGAGCTGTTGATCACAGCGCTCTTGTTCAACAACTGCGCCAGCGATGTGAAGTTGGTTTATCAAGTAGATATAGCGGAGCGCCTTCTGTGGCTGCAGCAGAGCGTTTAGAAGATGAGTTATCTGTGATTGATCAGCTCGGCTTTCATTCCTATTTCTTAACAGTTGCAGATATTGCCGGCCGAGCCCGCAAAAAAGATATCCGTGTATCAGCCCGCGGAAGCGGGGCAGGTTCTCTGATCTGTTATCTCCTTGGTATATCTAATGTTGAGCCGCTCTCACAGGGTTTATTGATGGAGCGTTTTTGTTCACCGCTGCGACATGAACTACCTGATATTGATATCGATGTTGAATCCCATAGACGACTTGAGATCTATGACGATGTCTTTAAGGAGTATGGGGATAGTGATTGGAGTAAGCCGGGTAATCAATCACGGTGCGTAACAGTTGCGATGGTTGAGACATATAGAGCGCGTCACGCTATTCGTGACGCAGGGGCTGCCTTAGGGATCTCACCTATGGAGATCGACATGATTGCTAAGTCGATGCCGCATATCAGAGCAAGGAACATATCTAGCGCACTTGCCAAGCTTCCAGAACTTGCTCATGTAAAGATGGATGGAGCAATGATGAAAGCACTTGTTCATCTTGCTGGCGCTCTTGATGGACTTCCTAGGCATTTATCTATGCATCCATGCGCGATTGCGCTGTCAGATATTCGTCTTCAAGATTTTGTACCCATAGAGCGCAATGCCAGTGGATATCCCATGGCGCAGTTTGATAAAGATGATGTGGAGGCCCTAGGGCTACTTAAGCTAGATATTTTGGGCGTTCGTATGCAATCGGCAATCGCCTACGCTCTAGATGAGATTGAACGTATTGAAGGAGCCCGGTTAGATATTGATCAGATTCCTCTAGATGACAAGAAGACATTTGATCTCATCAAGTCCACAAAGACCTTAGGTTTATTTCAAATTGAAAGCCCAGGCCAAAGAGAACTTGTGGGAAAGTTTGCGCCAAATACCTTCACCGATCTGATCATTGATATCTCTCTCTTTCGTCCAGGTCCTGTGAAGAGCGACATGATCACTCCTTTTATTAATACCCGCCATGGACATAGAGAAAGGCTCTTTATTCATGAAGATTTAGAAGACATTCTTGCTGAGACAGAGGGCGTTGTTGTTTTTCATGAACAAGTTATTCGCTTAATCGCAACGCTGACTGGTTGCTCCCTTGCACAAGGAGATGAAAAACGCCGGGCACTTGGCACACCAGAGGGTCAACAAGAAGTAGTGGATTGGTTTTATCCCACCTCCCTTGCCCGCGGATATTCAGAGAAGGTAGTCAGAGAAGTCTGGGATATCTTGCGGGCATTTGCTTCCTTTGGATTTTGCAAAGCACATGCTGCAGCCTTTGCACTTCCCACATATCAATCAGCTTGGCTTAAGACACACCACAGCGCAGCATTTATCGCCGGAGTCCTTGAGCATGATCCAGGGATGTATCCCAAGAGATTGATCATTGATGAAGCAAGGCAGTGGGGGATTCATATCGCACCGATTGATATCAATCTCTCTGATGGCAGCTATCACGTGGAGAGAACATCGGTATTAACGAGGCCTGCTTATGTGGCAACAAATACACAATCAACTGGAGCTGTACTAGAACTTCCAGATGCCAGCGGTTATGCCATCCGAATGTCACTGAGAGATATTGATGGAATAAGTAACAATGAGGTAGAAACAATCTCTGCTGGTCGTCCCTATATAGATATTGCAGACTTCATCTATCGATCAGGAGCGAGTTATCCCACGGCCCAGGCGCTTATTTCTATTGGCGCCTTTGATCAACTTCACGGAGTAGATAAGGGGCTACTTAACCGTAGGGATTTGCTCCTGAAACTTAAAGATATGCAGGGTTTTGTCAGTAAGAAAAAGCCAAATAATGCTCAGATATCTTTAAATCTCCTCTCCTCAGATATCACTCCCAGTGGCCTGCCTGATATGAGTAAGTCAGAAATCTTGCAACAAGAATTTATCCATATGGGAATGGATATTTCAGCTCATGCGCTCAGTGAGTATGCGCAGTTTCTCAATCACATAGGAGCTATGCGCTCTTGTGATCTGATTACTAAACGCTCAGATGAGCTTGTCCTGGTTGCTGGCGTAAAAGTCTCTCTTCAAACACCGCCCATTCGTTCAGGCAAACGCGTAATGTTTTTAACCCTCGATGATGGATATGGATGTAATGACTTAACTTTTTTTGAAGATGCTCAAGCCGATTGTGCACAGATTATTCGCAGTTCCTCCCTCATCCTGGCAAAAGGACATGTGAGAAAGACAGGGCCTCGAGGAATTTCTATTAGAGCAACATCTGTATGGGAGCTGAGTAAAGCCTTTAACTCTTGGCGCCAGAGCTCTGCTCACGCTCAAAATTAGCTCGTTAACATTCCCGTAATACGCACTTGGCAGTATGCCCACCATGATCGAGGAAATTAGCCGTCAAGAAGAGTTTGTTCTGCGCACACTAGAGGAGCGCAGTATTCGCTTTGTGCGCCTCTGGTTTACAGATGTTTTGGGTTACTTAAAATCTGTTGCGATTGCGCCAGCTGAACTTGATAACGCATTTGCCGAAGGTATTGGCTTTGATGGATCTTCCATTGAAGGATTTGCTCGCGTTACTGAATCAGATATGTTGGCAAAGCCAGATGCTGCAACTTTCACGATCTTGCCGTGGCGCACACAAGCGCCAGGAGCAGCAAAGATGTTCTGTGACATCACTCTTCCTGATGGATCACCGTCCTTTGCTGATCCCCGTCATGTTTTAAAGCGCACACTGCAAAAAGCGGCTGATATGGGATATACCGTCTATACACATCCTGAAATTGAATTCTTCCTCTTTAAAAATGCTCCAGAAAAAGGAGTGGCGCCTATTCCTGTGGATCAAGGCGGATATTTCGATCACATGCCATCTGCTGTCGGCCATGACTTTAGGCGTCAAGCAATCACGATGTTAGAGGCAATGGGAATTAGCGTGGAGTTCTCCCACCATGAAGGAGCTCCAGGACAACAAGAGATTGATCTGCGAGATGCTGACGCGCTGACCACGGCAGATAACATCATGACATTTAGACATGTAGTCAAAGAGGTAGCGCTGGATCAAGGTTTCCATGCATCCTTTATGCCAAAGCCATTTACCGATCATCCTGGTAGTGGAATGCACACACATATTTCTTTATTTAAAGGTGAAGAGAATGCTTTCTATGAAGAGGGCGCATCTCATCAACTCTCAGCGGTAGGAAGATCTTTTATTGCAGGCATTTTAAAATATGCACCAGAGTTCACTGCAGTCACAAACCAATGGGTTAATTCTTTTAAGAGACTTGGCGGCGGAGGAGAAGCACCAGCCCTTATTACATGGGGAGATAACGATCGAAGCTCTCTTGTGCGCATCCCGGCATATAAGCCAAACAAAGATGCTTCTACCCGTATTGAAATTCGCTCACCAGATGCCGCATGTAATCCTTACCTTGCCTTTGCTGTCATCATCTCTGCTGGTCTTGCTGGAATAGAAGAGAAGTTAGAGCTGGCGCAAACGATCTCTGCGCAATCTCTTCCTGGTGATCTCAGCGCTGCGATTGCTGCGATGGAGAGTTCATCTCTTGTGCGCCAGACCTTAGGTGAGCATGTATTTGAATACTTCTTGCTCAATAAGCGCGCGGAGTGGAATGAATACCGCAAGCAGGTCAGCGCCTATGAACTTGATCGCTATTTGCCCGTTCTTTAAAAGAGCGTGTATTCTTTCATCATGAATTCACGCAGCCTCCTCCTTCGCTGCCGCGGCAGGGCCAACTAACCGGTCCCTCTGCCCGCGGGGTTTGGTGTTGTCCGGTTAAGACCCAAATCCCAGCGAAAAAATAAGGAGTGCTTGAAATGAAATACCCAGAACAACAACCTTCATCGATGCCTAAGCATCGTTACGCGCCATTTATTCCTGTTGATTTAACCGATCGCACATGGCCAACAAAAAAAATGTCCAAAGCCCCCAAGTGGTGCTCTGTTGATCTTCGAGATGGCAACCAGGCTCTGATTGATCCGATGGATGCTCATCGCAAGCTCACCATGTTCCAGTTGCTTGTGAAGATGGGCTACAAAGAGATCGAAGTAGGTTTCCCTTCTGCTTCTCAAACTGATTTTGATTTCGTTCGCAAGATCATTGATGAAAACCTCATCCCAGATGATGTGGTCATCCAAGTCTTGACCCAGGCACGTAAGCCTTTGATCGAGCGCACCTTTGAATCAATAAAAGGCGCCAAGCAAGCAGTCGTGCATCTTTATAACAGCACATCTACTCTGCAGCGCAGAGTGGTATTTGGCCAAGATAAAGAAGGAATCAAGAAGATTGCAACAGAGGGTGCCCAGATTTGCCAAGATCTTGTGGCTAGCGTTCCTGGAACAACTATCTTCTTTGAATACTCTCCTGAGTCATATACCGGAACTGAATTGGAATATGCCAAAGAGGTATGCGATGCGGTCAATGACATCTGGAAGCCAACACCAGATCACAAGACCATCATTAACTTGCCTGCAACTGTGGAGATGGCAACACCAAATGTCTATGCCGACTCTATTGAGTGGATGCATCGCAATCTTAAGTACCGCGACTCCATCGTTCTGAGCCTTCACCCGCATAATGATCGTGGAACAGGTGTTGCTGCTGCAGAGCTTGGTTATTTAGCAGGAGCCGATCGTATTGAAGGAACGTTATTTGGAAATGGTGAGCGCACAGGCAATGTCTGTCTTGTCACCCTTGGTCTTAATCTTTTCTCACACGGAATTGATCCTCATATTGATTTCAGCGATATCGATGATGTGCGCCGCACAGTTGAATATTGCAATCAACTTCGTGTTCCTGAGCGTCATCCCTATGGCGGAGATCTTGTCTTCACGGCATTTTCTGGAAGTCACCAAGATGCAATCAAAAAAGGTCTTGAGCATATGGAGCGCGACGCGAAAGCGGCCGGCAAAGAGATTGATGACCACACATGGGCAGTTCCATACCTACCTATCGATCCAAAAGACATTGGTCGCACCTATGAAGCAGTTATTCGTGTGAACTCTCAATCAGGTAAGGGAGGTGTTGCTTACCTTATGAAAAATGAGCACCACTTAGATCTTCCTCGCCGTTTGCAGATTGAATTCTCACAAGTAGTTCAGGCAAAGACAGATTCAGAGGGCGGAGAAGTCAGTCCAGAAGAGCTATGGAAGATCTTTGAAGATGAATACCTTCCTGCACCTAGCAATTCATGGGGACGCTTCACCTTTGATTCCATCGCTCAGAGCTCACAAGTAGGCAAAGATGTTTCACTCACCGTTGCACTTACTGACGCTGGAAAGAAAGAGACCCTTACTGGTACTGGAAACGGACCGATTGCTGCGTTTGTTGAGATTCTCAACTCTCACCTAGATAAAACTCCTGTGCGCGTACTTGATTACTACGAGCACGCTCTCTCATCTGGTGGGGATGCATCTGCTGCTGCCTATCTTGAGTGTGAAGTAGGCGGAAAAACCTATTGGGGTGTTGGAATTGATCCAAGTACAACCACAGCTTCACTTAAGGCAGTGGTGTCGGCGGTTAATCGAGGTCTTGGCAAGTAAGGATCGGTAGCCTTACCGCGTGTCTGTATACCGTGATCAAGCAATAGTGCTTCGCACCCAGAAACTGGGTGAAGCAGATCGCATTATTACTTTATTTACACGCGAACATGGACGTATCAAAGCAGTTGCAAAAGGTGTGCGCAGAACTAAATCACGATGGGGTGCGCGTTTAGAACCCGCATCACATGTTGATCTGCAACTCTATTCAGGACGCAGTCTTGATACAGTCACGCAAGCTGTCAGCATTGAAAACTTCGGTGATGAGCTCTCTCTTGATTACCAGCGCTGGACAGTTGCCAGCGCAATATTAGAAGCAGCAGAGCGCTTTACCTCTCAAGAGCATGAACCCTCGCTGCAGCAATACTTATTAGTTGTTGGCTCTCTTAAAGCACTTGCCCATGAAACATATGATGCATCTTTGATATTAGATGCCTATCTTCTTCGCTCACTTGCTGTTGCCGGTTACGCGCCATCTCTGATGAATTGCTCACGCTGTGATGCACCGGGTCCTCATAAATACTTCTCACTTGTCGGAGGCGGATCAGTCTGTAATACCTGCAAACCATCTGCTGCGCCGACTCCGCACCCAGAGACACTTGAACTTATGCAGCAACTCCTCAGTGGAGATTGGGCAAGTGCGGTAGGCAGCGATGCACGATATAGACGCGAAGCATCTGGGCTCATTGCCGCATATCTTCAATGGCATCTAGAAAGAGGTTTACGTAGCTTGCCTCTTGTAGAGAGAATATAGGCATGGCCCAGAAAGCACCGAAGGTTGCAAACGTTCCCAATCACGTTGCAATCGTGATGGATGGCAACGGGCGCTGGGCAAAAAAGCGCGGCCTTGCTCGCACAGAAGGACATGCAGCAGGTGAAGCAGCGCTACTCGATGTTGTTCATGGCGCAATTGAAATTGGTGTTAAAGAGTTAAGTGCTTATGCGTTCTCTACTGAAAATTGGCGTCGCTCTCCTGAAGAAGTGAAGTTCTTGCTCGGCTTTAACCGCGATGTATTGCGCAGGCGCCGTGATGAGATGAATGAACTTGGTGTGAAGATCCGCTGGGTAGGAAAACCAGGGCGCTTATGGAAATCTGTTATTAGCGAACTTGAAGAAGCAGAGGATCTGACAAAGAAAAATAGAGTGCTCACACTCAATATGTGTGTGAACTATGGCGGTAGAGCTGAGATTGTCGATGCAGTCGAGAGGATTGCCGCTGATGTTTCTAAGCGCAAGATCAAGGCGGATGCAATCACAGAGAAGTTATTAGAACGCTATATGTATGCACCAAAGATGAGTGATGTTGATCTTTTCCTTCGCACCTCTGGTGAGATGCGTACCTCCAACTTCTTGCCATGGCAATCGGTCTATGCAGAGATGGTCTTTATGGATGTCTTATGGCCAGATGTTGATCGCAGAACTCTATGGAAGGCGATTGAGATCTATAACGAGCGCGATCGTAGGTTTGGTAAGGCTTAACTTAAGCAGCGGTAATCTTTCGCTTGGTAGAGGCAGTTGGAGCAAGATGGCCAATTGATTCGATACCGTGAAGGGCAAGCATGAAGTTAATTGTTTGATCCCATGAAAGCTGTTCAGCCGCAGCCCGAGCAGATATATCTACTCCAGAAATCTGCATCAACCGCTCAATTGCATCAGCAAAGCTCTTACCGTTATCAGCGGCAACGGCTCCTGCAGGAATTTTTTTAGCTAAGCCAAGGAATTCACCAACAGCGCTGCTCTCTGATGCAATAACCGGTGTTCCACTTGCAATAGATTCAAGAGCAGAGAGGCAAAATGTTTCTAGAGGGCCAGGTGCCATAGAGAAATCAGCAGAAGCCAAGATCGCCGCGACTTTCTCTCTTCCTGAAACATACCCAAGCATTTCAACCGGAAGTCCCTCTGCAAGTTTGCTCATCTTCTTCCACATAGGTCCTGTGCCAACAATGATCAGGCGTGCATTGATTCCACGCTTTTTGAGTTCAACGAGTGCCTCGATACTCCGTTGTGGTTCTTTCTCAGGAGATAGGCGCCCGCAATGAACAAGAAGTAAATCTGCGCCCTGAGCAAGTTCGGCTCGAAGATCCATGGAGCGGCGCGCCGGGGAGAAGTTCTCTAAATCAACACCTAGCGAGATCTTTACAAGATTTTTGGCACCAATTTCTACAAACTCTTCTGCTGCAAAATCAGTTGTTGCAACTACATGATCAAAGCTTCTAGCAAGCCTGCGGTTATGCCAGTTGACCATGACATTTCTTGGAAAGAACGCAGGCAGGAATCTCTTTGCAAGGCCGCGAAGAGTTTCATGGCTAAAAACAACACTTGGAATACCTTGGGTCTTTGCCCATATCCCGAGAGAACGCAGGGTGAAACGATCTGAAATCTCAAGACGATCAGGGTTTAGCTCTTTAATTAATTCGCGCAGCGCTTTGTTGCTCCTAATAATTCGATAAGAGCCACTTCCTGGCAAGATAAAACTTGGCAATGAGATCTTGCGTCCAAATGGTGTAACTTCAGATGAGAACTGGGTGCCTGGAACAATATAAATAAAGTCATGTCCGTACTTAAGATATCCACGGCCTAATTCATGCAGTGTTGTCTTTATCCCACCTGAGTTCGGGCCATAAAAGTTTGCAACGTGAACAATCCTCATGCAACCTGCTCGCTTCCAACAAGTGCAACTGGGCGCTTTAGGATTGATTCGTAATGCCCAATAAGTTGGCTGTTGACCTTTGCCCACGTTCTTTCCACAACTGAGCTTCGCGCCATGAGTTGCATCTCACTCTTATCATCACGGTTGATGAAGTCGTGCACCGCGTCTTTAAGTGATTGTGGGTTGGAAGTATCAATGATGTAGCCGGTTATATTTTGTGTCACAAGATCTGCAGGGCCTCCTGTTGTTGGAACAATGCATGGTGTGCCAGAAGAGAGCGCCTCTTGAACTGCCTGACAGAAGGTTTCATTAGGTCCAGGGTGAATAAAGAGATCAAAGCTTGCATAGGCTGCCGCCAACTCTTCACCTGATTTAAATCCTGTAAAGATCGTATCTGGTAGTTCACGCTGCAACTTCTCACGGATGGGTCCATCTCCGACGATAACTAGTTGCACCTGTGGATCTTTATCTAATACCGCTAAGTCATTGATGCGCTTTTCGTTAGCAAGTCTTCCCACGTATCCCACAATGATTTTGCCTTCTGCTGACCACGAATGGCGAAGTGAGGCGCTCTTCTTCTCAGGGCTAAACAACGTTGTGTTTACCCCGCGCCTCCAGAGGTGCACGTTAGGAACTCCAAACTTAAGCAGGTCTTGGCACGCTGCAGTAGATGGAGCAAGAGTTCGATCTGTACTGGAATGAATCTTTCCAACAATCTTCTGAAGTGATGAATGGGCCATGTTGAGACCGTAGTGGCGGGCAAAGCCGGCAATATCTGTCTGATACACCGACAGAGTTGGGATCTCTAAGCGCTTGGCAATACGAGCAGAGTATGCACCGAGTACAAAAGGTGATGCCAAGTGCAGAAGATCGGGAGCAAATCCATCTAGTAAATATTCAAGTTTGCGCGAAGGCACGGCAATCGGCATTCCAATTTTTAACAATGAATTAAGAGGAAGGGCTGGGACGCGTTTTACTCTCGCTCCGCAATATTCTTTTGGTCCGCCGATACTCTCTGGCGCAATGACAAGTGCTTCATGACCCAGGCTTGATAAGTGCTCGACAACTCGTAGAACTGAATTGGTGACGCCGTTTACTTGTGGCAGAAAGCTTTCTGTAACGATTGCTACTTTCATTTTTCTCAGCCAACCCTATGCATCTAGGTTATCTGCAGAGAATTTGTGTTGATGAATGCTGTTACTGAGAACAAGCCAGATGAGCGCTGGAATAAGATCAATACTCCTTTTCGCAAACCACTTTGCTCCGTTTGTTAGGAGCCAGAAGATCTGTTCTTTCGTACTCTCTCCCTCAAGGCAGATAGGAAGCTTCTTGCGTGAGCGGCGTGGAAGAAAGAGTGAGCGGCGAACTAAATCCGAGATCTCTTGATGTCCTCTAGCTGACGGGTGCATCCGATCGATGTGCCACATCGATCTATCCGTTGCCATTGTGTGATCCCATGTAGAGATAAATGCTGCCCCATGTGAATCTGCCACATGTTGAACAATTGCGTTTACTGCCTTAACACGAGTGTGCAAGATTTTTTTCAGTGACATTGGGCCAGGGGCCGTCAGGATTGGATCAGGTATTCCAAGGAAGACAGGAACGGCTCCAACCTGGGCAAGCTCGGCAATAATCTCTTGGGCAGAAGTTTTAATTTCAGTAAGAGAGAAATCTCCACGGAGAACATCATTTGTTCCAACACAGATGAGTGCCAAATCAGGTCGCATCGAAATCGCTCCGCCAAGTTGCTTCTTCACAACATTTCGAAAGCGAGCTCCATTTTTACCAAGGTTCACAAAGCGTCCGGCTTTAAGGTCATGGGCAAATCGGCCGGTCCAACCGGCGCCAACTGATGTTGATTCATTGTCGAAGTCGCCAACTCCAAAGACAGAGCTGTCACCGATTGCAACGATCCGCATTTTTTGAATATGGCGAAGGCGAAGGATTCGTTGCTCAAGAGTGAACTGAGCAACGCTGGGGCTGACTACCTCTAATTGGCTCATATTAAAATTGTGAGCCATCACTACCCTGAAAAAGGGAGTGAAAACATGAATGTCAACTAAACAGTTATTCATACTCTGTTAACCATTAACCAGCATGAAAAAAGGCTCGCTCTGTCACAATTTTATTCCGTGAGGACACAAGCAGCATTCTTCGACCTTGATAACACACTCATCGATGGCTCATCGGTCTACTACTTCATTAAAGGCATGATTAAGCATGGTGAGATCACCCGGCGCAATCTTGCTCGTATTGCTTATGATCAATACCGCTTTCAAAGAAAGAAAACAGAGAGTGAAAACGCAATCTCTCATGCGACCAAGAAGCTCTTGGAATTTGCAAAAGACAAACCACAAAAGCATCTTGTGGAGCTATGCCAGAAGGTTGTCGATGATTTCTTGCCAAGAGTTCTGATCCCTGCGATGCGCACCAAGATTGAAGAACATAAGGCACTTGGCCATGACACATGGATTATTACCGCAAGCCCGATTGAGCTTGCACGGATCGTTGCAGCAGATTTGAAGATGACCGGAGCCTTTGGCTCAGCTGGAGAAGTTATTAACGGTAAATACTCAGGTAAGTTGCCAGAAGGTGCGATGCATGGAATGCGCAAGGCGCAAACTATTCATGAGCTTGCTCAAGAAAAAGGCTATGACCTCTCGAGTTCATTTGCATATAGTGATTCTGTGAACGATCTTCCGCTTCTTGTCTCTGTTGGCAATCCACATATTGTGAACCCAAATAAGGAACTCACAATTATTGCCAATAAAAACAAATGGCCGATACTAGTAAAGTAAATTTATGATCATCTGGACCCACAGAGGAAACCCAGGGGTTGAAAATACTCTCGAAGGATTTAAACAAGCCTGGGGCGCGGGCATCAGACATTTTGAAACCGATATTCACCTGACAAAAGATGGCGTCATTGTGCTTTCACATGATCCAGATACCTCAAGGCTTTCTACTTCAAGCCAATTGATAAACGAACTCACCTTTGATGAATTGCAACAATTCCCGGTGGAGGGATCTCACTCGTGGGCAAGATTGGAAGATTTAATCGATGCATTTCCAGAAGCTCATATCTCAATCGATCTCAAGTGTGACGAAGTTGTTATTCCTTTCACTGAATTTGCCAAAGGTAAGAATTACTCCAGGTGGGTTGTCGGTTCTTTCTCTACCTCACGGGTTCAACACATCAGAAACCACTTTCCAGACCTGCTTACCGCGCTCACCCCACGTGAAGTCTTGTTTATGCTTCTTGGTATTAAGCACTCTGGGATCAAAGATGGTCTGCATTACGCAATGGTCCCGCCCACGATGAAGGGCATCAGAATTGTCACAAAGAGATTTGTGAAGCGCTGTCATAAATTTAATATCAAGGTATTTGTCTGGACAATCAATTCGAAGGATGAATTGAACGAGCTCTCAAAAATCGGTGTGGACGGGGTCGTTTCTGACGTATTTCCACATTTACTAGATGCAAAGTGAGAGCAGTACCTCTTAACTCTTTTGATTGAGTATTGCCAAGCGGTAGACTTGCCCTCATGCACACCGCAATCATTCTTGCTGCGATTACCTCAGTAGCAACAGCATGTGGCGGCTTTCTAGCGGTCAAGGTTAAAGACCGCACACACATCATCTTGGGACTTGCTGCTGGGCTCATGCTCGGGCTGGTTTTCTTTGATTTAGTTCCCAGCGTCTTTGAAAATAACCCAAGTAAGTTCGGCGGGGTAAGAAGTGTTGGTCTTGCCATTGTTCTGGGATTTTTGATTCTTCACTTATCTGAACGACTCTTTGCAACACATGAACCACATGACTCTCATTACGGAGAAGATGAGCATCACACGCACTATGCAGGCTCTCTTGCCGGTGTTGCGATGGTGGGCCACGTCTTTGCCGATGGTTTAGGTGTCGGAGCAGCTTTTAAGATCAGCCATTCTCTGGGTATCGCAGTCTTTGCAGCGATCATGGTGCATGCATTTAGCGACGGCTTAAATACCGTGACATTTTTGATTAAAGAACATATGTGGTCTTCTAAAGCACGCTTACTGCTTCTGCTTGACGCAGTTGGCCGCATTTCAGGAGCAGCAGTGGGTTCATATGTTGCTTTTAGTACCAACTGGGTTGCTTTGTATCTCGCCCTCTTTGCTGGCTTTGTTATTTATATCGCGACCTCTCACATCTTGCCCGAAGCTCACTCACGTCATCCATCCCGTTGGACGTTGGTGGCAACGATCCTGGGCGTGCTGATCATGTGGGTAGTTGTGGCAGCAGGGGCATAAATTTAGGAAGCCAAAGGCGCTAAACTTTTACTCTTGCGACCAGCAAGTACATAAGCCGACAGCCAGCCGGACCGAAGGAGCACAAGATGGCCGCAGATAGACTTGAAACAATTGTTAGTTTGGCAAAGCGCCGCGGATTTGTTTATCCATCTTCTGAAATTTATGGAGGACTACGCGCCGCTTGGGATTACGGCCCATTAGGTGTTGAGCTAAAAAATAACGTGAAGCGTCAATGGTGGAAATCCATGGTGCAAGGACGCGAAGATGTCGTTGGTTTAGATTCCAGCGTTATCTTGGCGCGTGAAGTCTGGCAAGCATCAGGACACGTAGAAACATTTAGCGATCCACTCACTGAGTGCACCGCATGTCATAAGCGCTACCGCGCTGATCATCTAGAAGAAGCATTTGAAGCAAAGCACAACCGCAAGGCAACATCGATGGATGAAGTAAATTGCCCAAACTGCGGAGTAAAAGGAAAGTTCACTGTTCCTAAGCAATTCTCTGGTCTTCTTAAGACCTATCTAGGCGCTGTGGAAGATGAATCAGGTCTTGCCTATCTTCGCCCTGAAAC
>Ga0118677_10004056_pt1 | contig 27047 bp, 26 predicted proteins | sample AliMusrvi5mmetaG_FD_86154 | JGI IMG/M metagenome (GOLD analysis project Ga0118677, IMG submission 86154) | reverse complement strand
GTTCTATTCACTTGTTTATTTTTCAGTCCAATTTTATTTTTGAATTTGTTTATTATTTGGATTAAATGTAAAAGCAGGTATTATAATCAGACCTCAGTGCTTTGATTTTCATTCAATAAACACAATAGGAGATTTCATTTTCATGAATCATAAATAGTGATACTAAAACGATAAAGGCAAATAAAAATGAATGATTACTTTTTTAATTAACTGCAAATTTTCTTAATTTTGGTTGTTGATTATTGATTAAATTATTAAACAGAAAGTTATAGACACTTAAATTTTATCAATTCTGAGTCAAACCCCCTCATCATTGAATTTCAAACCAGGTAGCGTTGTTAAAACTACTTTTAAAAAAAATAAAATTCTACGAATGTTTAACTGACTTTTTTGTAATGAAAAATTGAAGCCGGAAAAACATTTACAATAAAGCGAAACCGGACTGGGGTATCCAGTAAACAAGAAGGAAACACCAGCATTTGGTGCATTCATTCCATTAATCAAAGATGGCAATCCGTACATATTTTATGTAGAATTATTAGCAGCAAATATAACCCAAAAAATTGAAGGGATTACATTTTTATGAAACAACTTTTCAACTTTCTTTTTTTAATTTTTTTCAGAACTGTTGTAATTACTTGTCTGAATATTATGTGTAAAAAATTAGCTAAAAAATCGCAGTTAAAAAACCTTTGTTTAAGGACGTCTAAAACCAAGGTAGGTTGCTTGTATATTTTAAAATCATTTTTTAATTAACAAATGACGGGAAAGAAGGCTGTTATTTATTTTAAACGAACGCTGTAGAATGGGGCATCTCTATTAATTATTTCCTGTAAAGAAAAGACCTTTTTTATCCTTGTTTTGCCCTTGTCATTTAATTGTTAGTAAATCAATAAACATTTTTTCGTTTTTCCTTAACAAACCCTACATAATATTGTATCTTTACAGTGATTTTGAACTAATACAAGGCTGTTAAAAAATAAAAACAACAATTTAAAGAGAAAGGGGTTGTTATGACCAGAAAAAATTACAACAAAAGAACGATAAGATAGTGCAGAGAAAGCTTGCCAAATCAACAAAACCGGAAGTCATGGCGCCAATATTTTTGATGACAAAAGTAATTATTGGCAGCAAAAATGTCGTGATCAAATTCCCGGCTGATATACCAAGAATCCTTTTAAAATCGCGCTGCATTTGTGATCACATGACCGGAAATTTACTTTTTCCGGATGCACAGGAAATGTTAGCCGGTTTTAAAAGACATATTGAGGATGCCTTTGCGAAGGAAGCAAAAATGCTCAAAAGGGGAAAGTCAATAACACAAAAACGTAATACTGCCGTGTGTTTGGTGATCACTGAAACAATTGCTCTTCGTCTGAAAGTTCAGGCTGTAGTAAATGAGAACAAAAGTGAAGCCCAAAGTATCGCCAATAGTGCGGGAATGGACATCAAAAAATTTACTCCACGGGGAAAGCAGAAATGGGGAGCTTACTACACCGGCATGAGTGGTGAAATTGAACTGCAGGGAGTTTTTGTTCCTGAAAGATCGGCTTATCAATGGCAGGCTACAACAACACCTGATAATGATGCAAGCTGGAAAGAGATGGAAATTGATGTTACCATCAAATCAACAACCATCATAAAAGGTCTTACGCCTGCAACTGTTGTTTATTTTCGTTACAGAATCATAGTTTCAGCAAGCCCCGGTGAGTGGAGTGATGTGATAAGCATGATGATCATCTGAACGATTACTGCTAGATTACTTGTGCAGATCTTATAAATTTTATTTCATGCCATCAATGATGTTCGTTGCCGGAACATCGAAAATAATTTCCATCTTTAATTTTATGTGATCACGTAAAAGTTGCCTTGATACAATTTGAAAAGGCAACATCACGCGGATATTTTTCGTGTTTTTGTTTTGGCTCACCTTTCAAATGCCTGATCATTTTTAAAATTTTATCACGATTATTATCCTGAAGTAAATTGATGTTGGTTTCTTATGAACCCAATGCCGGGAGACTTTTGTGAAAATGTGAATGACATAAAAAATCATTCTCTAAACAGTTGTTTAATTCTAAGGAATACGGATGAAGTCGTCAATTGAATGAGTCTCAGTATTCATTAATTAAATGTATGATAAGTGAGAAAGAATGTCCCTGACAAGGACGTAAACTTAAACATACCGGATATAAAAGTACCTGTCGCCTACTTAAAAGTAGAGTTACTTTAAATAAACGTCCTTGTCAGGGACGTAGACGTACCGGACTTAAAAGTATTCTTCGCTTACTTAAAAGTAGAGTTACTTTAAATAAACGTCCTTGTCAGGGACGTAAACAAAAACGTACCCGATCTAAAAGTATCCGTCACTTACTTAAAAGTAGAGTTACTTTAAATAAATGTCTTTGTCAGGGATGTTCACTTAAATATATTGTGAAGGATTGTCAATGAGAAGAACATTTTCAAATCGGTTCCGTATGATGATGTCAGCCCACATTACGTTTATTTATTCCGGAAAATTGCACAATTTGTTCTCCTGAATGATAGGGAAAATAATAAGGATGAAAATAAACGGGAAGCTTACTTTTTTTATTCACAGTGATCACTTAAAGAGATGTCCTCTTTACGTCCTGATAAGGCTGAGAAATTCTGGAGTTAAACTAAACGATCATTCTATTTTTTGAAATTTCAAAATGAAAATCATGCTTAATTGTTGATAAGTCAGTAATATTTTGCCTGAAACACATTTGGAAATTGATCCGGATTTGCTATATTTGCAATATCATTTTAGGCTTAAAGTTCTCAATTTGTAATTGTTTATTGAAAAAAAATTAACGTTAACTCACATGACAGCAAGCATTTTACGTAAACCATTGGCTTTAATGTGTGCATTGTTAGGACACAAATGGCGTTATAAGGATTATTCCAACATTTTGACAAATGATGGAAAAAAACACGAATTCACTTCAGTAAGAAAATGTTTCAGGTGTACAAAACGCCAATATTTTTTTTCTGATTGGAAGGATCATAAGCATAACGAAAAATAGAAGTTTCAACAGATATCAATGTCCGGAACTTTTATTGCAACAGGCTTAATCAATCAACGTTCATAACGATACTCGTCTTACCCGCATTTTCATTTCCCTGATGGTTTGTATCAACATAAATTGATAGCTTTTTGGATGTCTTGTTATTTCCATAGTGCCTTCTTCATTTATGGTTATTCAAATCCCGTGCAATGCAAATAATTCTGCAATACCATTTTTCGGGGAACAATTTTTAATACTTTTGCCGTTTAATAATCTGACTTTTTATGATAACGATAAAAGCATTTGAATTTAACGATTTCCATGTAAATACGTTTGTGCTCTATGATGAAACCAGCGATTGTGTGATCATTGATCCTGGTTGCATTACTGACGGAGAACACAAGGAACTTACTTCATTTATTTCTCAAAACAAACTGCATCCGGTAAAGTTGTTCAATACCCATGCACACATTGATCACATCGTAGGAAATAAATTTGTTGCGACAACATACAACATAGGACTGGAAGTGCACAAAGGTGCTATGTCATTTTTACATTCTGCAAAAGGCTATGCTGTGGCTTTTGGTTTCGACAATGTTGAGTTTGTTGACCCGGTTGGTTTTGTTGAAGAGGGGGATGTCATTAAGTTTGGTAATTCCGAATTAAAAGTTCTCTACACTCCGGGGCATGCTGATGGGAGTATTTGTTTTTACTCAGAAAAGGAAAATTTTATTATCGTTGGCGATGTTCTTTTCAGGGACAGCATTGGCCGGACCGACCTGCCTTCGGGAGATTTCGATATGCTGATGAAAAGCATAAAGACAAAATTGTTTGAATTGCCCGCAAATACAGTGGTCTATCCGGGACATGGAGGAACAACCACAATAGAGTACGAAAAGGAAAACAATCCTTTCGTAATGTAACTTGTCTGTAATTTAAAATTTGTAATGTAGTTCCTGAATCTTAAAAAATAAGGCTGCTGATCACTTCCTTTTCGTCAATAAGATTCATGCATTTGAAATGTTCTTTGGGGCATTTTTCAAATCCCAGTTTTGAACAGGGACGACAGGAAAGCCCTCTGACTTCAATGATCTTTGACTTTTCTTCAGAGCCTTCCGGGAAATATGGATACATTCCAAAATCAGGAACGGTGTTTCCCCAAATTGAAATGATGTGTTTGCCAAATGCCGCAGCAATGTGCATCAATCCTGTATCGTTCGAAATGACCTGACTTGATTGTTTGACCAGGGAGGCTGACTGGTTCAGTGAATAAATTCCGCATCCGTTGTAAACATTCTCGCCAACCATTTTCTGTACCAGATCACCGGTTTCACGGTTTTCAGAACCACCCAGTAAAATGACAGGTTTATTGATCTTGGTGCATAGTGAGATAATTTTATTTTCAGGAAGCCTTTTGGTGAAATGTTTTCCGCCGATCACGAAAGCAATATAGCCGTTTCTGTGGGTTTCAGGAAGGTCAGAAATTTCAACTTCATCTTCCGGCGCGATAAAATAATCAAGTCCTTTGCCATCATTTGTCACATCCAACGGTTCCACAACTTTGAAATAACGTTGTACAACATGCAAATGGGGAAGCAGATTTATTTTTGTTGCAACATAAAGTTCCTTCCGGATATTTAATTTTTTCAGCGTATTGAAAGGCCTTACAAGTTGAAGAACTGTCGCTGTTGACCTGATGCTGTTATGAAGGTCTATGATGTAATCGTAATTTTCTTTTTTTAGTTCAGGAATGAGTGATGACACATTTTTTTTGATGGAATAGATCTTATCAATATAAGGGTTGTTTTTCAGAATAGGCAAGTGCGATTCTTTGGTAAGATAATGCAGTTCCACATCTTTTACCTGCTGTTTAACACAGCGGATAACAGGTGATGTAAGTACGATATCACCTATTGAACTAAACCGGATAATGAGATATTTTTTCAAAGTGTCATTTTTTTGCAAAGATAATCTGAATTTAGAAAGTCTAATAATAAGTTTACGTTAATTTCACCAACTTGAAAAAAGTTGATGTCTTTTTGATGAAAAGGTTGTTTTCGTAAAAATTAATTCTGCCATGTTTCAGGCAGTGACAAGATACTTCGTATTTTTATTTTAATTTTGCCGGCATGATCCTTATTGATTCCCATACTCACCTTTATCTTGAAGAATTTGATTCCGATATTCACGCAGTAATTAAAAGGGCAGAAGAAGCAGACGTAAAATATTTCGTGATTCCTAACGTTGACAGCACAACAATTGAACCCATGATGAAGTTGTGCAATCAATTTCAGAAGACCTGCTTTCCTGCGATCGGCCTGCATCCGCAATCGGTAAAAGAAAATTTCAGGGATGAGTTGCAGGTCATGGAAAGCTGGCTTGAAAAAGAAAAATTTATTGCAATTGGAGAAGTTGGTATTGATCTTTACTGGGATAAAACTTTTCTCAGTCAGCAAATAGAAACATTGAAATTTCAACTTTTGTTAGCGAAGAAATTTGAGTTGCCTGTTATTATTCACAGCCGGAATGCCATGAATGAGATCATACAGATTTTGAAAGATAAAATTTTCGACGGTATCAAGATTGTCTTTCATTGTTATTCCGGCAGTTTTGAGCAGGCTGAATACCTGACAGGGAAAGGATATAAATTGGGTATAGGCGGTGTTGTTACCTATAAAAACTCAGGGTTGGCGAAGATCGTAAAAGTGCTGCCACTGGAGCATATTTTTTTGGAAACAGATGCACCTTATCTGCCCCCGGTTCCATACAGGGGACAGCGAAATGAAAGCGCCTATATACGGACTATTGCTGAGTTCATAGCTCAGCTGAGATCATGTCCTGTGGAGGAAGTGGCAGCGATAACTACTTCCAATGCAAAAGAGTTTTTCAAAATACTGTTTTAAATTTTTGTAAATTCTTTGAAAAAAAACAGGGGTATTTATTTTTTCATATATTTGCAACTCTTAAAAAAATCAATTTACGGAGAGATGGCCGAGTGGTCGAAGGCGCACGCCTGGAAAGTGTGTAAACGTCACAAGCGTTTCATGGGTTCGAATCCCATTCTCTCCGCACAATAAAAAATCATTTCCTGCGTTATGCAATTATCAAGCAACAGGAAATTAGTTTGTAAAAATATTATATGGCAAGGGATAAACACTTGTTGTCCAAAATAATGTTTGGTTTTGGCTTTGTAATGGTCGCAATCTTTCTAGGCATAGGAATCGCCCTGATATTTTCCCCTAAATTCTATTACCTGCCACCGAACATGAGATACGTTGTTGGTCTCTTTTTCATTGCCTACGGACTATTCCGGATTGCAAGAATAATTAATAGTATTAGAGAACAAAAAAGAAAGGAGTATTACGATGAATAATTTTAAAATGAAAATTGAGTTTATTATTTCTGCTGTTATCGCTTTCATATTTTTAGCTGGATGCGGCAGCAATAGTGGTCAGATTAATGAAACGCCAACATCAGGCAACATAAAAATTGCAGTTGACGAAGCTTATAAGCTGCTTTTCGATACGGAGATTGATACATTTGAATCTCTTTACAAATACGCTAAAATAAACCCGATCTACAAACCCGAAGGTGAAGCAATAGCTTTGTTCATGAAGGATTCAGTAAGATTTGTTGTAGCAAGCAGAAAACTAACTGATGCTGAAGATCAATTACTCAGAAGCCAGAAATATATTCCGAAAACTGAGAAGATCTGTTATGATGCCCTTGCATTTATTATCAATAAAGACAACCAGGATTCGCTGTTATTGTATGATAATATAAAGGACATCTTCAGCGGAAAGATCACCAAATGGACTGAAATAAATCCTAAGTCAACATTGGGAGATATTACAGTTGTTTTCGACAATAACCAGTCGGGCAATACAAGAATGATAAAGGAAAAATTAGAACTTAAAAATAATTTCCCCTCAAATTGTTTTGCTGTAAAATCAAATCCTGAAGTACTCAGCTATATTGAGAAAAACAAAAATGCGATTGGGATCATCAGCGTTAACTGGATCAGTGATAAAAATGATTCAGTGTCGCACCGCTTCCTGAAAAATATGAGGGTTGTTTCGGTCGGAAGCATTGGCAACACTGATGGCACGGGCGATTACTGGAAGCCTTATGTGGGCAACATTGCTGACGGTTCATATCCTTTTACAAGGGAGGTTTATATTATCAACCGCGAAACATTTACAGGACTTGGCACAGGTTTTGTATCTTTCATTACACATGATAAAGGACAACGCATAATTTTAAAATCAGGACTTATGCCAGCAACCATGCCAGTAAGATATATTGAAACGAAATAATAATTATAAGGAGAATTTACAATGTTACATATTAAAAAAATATTCGGAATTATTTTAGGGCTGACATTATTTATTAGTGTGCCTTCATTTGCACAGGATCTGAAAAGTGCAATTAAATTGACCGAGAGTGAACAGTTTGAAGCTGCTCATAAAGTCTTCGATGCTTTGATCGCAAAAGAGCCGGGCAAACCTGACAACTATTACTACTATGGTGAATGCTGGTTAAAACAATATTTTGTTGACAGCATGTCAGTGTCTTTGAAGGAAGTTACCGAACCGGCTTTGGCACAATATAAGAAAGGTATCGAAAAAGATACTAATTTCCCTTTGAATTACGTTGGAGTGGGAAGAGTGGATGTTTTACTCGGAAAAAATGCTGAGGCTAAAAAAATGTTTGCAAAAGCAAAGGATAAACTTCCTTTTAAAAATTACACAAATCCCAAGTATATTCCTGTAGCCAAACAGGCATTGACCTATGCGAAAATAGCCCAGGCTGAATTGATGGCAACTGACCGCAACAAGGACGAAATGCTTGAACTCATCACCAAGGCTGTTGATCGCGACCCTTCAGTGGTGGATGTTTACCTGATCAAGGGTGATATTTACCTTGAATATAATGACGGATCTAACGCAATTGTTGCTTACCTTAAAGCAAATGAACTTGACAGTCTTTCATGCAAAGCAATGGTGAAGATAGGAGAGGTGTATGTCCGTGGCCATACTTATGAAGATGCTCTGAAGTATTTTAAAAAGGCTATCGAAATTGATTCTTTCTTCGCACCTGCTTACCGCGAAAGAGCTGAACTTTATGGATTGGCTGACCGTTGGGAAAAAGCTGTGAAGGATTACAAGAAATTCGTGGAATTGTCAGGAAATAATACCTACGCTAAATACAGACTTGCATCATTCCTTTTCATGGCCAAAAGATATGATGAATGTCTCCAGGTTTGCAGTGAGGTGCTCGCCATTGACCCTAGCTATGTTATTTTGTACAGACTTGAAGGTTATTCTTATTTTGAAACCGGGAAATACCCGGAAGGTTTGAAGGCTATTGAAACTTTTTTCAAAGAAGCCAAACCTGAAAAAATAATAAACTCGGATTACATCTACTATGGTGACCTGCTTTCTAAAACCGGCAGCGATGCACAGGGATTGGAAAAATACAACATCGCTTTAAAAAATGATACTTCAAACTGCGAGCTGCTTTCAAAGATCATTAAATCGTATCAAAAACTTAAAGACTTTGACAGTGCAATCAAAACATTTCAGAAGAAAGCAAACAACAATTGCCTTACTTTAAATGATAACTACGAAATGGCCAAGATATACCTCAACAACGGAGGAGTATTATGGACAAAGAAGGATACTGCCGGAGCATTCAAAGCATGGAACAAAGCTGATACCTTATTTGGTACAGTGTTGGCTAAAAAACCGGATTTTTATAATGCAATAAACTACCGTGCAAAATTGAATATCAATATGGATACAGCCTATAAACTGGGAACAGCCGTTAAATGGTACAATGTACTGTTGCCATACGCATTAAAGGATACTGCAAAATACTCCAAGGATGTCTATACAGCTTATGACTACATTAGATTCTACACTTACAAACAATACATCAGGAGTAAAAATTGTGATGATGCCAAAAAGTGCATCGAAAATTGCGATAAAATTCTTGCTCTTTACCCAAAAGATGATAAAGCTCTCGAAACAAAAAGAGGGCTGAAAATAAAATGTCCCTACTAAAAAAGGGGTGAAATGTTAAAAAAGGAGGGGCGACCCTCCTTTTTTTTACCGTTCGTTTGACCAAACCGACCGTTTACTTAATTGTTGCACTTTTCACCATTTTTATTGTTTAACTTTGCAGCATAATTTTATTGCGGTTTTATTTAAGTATTGAATTAAAAAAAATCTGAATAGTTGAAGTAGAAAAAAAACATGAGTATTGATGCATGAGTCTGTTTATTTCACTATTGATTAATGAACAAGAAAGGTTCGAAAAATTATTTGGCAAATTTTAATAAAATAATTTGCGAACAGAATCAAAAAGATAGGTTGTTTTTTAAAAAAATATTTATATTTGCCGCACTTTAAAAACGAAATTTTTTACAAACAATTAAATTATTAAATAAATTACTAATCAATAAATTAAATTATTATGGCAAAGAATAAAAGTGGTCAATCATTAGGGGATGCATTGCATTCTGTGTTTGCAGTTAGCGCTATCTTGATAGCATTAGGAATCTCAATCGCGGTTTTCTTCCTGATTATGGGAAGTCCCGATAATTTTGAAGGTGGTAATCATAATGGTCAACCACTACCGGGGAATTTCCTTGGAATTATTTATAAGGGAGGTATGATCGTACCTATACTTATGACATGTATTGTTGTGTTATTAACTTTCACGATCGAAAGATTGATTACCATTGAACTTGCAAAAGGAGGCCCGGTTGGTTATACAATGGTCAGGTTATTTTTCAGAGTTTGTACTTTCGGTTTATCAACTTTAGTATTCCGCAAATACAATGCAGGTGCATTTCTTCGTAACCTCAGGACAAAACTTGAAGCCGACAGAATTGAAGATGCTTTGGCAGATTGCGATGTACAACGTGGTTCAATTGCCAATGTAGCAAAATCAGCACTTTCAAGGTATCGCGAATTACAAAATGATACCAAAATGGAAAAAGAACAAAAAGTTCTTGCTATGCAAAAAGAATTTGACGAAGCAGCTACTCTTGAAGCTCCGATGTTATCAAAGAACTTAGTGTTCCTTTCTACCATTGCTTCAATCTCTGTGCTTATCGGTCTTATGGGAACTGTACTTGGTATGATCAGGGCTTTCGCTGCTCTTGCTCAGGCAGGCGCTCCTGATGCTCTTGCTCTTGCAACAGGTATTTCTGAAGCTCTTATCAATACCGCTTTCGGTATTACAGGTTCTGCTCTGGCAATCATTCTTTATAACTATTTTTCAACCGTTATTGATGGTTTGACATTCAAAATTGACGAAGCAGGTTTCAGCATTGTTCAAACATTTGCTTCAAAAACCAAGTAGTAATATTTTTAATTTCATTTAAAAAATATTTGACATGCCAAAAATTAAGCTACCGACCAAATCACCACACATTGACATGACGCCAATGGTGGATTTGTTTTCGCTGCTTTTGACCTTTTTCATGCTAACAACTACATTCAGGCCGCAGGAAGCTGCACCGATAGACACTCCTAATTCAATTTCCGAGAAACAGGCTCCTGACAAAAATATCATCACCGTTGATATCACCAAAGATAATAAGGTATTCTTTGATATGAACAAGAATGGTAAAACTTTTGACAAGAACGGTAAAGAAGTTGCCGACACTGCATCTCACTTTAGGAAAGCGTTGCTTGCAAAAATGGGTGAACATTACAATATTACCTTTACTGATAAAGATAAAGATAAATTTGATAAACTGTCCTCATTCGGAATGCCTATCAATAGTATGAAACGCTGGATAAACAGCACTGACCCAAAGGAAAAAGCCGCACTACAAAAAGGAATTCCTATAGATTCTGCCGACAATCAAATAGCAATGTGGGTGCGTTTCGCACGTTTGACAAACCCCAATGCTGAAGTAGTTATTAAAGGTGACGGTGAATCTGACTACAAAACTGTGAAGAAGATCATTGATGTGATGCAGGATAACAAAGTGAACAAGTTTAACCTGATCACCAATCTTATGAAAGCAGAAGCGAAACTTGATGAATAAATTATTAGTTTTTCTAACAATTAAAAAATAAAATTATGGCTGAAATAATCCAGGAAGAAAAACAAGAAGGCGGAAAGCGAAAGCCCAAAAAGCATTCGACCCATATTGACATGACGCCTATGGTGGACCTGATGTGTTTGCTTATCACTTTCTTTATGCTCACAACAGCATTCAGCAAACCCAAGGTAATGGAAATTACTATGCCGGAAAAAGACAATAAACCTGATCCCAAGACTCAAACAAAGGTTCAGGCTGACAGAACTTATAACATTCTTTTAACCGGGGATAATAAAATTTATTGGTATCTTGGTTTAGCTGATCCCAAAAAACCGCCTATGCCGGAACTAAACAAAACTGATTACAGTAAAGATGGTATTCGTAAATTTTTACTTCAGAAAAATAAGAATGTTTTCAAGAGTGTAGAAGCTTTAAAAACAAAGGTAATTAAAGGAGAACTTGTAATGGCCGACAGCACTTTGAACAGAAAGATCAAAGAATTAAAAAGAGCGGACCATAAAGCTCCCATTATACTTATAAAGGCAGATGAAAAGGCAAAGTACAAAAACATTGTTGATATAATTGATGAGATGGCTATATGCAATGTGGCCAGTTACGCAGTTGTTGATATAAATAGTGTTGAATTGGACATGCTTAAAAATGCACCTAAATAAATAAATTGAGTTAGTCGTTACAAAATAAAACGAGCTATGGAAACAAATAGAAAAGCAGATATTGATGAGATCGTATTTGAAAACAGGAACAAGAGTTATGGAGCTTATTTTTTAAGGAGAGCCTATAATAAATATGTTACAAGAGCGCTGCTAATTTCTGCTGCAGCAATTTTTCTTGCAGCAATAATACCTTTTATCGTTTTCAAAGAAGCACGGTCAGTGAATGTAGAGAAAAACGTAGGGGCAGAATTTGCAAATTTAAATGCGCCAAAGAATGAGGACGCACCACCACCACCGCCTCCTCCTCCTCCTGAAGCAATGGAACAAAAAATTAAATTCACCGCCCCGGTGGTAACCACAGATACCGTGGAAGATAAAGGAATGCTGAACCAGGATGATTTGAATCAGAAATCAACCACTACAGCTCCTATTACTGAAGAAACGGATATCGTTGTTGAAGATAAGAAAACACAGGTTATTGAACAGGCAGCGCCAATTTTGCTGATTGTTGAAGTAATGCCTTCCTTCGTTGGTGGCGAAGATGCTTTGTACAAATATTTGGCAGATAATATCAAATACCCGCAGGTTGCAAGAGAAACCAATATTTCGGGTACTGTTGTTGTTCAGTTTGTTGTTGAAACAGACGGACGTATTTCAGCAGTATCTTTGTTAAAGGATATTGGTGGTGGTTGCGGCGAGGAAGCTTTAAGAGTTGTTAAAGCTATGCCAAAATGGAATCCCGGAAAACAGAATGGAACAGCAGCACGCGTTCAATATCAATTGCCCGTGAAGTTTTCATTAGATTAAAGTTAGAATTGTTTTTTAAAAAGGCTGTCTTTCATGTAAAGGCAGCCTTTTTTATTTTAGTTCATTAAAGACAGTTGCACGTTTCTACCTGTTCTGTGGTTTTATCACAATTTGATTGATGAGCTTATTCAGCAAAATACCATCAGTTCATTATTAACCATTGCTATTTCAATGTAACTTTGTAATAGATGTCTGCATTTCAAATTCGTTGGTAAGAATTTTTGAAACAGATGTCAGAATTTCAAATTCGTTGGAAAGAATTTTTGAAACGGATGTCAGAATCCAAAATTCGTTAGGAAGAATTTCAAATTCGTTGGAAAGAATTTTTGAAACGGATGTCAGAATCCAAAATTCGTTAGGAAGAATTTCAAATTCGTTGGAAAGAATTTTTGAAACGGATGTCTGAATTTGAGATTCTGATGTCTGTAAATGGCCTACTTCTTTACCAAAAGAAGCTGTATTGGTATATAGTGATATTGAATCACAGTATTTTGTAAAAATATTAAATGGCTGTTCAGTAATATTTGATAATTAATGGGTGTTGAATGTTGCTTCATATACATGGAAGTTAAAAAATAAATTTCCATTCAATTGAAGTATGTATTCTGTTTGGAAGGTTTATTCACAGGGGCAGGCAAAGACATGATGTTATGAATTACGAATCTGTCCATCCATTCGTACTCAATATTCGTAATCCCGAAATTTTGGGAATTAATTTGGTTGAATTCCTGGTTTTCGTGATGGAAAGTTGTGCTTAAAATTTCACTTTTTATCCCTTTCAGTGAAAAAAAATCACTTTCTGATCCTGTTTTTACATTACCGTTAACTTAACCAAACCGACCGTTTACTTAAACGCTCTTTCCGTTTACTTATTTGCCCACAATTTCCGGTAATTGCTGTTTTACATTTGTACTAAAATTAATAAACAATTTAAAATTTAAAATCATGAAATCAGAAACCAAAAATCTCGATGAAGTAGTTTTCGAAAAAAGAAATCAAAACTACGGTGCATTCTTCTTAAGGAGGAGTTACAACAAAAATGTAACCCGTGCCTTGTTTTTCGCAGTATTCATTTTCCTCGGATTAATTTCCATTCCTTTAATTGCAAGCTATATGAATAGGTTTGTCAAGGTTAGTGTAGATACTACAATTACTTTTGATGGTGGAATGAAACCACCGGTAAAGAATGATATTGAAGATGTAAAACCTCAGGAAGAAAAAAAGGTTGAAAGAATGGTCTATACAGCTCCTGTTATCACAACTGATCCTGATGACAAAGCTGATGATTTTGCGGATTTGCAGGAGAATACCAATAATGGCGTTGTATCAATTGATAGTGACACAAATCTTACTTTTGTTGATAAACATAATGAATCACCAATTGAACCGGTTATTACCGAAAAGCCTTGGTTAAGTGTTGATATCATGCCTACCTTCAAAGGTGGAGAAGATGCAATGTTCAAATTTTTAAGCGACCATATTGTTTATCCGCAAATGGCAAAAGAAACCAATATTTCAGGAACAGTTGGCGTTACCTTTGTTGTTGAAAAGGACGGCAGCATTACCAACATTGCTCTTTTGAATGACATTGGAGGTTCCTGTGGAGAGGAAGCCATGAGAGTGGTTAAAATGATGCCCAGATGGAATGGCGGACGTCAGAATAATATTCCTGTTAGGGTTCAGTTCGTTTTGCCTGTGAAATTCGTTCTGGAAGCCCAATAAGATGCTTTGTTTTGTTTCCTTTAAAAAGCCCCTCTATTTTGGGGCTTTTTATTTGATAAGCTCTGCATTTACCGGTTTATTTTTCTTTGCGAAATGATAGATCAGATAAATAAATCCCGTCGAAAGTACAGTGCTGATAATTACTGCTGGCAGCGCTGAATCCCCTGTCCCGATTGTGTCTTCAAAATTGCCAACAACTCCTTGTGCTGAAAGGTATGAAAACAGTACTGCAATGAAATTATTAATAAAATGAATGGCGATCGGAACCCAAAGCGTACCTGACCAGACAAAGGAATAACCAAGAAAAATACCTAAAAAGAAACGGGGCACAAAACCATAAAACTGCATGTGAATGGCGCTGAAAATAAATGCTGATAAAATAACGGCCACATGAATGTTCTTTGACCACTGGTGAAAGAGTTTTTGCAGGACTCCGCGAAAAAGAAATTCTTCTCCGATTGCGGGAATAAGCGCCATCATGAACACATTTACCAGCAAGCCTGAAATGGTTGAGGTATTGAGAAAGATGGTCTCCATTTTTGTTGCGGCATCTTCCGATTCACGCATCCATGTTTCAACATCTTTCAGGAAAGCGGGAAGCACCATTTGTTGATTTAAGTCTGCAATAAAATTGATGATCGGAATAACCGCGATTATTGCCAACACTGAAAAAACAATGGTTCTTAATTCAGGCCTTGCATTTATTTTCAGGTATTTTCCGATATTCCTCCCATCGAGAAATGCAAAAAATACTGTAGGCACCAGGAAGATCGCGAATTGTCCCACTATCTGGAAATACTTTGCCAATGCAATGATGTCCGGGTCTGTTGAAGTGGCTATCAGTGCAAGATTCTTCATTGTGTCAGATCCGAAAATAAGAAATGCAAGTAACGTCCCGAAAATAAAAACGAGTATAACAGACGTCAGTACGACCATTCCGAAAGTGATTATTTTAAGGAAAACAGGGAACTTGTGTAATAAAGGAGGTTTGTTCATCAATGATGGATTATTGCTAATTTTGCGCAAAAATACGAAATGTTGAGGATTGGTAATATCGAACTTGGGGAATTTCCCTTAATGCTTGCACCGATGGAAGATATTACGGATCCTTCATTCAGAAAGATCTGCAAAAGATTTGGCGCAGATTTGATGTTTACCGAATTTATTTCTTCTGAAGGTTTGATCAGGGATGCTTTTAAAAGCACAGTGAAATTAATCATTTCAGATGAAGAGCGCCCCATCGGAGTCCAGATCTTTGGCCACGATATTCATTCAATGAGAGAGGCTGCAAGCGTTGCCGAAGCTGCCCGTCCTGATCTTATTGACATCAATTTTGGTTGTCCTGTGAGAAAGGTCGTCAACAAAGGCGCCGGAGCAGCATTGCTCAATGATATTCCAAAAATGATAGAAATGACAAGAGAAGTTGTGAAAGCCACTTCTCTGCCTGTTACGCTTAAAACACGGCTTGGATGGGATGAGAAAAGCCTGATCATTGCCGATATTGTTGAAGCGCTCCAGGACACAGGCATCAAAGCCATCACCATTCATGGAAGAACAAGAGCTCAGATATACAGCGGAACTGCCGACTGGACACTGATTGGTGAAATAAAAAAAAATCCGAGGATAACAATTCCTGTAATTGGAAATGGCGATATTGACAGCCCTTTGAAAGCTTCTGAAATGGTTGAAAAATATAAGGTGGATGGCCTCATGATAGGCAGAGCAAGTGTTGGAAACCCGTGGATATTCGCACAAATCAAAGAATATTTTAAAAACGGAAAATTACTTCCCAATCCTGACATGGCGGAAAGAATAAAAGTCTGCCTCGAACATCTTCAATTGTCAGTTATCACAAAAGGAGAGAGAAGGGGAGTACTTGAAATGAGAAAACATTACTCCGGATATTTCAGAACTGTTGAAAATTTCAAAAAACATAAAACCTTCCTGATGCAAACAACATCCCTTGCAGAAACTGAAGATTATTTGAATACCTTAAAAACGCTTTACAACCTACCTGATTAATCAATTTCTGAAGGACAATCCTGAAAGGATTGAATATGAATAGTACAAATTCCAATCAGCGACACAACCACGGAGTGGTTGAATATTGTTGACCTGTCATTTCAATTCTCCGAGTATTTCAGAAAGTGATTTTGCAGGTTCAAAAAGGACCGTATGAATTCCCAATTCATTTGCAGCATTGATATTTTTCACAGCATCATCAATGAAAATTGTTTCTTCCGGCTTCAGTAAATTTTCATTCAGCACCTGTTCATAAATTTCTCTATCCGGTTTGCGCAAGCCCATTCTATATGAGTAATAAGCCTTGTCAAAGAGATCGGACAAGTTATTTATTCTGTAATTATCCTGTAATTGCTTATTGTAAACAGGAAAGTGAATAGCATTCGTATTGCTCAAAAGAAATATTCTGAAATTACTCCTGAGGCTGATAAGAATGTTTATTTTTTCAGCCGGGAAATCCAGTATCATTGCATTCCAGGCTTCGTCAATCATTTCGTCTGTGACAGTCTGGCTGAGATGTTTTCTGATCTCCTCTCTGAATTCTTCCGGTGAAATAATTCCTTTTTCAAAAGAATCGAAAAAGTTGGATTGGGTATATCCTGAAAATATTTCTTCCACATTGGAAATTCCCAGATTTTGAAAAGCGTTCATTGTCTTCTGAAAGTCAATATTCAAAAGGACTACACCCAAATCGAAAATAATATTTTTTATCATGCTTTTTAAAAATTGCTTGGTCAATTCATAATAAATGACTAAAATTGCAACCCGTTTCAGTGCAAAGATGGTATTTTTTTCTGAAACACGGGCTCATAGCTCAGCTGGTTAGAGCATCAGACTCATAATCTGAGGGTCCCTGGTTCGAGCCCAGGTGGGCCCACAATAAAAAAGCGTATGATTTTTCATACGCTTTTTTTATTGAAAATTTATAAAGTTTTTAATTTAGAACTTTTAATTTCTTATTTGCAAACGGGTCGTTTAAGATAATTTCCATTCGAATTATTAAGGCATAAATCACATCCATCAATTTTGACCTGCCCTTTTGCAATAACATATTCAGCGCTGCCTTTGGTAGTGAAGCCTTCAAAGATATTTGAATCGCAATGCTGATGCTGTGTCTTTGCTGAAATGATATTTTCTGTTTCAGGATTCCAAATCACAATGTCTGCATCCGAACCAACAGCGATATCTCCCTTTCGTGGATATAGTCCGAAAATCTTTGCGGGATTTGTTGAATTCATTTCAACAAACTGATTGATGGAAATACGGTTTTCCAATACACCAAATGTGTAGAGCAATGCCAACCGGTGTTCAATTCCGCCGGCCCCATTTGGGATCTTTGTGAAATCGTTGATGCCTTTATCCTTTTGTCCTTTCAGATTGAATGGACAATGGTCTGTTGCGACAACCTGTATGCTTTCTCTTTTCAGGCCTCCCCATAACGCTTCCTGATCTTCTTTTTTCCTTATAGGCGGACTGATTACGTATTTCAATGATTCAGGAAGCGGAAGTTGATAAACACTGTCATCGAGTAGTAAATATTGCGGACAGGTCTCTGAAAAAACTTTCTGTCCTTCTCCCTGCGCTTTTTCAATTATTTCAAGCGATTCTTTGGTTGATGTGTGAACAATGTAAACAGGACATCCGGCCTTTTTTGCAAGTGCAACAACATGTTTCACTGATTCTGCTTCCACTGCTGAAGGTCTTGATAAAGCATGAAATACCGGAGATGTTTTTCCTTCCGACAGAAATTTCTTTTGTAGTCTGATAATTTCATCACCCATCTCACAATGCACTGTCACTAGTGCATTCAGTTTAGATGCAGTTTTCATCACCTCCAGCAATTCGTTTTCTTCAATTCCAATAACACCTTTGTAAGCCATGTAAGTTTTAAAAGAAGTGATCCCGAATTGTTTTACACAGACCTCCATTTCCTTTGCAGTTTCTTTATTCCATGACGTAATACTCATGTGAAAACTATGATCAATCTTGCATTTTTCAGCTTCTTTCAGTCGTTTTTCAAAAGCTGAAATGAGTGTCTCATCTCTTTGTGGAGTTACAAAATCAATGATACTTGTTGTTCCGCCAAAGAGAGCGGCAATGCTGCCTGATTCGAAATTATCTGAAGAAGGTCCTGCCGGCGTAGGAAGATCAAGATGAACATGAGCATCAATTGCGCCGGGAAAAACCAACATCCCTTTTGCAACAATGATCCTTGTGTTTTCAGGAACATCAAGTGCTTTTCCAATGGCAGTTATTTTTCCTTCCTGTATCAGAATATCCGAAAATGTGGTTTGTGTCGCAGTAACTATCGTACCGTTGCTTATCAGTATGTCCATCCTTTAATGTCTGAATTTTTATCAATCAACAGTCTTCATTTTTTCCCATAACTTTAATCCTTGTTCCTTTGCGAAACCAAGTATTTCTTCCTCATCAACAGTAGTCATCTTTCTGTTTTTCACGATCAGTTTTCCGTTTGAAATTACATGTTGCACATGCTTTGCTTCTATTCCAAAAAGAAAATGCCCGAAGAAATTACTTTGATTCATTTCTGTCGGACTGTCGTAGTCAAGCACCACAAGGTTATCCTCACCATCACCATTGAAATTATTCGTGTGCAGATATTCGTGCACATTTCTGAACCTTCTGTAGATTCCGGGGTAATCAATATTGTCGAAGCCTTGCCCAACAAAGAAAGCAGACTTCGCACTTCTGAGCATATCGCTATGCATGCCATCAGTGCCAAGCATGATACGAGCGCCCAGGTCGCGTGAATCAAAGTAACCGACATTGTTGTTCAGGTTGCTTTCGCTGTTCTGCACAACCCATGCATTTGAATTCCTGACTAACTCTTTTTCTAATTCATCAAGATGGAGACAATGAGCCAATATTGATTTTGGAAACTGTAAAACACCTGCGCTATAAAGGCGATCAACAACCCATGTATGATAATTTTCCAGACAATGACTCTCGTCATATTTGTCCTCTGCAACATGAATGTGAATTCCTGAATTAAACTTTTCGGCAAGTTGTACTGCCCTTTTTAATGTGTCGTCAGATATGGTAAATGATGCATGAAGCCCCACAAGTCCTTGCTGATTCTTTAAATAATTTTCAGTTTCATTCAATCCTTTTGTTGCAATATCAAGTCCGTCACGATCAGAAATCTCATAACACAGCAGATGTGAAACACCAACTTTTTCAAAAGCTTTTGCAATGATCTCAAGCGATCCGTCAATCATGAAAGGTGATGCATGATGATCAATCACAAAAGTAACACCATTCTTTGCCGATGCGATGGCTGTAGCAAGAGCGCTTGCTTCAATCATTTTTTCATCAAGGCATTTATCCAAAGTCCACCAGACATATTTTAGAATCTCATAAAAATTGGCAGGTTGTTTTTTAGGCGCACCCATTCCTCTCGCCAATGCTGAGTAAACATGATGATGCCCGCATGCAAATGATTTGGTAACAAATTTCCCGGTGCAGTCAATCACCTCGTCCTTTGTGTCAGTTGGAATTTCATCAATGAAGCTGTTTTTTTCTTTTTTTTCGGGGTCCACAAAGATTGAAGTGTTCCTGAACTCCAGTGTTTGCCAGTCAATGTAAACAGCATTTTTTAAATAGATCGCCATACTTGTGATTATTAAGGAATAAAATTAGAGATAAAAATTGAGACCGGAGACAATATTTTTATACTTTAGCAATATGAACCGTTTCATTCTTATCCGCGAATATCTGAGTTATTATTTAAGTGCGAAAACCAAACATGGCATTCATTCACCATTTGTTTTTGAGTTTGTCACAAAGGTACTCAATAAACGTTTTAAAGATGGACAAACAAAGAAAATTGAAAAGCTCCGAAAGGAATTATCTGCTTCATCCCGCATGATCAAAAAATGCGATTTTGGCGTTGGCTCCGAATCTGGAAGCAGCGGCTCACAAAGTGTAAAAGATATCATAAAGAATTCTGCGAAGAGTAAAAAATATGCAGGCTTGCTTTGTCGCATCATTCGTCATTTCAATTTTAAGAAAGCTTTGGAGCTTGGCACTTCTGCAGGAATTAGCAGCATGTACATGGCTACGGCAATGCCAATGGGCAAAGTGATAACCATTGAAGGCAATCCTGAAATTGCAAAGTTGTCGGTTGAGAATTTTGACAAAGTTGGGATCACAAATATTACGCAGGTTACCAGTAATTTTGATGAAGTATTAGATGGTATTCTTGCAAAAGAAAAATTATTTGACATCATCTTTTTTGATGGAAATCACCGGGAAGAAGCAACCATCCGTTACTTTAACCAATGTCTGAGTTGCATTCACAATGAAACTGTTTTTGTTTTTGATGACATCAACTGGTCTGATGGGATGAAGCAGGCATGGTTGAAGATCAAACAACATCCTTCAGTGAAAGTAAGTATTGATTTGTTTTTTCTTGGAATAGTTTTTTTCCGGAGGGAGCTGAGCAAGGAGGATTTTGTTGTCAGGTTTTAGAAGAAAAGTTCAATTCACCTTTTTTTATAAACATCTTTGCGATGAGCGATTCTTATTATTTCAATTGTAAGAAGATTGTCATTTATGGAATAAATAATTCTATAATTTCCATACCTGACTCTATACCAATTTTGATAAGAATGTAATTTTTTACATCCTACTGGTCTTGGCTGTTTCTCTAAGTCTTTTATTAGTCCAATTATCTTTTCAAGATGATTTTTAGGTAAAAGATAAATGAATTTTTCAGCCGATTTAGTAACAAATACTTTATACAGCATTTATTCTTCCTTTTACCTGAAGGTTTGAAATTATTTTATCAAGTGGAACTGTTTCTTCTTGTTTTCTGAACTCAAGAAAAATAATATCTTCTAAATCCTCAATATACTCCAATAGATTATCTCCTTTGAGTTTTTTATTGTCGAGAGGAATCATCAAGGCAATTTTTTCACCTTTATCATTAGTAACAAAATTCACTTTAGTCATAACTTATTTTTTCTCCATACAAAATTAATGATTTTTTTAATGCAGAATATTTGAAAAGTAAAAAATCATTATTCCCATTTCGATTTTTCTTGGAGATGTTGTGAATATAAGTCTGTCTCCTGAGCCTCATTAAAGGATCTTTTATATTCATTTTTCCACTAAAAAGAAAAAGAGATTTTATTTTCCCCGTGTGGTCTTTATTTCACTGCGTTATTTATCTTTTTATTCTTACTTTTGTCAAACAATATAACTGCTGAAAACATTGATGGAAGAAAGAAAAGAAGTAATATCGCTTACTGAAATAGTAAAAAATTATAAAATAGGCGCTGAAGTTATAGTGAAAGCGCTGCGCTCAGTCAGCCTTACCATTTATAAAAACGAATACGTTGCGTTGATGGGGCCTTCAGGTTCCGGCAAATCAACACTCATGAATATCCTTGGATGCCTTGATACGCCTACATCGGGCGAATATATTCTGAATGGACAAGTAGTAAGTAAAATGTCTGATGATAACCTCGCACAGGTAAGAAATAAAGAGATTGGTTTCGTTTTCCAGACATTTAATCTTCTTCCGCGATCAACAGCTTTGGACAACGTAGCTTTGCCTTTGGTATATGCAGGATTCAGTAAGAGCAAACGCATTCAGCGCGCCACTGAGGTTTTAAAAAGCGTAAATCTTGAGGACAGGATCATGCATAAACCCAATGAGCTTTCAGGCGGACAACGTCAGAGAGTAGCGCTGGCAAGGGCTTTGGTGAATAATCCTTCCATTATTCTTGCCGACGAACCTACAGGTAATCTTGATTCAAAAATTTCCATCGAGATCATGGGATTGTTTGAAGAAATTCATAAAGCAGGAAACACCATCATCATTGTGACCCACGAAGAAAATATTGCAAAATATGCACACCGCATCATCCGTTTGATGGACGGTGAAATTGCTTCGGATGAAGTGAACCCTGACATTACAAAATACGAAAAGAATATAGCAGAAGTAGTAAATGAGCAATAACCAAAAGATATACACCCGCACAGGCGACAAAGGAGAAACCTCATTGATGGGAGGTACAAGGGTTCCAAAGTACCACATCAGCATTGAGACTTATGGCACCGTTGATGAACTGAATTCATACATTGGTCTCATCAGGGATCAGCAAATTGATGACCACAGCAAAGAAATTTTAATTGAAATTCAGGACCGCCTTTTCAGCGCAGAGTCGCGTCTGGCATGTGAAAACGAAACCTGCCGCAACAGAATTCCGGCTATAAAAGATGAGGATATAACCCTCCTCGAAAATGAGATTGACAACATTTCAAAAACACTTCCTGAACTTCACTCTTTCATTCTCCCCGGAGGTCATACCACTGTCTCTTATTGCCACATTGCCCGCTGTGTTTGCCGCCGTGCCGAACGTCTTGCAATTTTCATGTCGAAAGATCACCCCGTGGATGTTCTCGTTATTAAATATCTCAATCGTTTGTCTGATTATTTATTTACGCTAGCCAGAAAATTTTCAATGGATACCGGCTCTCCCGAAATAACATGGAAAGCCCGGCTGTGATTTATGAAACTGCAATTAAATCTTCTGCACAAGACCTACTGGGTTCTGATTTTTCTGATCATCCTGTCTTCTCCCATTAGCGCAGCTATCGTTGGCGCTCGTTTCCTAACGAGTGCCCCAATCAATACCCTCGTTGGCGCTCGTCTCCCGACGAGTGACATTACTGCCAAAGACACTTCAAAAACAAAAAAGAAAAAAACCAAAGTTGTAAAAGAAACCACCGTCACCGACGATTATTACAAGAAGAATTTCTTCCGTTATGAGGACTACACCTACAATGATAAAATAAAAACCGTGGTTCTCTGCAAGGATGGGTTTGCATTGTCGCCACCGGTTATTCAGCTTGGAACGGATGAAAAACTTAAACTTAGTTTCGATGAATTTGGTTCAGAATATAAATCCTACAAATACACCATTATTCATTGCAATGCCAACTGGAAACCTTCGGATCTCATGCCCTCCGAATATATTGACGGCTTCACTGAAGACAATATCAGTACCTACACCGCCTCATTCAATACCCTCCAGAATTATTATCATTACGATCTTACTTTTCCTACCGAAAACCTAAAACCAACCTTGTCGGGCAACTACATTCTGAAAGTTTACAAAGACGAAGACACTGATGACAACCTTGCATTCACAAGGCGTTTCATGATCTATGATTCAAAAGTCACTCTTACCGCTCAAGTGAAACGAGCCACAGTTATTGCGGATATGAATTCTAAGCAGGAAGTTGATTTTTCTATTAATCTGGGCACTTATTCCATCTCTAATCCTTATAGCGACCTGAAAGTTGTGATCACCCAAAACGACCGCTGGGACAATGCCATCACCGACCTTCAGCCAAAGTATGTAAAGGACAAACTGCTCGATTATAATTATACCGATGGCAACACCTTCAATGGTGGCAATGAATTCCGGCACTTCGACATCAAGAGTTTGCAGTTTATTTCCGACAGGTTAAGCAAGATCACAACTGATTCCCTGGGCTACAAAGTAATTCTTCAGCCCGATGCCAGGCGATCATTCACTGTCTATTCTTCAATGGTGGACATCAATGGAAGGAAACTTATCAAGACTGATGAGACAATTAAAAATTCTGATATCGAAGGCGAGTATGCCTGGGTTCATTTTTCACTCCCGTATTATGAGTCTATCTCAACCGGCAATATCTATATTTTCGGCGCTCTCACCGACTGGCATTTTCAGAAGCAAGCCATCATGACCTACAACAGCAAGACTGCCGAATTTGAAGGATCACTTTACCTCAAACAAGGCTATTACAATTATGAGTATGTTCTCCTGAAAAACAATGAAACCATCGGCGACGAAACCTTTATGGAAGGCAATCATTATGAAACCGAAAATGATTACACCATCTATGTTTACAACCAGGAGCAGGGAACTACCTATGACAAGCTGATCGCCATCAAACACCTGAATTCAGTAAGAGTTGAATAATATATTCAGTTGCTTAAAAGCAACTGCAATAAACAAACTCAGCTCCCAAAAACCCTGAAAGGGTGACATTATTATAGCACGAAATAATCCAGCGCCAACAAGAACCCTGAAAGGGTGAAATTATTATTGCAAGCAAATGACTAATGACTATTGACCATTGACCATTGACTATTGACTAATGACTATTGCAACGGCTTCACCACCTCAATCAATTCCGGCAAATCCATTCCGATATTCTTCAAATGTTCTATCGTTGGAACCCCATTCTTTGTCCATCCCCTTCTTTTATACACTGCATCCAAAAGCTGCTCATAACGGTCTTCGCGGTATGCCCTTGTTATTGCAACTTTCTCCGTAGTGGTTTTCCCCACAGGGTCCACGCCTATCTGCTCTTTCATCTGTTTGTCGTAGCGTTCGGCTCTTGATTCATATTCCTCATTAGTAACCGGACCACAGGCACGATAAGGCTGTGCATCATGTTTGCGCAAGCCGTAACCTCTGCGGATACTGAATATCTTTTGAAAATTATAAACTCTTTCCGATTGATGAATGATCTCCGCCTTGTCAATGTTCATGCCCGTCACCGCATTGAAAATGGTAACATAGTTATCCACATGTTCCGGAACTTTTGCCGGTTCGGCAGTCTCTTTGTTGTTTTCAGGCTCCACATCGTTCCACGGAAGCTTGCAAAGACCCATCAGTCCAAACCATGTACGGAACATCGGGAAATAGTGCAGCGCTTCAGCTTTGGCTTCAAATGTAGGGATCTGGTTGTTCACCATGTCCATGAAGATAAGCCATGCTTCGTCGTGTTGCGGTCCTTTGTTCGTCATTGCATAGCCGCCTTGTTGTGCCAGCGATTCTTTCGAAACGTACTGCGAATATTCCAGACCTTTATTTTCCATGCCAATGTCCTGCATAAACTGTGCGTCGCCCCAGCCGTTCGCAGCAAACAATGCTTTCATTTTGCGAACGCCAAGACCTGCAATTTTTCCGAAACCTTCGCCTCTTGCCATCTGGTGCAGCATTTCCATCATTGCTTCCCAGTTGCCGAAGTTCAGTTCCAGTCCGCCCGTTCTTTCTTTATTCAGAATTCCGTTTTCGTAACATTCCATAATGAAAGCCGTCAGCGTTCCATAAGTGATCGTACAGATCCCGTAAGTGTCGCAATAAAAATTACACTCAATCACATGATCAGCTTCAAACACGCCAACACACGAACCCAGGCTTCCTGCAGTTTCGTATTCCGGACCATCAACCGTAACCTGTGTGCCTTTGTAAGGACCCGTTTTCAGTTCAAAATGATCAACAGCTTTTGCACATGCCATGGCGCAGCCAATCCAGCAGCCATCAGGCAAACCCTGTGTGAATTTCGATTTCCATATTTCCGAACGCAGTCCGCCTGCATCTTTATGACTTCCGAATTTAAAATTATGCGTAGGCAGCAGGTCATAGTCGTTCATGATCTCCACAAGGTGAGCCGTGCCTTTTGTGCGCATTTCGCATTGCTTGTCATCAAGCTCGCGTATCTCTTTGTTGAATCTTTTTCCTCTTTCAGCAATAGGTTCCAGGTTGGCCACATTATTCAGATTTCCCCTCACCCCGGAATATTTACAAACCAATGCCTTTATTTTTTTATCTCTCAAAACCGTTCCGATACCGCCGCGTCCTGCTTGTTTCAGGCGGCACAGTTTCCTTCTCGGATCCCAGAAACTAAAGTTCAGCATGCCTATCAGGCTGTTTTGTGCAGCCATTCCTGCCGAAACTACGCCCACATTGATCCTGTCCTTGTCGTTGTCAGCATACATTTCCGTAAGCTCTTCTGCCAGTATGTGACTGTCTATTGATTCACCCGAAGCTTCTTCAATGGTGATGCGCCCTTTCACGCCATCAATAACCACGATTACATCATTCTTGGCTTTGCCCTGCAGTTCAATGGCATCAAATCCCGAAAACTTCATAAAAGGTCCGAAATAGCCGCCAACATTGCTGTCAATCACTATATCCGTCTGCGGTGAAATGGCTACAACCAGCGATTTTCCCGTTCCTGAATATTGCGTAATACCGGCAATAGGTCCCGGAGATATCACGATTTCATTTTCCGGATCGTCCCATTTCGTGTCGGGCTTGGTGCCGTCCCACAACAATCTCAATCCAAAACCTTTTCCGCCTATGAATTTATCCTTCATCTGCTGCGAAACCGGCTTTTCCATGATGGTATTATCCGATAAATTAATATAAAGTGTACGGTTGTTATAGCCCTTTATAATAGGAGCCATCTGGTAATCATATTCTTTTAATAACACATGCTTAGCTTTCATTTCCTGCACATTCATTATTTCCTCCTTTGTTTTTAAAATTTAAACTGTTTGCAAAATTAATAAAATAGAAGTTGCAAAATTCAATTAAGTTTAAAAATCTCTTTATGAAAAATGTTGCATAACGTTAAAAGAGGGGAAAATACTGTTTCCGCTTCCCCCCCAACTTTTACATTTTACATTTCCTTACTTTACATTTTACATTTCCTTACTTTACATTTTACATTAAAATCTCTCGCAAAAAAATCAAAACCACAATGATGCTAAAGCCCACAATGCATCAATCTTTCTTTTCAGTTGGCTAAAGCCAAACTGCAATAGATGGCTCCTCCGCAACATTTATTACAGTTCATTTTAATGAACTGAAAAAAGACAAAAAAGCAATTGACTTTAGTCTCATCCTTATACAGTGA
>Ga0118677_10004055_pt1 | contig 27052 bp, 17 predicted proteins | sample AliMusrvi5mmetaG_FD_86154 | JGI IMG/M metagenome (GOLD analysis project Ga0118677, IMG submission 86154) | reverse complement strand
TTATACGTAATATAAAATAACTATACAATACCACCCGACTAAATCGACAGACCGCTTGCCCGGCAGGTGAACGAGTCTTGTTAGCGAGGGAAAGCCCCCCACGAATCCCTTCTTCGCGTCCGGCCCGGCACCCTTCGGGTGCCGGGCCGGACGCGAGACGTGCCGGGCCGGGCAACTTCTTCGCTAACAAGACTTATTCACCTGCCGGGCGAGCCGGCAGGGGTCTTCACCATACACTGTCTCAACTGCTTGATCGCCCGATGCACCAGCACGCGGACGTTGCCCTCGCTCTGGCCGGCAATCTCGGAAATCTGTCGATAGGAAAACCCTTCGCACCACAGATCGATGGCCTCGCGCTGGCCGGCCGGGAGTTGGGCCACCTGCCGGGCCAGCTCGCCGCAAAGGTCCTGCCGCTCGGCCTGTTCGGCCGGGTCGGGCTCGCGGCCGACAAGCGTGGCCAGGTCGGCCTCGCTGTCGCCCGTCTGTCGCTTACGGAGGCGGATCAAGTCCAGGGCCTTATTGCGGCAGACCCGAAAGAGCCAGGGGGCCTCGCGGCCACTAAGCTCTTCCGCCGTCCGCTCGCAAAGCTGCAAAAAGGCATGCTGCACCGCCTCCCGGGCCGAATCTCCGTCGCCCAAGAGCCGCGCCGCATAGCGCACCAACGGCGCCTCGTAGCGATCCAGGACCGCAAGCACCCACTGCCGTCGCGTTCCCGGATTGGACATGGAAAATCCTTTTCACCAGCGTGCTGCCAAGAAGATAACGAGCCCGGGGCCAATCTGTTACAAGAAAAGCCGTCCTCATGTCAAGACATCAGGACTGCGGCACATAGATCCCCCCTGCCGGGAGGGGGAAAGGTGTTCGTCGCGCTCCGCATGATGGATCGCCTCACGCGGTGCGGGGGAACAAGGAGATCCCGGCGGCCCAGGAATTGAACCATGCCCGCATTTCCTCACTCGCAGCCCTCCTTGCACCACTTGACACTGGACATTTTGACCGATATGCTTACTAGATTACCAAGCTCACTAAGTCATGCTCTGACAAGATATTTGAGCATCTCGGCCCAATTACACGGGCCGAGAGGAGTGAGAACTATTGCCTAAGAATGCCTGACACGGCCCAGTTCGTGACGACCTGAATCGACGGAAAACTCCGGGGTGGGTCAGGGATTCTCAAGCCGGAGAAGTAACAACCGATGGATTCCAGTGAACTGCTCCGGATAGTGGATACGATCCACCGCGATAAGAATCTCGACAAGGAAGTCGTCTTTGAGGGAATCGAAGCCGCGTTGATTTCCGCTGCCAAGAAACACTACGGCGAAGAAGAGGACATCCAGATCAAGGTCGATCGTCAGAGTGGAGCGATCACGGGGACGCACAACGGCACTCCCTTGGCTCCCGAGGAGATGGCCGAACGGATCGGCGCGCAGACGGCCAAGCAGGTCATGATCCAGAAGATTCGCGAGGCCGAGCGAGACCATCTGTTCAACGAATACGACGAACAAAAAGGGCAACTCGTCACCGGCACCATCCAGCGTTATGAAGGCGGCGCGGCGACGGTTTCCCTGCAGAATGTCGAAGCAATTCTGCCCCGCGGCGAGCAGATTCCCGGCGAGTCGCATCATGCCAACGAGCGCGTGCGAGCCACGATCTACGAAGTCCGCAAGGTCGGCAGTCGGGTGAAGGTGATCCTCAGCCGCACCAAGCCCCAGCTTGTGCAGCGGATGTTCGAGCAGGAAATTCCCGAGATTGCCGAAGGCGTGATCGAGATCCGCTCCATCGCTCGCGAGCCTGGTTATCGCACGAAGGTTGCGGTCACCAGCATGGACCAGCGGGTCGATTGCGTGGGCGCATGCGTGGGCGTTCGCGGCAACCGCATAAAGAATATCGTGGATGAACTTTCCGGCGAACGGATCGACATTGTCCGCTGGAGCGACGACCGCCAGGTATTGATTCCCAATGCCCTACAGCCGGCTGAGGTCGAAGAGGTGATTCTTTGCCAGATGCTCGGCCGCGCCATCGTGCTGGTGCGAGAAGATCAGCTTTCGCTGGCCATCGGCAAGCGCGGACAGAACGTCCGTCTGGCAAGTAAACTCTGCGGTTGGGATATTGAAATCATGACCCGCGATGAGTTGGACGAGCAGATCGAGCGGGCCGTGACGGGCTTTTCGTCGATGGAGGGCATGGAGTCCGAGTTGGCCGAGAAGCTGGTCGGCGAAGGCTTCCTGTCGTATGACGACCTTTCGATTATTGAGCCTGACGCGTTAATGGAAATGGGCGGGCTGAGCGAAGGGCAGGCCACATTGATCGTGCAGCAGGCTGAAGGCAAGGCCGAGGAAGCCGAGAAGGTGGCAGCCGAACAGCGCCGCCAGCGGCGTGAAAAGGATCGTGCCGAGCCGACTGAAGAGCCGACTGAAGAGGGCGTGGGTGGCGAAAGCAAGGAAGGCGAGACTGCCCTGGCCTCGCAGACTGAAGACGAACCATCCGACGCTGCCGCCGAGTTGATTGTGGAGCAGGACGGGGACGGCAACGCTCCTTCCGCCGTCACCGAAGAGATTCCTCTCACCGATCACTCCGGCGACGGCAATCATCGTGAGAACAATTGAGTACCGCATCCCTAAGCATGAGGCCCGTTTTGCCCATCCGTATTTACTCTCTCGCCAAAGAGCTCCAGATCGACAATAAGAAGTTGGTCGATGTCTGCACGCGTGCAGGCATCACGGGCAAGGGGTCTGCGCTGGCCAGCTTGACGGACGAGGAAGTTGTTCGCCTCAAGGCATTCATGGCCGGCGGAAAAAGCGGGAAAGCCGGGAAAGCCGACGGTGCTGCATCCGTAAGAACGGTCGATACCGGAGCTGGCCGCAGCATTCGCCGCGAAGACTACATTGCCCCCATGGGGACGGTCGCGGGCACCAAGGTTCCTTTGTTGCCCACCCGGCAGGACAAGCCGCCTTTGCAGCGGAAGAAGCCCGAGGAGGCCGCGCCGCTCGTTCGCCCCGCGATTGTTGCTCCGCTCGCGGCCGGCAAGCCGGCCGCGCCGCTCGTTCGCCCTGCGGTCGTTGCCACGCCCGGAGTTGGCGAACCGGCCGCGCCGTCTGTCGCGCCAGCGGGTGCGGTCGAGCGCGTACCCGTTGAGCCGCCGGCACCCGTTGGGCCGCTGGCGCCCATTGTGCCACCGGCGGTTGTTGGGCCACCGGCGGTTGTTGCGGCGTCGGCTGCACTGGAAAGCCTGAAGTCCGCCACTGCCGCACGGGACGCGAAGTCTGTCGTGAAGTCTGCGGCGGTCGTGGGACCGGTGCCGCCCCTTTCTCCACCGCCTTCTGTGGGGCCAGTCCCGTCCAGAATGTCGCAACGGTCGCCGACATCGCGGCCGTTGGAAAGGCTGTTGGGCAAGCGCACTCAAGACGGCGGTTCGGGTGAGAAGAAGCCTGGCATGAAAAAGCCTGCTGAAAAGTCCACGCCCGCCATGCATTTGGCGCCCATGCCAACTCAGTCCAAGACGATCGCCAAAAACAAGCCCAAGGAACCGGCGCCGCAGAAGCCCGACCTCAAGCTCCCTCCCGACGCTATTCGCGCCGGCAAGGCTGGCCGCACGCCGCTTTCCGAGCACTTGCGCAAGCACGAAGAAAAGAAGAAGCGAGACGATTTGGCCGCGAAGAAAGGCCCGGCTCGCTTGGGTGCCCCGGATGCTGGCCTGAGCGGCGCTACACCCTTGGGGCTTGGCGGCGGAAAAGATCGTCCACGGCGGTCACCTGCCAGGCCCGCATCGGCTGCGGGAGAACGCGAAGGCGCCGGGCCGGCAACTTTGGGCGGCCGCGAGCAGCGGCAGGCGAAGCGCAAGCGATCGACCTCGGTGAAGCGGCGCGGCAGCGGTGAGGATGACGATTCCGGCTCCTCGCGCCGGAGCCATCTCCGTCGGGCCGGCACCAACACGTCCGCACCACGAAAAGGCAAAGTTGTCGTGGTGCTGCCCTGTACGGTCCGCTCCTTTGCGGAAGCCACGGGAGTTCCTGCCGGAAAGATCCTCGGCAAGCTGATGGCGATGGGGATCATGAGCAACATCGTAGCTAGCCTCGATGCGGAGACGGCCGAACTTCTGGCTGTCGAATTGGGAATCGAGGCCGATATCCGCCGTGAGGTCACGCTGGAACAAAAAATGCTGGAGACGGCCGACCAAACCGACCCACCCGAGTCGCTCAAGTTTCGCCCGCCAATTGTCACCTTCCTCGGTCACGTCGACCACGGCAAGACGTCGTTGCTGGATCGGATCATCGGGCTGGACGTGGCCGCGCACGAAAAAGGGGGCATCACGCAGCACATCCGCGCTTATAAGGTCGACAAGGACGGTCGCGCCGTGACCTTTGTCGACACGCCTGGGCACGAGGCATTCACCGAAATGCGTGCCCGCGGGGCCAACGTCACCGACATCGCCGTGCTGGTCGTCGCCGCCGACGACGGCGTGATGCCGCAGACCGAGGAAGCCATCAGCCACGCCCGCGCGGCCGGCGTGCCGATCGTTGTGGCCCTGAACAAGATCGACCTGCCGGGTGTGAACATCGAGCATATCTACCAGCAGCTTGCGACCAACGAACTGCTGCCCAGCGAATGGGGCGGCGAGACCGAAGTTGTGAAGACCAGCGCGACCAAGAACACGGGCATGGACGACCTGCTCGTGACCCTGCTCACCGTGGCCGAACTGCACGAGTACAAGGCCAACCCCGACCGCCCGGCCCGCGGTACCTGCTTGGAGGCCGAGATGCATGAAGATCGCGGTGTAATCGCCAAGCTGATCGTGCAAAGCGGTACGCTTCGGCCCGGCGACATCATCGTCTGCGGCGGAGCTTACGGCCGCGTCAAGGCAATGTATGACACGCTCAATCCGCGTAAGAAGTATGATGAAGCTGGCCCCTCGATGCCCGTGAACGTCACCGGTCTGAACGTGGCTCCCGGCGCCGGTGACCGCTTCTACGTGATGCCCGATATTTCCGAGGCACGGAATCTGGCCGACGATCGTTTGCAAACCGCGCGGCAGCGCGACCTCAGCGGTAGCAGTCGCGAGCACGTGACGCTGGAGAACCTCTTCGAGCGGCTCGGCCAGATGGACGATTTACAAACATTGAACATCATCCTGCGGGCCGATGTTCGTGGTTCGATCGAGGCCATCCGCAAGGAGCTCACCAAGCTCGCGCATCCCGAGGTGCAGATTCGAATCCTCCAGGCAACCGTGGGTGGCATCACTGAGGCCGACGTCCACTTGGCCGACGCCTCCGACGCGGTGATTATCGGTTTCAACGTGGTGCCTGACGAGAATGCCCGCGTTCTGGCCGAGAGCCGCGGCGTGCAGATCCGGCGCTACGACATCATCTACCAAGTCACGGGCGACTTGAAGGCCGCCTTGGAAGGCATGCTCCGCCCGGAGAAGCATGAAAAGGAACTTGGCCGTGCCTTGGTGCAGCAGTTGTTCCACATCAGCCGCATCGGCACGGCAGCGGGTTGCCGCGTATTGGCCGGCACGATCACCCGCGACTCGCGCGTCCGCGTGATCCGCGAGAGCCGGGTCATTGGCGATTATGCGCTCGATTCACTACGGCGCGCAAAGGACGAAGCCCGCGAGGTCCGCGAGGGCCTGGAATGCGGCATCAAACTGGCCGGCTACAACGACATCAAGGAAGGCGATGTCCTGGAGGCCTACAAGATCGAGGAGGTCAAGCGAACCTTCGCCGAGTCGGTAGCCACCTAGAGAAGGCAGATAACCATGTCGTCGCGACGCGTTCAAAAAGTTGCCGAAGCCATCCGGGAAGTGGTCAGCATGTCGATCCTGACCGAGTTGCAGGATCCCCGCGTCCGCGACGTCACGGTCACCAGCGTTGATGCTTCCGGCGATCTTCGCTACGCCAAGGTGATGGTCTCGGTCATGGGCGACGAAACCCGCCAAAACCTGACTCTTCGCGGTCTGCAAAGCGCAGCCGGATTCCTCCAGTCCAAGATCGCCGAACGAATCGATCTCCGCTACACGCCGCGGCTCTCCTTCGTTCTGGACCAGGGCGTGAAGCATTCCATCGCCATGGCCCAAATCCTCCGCGAGGTCTTGCCGAGTGAAAAGATCGAGGCGGATACTGCGGTTGCCTCGGGGGAGGATGACGCCGAAATCGCCTCGCCGCCGGTCGATCCGTCGCCTTCGGCCGACCCTAGCCCGTTTACCTGAGAACTCCTATCCCTGACTCTTGCAACCCGAACGGTTACTCGCATGGCTTCTGTCAGTCGTACGGCCTTATTTGGCAAGATCCACAAGGTTCTGAAAAAGTACCACAAGCCTGTCTCGCCGCCTGCGGAGCGTACGGTGCTGGAGCATCTGCTCTTCGCCTGCGTGTTGGAAAACGCGCGCTTTGAACCGGCCGAAGAAGCCTTTGCCGCGCTGCGGCACACGTTCTACGATTGGAATGAGGTCCGTGTGACTTCGATTTCCGAATTGTCGGAAATAATGTCTGCCATTCCTGATCCTCGTGCAGCCGCCAACCGCATCAAACGCGTGTTGCACAGTATTTTCGAGGAACTCTATTGCTTTGATCTGGAAGAAAAGCGGAAGAGTAACCAGGGCCCTACCGTTAAGTGGCTGGAGAAGATGGACGGCACGACCAAGTTTGTCGTGGCCTATGTGGTCCAGTCTGCATTGGGCGGCCATAGCATTCCAGTCGATGCGGGCACGCTGGCCGCGTTCCGTGTCTTGGACCTGTTGACCGACAAGGAAGTGGCCGCCGGTGAAGTACCGGGCATGGAGCGGGCCATCAGCAAGAGCAAGGGCGTGGAGTTCGGCTCGCTGGTGCATCAGCTTGGCGCGGATTACCTGGCCAATCCGTTCTCGCCCCAGGTTCGCGAGATCCTCCTGGCGATTGACCCCGAGGCTTCCGAGCGGTTTCCCCAGCGTCGTCCGCCTCGACCTGAACCTACCGCGCCGGCTCCGGTTGCCCCACCTGCTGCCGAAGTCGCTTCACCGCCTCCTGCCACCACGGGACGCAAGAAGAAAACCGAAGTTGCTGCGACCAAGCCCACGGTGGCCGAAAGCAAGACTACCGAGATGAAATCGGCTGAAGGTAAAAAGGTGGTTGGCTCCGCGAGCAAAAAAGCGGCCAAATTTTTAGGCGAATCGCCGGTCCCAGAGCAACAGCACGACCAGCCCCCTAGGGTTGATAAGGTCGAGAAAGTAGAAAAGCACTCCAAGGCCGAAAAGCCTGAAAAAGCCGAGAAATACGAAAAACGATCCGCTGAGGTGTCAAATACCCCGTCGGCATCGGACGGCATCGGCAAACGCAAACCTCGGTAGGAGTCATACTCGAATCGATATGCACGCCGGTCTATCGCAAGCTCGCCGTTGTCTGCTAGGGATGCTGACCGTGGTGGTTTCTACTATGGCCGCTGGCATGCTGCCTGCGACCCCCATGGCTTCAGAGTTTGACGACTTGCCCGCTCCCTTCGTCGCAGGTAAAGCTCGCAATGAGGCCGAAGTTGATCGCATCGAGGCATTGGCCCATTTTGCCGCCGGACGTACCTTTCAGCAGCGTGGCGATTTTGACCAAGCCGTGCAGCAGTATGCCCGAGCCGATCGCTTGGATCCTACAACCACGACCGCCCGCAGCAACCTGATCGTCGCTGCGGTCCAGGAGAAGCAGATTCCCTTGGCGGTGCGTTATGCGCTGAAGGGCATTGATCCGCAGGAGGTTGGATATTTGACCTTAAGCCAGTTGGCCATCTATCTGACCGAACGAGGCGATCTAACGCACGCCATCGAGTTCCACGAAAAGACCCTCGCCGCCAAGCATGCCAAGGGAGATTCTGCGGATGCCAAACTCTCTGATGGGGCGATGAACGTCGAAGATACCGGCGATATTTTCATGCGCTTGGAGCTAGGCCGCCTCTACCATATCACGTCGAAGTACGCAAAGGCCGCCGAGCAATTCGCCCGCGTTGATGAAGCCATCGAGCATCCCGACCGTTTCGGCATCAACGAGCGATCAAAAAAACTCCTTTTGGGCAAGGATCCGGGCGAGTGCTACGAACTGTTCGGCGATGCCTTCCTGATGGCCGATCATTTCACCGAGGCCGAGGCGGCCTTCCGCAAGTCGCAATTAGTCGCGCCCAATGAAGTCCTGCTGGAATTCAACCTAGCCCGTATCGCGGCTCGTCGCGGCCAGGCCCAAGAGGCCCTCGCCGGACTACAATCCTATCTCGATCGTGGGCTGACCACCGAAGGCACCGCGCCGTATCAACTCCTGGCCGAGTCGCTCAAAAAACTCGGCAAGGAAAGCGAGTTGCTCGACCGCTTGCAAAAGTTGCATGTCTCCGATCCGTCGAATGCGATCTTGAGCTACTTTCTGGCCGATCAGTATCTTAAGGCGAGCCAGATCGAGATGGCTGAATCGCTATACCTTGAATTGTCGGTACAAAACCCGACGACGTTCGCCTATCGTAGTCTGGTCGAGATCTATCGCAAAGGGAGGCGGTACGATCGATTGTTGGCACTGCTCGGCAAAGTCTTGACTGCGACAGGAACGCTTGAAGTGCTCGGACCAGAGGAGGCCAAGTTGCTGACATCCGACGCCGATCTGTTTGGCAAACTCGTGGAAGCCGGCCGCAATAAGGCCCAGGATGCCACGGTCAAGGTCGAATGTAGCGAGTTCAACGTCTTGGGCACTTTGGCCCAGGAGCATAAACAATACGAGACGGCCAACGAATTTTTTGAGCTGGCCTTGAAAGCCGATCCTACGAAAGCGGCGGAAGTATTGCTGGCCTGGGGTATTGGGTCGATGATCGACGACCGTCCCGCCGAGGCGGCCAAGGTCTTTCAGCGCGGATTGGATCTGCAAGCCCCGGCGGTGCTGAACAAGCCTGAACTGGATAAGAAAACCGAGGCGGAGGGCAATCCCGTATTCTACTACTATCTGGCCGGAGCCTTGGCCGCATGCGATCGGATCGAGCCGGCCTTGGCGGCTGCCCGGTTAGCCGAGGAAAAGAAAAACAACTCGGCCCACTTTGCCAGCCGCTTACCGTGGATCCTCTTTCGCGCCAAGCGTTACGATGAGGCTCGTCATGCTTACGAGATGCTCTTCGCGCGGTTTCGTGGCGAGAAAGACTCGGTCGAAACCCTTGCGGTCCTTCGCGAGGTCAGGCTCTCGATGTCAGCTCTTGCGGTAATCCAGGGCCGACTGGACGAGGCCCAGGAGTGGTTGCAACAGGTTCTGGACGAATATCCCGACGACATCGGAGCCAATAACGATTTGGGCTATCTCTGGGCCGACGAGAACAAACATCTTGACCGGGCCTTGAAGATGATTCTGGGAGCTGTCGCTGCCGAGCCGGAAAACCGCGCTTATCGCGATAGCCTGGGATGGGTTTTTTATCGCCTCGGGCGTTTTTCCGAGGCGGTTGCCGAGTTGAAAAAAGCAGCCGACGAAAAGCAGCCCGACGGAACGGTGCTAGACCACCTGGGCGACGCCTACGAGAAACTCGGCCACCACAGCCAGGCCGTCGCAACCTGGCAGCGGGCGAAAGAAGCCTTGGAAAAAGTCAAAGAGACGGAGAAGGCAGGGAAAGTCAAAGAGAAAATGGCGAAAGCCAAGTGACGAAGGACAAAGGAAAATCCGAAATTTAAAGCACGAAATCGCAAACAAATCCAATCGGCAAGCGTTGTAAAACACCTTATAATTCGGGTAAATCAATTTCAACGGGATCACATTGAGGTCGCTATGTCAGGTCACTCACATTGGGCAACGATCAAACACAAGAAGGCTGCTGTTGATGCCAAACGCGGCAAGCTCTGGAGCAAACTGGCCAAGGCCATCATCGTGGCTGCCAAGCATGGCGGCGGCGACCCCGATCAGAACCTCCGCTTGCGCTATGCCATCGATGACGCCAAAGCCAGCGGCGTGCCCAAGGACAATATCCAGCGGGCCATCAAGACCGGCACCGGCGAGTTGGCAGGCGAGAGCCTGGAGGAAATTATCTATGAAGGCTACGGCGCTGGCGGCGTGGCCATGCTCTGCGAAATCCTCACCAACAATCGCAACCGTACTGCTCCCGAAGTCCGCAAAATATTTGAACTATCCGGCGGCAAACTTGGCAGCACCGGCTGCGTGGCCTGGATGTTTGAAAACAAGGGTCTGTTCCTTGTGCCCGGTGGCTCGATCGGCGAGGACCAGCTTCTGGAGATCGCCATCGAGGCCGGCGCCGATGATGTGCAACCCACCGACGACAAGTTCGAGGTCACCTGCGATCCAACCAAGTACCGCGATGTATCCGAGGGACTGGCCAAGGCCGGCGTGAAGATCGAAGCCAGTCAGATCATGCGGATTGCCCAGAACATGGTCGACGTCACCGATCCGGACGAAGCCCGCAAGGTGCTGAAGCTCATGGAGCGGCTCGACGATCATGAAGACGTGCAGAGTGTGTCGTCCAATTTCAACATTCCCGACGAGGTGATGGCGCAGGTGGGCGAGGAGCAGTGAGCCGCTTTACCCGTTCGTGGTCATCGTTACCCCAAACTGCTTCATCACGATCCCGAACACGTCCGTATCCGAGACCGTCGGGCCGGCGGGCAGGATCGGCTTGGAGGCCAAGAGCACGGTGTGCTGCGTGGGATCGGTCGCGGGGGCACCGTGCGAACCACAAATCAGCGTGGCATCCAGCGGGATGCTCCGCGCGGCCATGTCGATGTGCAGCTCGACGGGGTCATAGCCCGGCTTGCGATGGATATCGACGGTCCGAGCGAAACCGGGTGCCTTGTCGTCGTCAAGCCAATAGTAATATGCCTGCCAACTGTTGGGCGAGGAAACGAGAATCAACTCGCCGCTGCGGGGGTGGTCGAGCCCATAGCGGCCGCGCTGAGTACCCACGAGCACCTCGGCGATGCCCGGCTGGTTGCGAAAGATTCCGGCGGCCGACTCAATAGTCCGCTCATCGCTGTCGGCCACATAGACGTGTGAGAACTGGTGATCGGCCAAGGCCCAGGCACGGCTAGCGGTCAGGTCGAGATGCTCGCCGTCGGCCTGCTCGCGCACGCTCAGCAGCCCGGCCTCGCGGAGCACGCGATTAGGGTAGGCGACGTGATCGACCGGTGTGATGGCATACTCGCCTGCCACGAGCCAGAGCAAATCTTCGCCATGAGTCTCTTGCATGGCCGCGTGGAGCCGACCCAATTCGGCGTCCAACTCGCCGAGTGCGGCCACGGCGGCAAGGCTGTCAGGGCCAAGCTTCTGGGCGGCGTAGTCAAGGTGCGGCAGGTAGATCCAAAAGAAATCGGGATTCCACCGCCGCGCCGCAATCGCAGCCGATTGGGCGATCCAAGCCGATGAGCGGATATTGGCCAGTGGCCCCCAAAAATGCTTCAAGGGGAAGTGGCCCAGTTCATCGCGCAACTCGCCGTACAGATCCGTTGGTCGAGTGTAGCACCAAAGCGACTCCGTACCATCGGGATTATGGATCGGCTTGGGCGTGCAGACGTAATCGGCCTCCGAGCCAAAGCTGTGCATGGCAAACCACACGGCCGAAGTCAGGTCAGCGTGCGAAAGCAGATCCCAAATCTGCGGCCGCTCGATGCAATCATTCGGCGAGGTCCACATCTCGATCTGCTGCTTATGTCGCCAATATAGCCCATTGCCCACCACGCCATGGGCCGACGGCAGCCGGCCTGTGGTCATGTTGGCCTGTACGGGACAGGTCACACAAGGGAAACTTGGCACGAGGTTGACGATCTGGCCCGCCGCAGTCATCTCGCGAAGTTGCGGCATGACAGCGACGTCTTTTTCACGCAGGCCAGGAATGGTGAGGAGAATGATGGGCATTTTATGCATTAAAAATCTAGTCCTCGTAATCGCGCAATCTCGGCGGCATCCTTGTCGCCACGGCCGGAGAGACAAACAACGACCACGTCATCAGCCTTCCGCGAAGCGGCAATCTCCAGGGCACGGCAGAGGGCGTGCGAGCTTTCCAACGCGGGCAAAATGCCTTCAAAGCGAGCTAAAGCATCGAAGGCATTCAGAATTTCGTCGTCTCGGGCGAACGTGTACCGCACGCGGCCGGTGTCTTTCCAATAGCTGTGCTCAGGGCCGGTGCCGGGATAGTCCAACCCAGCAGAAACGCTATGCACATCGGAGGTCTGACCGTCGTCGTCCTGCAAGACGTAGCTAAACGCCCCATGGAGCACGCCGGGCCGGCCGAAGGAGAGCGTGGCGGAATGATCGCCCGGCCGCTCGGATCGTCCGCCGGCCTCGACACCGACCAATTCCACCTCGGCGTCCTCGATGAACGGATAGAACATGCCCGCTGCGTTGCTGCCCCCGCCTACGCAGGCCACGACGACGTCGGGCAAGCGGCCGAGTTGTTCCAGGCTCTGGTCCCGTGTTTCGCAGCCGATGATCGATTGGAAGTCGCGAACAATCCGTGGAAAAGGATGCGGCCCAATAACCGAGCCAACGCAAAAGTGGGTCGATTCGACACTGCTCATCCAATCGCGAAAGGCCTCGTTTACCGCATCACGCAAGGTCCGCGAACCACTGGTCACCGGCCGGACTTCCGCCCCCAGGAGTTTCATGCTGAAGACATTGGGCCGCTGGCGGCGGATGTCTTCTTCACCCATGTAAACGATGCACTGTAGGCCGAAGTGGGCACAGGCCGTGGCGGTGGCCACGCCATGCTGCCCTGCGCCCGTCTCGGCAATGACTCTCTGCTTACCCATGCGAAGTGCGAGCAATGCTTGGCCGAGCGTGTTGTTGATTTTGTGGGATCCGGTGTGGTTGAGATCCTCGCGTTTCAGATAGATTCTCGCACCACCACAACATTCCGTTAGCCGGCGGGCGAAGTAGAGTGGCGACGGCCGACCGACATAGTGCTTGTAGAGATCGTTAAGCTGGGCTTGGAAGGCCGGATCGGCCACAGCCTGAGTGTATTGGTCTGTCAGCTCATTCAAAGCGCGCGTCAGGGTTTCGGGAATATAGCGCCCACCGAACTGGCCGAAGCGTCCGGCTGAATCGGGAACGCGCGTGGAAGCAAGCATAAAAGTGGTCTCGTGAAAATGTTTTGCAAGAACTCAATTGTCAAACCCGGCAGGGCTGCGGTCAAGGGGTAATCTCACGACAATCTGGCATACCTTGGCGGAATGAACCACAAATTGCGCCCACCAAGTCCACAAAACCCACCACCAGAGTGCTATTATCTCTGGCCGGAATTGACCCTGCGGCAAATAGATATTATGAAATCTATATGGCCGATTCCGGACAAGATGCCGACGCCGCATTTTTCAACCTGATGCACCATTTCTTGGCCACCACACAAAAGGGCGATGGTCAGGTGGGGCGGGACGAACCGGAAGCCGAACAGCGGTACGAATCGCGGCGGGCCTTTCGACTTATCCAGCAGATCGCGACCGGCTATTGCTGGGAGGCACCGCCGGAATCGGCCTGGATCGACGTCTGTTGCCACGATTTGACGAAAGGCGGCTTCTCCTTCTTCCTCGACGAGAAGCCGACCTTCGAGCGGCTCTTGGCGAGATTCCGTTCGGCCGAACCAATCTCTGTCGCGGCCAGGGTACACTACTGGCGGCCGGTATTGGTCGACGGCTGGGGTTGCGTCATTGAACCCAGCAGGCCATCGGTCGGCGCGATTTCGACCGTTCACCAAGCAAAATCAAAATTCCTCATCGGTTGCCAATTCCTACGGCGGTTCTAATTGGAGTTGCGCGATTCCAGGAAGTTCGGAGAAACGCGTCACTTCAGGCACCTCTGGAAATCTTGCAACGGCAATTAGCCACTGCCTCGCATCTACTGCTGCGGGCACGGCGGTGTATAATAGAGTCCGCCGGTAGGAGTTTCGGAAGGATCTCTGGGGGTTTGCTTGGTGGACTGTTCCATGTGGCGCATCGCGTGCTTGATTCCAATTGGGGCGAGTCTTTGCTGTCTTGCAGCAAGAACTGTCCATGCCGTTGGCCTCGGCGAGCTGGCGGAAGATTCCTCGCCGTGTTATGAACAGGTGGAACTGCGGGACCATTCCCGCCATACCGGCCTGATCGAATCCGAAGATGACGACTGGCTCACGTTAATCCACATCCAGTCACCTCGCGGCCAGCGGATGCACCTAGTGATCCAGCCGCTGGACCGCCGCCAGATCCTTTCCGTTTCTCGTTTGGATACCGGCAAGCGGGCGGCCCTAGAGCAGCAAATCGAGGAGTTCCGCAACCGTGCCACGATCGAAGCGATCCGCATGGAGGCCATCCGACTCGAACCGCGGGATGACGAAGGCAACAATTATCGGCACTATCGCAGTAAGTGGTTCACCCTGGACAGTACCGCCGATGACCAGAATACCCGTCGCATGGTTGTCCGTGCCGAGCAAATCTTCGCCGCTTATCGCCAGATTGTGCCACCGCGCAGCACGTCGTCTTCGCCGCGGCTGGTGGTCCTGGGGTCGATGAACCAGTACCAGACGCTGCTGGCCAAACTTGGGCTGAAGATGAAGATCGGGAATCCGGCATGCTTCCTAGAAGACCGGAATGTGGTTGTCATTGGTAGCGACCTTGCCCAATTAGCCGCCGTCACCACCCAGACCACGGCACAGAATGCCCAATTGCGCAGGGAGCTTCGAGAATTGGAAGGCAGGCTTGCCGAACGTCTCCGCGTCGTCTCCGAGAGCCTACGCAAGAGCGGCCTTAATAACGGCGAGACAATACGTGAACTAACCCGGGAGCGTGCAAAATTCAAAATACAGCTCGACGAGAAGCGCGACGAACTGCGGAAGTCGGATCAACAGATCGACCGTCTCTTCAGGCAGAGTGCCAGCCAGACGCTCGTCAGGCTCTATCATGAAGCGTTTCATGCCTACCTGCGAAACAACGTCTATCCACGGCGGCAATACGATGTGCCTCCTTGGCTCAACGAGGGTTTGGCGGTGATCTTCGAAGGCGGCCTGCTGGAAGGTAACACCCTGCGGGTCGACGCTCCAAATCCAATCGCATTGAAGAAGCTCAAGGCCGACATGGCCGGTTCGGTGCCGCTGAAGTTGGAAGATCTGCTCTCCGCCAACGAGGGTCACTTCCTTTTAGCGGCCGGCATACGGCCAGCCGCCGTCGATCGCTATTACGTCCGCGCCTGGGGATTGGCTTATTATTTAACCTTTGAAAAACATCTGCTCGGCAACCCCTCGCTGGAGAAGTACCTACAGCCTGGCAATGCACGGCTTGCCCCCGCGCAAAGGTTTCAGCAGTTGATCGGCATGCCGCTCAAGCAGTTCGAGCATGAGTGGCAGGCGTATATCCTCGCGCTATAATTCTCACTTCCTTCCGTGCCCGAACAGGCTCTGCATACCCAACGAGAAGATGATCCACAGGGCATTGACCGCCTCTTTCATATTAATCTTCGATTGGCCGAGCTGGCGATCGACGAACACGATCGGTGTCTCGCCGAACCGCGCTCCTGCACGTTTCAGGCACCAGAGAATCTCTTCCTGTAGCGAGTATCCCCGGCTGCGGATGCGATCGAAGTCCAGCTTGGCAAGGATTTCGGTGCGGTAGCAGCGGTAGTTGCCGCTGCAATCCTTGGGTTTCAGGCCGAGTAACCAGCGGGCATAAAAGTTTACGCTGCGGCTCATGAAGTGCCGCCTCAACGGCCAGCCCTCGACGCCACCCCCCGGCACGTAACGCGAGCCGATCATTACGTCGACCTTCGATCCATCTTCGAGACTCATGCCAGCAATCATCGTCGGCAGGCACTTGGGAGGATGGCTGAAGTCGGCATCCATCGTCAGCGCATAGCTATAGCCGTTGGCCAGGGCGTATTTCATGGCCGCAATGACCGCCGTTCCCAGACCTAGCTTGCCTGCGCGATGCAGGCCGTGGAGGCGAGGATCTTCGGCCGCGCGTGCCTCGCACCATCGGCCGGTGCCGTCGGGCGAATTGTCATCCACCACCAGCAGATCGGCCGCAGGCAGATAGCGAAAAATCTCGTCCACTAAGGAGGGGAGATTTTCGATCTCGTTATACGTGGCAACGACAACGAGCGTTCTGCCGACATTGGTCCCAGGTTTGGACATGGTCGAGCCTCACCGTAGATCGCACGGGACCGATGCGATTCCTGCACCGATTCCCAGGCATGGCTGCGGTGCCTCTCGCCTCGGCGATTCGTCGCCAGAGCCTCACGTGGGCCAACCGCTGTGGCCATGTTACCAAAACTAACTCAAAAATCCAGACCATTTGTTGTTTTTTCCACCGCCGGCCCTGATTCCTGTCGCTCGATTGCCCCGGGCATTTGCACTTCAAACACCGTGCCGGGTCCCGGCTCGTTGTCGCGGACGCGGATGCGGGCCTTCAGCCGCCGGGCGATGTTCCGAACAATGTAAAGTCCCAGCCCGGTTCCGGGCCGTTCGCGTTCCAATTCCAGCCCCAGGCGTTCAAAGCGGCTGAAGATCTGGCGGCGAAAGCGGCCGGGAATGCCGCGGCCGTTGTCGCTGACGCGGATGATCGCCTTGCCGTCAGCGGTTCGCCGCAGATGGATACCCACGCGAGGCTCGCTGCCGGCGTACTTCACGGCATTGTCGATCAGGTTGCGGAAGAGGATGTCCAGATCGACACGCCACGCCCGGATCATGCAGGGCTGAAGTTCAAACTGAAAAACCTCCGGCGCAATGCGATAGTGCATGCCAACGGTTCTGGCGCAATCGCGCAACAGCAGGTCGAGGAATACATTCTCGCGGTCGGCGTCGATCCGTCCTTGTTCCAACCGGCCGGCGTCGAGCAACTGGTCGATAAGGCGCTCGAGCCGGTCGAGGTCTTCGACCATGCAGCAGTAAAAATGGCCGCGCTCTTCCTCGCTCACCTGGCGGCGATTGAGCGTTTGCAGATAGAGCTTCATGGATGCAATCGGCGACTTCAGCTCATGGGTCACGCTATCGATGAAGTTCGATTGCCGCCGGTTGAGATTGATCGCCTTGATCGTAAGCACCAGGTAGATAATCGTTCCGGCCAAGAGCAGACCGATGAAGGTCGTGCCGATTGATAGTAAAGCCCAGTAGACCCCCGCCATCTGGTCGTCTTTCCACGCTCCGACAACATTCAAGAGCACCCAACCGATCGTGAGAACGACCAGGATCAGAATCATCACAATCGCCAGGACGATCGGCAAACTCAACGAACGACGTGCAGCCATAGTGAGTTCTCGTTGTTCACGCCACGGCATCGATTACCACGCACCCCAGCAAGCGACCGCCGTTGCGCTGCACGACCTGGGCCGCTTCACGCAACATCCGTGGACTTCCTTCGCCCAACCGCACAATCAGATAGGTGGCATCGCAGATAGCGGCAAGTTGAATCGTGCCGCGATGCGCTAGCGAAGAGGCGTCGACGACCACCAGGTCATAATGGCTGGCGAGAGCGCAAAGCAAATGGCTCATGCCTTGAACATTCCACCCGGAACCCTTGCCCAGCGCGTCGGTCCCGCCCGGCAGAAGGTTCACATGCTCGTGCGCGGTCGTTTGCACGGCCGTGGCCCAGTCGGCCGCGCCGGCAAGAACCTCCGGCAAACGCCACGTTGGGGCCACGGCCAGCCAGCGGGCCATGTCGGGATTACGAAAGTTGGCATCCACCACCAGCACTTTGCCTGCCATGCCCTGGGCCAAGCGCGGCGCCAGCCTAGCTAACGTCATCGTCTTGCCCTGGCCATCCGCGGGACTCGTGAACAGCAGCACTTGCGAACGACTCCGAGGCAACAGCCGGAGAATTTGTTGAGCTGTCGCGGTGTAAGGATCTGGGGCGACCGGGGCGATAACCGGCAATTCGGCTTCCTCGGCATCAAACTCCGGTGCGGCGTCGTAAAGCAAGTCCGACTCAGAGACGAAAGCTTGGAGCTGATCTATCGCCGCCTCCAGCGAGTCCGGCGCCAGCAGTGGGGAATCTTCAAGCGGCAAGCTCGGCAGCACGTCGTTCGGAAGTGCAGGCGGAAGTTCGATCACCCTGGTAGCCCTCCGCGCGGGGACGGGCGTTTTTTTAGCTTCGATCTGCTTCAAGGCGTTGAGCATCAGGCTCATGGCAATCTTCCCTAAGAAACTATCCGGAAACTTCCCTCTCTCTTTTGGGAGGGGGGCAGGGGTGAAGGCTTTTCTCTGATTTCTGACGCAAACAGCTATTATTCCAACCCTCTTAAGGAGGGATAGAGGCATGGATTTCGACTTTCCGGATAACCTCCTAGAGTCCCCGTCGCAACCCGGCAAACAACCGCCCAAACTCCTGTCGCGGCGGCGGCACGGCAGAGCGCGTAGGCCGAGGTGACGGCTCCTCGGCAATGGCCGCAACCGCGGTCGCGGTCGAAGCTACTTCCGATTCCGGTAGGTCTTTCCAGGCGACGTTGCAATCGTGTGGCTTGGGAATCACTTCCAACTGCGGTTCCTCGAAACGTACATCAGGCTGTCCAGCCTGTTCGATATACACGGGGATCCGCGGTTCCTCGCGGCTTTCGCTATTGCTCACAGGCTCGACCTCGTTGGCCGTGGCGGCAACCGCAGTGCACTCGGCAAGCTCCGCAGCCGGCGGACTTTGCGCGAGCGGCGAGATCCTAGCGACATAGCGATCGGCAACTACTTCTTCTTCCTCAAAAGTCTCCGCAAATGGATGCGGCGTTTCAAACACCAGCTCAACCTCCGGTTCGATCGCTGCCATCGGCTGGAATTCGGCCTGCACATCGGCCAGCAACTGCTGGATGTGGCGAAGCTGTTGAAACGTCTCTGGGTCTTCCGTCGTCTCGGCGACCAGCGTCGACTGCGAGAGGGGTGCCTCGGCTAGGGTTGTTTCCTCGGCTGCCGTAATCTTGCCCACGATGGGAGACAATTCCAAGGGGCTATCGTCTAGTCCGCCGAATTCGATCGCGCTGTCGCTGCTTGGCGCGGCCTGCGCGTTCCAGGGTGTCGGCAACTGTTGCAAGTCGGCCCAGGCCTCTTCGACGTGAACCGGTTCGATCCGCCCGATGCCGGCCGTATAGGCCAGCAGCAACACGTGGTCGCACACCTGGTTGATCAGCCGCGGCACGCCGTCAGTCGCTTTATGGACCATTTGGCAGGTCTCGGCTGGAAAAATCTCGGCGCCCCGGCCTCCGCCGCCCGATATGCGAGCCTGAATGTAGCCTTCTGTTTCGCTGCGCTGAAAGGCTTCCAAATAACAGCGGGCGGAAATTCGCTGATTGAACGATTCCAGTTTGGGGCTGGCAAAACGCTCTTCCAAAAGATGACTACCGGCCAGCACGATGCGCACCGCCGGCTGCATGTCGCGCGTGAGATTGGTCAGCGAGCGGATCTCATCCAGCAGTCGCAATGGCAGATGATGGGCTTCGTCGACCAAGAGCACGACGCCGCGATTGCAATCGTCGCTCAGAGTGATGTAATCGACCAGCGACAGACGCAACTCGCCCTCGTCCATGCCGCGATAGGGCCGGCTCAATTCGTAGAGGATCGCCTGCAAAAGCGAACGCCGCGTATCGAGATGCGTGCTCGCCAGCAGCACTACCTGGAACGTCTTCTGGAACTGCTCCGCCAGAACCTGGCAGAGCAGCGTCTTCCCCGTGCCGGGTGGCCCAACGATCATCGCCACCCCCTCGCCGCGGGTGACGCACCGAGCCAGAGTATTGCGGGCCGCGTCAATCACGGCTGCCGGGTAGTAATGATCGATTCGAGATACCGAAGCGAATGGCCGCTCGCTAAGGTTAAAGTAGGTCTCGTACATAACCCACTCCCCCCCTGTTACTTGGTGTTTGTAAGTCCTGGCAAAATAGGTGGTTTACGTAGCGCGCAATGGTACTTTGGAGATATAGTGACCCGTAGCTTGATTTCGGCAACACGGGCTTCAGGGATGAGAAATAAGATCGTGAAAGTTCGGCTCTTCCGGTTCTGACTGCAACCGCTTCGTGTTAGCCTCTTGGATCGACCGGATGATTCCAGGCCCGACGAACAACAACCGAGTCGAAACCGAGGCCGGTTCTAGCCCCAGCAGCTTGGCTGCCGCCCGGCGATAGGCCGCGAGTTGCGGCCGGTAGTGTTCCACCCGCGCATCGACTGCGCGCGCATCATCGGCGGGTAAGTCGTCCGTCTTGTAATCGAGCACATCGGCCCCCACGGCGCGATCGCCGTCATAAAGCACCACGAGGCGGTCGAACGTCCCGCTGAGGATGACATCGTCGTCGCGAACGGCGAAGGACCGCTCCCGCTGGAGTTCCCAACGCGGCATCCTCGTGGATGCCGCGGCATGCACTCGACTACCTCCGCGATCATCCGCTTGCCGATAGGTTGCCAACCGCAAGGCGTGGTCCACTGTTGGCTTCTGGATCGCTGCGCGGAACTGGGCGACAAGCTGCGTGAAATCCAACTGGTCCAGCTTCAACTCACCGGCCACGCGACGTAACGCATCGTCGTCCGGTTCGCCGTCTTCCAGCCAACCGATCTGCTCGAACCATGCGTGCAGCAAGATACCGCGATCGAGTGCCTGTCCCCGGTCTTGTCGCAGTTGCTGGACCAGATTCACGCGACCGCCGCCTTCCAATCGCGATGGGCTGCGGTGATCCAGCCCACGCGTGGGCTGCGTCGGCCGCTGCGGCAGAGACATCGGCCGCGACGAATTCTCTTCCGCCACCTGCGACGGCTGTTCCACTTCCGCCGCCCGCGGCTTCGCAACCGCGATCTTCTTGAACCAATCCGCCTCGCCCTGCTCGTGGAGAACCGTGCTCGCCGCGACCGCTGCGCCGCCAACGAGCGCACTACGCAACACACCGGCAAACGTATAAGGAATCGACCTCTCATTGTCCTTCGAGGGGGCGATGACCAAGTGCAAGCTGTATGCGGCCCGAGTCAGGGCCACGTAGAGCAGGCAGAGCGATTCCTCGACGACGCGCTCCTCGTGGGCGGAAAACATCCGCTGGAATTCGTCCGGCAGGATTGCTCGCAGGTCTTTGGAAACGTAACGGCAGACCCGTTCGATGGGGGCGGCCGGTTTCGGGCAGCCGGTTACAATCTCCGGCGGCTGGCCCCCCATGCCCACGTCCAATTCCGGCAAGACGACGATATCGAACTGCAAACCCTTGGCTTGGTGGACGGTCATCACGCGGACGCGAGCCGAGGTGGGGTCTTCAACCTTCTGCTGCCGGACCAGGGCCACGAAATCGCCAGGCCGATTCGTTGCCCGATCTTCGTAGCCGTAGGCCATCTCCACGAGTTGCTCCAAGCGGCTTACATCGCGGCGATCACAGACGGCCGCCAGATCCTTCGCCCAGCGGTCAATCGCCGGCCCGTAGCCATCGACCATCAGTTGGCGGCGGGTCTTTTCGGCAAGGTTCCAAGCGGCGGTCGAGTCGCTGTGATCGGTCAGCCCTACGTACTGCGCAAGTGGCGAGGTGGCCACATGGAACCGCGCCGTCGTATCGCCCGGGTGATCGGCGAGGGTCAAGAGCGAGCAAATCACCTGCACGGCCGGTGAATCGGTCAAGGGGTTGCCGCCCTCTTCGCTGGCGTCGATGCCTCGTGAACGCAACTCGAAGATCAGCCGAGCCACGGCCGCGTTACGGCGGACCAGCACACCGACGCCCAACTCCGGCGACTGCGCGTGGAGCCTGGCAACTTCCTCGGCAGCTTGCCGCAACGTCACCACTCCTTGCTCTTCGCCGTCAGCGGCCTGAGGAGCAGTTATCAGGCGGCAATAGCCGGGTAGCGCCTTGCGGGCCGTCGTATGCTTCGTGAACCGCTGCGACCACTTCTGGGCGGCAGCCGGGCACTTCTGCAAGACCAGGTTGCTGGCGATTTCTTCAAAGACCTGATTGACGCAGTCGATGACCGCGGGCGCGGAGCGGAAACTCTCGTTCAGAGCTTGCGACGGCAGGCCCCTGAACTCGTCTTCCAGGGCCTCGAAGATCTCCGCCACGCCGCCACGCCAACCGTAGATCGCCTGCTTGACGTCGCCGACGCAGAAGAAAGAACGCTCCTCGCCGCCGCCGATCACGCGCTGGGCGAAAGGCCGCAGAACGCGCCATTGCAGGGCGGAGGTGTCCTGGAACTCGTCCAGCAGCAGGTGGGCCACCTGGCCATCCAGCCGGTAGACGACCTCTTCCAGCCGATCGGCGATGGCCGCCGCCGAAAGCCTTCGCGTGAGATCTTCAAATCGCAAGGACCGCGTGCGCGCCTTGAGCCGCTGATACGCGGCATCAAACCGCTCCAGCAGGTCGCGCGTCGCCTCGGTCTGGTCCGCGATGCGCGCCAGGAGGGCAGCCTTGGCGTGCTGAACCAGCGGTCGGTACGCGGCGACGATCTCCGCCGGAATAGGTTTCTTGTAATAGGTCTCCGTGCCGTCGAGGATGGCCCCGCCCAGCCCCTTGTCCAAAAACGATTCCCAGGCATCGCTCGCGGCAATTTCCCGATCCTTTTCGATGGCCTTCTGGAATCGCTTATCGCCCGGCGGCGGAACCGCGGCCAGTGCTTCCAGGGCCGCGAACAACTCCGTTGTGCTGAGTTGCTTCTGCCGAGGTAGCGACTTCCATGCCGCGGCCGGCGCCTCCGTGTAAATCCCATAGAGGGCCTTCACGAGCGCGGCGATTTGCTCGCTCACGGAACGCGAGGCCTCGCCCTTGGTCAGAAGGTGCATCAGACGCACAACGTCCTGGGTCGATTCGTTCTGTAGCACGTTGCGGATGGCCTCCGCGCGGAGCGACTGGTCGGCGATCTCTTCCGCGATTGTCCAGCCGGGCGGCAAGCCGAGTTCAAGGCTGAAGCTCTGGGCAATCTGCACGAAGAAACTGTCCAACGTGCTCACGCGCAAGCGGTGCAGATGGCGGATCATTTCCCGCAACATGCCCAGGCAGCGGCCGCGGTCGATCGTCGCTCCGCTCACGTGCCGGGCCAGTTCGGCAAGCTTCTTCGGCTGTAGCGCGGCCTCGGCCAGCCGCACGAGGACGCGGTCCAGGATTTCGCCCGCCGCCTTGCGAGTGAAGGTCGTGGCCAGGATGTTGTCCGGCGTCTGCCGGGCGGCCAGACCGATGAAGCGGTTGCTCAGTTGAAAAGTCTTGCCCGTGCCTGCCGACGCACGGATCACTCTGTCGCCTAAAGCGCCTTGTGCTTTGCTCATGGTAGGTTGCCGCCTCCTTCTGCTTCTTCGTCCGCGATTACCGCGGCGAAGCGATCGTCCTGGCAAATGGCCGCGAACTCCTCGGAAAAAACGGGCGGCGGATTGGCGGGCGGCCAGAACTCCTCGACCCTCACCCGGCGAATGACTTCCGCCGCCGTCCGATCGGCGTCGTCAAAATCCGCCTGCTTCCACTCGGCTGCCTGGTGCCCCACGGCGCCGATCTCCTTGGGAAGGTTGATGTAGGCCAATTCCACCGGACCCTCGATCCCCAGGCCCGCGACCAGGTGGCGGTACAAGGGGAGTTGCAAGTCGATCCACTGGCCGCTTTTCTTGCGGTGCGCCTTCTCCGGCGACTTCGCCCCGTCCGACGTCTTGTAGTCGAAGATCATGCGTTTGCCGGTCTCCTCCTGTACGTCGATCCGGTCGATGCGGCCGCGGAGAAACATCGGCTGGCCGTCGACGACAAGGAACGCCTTGCCGTTCGCCGGGCTGACCTCGACATGCTCGATCCGCCAGCCTTGGGCCGCCCAAGCGGCCTGCCACTCGGCCAGCGCAGCCAGCCGCCGCCGAAGCTGCTCGACCTGCACGAGGATCGAGGGCATCGGCGCCTTGCCAAAATGCGCGCGCACGGCCGCAGCCAGTTCTGCTTCGAGATACTTGCCAATCACCTCGGCCTTGCCCGCAGCCGCCTGCGGATCCTTTCCCAGAGTATGCAGCACCTCGTGCGCGAGCGAGCCGAAGGCGGCCCCATCCAGCTCTTGAGCCGAGTCGTCCAGGCTCTCTAGCTTGAGTACGTGTCGCAGGTAATATCGATATGGGCAGCCCAGGTAGTCCTTGAATTCCGTAACTCGCATCGATGCAATCGGCGCGGCAAGCCGCTTTGGCCGAGGCACCTCCAGCCGGGACTGCTCCTGCCCGGCTTGCAGTTTGCCCGTCGTGATTGCGCCTGCCAACGAGACCGGCTCGGCGGAGAAAAAGTCCATCACCCGCTTGGCCATCGTGGGATCGTCACAGGCGAACAGCAACCGGCTTGGCAGCAAGGGGTCGCCCTCCGCGCTGCGCCGCCCGGTAATCAGGCGGAGATACTCCTTCGATGCCGCAAGGACCGATAGCGCGTAGGCATCGCGTGCGTAGCGGCGGTCGTTGTCTTCAATGTCCAGCGCGCGGCGAAGTTGGTTCGGCAAGAACAGATCCGAATTCAGCGAGGCCGGCACGTTTCCTTCGTTGAAGCCCGTCACGATCAAGGCAGGCGCATCGTCCAAGGCCAGTTCCAGCCAGCCCAGGATCTCGATGGCGCCATGGTCCGGCGGCGGTGGGATCGTCTCCCCATCGACCTGCCGGAGCACGAACCGCATGACCTCGGTGCTCTGCAGCGACGGCATCAACTCGGCGGGAACTTGCCGATACTCATCGAGCACGTCGCGGATCTTGTTGCAGGAGGCGAGTACCGTGCGGTCTGGCTCGATCTCGGCGTTCAGCGGCGCGCGGCCAAAAACCTCGACGACGAGTTCCAGGATGGGCGAGGTCCACTCGGCCAGCAGCCGCGACGTGCCGCGCAGTTCACTGCACAGTCTTTCGATTGCCTGATAGGCCCCTGCAAACGACTTGTTCGGTTTGTCCTCCCCCTGCCAAAGGCCATCCAGCGTGTGAGGCAAATGTTCGGCGCGGTAGCGGTCGATCTCGCTCAGCCAGTCTTCCGCGATCCCCTGGGCGGCAAGCCAGTCGTTGACCCAAGGATGCCGCACCAGCGAGGCAAAGGGTGAAAACCCCGCAGTCTCGACGTAGTCGGCCACCGCCGCCAGCAGGCGGTAAGGGGCCGAGCGTGCAATGCCCGCGCCCACGCCGTAGCGAGCTGGTAAGTCGCACTCCCGCAATCGCTGCTGGAGGTAGGGCACGAGTTGCACATCGGGCGCGCCGATCGCAATCTGCTCGGTGCTGTAACGACCGCCGAAACCGGCAAGGGTCCGAATCACCGCCGCCGCCTGATCGACGGGATCGTCCGCCACCTCCAACTGTTCGTCCACCAAGGAGATTTTTTGTTCCAGCCACGCGGCTGGACTAACGCAGCCATGTTCGTCAAAACGATCCGCCAGATTTGTCGCGGCAAACACCAAGGCAGTGACGCGATCTGCGACCTGGTCGAGCATCCTCCGCTGCGAGCGGTTGAGGTCCGCCGTACCAATCAGCACGATTTGGGCCTCGCTGCGGCACTCGTTGTTGCGAATCGCCACCAAACGTGCCGTCTGTAGATCCCATAATCCCAGCCGGTCGAGAGTGGCCAGGTAGTGCTTTTGAATCTCGGCCAGTGCCTGCCATCGGGGAGCCTCTTGAAACCCTTCAATCTCCGCACCGCGTTGAGCCACGCTGGGAAAATCGAGAACTTCGGCCGCTAGTTCGCGATGCAGCCGGCCGAGCATGTCGCCCAGGGATAGCCACGCCAGCAAGTCATCCTCCGCGGGAAGCACGGGAACGATCGTCTGCACGTGGCGGGAGTCGCTGACGCGGATGGCCTCGATCCATGCCACTTGCTGGACGAGGCTGCCGGCAAAGGGCCGTTTCGCCTCGTAGAGCAACTCCGGCAACTTGCCCGCCGTGACGATCCGTGGAGGGCGGAGTTGCAACTGCCGCTTTTCCACCTGCTCGACAAGGATCTCGAGCAACCGCCGCCCTGCCCGACTTCCTGGCAGGGCAAGCACCACGTTCCCCAGGTCGAGTTGTCCTGCGGATGCGAACCGCTGGACCAGGAAATCGACGGCGGCCGCCAGGGCCGGCCGGCTCCAATCCAAGAAAATTCGCTTGATCGCCATTCGAGTGAGTTCTCCAGCCTTGTCGGTCGTCTGTCCGGACACGGTACTCCGGCTATTCTAACCCGGATTCATTTCGCGTGGTGCCGAGCGACTTTTGTGCCACCATGGGCGTGCCAGGCGATGTCGAATTTCTGAGTTTTTTGACCACATTTCACCACTCTTGGTGTATGTCGTGTAATTCGCACGAGTGGGTGGTGCCCTCAAAAACGCGGAGAATACCAAGGCATCAACTCCTTTAGTTATTTCATTATAACCTGTTTAGGGCGGCCCATTATCTGGACTATTTTGAACATTTCCGTCTCATTCCCGTCTCATTTCCGTCTCATTTCAGTCCGCCAGGTTTGATCGTAACTGTTTGCCAAGTACAATGTTGGGTGGCACGTTCCCGAGCCTGAGGCGAAGGGCATGATTGGTCCGCGAAAAGCGCGCCCTATCCCGAAAGGCTCCCACTAAATAGTACGCGGCCAAGGTGCTCCACAGCTATTTGCGCGTTTATGAGTGGTTTGATAGCATCGCAATCCCAGCGATTTATCGCGGGGCTAAGTGTGGCGGCGATCAGACTCCCAAAGATCGCGACGGCCAAGGCACCCGTCTACGCCCCCCCCAGTGAATAAATGTGGTCAGGAGCAGCCGATAAGGCTGCGGTCCTCCAGGTGAGTGGGGGGGATAGCCCGCAAAAGTCCTGCCGTGTCAATTGTCTGGATTCGGACACGTAGCGATGCCAGATCCCGTGACCAGTAATGGTGCGGGTACTGCCCGATGTATCGCCGAATTACAGACTTTGCTAGACTTAGGGAATTCTGGCCAATCCCTCTGAAACATGAAACGTAAGCCGAGATGAGACTATGTCAATACAAGACGCGACTTACAGAAACTCGTCTAACCGAATGCAATGACTACGCCAGAACGCCAACTTGAAGAACAACTCATCGAGACACTTCGGGGCTTGAAGTACGAATACCGTGCGGATATCCGGGACCGGGCTGCGCTCGAGAAGAACTTCCGCGAAAAGTTTGAAACGCTCAACCATATCCACCTAACGAATGGCGAATTCCAACGCCTGCTCGATGAAATCGTCACCCCAGACGTCTTCACCGCCGCCCACACGCTCCGCAACCGGA
>Ga0118677_10004053_pt1 | contig 27056 bp, 18 predicted proteins | sample AliMusrvi5mmetaG_FD_86154 | JGI IMG/M metagenome (GOLD analysis project Ga0118677, IMG submission 86154) | reverse complement strand
GGGGTGGGGGATGAACTGGCAAGCGGTGGTCACTCGCGCCCAGGCGACGCGCGATAGTGCCTACGAACCAGACCCCCTGCTGCGCGGTGGTCTGATCGAGGCCCGTACGTTGGAATTATTGCCGATTTCTATCGATCCCTTGCACATCTTTGCGGCCAGCGCCATTATTCCGGCGACTGAAGAGGAACGGACTGCCGCGGCCGCTTATTTGGGCATGCAACCACCGCAACATGGGCATTCTCATCATATTTCGCTGGACTACGCGAAACTCGTGCGTCTGGGAGTGCGCGGGATCCTGGCGGAGATAGAGGCATTCGAGACACGTCTGGACGCAACACCGGAAAACGCGGAACGGCGCTTATTCTATGCTGGCGCGCGTCTGGCATTAGCCGGATTGGTGCAATATGGCGCACGCTATCGCGAGGAAGCGACGCGCTTGTTGCGGCACGAGACGGATCCGCAGCGGCAACGCGAATTACAACGGATCGCTGATGCGCTTGCGCGGGTGCCATTCGAGCCGGCGACTACGTTATTCGAAGCTATCCAATCCATGCTCCTGCTGCATTTCGGATCGCGCGCCAATGAAGCGGACTCCGCAGTCGGACGTCTCGACTACTACCTGGATGCCTATTATCAACGCGATCTGGATACGGGACGCATCACGCGTGAAGAAGCGGCGCAATGGATGCAGATGCTGCTGGCGCAATTGTTGGAATTGTCGCGCTTCTCTGACTGCATCGTCCTTGCCGGTTGTGAAGCCGACGGGGTCACCCCTTTTGCCAACGATCTAACCTACTTTATTTTAGACGCGATGGCTCATCTTTGCCTGCCGGGACCACAACTCGGATTTCGCTATTCACCCGGTCATCCTCGCGACCTGTTGCGCCGCGCCATGGCCTGCGTATATGCTGGTTCCGCGCATCCCGGTTTCTTCAACGATCCAGTGGCTATCTCCGGTTTACAACGTGCGGGGATGACCCGCGAGCAGGCAGCGGATTACGCGAATTGCAATTGCGTTGAGCTCACTTCCGCCGGACGCTCCTATATCATCTCCGGGTACAACTACACGAATCTGGTCAAACCGATAGAAATTATGCTCAATGGCGGGACGCCGTTAGTCGAGGAAACGGACTGGTGGAGCACTTGGCGATTACCCCCGTCAATGACGATACTCCCACAGGAGTATCCCACGTTCGACGCTTTCCTTGCGGCATACGAACAGTATCTGGATGCCATTATTACGCAGCTTGTAGCAGATACCAATGCCACTTTCAGTAATCACGACGGTACATTGCTCCCCCTGAGTTCGGTGTTTATTGACGGATGTTTGGCGCGCGGTCGCCATGCGCGATTGGGAGGCGCGGTATGCAGCCAGACGTTCCCCAGTTTCGTGGGATTCGCTAACGCTGTCGATGCGCTGGCCGCCATTCGGCAAGCCGTGTATGAGGAACAGGTGGTGACCCTGGTGGAGTTGGCCACGGCCTGTCGGGAGAATTTCGCGGAAGGTGCCGAGTTGTTGCGCTACCTGCGTACCCGTTGCCCGAAATATGGGAATGATGACCAGAAGGCGGATGCGCTGGCTGAACGTCTGTATAATCGCATCGCCGACCGATTTCAAGGTCTGCGCAATTGGGTCGGCCAGGCATATGCCCCGCAATACTTTGGGTTTATGTCGCACGCGGCGCGCGGGCAGTATACCGCTGCGACACCGGATGGCCGGTTGCGCGGCGCCTCGGTTGCCGGCACGTTGGGTGGCGACTACGGTGCGGACATCGCGGGTCCCACCGCACTTCTTGCTTCAGTTACCCGCCTGGATCACACCCGCGCATCGGGCGGCGTTGCCGTCAACATGACCCTTTCCCCCGCGGCGTTGCGCACCGAAGAAGATCGCGAACGGGTCCTCGACTTGCTCCTGACCTATTTTTCCCTGGGCGGTATGCAGTTGCAGTATAACTATATCACGTCTGACATATTGCGTGCGGCGCAGCAACAACCCGACCAATATCGCCGTCTGATGGTGCGCGTTGCCGGTTACGCTGACCGTTTCGTCTGTCTGCCACGCAATCTGCAGGACGAAATCATCAGTCGTACACAACATGGGATGATGGGGACCTAAGGTCAACTCACGTAAATCGCGTGCCACGTCGTTACATCGTTGTGGCTGCCCCCATTTGCGTTACGATGGTATCCATTACCTGTTTGCCGTCGACCGGCGTCACACTCTCGATATATGTGAAGTGATTGTCTTTCAGCAGAAGCAACCAGTTCCCGCTCTTTATTTGCTGGTGTTTGCCGGTAAGGGTGAAGGAATGCAGGTTATTTGGTGCGACACTCGCGTCGGTCGCGCTTATGACGTAATTGTCGGAGGAAAATCGTGTTTGCCGCAGGCTTTCCAGGCGGTCCAACACCTTCGAACTGTCGATTTCAGTATTTCCTTGTTGCGGAAGCGTATAAGAGAGAATGATGATGTCCGTATTGTTCTCGTCCCAGCCATCCGGGAAGAGGACACGCACCACATCCGGTTGATCGTTACCTTTCTTCGTTTGATGCACCAGGTGCCAGGATGCGGGGTAAGGTACGATGCTTCCCTGTTCCGAGTGGTAATACTCCCATTTTTGCGGGGGGAACGGCAGATTTTGAGGTCGTTTGGCGAGAAAAGACAGCGCCATCGCGACTAACATCAACGCGGCGAAGGCATACGCCAGGAGTCGTGCGATAATGGGCACCCCTGGAGTCGGAGCCCACACCGGCGTGCTGGGTATCACCGCCGGTGCATGGCGCGACAGTTCCACCTGTGGATCCTCGCTCATCGGGCTAGGCTCCCGGTTGGTTGCTCGAAGTAGTTTGCATGCGTACGATATCGGCTCGCGTGATGATTCCTTGTAAATGGCGCTGCTCGTCCATGACGAAGACGCGCCGCAAATCTTCATGCAGCAATCGGTCAGCTACTTCAGTGACTGGTGTTGTTGCGGCGATAGAGGCAAACTGCCGGTCCATAATATCACCGGCCGTCACCGCCAGGATCTTGCCTGCTTCTTCTTCAAATCGTTGTGGGTTCTCCAGGAATATGACTCCGCCCAGAAAATCGATATACCGTGGCAAATGTAACGACGCAGCACGTATCACCAGATCCTCCTCGGTTACGACTCCCAGCACCTCGCCATCATTCGCCACCACGGGTACCGAGCCGAATCGTTGGAGTGCCAGCACTTCCGCCACTTTGCCCACGGGCATGTCGGGCGGAACCGTTACCAACGTCGTGGTCATAATATCAGCAGCTTTCATCGCTATCCTCCTTTGTAATATCTGGTTCCGAGAATCGTTATTGTCTCTGGCCTCTGCGGCAAAGGGCTGAAGCCCATGGTTGCCAATGGAATGACGAGTTAACAACAATCAACATCCACGACAGTATACCCGCGCCGGTGGCAGAGGGCAATGCAGTCATTCGATGATTATCAGACATTCTACGATAGCCGGTAGCAGGCGATCTCCTACGCGCATATCCAGAGTCTGTATCTGGCGGCCCGGGGATAGTGACGGGAAGTGTAGCGGCAGGCGGCCTTCACTGGTCGGTGGCACGATCATAGTGTTGTCTCCGGCGTGCACTGGTAAGGGGTATGAAGTGGTATTGGTCACGACTAATTCCACGATGGGTTGGTCTCCGCGTCGGCAGGTCTGCATATACGGATGAAGGCGGAGCCAGAATGGGTCCAGCGCGGCGTCAGGTGTATTCCACGGGGTGAGTGACATGAGGAGCGTGCGACGTGCGTCCAGTGCGTTGCGCATGGTGTACAGATCATCGGAACTGAACGTAAAGAGCGCGTCGATATGGGGATTGCACAATGCATCAGGTCGTAACTGTTCGAGCAATGCCAGGCAGGCATCGAAGCCGTCACCAGCCTGAATCGAATTTCGATTGAGCGGGCAGTAATCATCCATACCGGTTGGGGCGAAGGAGTCGCCAACAAAGAAGAGACGACGTCCGCGACCTTCCACGAACAGGCCGCCGTGATAGTGCGTTTGTCCTGGAAAATGGTAGGCGGTGAAGGTGAATTCCCGCCATTGCCACTGTTCTCCATCTGTCGTCGCGTGGTCAACACGACAGACGGCAGGGGAAAGGCACGGCAATCTCCAGGCATCTGGCGTAGTGATGACATCGGCCACGGAGGTGTCGGCGTAGAGTGGACAGGCGAAGGTCTGTTGGAAATTCGGCACACCATCCACGTGGTCGTCGTGATAATGTGTGACCCACAACCCCTCAATCCCGGTGATTTCCCCCGCTTCCACCGCATTGCGTAGTGCCGTGACTACCGCGGCACTACCGCAATCCATCACAAAGGCCGCACCGCTCGCACTGGACAACACCCAGGTTGTACCATCGTGCCGCAGCCACGAAGGCGGCGCCTCTGTTGCGGCCTGCAGCGAACCCGGCGGCAACCCGGTAAAGAGTTCGGGAAAGTAGTGGTGAAGCGCGGAAGTGGCGGCATAGTTGCAATGCAAGGCTTCGAGACGCTCGCGTGTCTCCGTCAGGGCCTCGATCGGGTTGGACATCAACTCCCCATGCGCGGGTACGAGCAGGTCAGGATGTACGGCGGAGATACGTAAAAAACTGTCGTAGAGGGCTGTGCGCGCCCCCAGGAAACCATGATAATCCCAAATCTCCCCACCGGGAATCGCACCTCCCTGCTGCAGGCTGTATAGATCCCAAAATTGTCCAGGTGCATAGAGTAAGTCGCCGGTGAAGCAGACACGACGTCCATCAACCTCCACCAGATAACTCAAGCTGCCGTTCGTGTGTCCCGGAGTGGCCAGCACCGTAATGCGCGCCGAACCCCAGGTGAATGTATCGTTATCGGACAGCACGCCGGCCACTGGTCGCGAAGTCGCCGGTACCAGGAAGAACGGACGGTAATTGTACGCGTGCCATTGTGCAGCCGGGTTCGTCCAGTAGCTCTCTGTATCGGTGACAAGGTGCGCCTCAGTGGCTGGCACCAGTAATCGCGTGGTGTCTGGCGCTCCGGCAAATCCATCGCGGTGGTAATGTGTGATGAGGACGGTATCAACCGTTGCCCCCGCCAGTGGCGTCGCATCACCAGGATCGATGAGCAATAATCGGCCACCGTCACGTAGCACACCGACATTTCCCGCATCGCGGAAGACGCTCAGATGCGCGCTGATTTTCTGCCACGTATCCATACCACACAGTTTGCCGATATCCGATAAAGTCCTCTTGCGAAGGAAGGCGAAGGATGGTGCAGCGGTTTGCATTAGTTGAAGGGGATCGAGTTTCGCTGCTATGTTATGAGCTTAATTAGCGGGGGCGTGCTGAATCAATACACTGACCATTCTCGTCTATTCCGACAGTTACACCGAGTTGTACGGAGTTAGAAATGATCGGGGGTAATGCGGATAACGTCCTCTTCGACCGTCACTGTCCACCCCGGTCGCAGGGTGGCGACGAGTTGGCGCACTTCTTCCAACGGGGGGTAATTCGTCCAATTGCCGAAGGCGCAGGCGTCATCGATGAGGATGCAGCACGTGATGTGCAGGGTGGTCAGGATAGCCGTGATCTCGCGGCGTATCGGGGTATTCAAGTCACCCTTGGCCGTCAATCCATGTGAAAAATGTCCATCCAACCAGAAAAGAGGCGGTGTGTCCAAAGTCGGAAGCAGTTGGGAGAATACCTGACCGCTGTCGCCTTCAATAATTGTGATGTGAGGACAACGCGTAAAATATTGTTGCGCTCTTCGCGCCAGCAATGGACTCAACTCGATGGAGTAGATACGCGTAAAATCGTTGCGCATCGCAAAAACCATATCCCCCATGTAGGTACCGGTCTCCACGAGCGTGTGGAGTCCGAACCGCTGTCCATATTCGCGGACGATTTGCTGTTTTATATAGTGCGGAGGCAGGATGTCAGTGGGACGTCCTGCCGCTATCCATTGCCGCGCTGTTCTCCGATTTGGGAAATGATGGCGCAGGTAAAGATAGACGAATGCGAGTGGTGACTCATAGATGATCCGCTTGAGGTATTCGATCATAGCGATTCCTTCAGTCACGCGACAAAAAAAATAGTCGAGAATCACTGTTACCCAGCCGTATTCATGATCGCATGAATACGGCTGGGTAGCCAGAGTTGTTGCACGTCACTTCCGGGCCGTATTCTGCGGTCCCGAAGGTCGAAACAGGTTTTAACCGATTTTTACCGTGGCCATGCCGAAGGCCGGGATATTTACGCTTAATACGCCATTTTGCATCTTCGCGGTGCTAACCGAGATCGCCTCTTCCAACACATCGGTCTGCACCACGTGGACGTTGGGGCCAACTAACGCGACGTCGAACCGTAGCTGAGCCGTCGTAGCTTTACCTTCCATCTCATACAAACGCACAATGAGTGCGTCTGAATCTTCCGCCTTTTTCATCCCGCTAAGCATGATATTGGGGGTCAGAATTTCGGCGAAGGCTTTCGTTGCCGGAAGTGTTCCGCTGTGTTGTGTGGCTCCCACGATGTTCAACGGCAGATTAAAAGCATATCCCTGACGAGTAGCTTCCGAAATGTCAATATTGCCCACATGGGGAACGATGGAAAACTTGATCTGGTGCTGCCCGAGTTCCGGTAGCGGATCCGGATCATAGCTGCTGCGCAGCAGGGTAAGGCGGAGTGTGTTGTCCTGGGCCTGATACCCGTACTTGGTGTCGTTGAGTACACTGATGCCGATGGTTTGTCCGTCAGAATGTGCCCCGGAAAGGTCGGCCCACTTTTGCGCAGGCACTTCACCACTGCACATATCCACCTTGTTGTTACCCGAGTTATAGCGCGAGGGGAAGTAGACATTCGACTGTGTCCAGATCTCCTTTGGATTTGTCGGGCGCGTGATGGAGCCGTTGGCGATTTCATAGGTGGCTGTTGTGTTGGTCACCGCCAGTGGAAAATTCGCGCGTAGCGTCGGTACACCGATTTCCGGCGCACCCCGTTCGAGCCAGTTGACATCCAGTGTGATGTCTATCCGTGGCACACCGGAGTAGAGTGCTATCGTATAGGTAAACTTGCTGTCGCCGTAGCTCATGTCGGTGCGAACAGTGGACATGTAGGGACCGGCAAGTGGGCTGTCGCTGCCGCCGTTGCTTAACGGCACGCGTTTGACGACTTGCCCGAGGACCCACGCCGTCATCGGGTGTGGAGCTTCCAACTCATACTCTAACTGACCCAACTGTGCACCTTCTGGTACGAAATCGATGGCGGTGCGTTTGTCGATGAGGTGGGTGATAGCGCCGGTATTGTAGTCTGTGTCGACGATAAAGAACTCATTTTCGATGCGTCCCATATTATTCGTTGAACAACCTTCGGCTGCCAGCGGTTCGACGGCTTCCATTACACTATACGAACGGTATCCCAGTGCGGGAACGTTTTTGACCGGGAAGGCAACATCGATGCGGCTGTGTCCCCAACCCGGATCGCGGCTGACCACTTGACCGGCAATGGTGTTGCCGGCGTCATCGCGCACCACGAGGCGCTTGTCGTCATGCCACTCGCGATCCCAGACCGCGACGGTGATGACTTCGTTGCGGGCCCAGGGGGTCGGGTTGAAGATGACGAAGGGATCGCAGCAGGTGCCACCCGCACCGCGGCGGGAGATCGTGGCGTCGCCGCGAATTTCACCAGGACCAGCGCCGATGCCCGGACCTACATTTGCACCGGGTCCGTTGCCTGCCGGTGTGCATCCGCCGCAGGCGACGAGGGTGTCGACCGTGTTAGCGATAGCGCGCAACGCGCGCGTTTTAATCATGGTGGTGTCTGCCAGAATATTCTGATACAACCCCTGCGCATACTCATAGGTGGCATGGATCCCGGAGCCAGGCAGGATATCATGGAACTGGTTGAACATCGCGTCGCGCCACCCCTTGTATAACGCGTCGCCGGGGTAAGGCATCTTCACCACTGCGCGCCCAAGTAAGGCACAGATTTCTGCTTCCGCCAGGTGGTTCTCGCTTTTACGATTGGCACGTTTGATGTTGCTCTGTGAAGTGTAACACCCTTCGAAGACGAAATTCAATTCGTTATTCACAACCGGCAGGTTTTCGGCCTTTGCCGCCGCGGAGAAGAACGCTTCGTGGGTACTGAGTTTGACAACCGGGAAGATCGGCCACGTTGCCATCTTCACAGCCTGTACCAGGTCACGCCGTGTGGGGCCACCGCCGTGATCACCTACGCCATAGACATACAGATAATCTTTTAACCCGGTTTCCTGTTCGAATTCGAGCAGGCCGTTCATGATCCCCGGGTTGATTTGTCCGCCATACCCGCGTGCACGGTCATCAAAATTGAGCACGCGCGCGCCATCTTTCCCTTGCCACCAGTACAGACGCGGGCCGTTGGCAGCACGGTGATGGTAGTAATACGACACTTTGCCCTGCGCAAGAATGGTGGGCACAGTCCAGGCATGACCAAAGGTATCTGGTTCGAAGGTAATTTTTATCGCGTCGTAGGGAAGGCCATACTCCTGTTTGAAAAAGCGGCGTGTGTAGAGCAGATGACGGGCGAGAATCTCCCCAGACGCAAGATTTTTACTGCCTTCTACCCATTGGCTGGCAGTGATTTCCCAGCGACCTTCCTTGACGCGCTGCTGAACCCGTGCCGTGAGTTCCGGCAGGTAATCCTTGAGAATTTGGTAGATGGAGGTTTGACTCTGCGAGAAGTGAAAGTCGGGGAATTCATCCATCAATTTATCGACGGTGGTAAAGGTGTCGTTCACTGTTGCTACAGTTTCCGGCCAATTCCAGAGCCAATTCATGTCAATATGCGCATGGCCTGCACAGTGAATCGTATACGCTTTTGCTTCCTTCCCGATGGGCGCCAGCACCTGCTCAGCCGCGGTAACCGCCGCGGATACATCGCCGCCGGACGCCAGGATTTGTTGGACGTTTCCGACCGCCTGCAGGATCATCTTCTCCCACTCGCCATTGTTGCGCGCTTTCGCCAGTCGCGCGGCGAAGTCCATCTCCGCTTTGAAACGGTCCAGCGTGTCGGTCACCTCGCCGGACGCCCCGGTTAGCGCGTTCAAACCGCGCTGTAAATCATCAGTAAATGCCATGTTGCCAAACTCCTTCAGGGTGTAACCCCGCATCCGCAGTGGGAAGCGGGTCATTTATCTTGTCCTGCGGTTGATTCGACAATAGGGAACCTGTCCCTGCCATCTGGTAAAATATTTCTAAGGTACAGGTATCCGAGAAGATCGCCAGATACTTTTTCGGAACGGAAAAATAAGCGCTAATCTGCATTATTCATGACCACATGAATAATGTTATAGTTTACTGAAGATTTTTCGCATCGTGTATAAAGCAGGTTAACCTAGTTCGCGCCAAGTGGCAGGGACAGGCATGGAACTCACCTCATTTACAACGCCATATGAATACCAGCAGTTTGTCGATTTTATCTATCGCGTCTATCGTGGTAACCCGTGCTTCAAGGATACCCTGACCGGTATCGTGCGCACGTTTCTCCATCGTACGGATACTTTCACCCGACAGGCGCATCTTCGTCCGCTCATCGTGCGGTCGCGCGGAGAAATAGTAGCCCAGTGCATTTTCATCGCGACCCCACAGCTGCCAGTGTTGCAGATCGGGTTTTTCGAAGCGTTGCCCGCACAGCAGGACGCGGTGGAGATGTTGCTTAAGGAAGCGGCGAGTGAATGCCGGGTGTTGGGGCTGAACAAAATCGTGGCCGGCTTGAATGGGCATCTCAGTTACGGCGTGGGGTTCCTGAATGATCATCATGACAGTCCCATTTCCTTTGACTGCCTCTATTCACCGGCATATTATCTGGCGTATTTTCGTCGCTATGCTTCGCGCGAGATGACGCTCACTACTTTCGCCTTTGAGATGGCGCACGTTACACTTGCCCCGGCTCTGGCTAGGCGTGCATACCAGCACTTCGCCTTTCGTCCGATGGACATGCATCGCTTTCACGAGGAGATATTGCTCTTTGGAGCATTGTGCAATCAATGCTTGGCCGACACATATCTGTATTTTACTCGCGAGCCGGAGTGTCTGTATGAATTATTAAAAGAACTGCGACCATTTTTGCGTGCGGAGCATCTAATTTTTGCCTATCATGACGGCGTGCCGGTAGGGTTCATCTTCTGGCATCCGGATATTAACATGATCGTACCGGGTGGGCGACGAGTATCCTTCTGGGAAATTGGCCTACGGTACCTGCTGCACCACCGGCGTATTTCCAGCATCAAAATCAACGCGATCGGGGTCACACCCGCCTATCAGCACTCCGCTGTCGTGGCGGGACTGATTGCGGAGACAATCCGATATGCACAATCACGGTACCGCGCGGGAGAAACAAATTTTATCTGGGATTCCAATACGGCATCGATCCAACTCAATCGCCGTATAATGGACGGCGAATATCGCCATTACAGCGTATTTGAATTTACCCCTGGGGACTTCGATGATGGATCGCTATGACAGCGCACATGAATTACCGGCAGAGTGGGATCAAGTGGGGCGTGCAAATTATGCTCTCCAGCGTGATTTTCTGCGTGTGATGGAAACAGCCAATCCCTGCGCGCAACGGTATTACGGTTTCCGCGATGCGCACGGGAGTCTTGATTCCATTGTGATGACATTGGTGCAGGAACGCTTGAATCTGTTGATGTTCACCCCCTTTGCTTTTTCGGTGCCGGCTACCCTTATCTACGTACCGATCTCGGCTTCGACCGCGGGGATGGCATGCGGGACGGCCACCCGCGCGCAAGTGGCGGTCTTTTTATCGGGGTTACGCGGTCTGACCTTGGTACTAAACTTGCCGGATTCTTTCGAGTTGCCGTCTTTCGCGCGCGTCGCGACCTGTCCGCGTATCCGACTGGCATTGCGTTGGTCATCCTTTGAGGCCTACTTAAACGACCTGCGCAGCGGGTATCGTCGTCGCGCGATATTGGCGTGTCGGAAAGCGGCGCCGTTGACGTTCCGTACTCTTGCCGATACCAATGAGTTCACAATCGAGCACTTCTCTTTGTACGAACAGGTCTATAATAAGTCCTCGATCCGTGTTGAGAAGCTTTCCCTCGCCTACTTCCAAACGTGTCCGGCAACGATCATCGTTGCGGAATTCGCAGGGAAACCAGTGGGGTTCGTCCAGTTGCTGGCGTATCGGACGGAATTGATTTTTGGTTTTATCGGTCTTGATTATACAGTCAACCGAGAATTCGACCTCTATCAGAATTTGATGCTAAAGATAGTCGACTACGGCATTACCCACCACTATACATCCATTGATCTCGGACAGACTGCTGATGAGACTAAATTGAAACTCGGTGGCGACTATGAGTTGTTATATGCCCACTTGCGCCATCACAACCCGCTGCTCGACACACTGTTGCGCATGCTGCTGCCGCTTATCGCTTATCGACCGCTGACCCAACAGTTTCACGTGTTCAAATCCTCAACGGTGTCGGAGACGGCAACATGGAGAGTGCAAGGGAGTAAAGGATGAAAATCCTGCTGGTACGCCCAAGACCACCGCGCGAATCGATCGGCCTGCAGAGCTTCATGATCTGTGAGCCGTTAGAACTGGAGTATCTGTGCGCGACTCTCGAAGGCGACGGGCACACCGTCGTCATTATTGACATGCTGCTGGAACGCGCCGCGTTGCAATACTTCATTAAACAGCACCGACCGGACATCGTCGGGTTTACGGCGTATATCACCCATGTGCAGGTAGTGAAAGATTATGCGCGAGAGGTAAAAACTGTCGCACCGCGGTGTGTGACGGTGGTTGGCGGGGTTCATGCCGAAGTCGTGCCCGAGGATTTTCTCTGCGCGGAAATCGATGCCATCGTATATGTCAATGGGCTGGCGACCATGCGCGCCCTGGTCGCCTATCTCGCGCAAGGTGGTACGGTATCGCAAATGCGCGCACTGCCTGGTGTGTGGGACAGCGCCTTATCGAGTTGTCCGATCGAGACCACTTTCGATCACCCGTTCCCCAATCGGCAGGCGACAGCGCGGTATCGCAAGCATTATCACTACGCCTTCCATAACGATTGTGCATTACTGAAAACGTCCTTCGGCTGTCCGTATCGCTGTACCTTCTGTTTTTGTATTGCAATAACACGACACCACTACTTTGAACGTGAGTTGTCATCGGTTATTGCGGAGTTGCGTACTATTGAGGAGCGAACAATTTTTATTGTCGACGATAATTTTCTGCTTAAGCGCGACCGCGTACTGGAGTTTTGCCGTCAGGTGCGGGAAGCAGGGATCGACAAACGATATATCGTGTTCGGACGCGCTGATTTCATCGTGCGGAATGAAGATGTGGTTCAAGCGATGGCGGACATCGGGATGCGATCGATTTTTGTCGGTATCGAGACTTACAAAGAGCACGAGTTGACCGAGATGGAAAAACGTTCAACAGTCGCCATGAATGTACAGGCCATACGCACGCTCGAATCTATAGGGATAGAATGCTACGGCGGTATTCTGGTGGGTCGCGATTGGGATGACGGTGACTTTACTGCGCTGGCAAGGTGGTTGAATAGCTTTATGCATCCCATCGTCAATATTCAACCCCTCACTCCGATGCCAGGCACCCCATTATACTCACGATTCACGGAGGAACTCGTTGAGCCGCGCACGCGATATGGACGCTGGGATTTAACCCATCTGTTGCTTGCGCCGACTAAAATTTCCCCACGGCGCTACTATTACAATATCCTACGTACGTATTTCCGCACATCGGCGAGTTTGCGCGGGCATTGGTATGTCCTGGCGCGGTATGGAGTGAAAGCGTATCTCCGCTGTTTATGGGGCAGTATGGTGGTCACCGGGCAATATGTGCGTTTGATCATGCAACCGGGGTTTTCGAGCCCGAATAATTCAACATTGCATTAATTGCCGGGTAAGAGGACGCAATGCATAAGAAAATACTCTTCATCCAACCGACGATCTACGACGATTTCGGCCGATTGATTAAAAAGGATCGACTCTACTTCGTCGGTCTTGCCTACCCACTGCTGGCGGCGATGACACCGTCAGATTGGGAGGTTGATATTTGTCTGGAAACTATTGAAGAAGTACCCCTAGACACCGATGCCTCGGTCATCGGTATCGGTGGCATGGGGCATGCGGCGAATCGCGGCAAGGATCTGGCGCAAGAATTCCGCCGGCGCGGGAAAATTGTTATCATGGGTGGTCCCATGGTCAGTCTGGTGCCGGACATCGTCGGGGACTATTGTGATGCCGTGGTGATCGGGGATGCGGAAGCGGTCTGGTCGCGCGTACTGGCGGATCTCGACGCGGGTACACTGCAACCACGGTATCAGCAATCCCTTACAACACTAAGTACGCCAGTGCCACGCTACGACTTAATACTTCACAAGCGTATCGGCGATTTCTTGCCGGTGCAGGCTGGACGCGGATGCCCGAAGAGCTGCTCCTTCTGTTCTATTTACAGTCTTTATCGCACGCGCTACTTACGGCGCGAGATTGCTGAGGTGGTGCGCGACATTCGTCATATTCAATCTTTGGGCTTCTCGCGCTTCCTCTTGTTGGATGATAATATAGTCGCGGATCCCGAGTATATGCTCGCATTGTGTCATGCCATTCAACCGCTTGGCATGCAATGGATGTCGCAGTGCGCGATCGACATCGCGAAAAATGAAGCATTGCTGGCGGCGGCTGCGTCGAGTGGCTGCACAACCCTTAGCTTTGGATTAGAGAGTACTAATCCAGCCAGTCTGGCGAGTCTGAATAAACACTGGTGTGATCCCGCGGAATACCTTCCACTGCTAAAGAAGATTATAGACGCGGGTATTGATGTTGCCAGCGAAATGATTGTCGGCGCCGAATGCGATACGTTGGAGTCGTTGCGGGCAACCATTGACTTCATCGACAACTCGGGAATTATCGCACCGAAATTTTATCTATTGACCCCCATACCCGGCACCGAATTGTTTCAGGAATATCGGGACGCGGGTCGTCTGGTAGAGACCGATATCTTTACCTATTCACCGTCGCGGGCGGTGATCACACACCCACATATGACTACTGATGAACTGAATGCAATCTTTTGGGAACTGTATGCACAGGTGTATGCTTTGCACCGCATTTTTAAGCGCACGGTGTTGCACACGCGTTTCTTCCGCGATCCGCGGCGCTATCTGTTCTTCCTGGCACTCAATCTGTTCTATCGCTGGCAGATCAAACAGAAGATAGCCCCGATCATCATGTGAGGAGCAGGCCATGCACGAGCAGTGGATCTGGAATTCTCGAGCTACTCGCTTGGGTGCTGACTCATCACGAACCAGAATGATTCAGGCGTCTATGAGTATTGCAGGTTACCTGGAGCATTATTCGAATTGTTATGGAGAATGTGCGTGAGGAGGTTGCTGATGAACCAATACGATATACTTCAACAGAAGCTGGCGCGCGGGTGGAATACCTGGAATACCCGCAGTTTCCTGTCGCATGTCTTGCTGCCGGAAGGGTTTGCGCTGAACCTGGCCGTGAAGGACTATTGGAAACCGGCATACCTAAAAGAAGCCCTGATGGGCATCAAGGGGCCGACAGAAGCAAAATGCCGACCGGGCTGGCGCAGTTATGACGGTAGTTATACGGACTTGCGCCTGTACTGGCGTGACCTCGTGCTACGCGTACAGTCGGCGACAGTTGACGACGAATTAGTGCTGCTTGTTACACCGGAACACGATCTGACGCGTCACGTGGTGCTGGTGTTGGAAACCGGCATCTTATGGAATCGTGCGGGGTATGTGGAACACGGTGACCACGGCGCCATAGTCGGTCGTTTCAATGAGCGCTCCGTACGCGTATTCACCGCAAATACAACGGTAGATGAAGTCTACATTCAGACGCAAACGCCCTATTTCGCCGTTGCACTGACCGGACCGGTGGGCTTTTCCACCGGTGTGGCGCGCTCGAGTGCGGAGATCACACAGTTGATTGCCGATGCAGAGTTGCGCAGTCGTGTTTCATTGGCGACTCTCGGGACATTGGCGGAAGTTGCGGCGCCTATCCAGACGTGCATCGCCTGGAATACCGTGTATGACCCCACCAAGGAGCGCGTGATTACCCCGGTGAGTCGCGATTGGAGTACATGGGATTTTGGCGGGTATGTGCTCTTTGGGTGGGATACGTTTTTCGCTGCGCTTCTCGCCTCTGTAAACAACCGTGATCTGGCCTACGCCAACGCGATCGCCATGGCCGGAGAACGTGCCGCGGAAGGCTTCATTCCCAACTGGGCGGGCGGCACTGGATGCAAAATGCTCGACCGCTCCATGCCGCAAGTCGGCGGGTTGGTGGTGCGCGAAATTTATCGGCGCTATCGTGAGTCCTGGTTCCTGGAGGCGGTTTTCCCCGACCTGTTAGCCTCTAACCGTTGGTATGCTGCACGGCGTTCCTGTGACGGTTTCATCTGCCTGGGGTCGAATTATTTTACTCCGGTCGTGGGCACCTGGGAGGAGACGAATGGGGTGGGGGAACTCCTGGGCGCCAAATTCGAATTCGGCCTGGATAACTCCCCCATGTATGACGATGTGCCTTTTAATGCCGCCAATGGGCTGATGTTGCAGGCGGATGTCGGGCAAATGAGCTTGCACATCGCCGACAGTGAGGCATTGGCGGAAATCGCGGTGATTCTCGGTCGCCTCGAAGAGGCTGCGGAACTTCGCAGCCGTGCGATGGCCTTCCGGCTTCGCTTGCGTGAGCTATGGGACAATGTGACGGGGATTTTCCGCAATAAAGAGTTGAGCACCGGACGACTCAGTGCACGTATCTCCCCCACCAGCTTTTATCCGCTGCTCTGCGACGGTGCCACTCCGGAGCAAGCCGCGCGGATGGTGTCCGAGCACCTCCTCAACCCGGATGAGTTTTGGGGAGAGTGGGTGTTGCCAACAATTTCGCGCGATGATCCGGCATTCCCAGATCAGAACTACTGGCGCGGTAAAATATGGGCGCCGGTAAACTTCCTCACTTACCTCGCCTTACGTCGCGGTGGGCAACGTGACGCTGCCCGGCAGTTGGCAGAAAAGTCGCAGGCTCTCCTCCTGCATGAGTGGCGTGAACATGGTCATGTGCATGAGAATTACTCCGCGGACACCGGACTGGGTTGCGACCGTCCGGACAGCGATAGTTTCTACCAATGGGGTGGTTTGCTGGGCCTGATGGCGCACATCGAAGCCGGGGTCATGGCCGCACCGGAGGACGACTTGTGCGAATAGTCGTTCTTCTTTTTTGCCATTTCCCGTTAAGGAGTGACAGCAGCAATGTGGAAGGTGTAGGCCGACATCGTCACTATCTCGCATTATTCATACAGACAGGAATAATGCTTCGGTTAGCGGGTTATGCAGAGCCTGTCACAAAGTCCGGCAATTTCCTCACGGCATCATTTGCGTCAGTCTTAGTTGGAATCAATATTGACAGACAGGCACTCTATAGACAGAATTTAGTATCGTCTTCATAAGGAGGTCATCGTATGAGAAGGGGTTTCACACTCATTGAATTACTCGTTGTAATCGCAATAATAGCGATTCTTGCCGCAATCCTCTTTCCCGTCTTTGCGAAGGCGCGCGAAAAAGCGCGACAAACATCCTGTTTAAACAATCAGCGGCAAATAACCACCGCGGTGTTGTTATACGCGCAGGATCACGAGGAGATGCTCCCCGAAAATGCCGGGGTGTGGGGTGCAATCAACGTTGATAAAGGCGTGTTAAAATGCCCCACCAAGTCGCGGTTGGCGAACGGTTTTCTCTTCAATTTCAACATCGGCGGTACCGCGCTGGGCAAGTATGATACCCCCAATGCAACTGAAGTGACTGGAGACGGCATGCACACGTCAACTGCCAGTCAACCATACGAAAATGTTGCCTATGACGCCGCGGAATTTGACAAGCGCCATAACGGCAAGATCCAGATGAGTTATTTAGACGGGCATATCGATCTTACGACAACCGGTCCAACGATCGTCTTGCCTGTTCTCCCTGATTCGGGACCGACTCTGGCCGCGGGTAACCCCAATGCCCGCATTGATACGATTGACAGCACAACTTCCGGGAACTGGTGGACGGCGCCGAGTACCTTTGTGTATGGCAAGAAGGGGTATATCCTTTGCGACTTCAACGGTACGGACGTGACTCAGTTGACCGGCAGCTATGTTACTGGCGTCTCGCCGACTGGAAATAATGTCTATTGTTGGGCCGTCGCCGGAGCAACAGATGTGAAAGACCCTATCAATCCGGCGACCGGTCAACGCTCTGCCGCCTGCTGGTATCAGAATGATTGGTCGATGACGGTCACGCTGGCGAATGCCGGTGATACCTCAGTACATACCATGCGCCTCTACGTGTTGGACTATGATCCACAAAACCGCAGTGTTGATATCACGGTAAAAAACAGCAGCGGCTCCACAACACTGGCGACGACTACGGTGAATGGATATCAGCAAGGGAAGTGGGTGCCGGTCATCTTTCGCGGCAATATCTCCATATACTTCCATACCTCCGGACCAAGTAATGCTGTCCTCTCGGCAATTACCTTTGACTGATACCGGTTGTCAATCGGTAAAACGACAGCACTTCGATTTTTTCGGGGTGCTGTCGTCGTACATAGAGCCTGTCCCAAAGTCCGGGATATTTCTTCTCGGCATCTTTTTGCGCCAGACTTTGTTGCGATTTTCTCGTGTGTCTCTTCTCGATACAGTCGAAAATCGCTTCGCGCCTGCCCCAAAAACTGCGCGAGATGAAATATCCCGGACGTTGGGCCAGGCTCTAAATATGCGGAGATCTCGGATATCAATGGCGCGGAATCACGCTGAAGTTATGCATACAGGCTGACCATCGCTATTGGTATCACCGTCCAGTCTTCTGAACTTTCTAAAAACTGTGGAGATGAAGAAAGAACCAGCACTTGCATGGTCAGGTACGGGGAAGCCACGATTATTCAATGTTATATGTTCACGTTATTTTCGCCACCTTGGCTTGTTGTCCTTACCTGCACTGCTTACGGCATTGAGAAGCCAGCGCCACACTTCATCGCGGCCTAAACCAGTTTCCGCCGAAAAGGGAATGATATCGTTGGAATCAAGATTCAGGCGCATCGCGGCTTCCAGTATGTGTTCTGGCACTTTCGACTTGGTGACTTTATCCGCTTTCGTGGCGACGGTGAGAAAATGATGCTCGTAATGGCGCAGCCAACCGGACATTTCCAGGTCCAGCGGTTGTGGGGGATGGCGTAGGTCGAGAAGGTGAATCACCCCACTGAGTGTCTCGCGGGTGGTCAGGTATTGGTCAATGAGCCGCGCCCACTCCTTGCGACGCGATAGATTCACCTGCGCGAAACCGTAGCCGGGCATGTCCACCAGGTAAAAGCTCGCGCCGGATTTGCCGTCCGGCCACACGCGGTAATAGTTCAATTGCTGTGTGCGTCCCGGCGTATTGGACGTATGCGCCAGCTTAGCCTGACCCAGTAGGCGGTTAATTAGTGAGGATTTCCCGACATTTGAACGTCCGGCAAAGGCGATCTCCGGCAGTCGGTCTGTCGGCAATTGTTGCGGAGTCATAACCCCGAGCACGAATTCAGCGATTACAGGCATGGTGTGATCTTGTCCTTCTGCATGGTCCATATCACACTATACGTGGCGCGCTAGGGGGTGTCAATTTTTTGCCGGCTGTTCCTGCCGCAGCACATCGATGGGCAGTCGCGCCAGCGCGGAACGGCTCCCCACCCACATGCCGCCCGGGACCGGGTACAGCGTTTGCGTTTCCATTCCGCCATAACGGGCCGGATCAATCAAGCGCCAGTCGTTCCCATCTTCGACAAAGATGCCCAGTGGGGTCGCGGCGAGCGCACCGACCCCTGGCAGTTGGCAGAGATCTCGAATCGCAAAACCTTGCGGATTGAAGAGTAGATGAAAGCCCGAAGGCGTCCATTCCAGCAGTCCTCCGGTATAGGTGCCGACCAGGACACGATGATGCATTACCACGATGCGGGTGATCCAATCGTCTGTCAGACCTTGGCGCTCGTTATAGGGGGTCACCTGAACACCGCGCCACGCGAGAATCCCCTGTTTTTGCGTGCCGACCCACACGGTGCCGTCCCCAGCGGCGATAGCCGTAACGGCCAACCCTCGTAATTGCTGTTCAGAAAAATGATATTCCCAAAAGTGCCCATCAGTAGCCGCCCACCCGGCCCATCCACCAAGATAAAGGCGATTACCGTTCGTGGCCATGGCATAGATACCGGGGCGTGGGAGTTCGCGTTTGGTGAAGGCCGGTCGCCAGGCTTTGCCGTCAAAACGGTCTACCTCACCCGTAGTGTGGCGTACGTAGAGCATGTCGTGGAACACGACTAGATCACGCGGCGAATCGCTGCTCAACCCATCCGTCATCATCACCTGCCGCCAGTGTCCCCCCGACCAGTACAATAGTCCCTTGTCAAAAGTACTCGCCCAGATGGCGGCCCGGTAGGAGCATACGGCATAGATGTCGGCAGAGGGAATGCCCGGGGGTATCGATAGTGGACGCCAGACATCTCCTTCTTGTCGCCACACACCGTCATTTCGTGTACCGGCCACCAGACCATGTGTTGTTGGCAGCAGCGACGTGACAAAGCGCAGGGAATCCGGTGTCGCGGGGGGGCGCTGCCAGACGCCGCCACGTCGGCGATAGATACCATCGCCATAGAGCGCGGCAATCAATTCCGTGTCATCGCCCGCCAGCGCGCTGACATGACTCCCCGGGCTGCCGGCGGGGAGAGGAATAGTTGACCACTCATTATTGGCCCATTGCCAGAAACCCAACGCGGTAGCCAGATAGAGGGTGTCATGGCAAAAGGCGAGTGCGGTGATATTGCCGGTTGTGTCCGGCAACGGCCAATGCGCGCCATCCGTCAGGCGTACTAACTCCGACGTCGTGACCGCCCAGCAGGTATCACAAGTGTTCAGCAAACGCCGGGTGTCGTCTTTCCGCACCAGTTCAGTTTTTCCGGTTACCCGATAGACGCCTGTCGATGTGCCGACCCAACAGCCATCCGGGGCAGCGGCGAGGGATCGAATTTCCTGATTGCGAAAAGCGGTGCTTTCGTCGCGCACTTCACCGGTGATGGTGATCCGTTGCAACGCATGCGCGTTGGCAATCCATGCCTCTCCCGCGGTCAAGGCTAACGCGCGGAAATCGTTGCTCGATAACCCGTCAAGGGTCGTCCAACAGCGGGGGGAGATGGAACCCGCCGTCCAGCGCAGCACACCGCCGTTGGTGGTTGCCCAGATGCTGCCATCTGTCTCCTGTGCCAACGCAGTGACCGCTCCGGTCTGGGTATACAGCGTGGGAGCGATATGCTGCGCGAATACGCGCGAGGCGAGATTCCCTGTCAATAGAATAAGGAGAACACCGGTGAGAGTGATACCTATCCCGCGCCAGTGTTGCAGTGGTCTATGGAGTGCATTAACGATGGACTTCATAGACAATTCCCTTCTTGCTGGCTTGATCTTTGACCGCCATGAAGATTACGAAATCCATGGCCGGTGGCGTGCCTTTTCCGGTTTTCTTAATTTGCTCCAGCAACTCTGCCTGGCGTTTGGCACTATAACCGACAAGTGCCTGTTGCACTTCTTTGCGGATGGCCAGCACGCGTGCGACATAGCGTTCACGTTCTTCCGGCGTCATATCATGTAGCGGCGCCGGCAACAGTCCGGGGTCGACATTTTTGAGCGCTACCCGTCCGGCAAGGATATCTGCGATTAGATCATGGATGCCGGCCTCCGAGTTATTGATGGTCTTCGCCAAAAAACCCGCGCGGTCGGCCAGGGTACGCTTTGGTGTCGTTGCATCTACGGTTCTGGCGGTGTCTAGGCGTTTCGCTCCGGCCGTTCGTTCCGTATCCGTGCCATAATAGAGACGCGTGCCGTCCAGGTCCATGGAGAGCGCCGCGAGTATACCATCATACGGGGTATCCGGGGTGCTCACTGTTCCGCCGGATTCCGCCACTTGAAAGGTGTCGCTGTTGGCCAGCGTAGCGATCTCCTTCCATATCTTCTTCGCGTCCTCTGCACCACCACACAGAATCGTATTGATATTGATGCCTCTTTTCGCCGCCATTGCACAGGTGACCGGGTATTTGACGTCATCCTTGTAATTCATATGTGGGGGTGCATCGCCGACCAGGAAGATAACACGATAGGTGTGTGGATCGGTATCCCAGGCCATTTTTACGACCGCGTCATTGAGCGCCTGGTTGACGCTTTCCGGGGTATCGCCGCCGCCATCGGCCACCATTGCCATGAGCGCCTGATACACACTGTCGATATTGCTGCTTAACGGCGTGAGTTTCGTGACGTACACATCGCCATGATCCCGATAGGCCACCAGACCCATGCGAATATTCGGCGCCGGCTGGGCCGTGACCATCATGCGCGCAATGCTCCACACTTTCTCCTTGGCGCCCGCGATCATCCCACCCATGCTGCCCGTGGTGTCGAGTACGAAGACGGCATCAATTTTCGGTTGCGCAGCCGCGCTGACATGTTGGGCCAGGCAGCAGCCCAGCGAAAGCAGCAGGCAACTCGCGATACAGATAGAGCGAAACATAAAAATCTCCTTCCCAGACCGTTCTGACTGCCCCGCATTATTCATGAAGAGATGAACAATGCGGACGCGAATTATCGTACTTCCACATCAAGGGTGATTTGGGTGCGGTTGTGGGCGCCGTCCAACAGCACTACAGTGACGGTATGTACGCCGACGATATAATCCGCGGGTATAGTGACATTTGCCGTCCAGGTATCCTTTTCCGCGGTCATCGTCTGGCGTACGCCCCAGGGCAACAGTGCTACCGCACGCTGGATGCCAGCACCGCGCACCGACACGACCAGCGGGTCGCCAGGCTTGGCCGACAGCTTGCCCGCTTCGGCGGTTATAGCGCTGCCGACCGGCAGGTTCTGATAGGTCAAGGTATAAACAACGCGCGTCGCGTCTGCTTTAACCACCACTACCGAAACGGTGTATAGTCCAGGCGCCGTGCCCAGCGGAAAATCGAACCGCAAGCGCCACGCACCACTCTTTGCATCGAAATGCAGCGGCTTGGCGCCGCCGTCTGGGAAGATAGCCACTACCTGCCGGGCATCTTCCGGCGCGGTAACCACAATCCACGGGTCACCCCCACCACCGCCGATATAGCTGGTACTGGTGCGGGCCAGCATCGTATCATCCATGCGACCATCGCTGACCGCGCCATGCATGGACAGCGTTTCTGACCGTAACCTGAAATCAGCATCCGGCGCTGCCGGCGCCCCGCTGGTACTGGTGGGAGAGAGCACCGGTCTCGGTGTCGTTGCCGGGGGCTTCGCGACACCTTTGGGCAACGGTTTGGGTACATCGACGCGCTTGGGTGGGGTAGGAGGGGCCTCCGGCGCTTTCTCGGAATCCACGGCCACAAAGCTGGTGTATTTACTCATGATGCGGTAATCCAAGGCCAACCTGGTAATCGCCGCGATGCTTTCTGTCTTATGTTCCTCACTCAGCATATGTACCGTCAGGTCGTCGATCTTCTTGCGCGCCCAGATGGACGCCAGCACATCGTATGCCGGTTGATCATTGGCCGGGAGTTGTACGCGAATTTGTTGCGCGACCGGCAACCCCTCTGCTACCCCACTCAGTGTGACCGGAGCAGAGCCCCCGCCGGCATAGCGTCCATAGAGCACAACCGGGCGTCCAACCCACAACTCGGGGATATGCGTGGGATAGACTTCGCTGACGCGCAGCCCGTTCCAGTCAATATTGATATTCGCTACCTGTGCGCGGTGGATACGCTCCACGACTTCGGAGGCCACGGTCGCGGGGTCAGTTTTCAGGCTGATCACTTTGGACATTCCACCGCCTTGATTGGCAATGCCATCCAGGAGATAGCGATTCGGGGCATCCCCGATGCCCAGCGCCCAGAAGCGTACCTGATCATCCACGCGTTCTTTGATGACTTTGATTACCTGATCTTCGTTGCCGATATAGCCATCGGTGAGCATGATGCCGACGCGGACGCGTGCGGGATCGATCGGCTCATCCAATACCGTATTGATGCACTCGACCATTTCAGTCGTACCGCCACCCGCATAATTGTCAAGCGCCTTTACTGCGATCTCGATATTGTCCGGCGTTACCGGTACCGGATGCGGGAAGAGTTTCACCGCCTTGCTGGCGAAAAGAACGACTTGTAATGAATCGTTTGTTCGGCAGCGGGTAAGGAATTCGTGCATGACGGCCTTGGTTTTTTCTAACGGCTCTCCAAGCATGGAGCCGGAGACATCAAGCATGAAGGTCAATTCGCGTGGGAAAGTCTTTGCGTTCTGTGCATCAAGTGCCGGTTGCATCATCAGCATGAAATAACCATCGTTTGAGTTTTTCGCATAGGCGAGTAACGCGGATTGCGGTTTCTCCCCGGCAACTTTATAGGTAAGGATGAAGTCTTTGTTGGGGATGGCATCCTCCGGTTTGAGCACAATTTTCGCCCCGGCTGGTTCGTCGCGGGTGATCTCGACATCATGGTCAATGACTTTCAAGTCTTCGATGGGTACGCCGGCATTCATGAAGAGACTGAGGCTGATGTCATGCCCGGTGCGCATACCCGGCGCCTGCACCGGCGTGGTGATGCGTTCAGCATCACCGGTTCCGGCGGTGTAGCGCGGTCCCACGACCATCGGGAAATGGAATTCGTAGGCGCCCTGGTCATATTTCAATACATCGATGTATGAAATTTCGATCTTCACCTCCTGTTTCGGCTTGATGTTGCCCACCGTTTGGGTGAAGATATTCGGGCGTTCCTGTTCCAGCAGGCTGGCGGTTCGCCCTTCGCGAATGGCGCGGTCATATGTCCGCCGCGCATCGTCGCGCTTCTGAATTTCACCGATGATGCGCCGGTCACCCAACACCATCGTCATACTGTCTACTGCCGCTTCGTGGGGCAATGGAAAGACATAGACCGCTTCGATAGGCTGGTCGTAGGGATTAGTAAAGGTTTGTGTGACCGTCGCCCGCGCCACAAAACCGGCGATGGCCACCTGCACATCCGTATGCTTCAATGGACATTCCACCACGCCGGCGGTGGTGTTGACACGCAAAGCACCCTCGGTAATTTCCTGCGTCATACCCTTTGCTCCCGCGACCGTTGTGGGTGTCGGTGTGGGTGAATCACTTTTTTGCGCCGGGGCCATCGCGCAAAGGAACAATACCAACGCAGAGAGCAGAACAGGAATGCCGGCACGGTGGCTGCACCAACCTGGATTTCGGACAGAAAGATTATCGAGCATCGCGAGCCTCCTTGTGCGATTTGACTTTGAGCCTCATCGGCTCCCTGTAACGAGGAGATTACCGGAGAAAGCGGTGATGATGGGTAGACTTTTCGAACACGCGCTTTGTTCCTTCGATCCAGCCAAGTCCAGTATCTTCGCTTACCTTGACGATAATGTTACAGAACGATTGAGCCGATATGAAGAAACCAAAATAACGTACGCGATCATCAATTTTACAACTCTCTGCTCCCGGGAATCGCATATCTGGTGAATCCCGGGAGCAAAATTGTCGAGTTTTTGGCGCCATATTATTCGACGGAGAGATCAAGTGTTACTTCAGTCCTGTTATGGGCGCCATCATACAGGATGAGTGTGATCGACTGCCCGCCGTGTGGGCAGGTTGTCGGAACGGTGAGCCGGCCAAGCCAGCGGTTTGGCGTATCGCCATGCAGCACCAGGCGTTCCCCCCACGGAGTCACGGCAACCGCGCGCCCGATGCCGGCGCCGCTAACCGCGACTAGCACTGTTTGCCCGGGATGGGCGCGTAACGCCGCGGCACTGGCCGTGATGGAACTGCTGATCAGGTTCGCATACTCCAGCAGATATTGGCTGCGCCTGCCGTCGCGATACACAACGATTATTGTGACACGATACGCTCCTGCCGCGGTGCCGAAGGGAAAGTCGAAACGCAGACCCCAGCAATGGTGCACGCGATCAAAGGTCAGGGACTTCCCCTGTCCGTCTGGAAAAACCGCCACGACCTGGCGCGCATCTTCCGGCGCACTCACGCGTATCCAGGGATCACCACCGCCACCCCCGATGTGGCGCGTGTTCGTTTGCACCTTGCGTTCCGCTTCCAATTGTCTGTACCGGGCCAATTCCTCCTTAGGAATAGCCAGTAATGCGGTGTAGGAACTGACCACATGGTAGCGTTTGCTCATACGAATTATTTTATTGCGGTCGGGTGTGGCATTTTGTTCCATGAGCGCTAGCCATTTATCCGCCCAAATTTGGCTGGCAGGACTCTGTCGTTCGAACTGACTGGAAAGTCGAATAACAGCCTGTTCTCGCCAGCCTCGCTTAGCGGATAACATGATAGTAGCCTTCCCGGCAGTGCGATATTGCCCCACAATGAAGGCCCGACCATAAGCCGGTATCGTGTCCTGGCGTGTTGGTAGAGTCAGCCGGGCTCCTTCGACCCGAACCCGTACCTTCCGCACTCGCTGTGCGGGGGAGATCAAGGCAGCATAATACCCCTGGTGTTTGCCATTCATCCGTGAGTATGTCAGCAGCAGAGTGCCGGCAGTTGCACGTGGAGTCCGCACCACCCAATCCCGCGTGACCTTCATTCGCCCTTGCAACTTGAGCATTGCGTTATCGTGCTGTTGCGTGCGCGTGAGCAGCCTTCGGTAATTCAGGGAGGTGATCGTGCCGGAATTTTGTAGCCATACCATTTCCACATCAGCGGGTATGGCAGCATCTTGGGCTGTCGGCAGTATCAACGGGATCACGCTCGATATTCCGTTTTTGTCCGCACGTAGCGCCTGCACCAGGGTAATATCGACCCGTAAATCGTGTCCGGGTTCGACCGGGAAGATTTGCGCATGGTAATCACGGTCTGATTGGCGCTCCATGATGCCCGGGTCTCGACCGCGGCTGGTGACAGCGGAGTAGATTTTCCACGCTTCATTATAGTCATACATCTCGCCACGAATGTATCGGTGCTGGTAGTAATAACCAAAACCGGTAAGCACAGTGTCCTCCGGCACATGCAGGTTATAGGAAACTTCGATCGGTTTGCCGGCACTATTGCCGATGGTGAAATGATAGGTCATACGCGCCAACGGGCCCTCGATTATCACGCGTGCCTTGACGGCTTTAATAAACAGCTCTTCATGCGTGTCACGATTGTACATGTTGAGCAGCGGATCCTGCGCAACGGCGGTCAGTGTACAGAGCATGATCAGGAATAGACCTGTGAGGATCCGGAAAAGGTGGTGTGTCATCGTTTGTTACCTCCCGTAGATGTATGCCGATTGTTGTGGCGAATGCTCAGATTGCTGCCTGACAAGCATTCGGCACAGCTTGATTATCCAGCGCCGCCTTGACAAAGTGATTACGAAGTTATTGTGTGTTGATGAAAAGAAAAAGTGCTGATGCGTACCTCAGATAAGGAAAATCGCGTCAGGAAGGAAGGGGAAACGATAGCTGAGTTCGAATAGCGTAACGAGTGCTAGCCCGCAGTATTCATGAACACATGAATAATGCTACAGCTAGCCGAAGCTTTATTCGCTTCGCGAATAAAGCGGGCTAGCAGCCCGCGTATAAAGTATCGGTGTGCGCTGCTGCCTAGATTTTCGCGTCAGGCGAACACGATATCTGCAACTCTATGAAGGCAAAGACACCAGATATCGTGTGAAGCATCCTATTGTCCCGGATAAGGACAGTCGATAATAGCCCCCCAATTTATTGGGGGGTACGAATGACCACAGGATCGCAAGTCCCGGCAGGGACGGCCGAAATCCGGGATGGCTCAATATTCGACGATACGGGTGATCACGAGTGAGTTGACATTGCTGGTTCATCGCTTTCGGCCGTCCCTACCGGGACTTGGCATTATGGTTACGACACAATCCCTGAAGTTTAGCCCTTTTTCAGACGCAGTGGTGCCTGGGTTTTTCGAGGATTTGACCTCGTCGCGTTCCCGTTAGGCGCGCGTCGCGGCAATTAGGGCTTCGGGGGTGATCCGCACCCC
>Ga0118677_10004052_pt1 | contig 27057 bp, 31 predicted proteins | sample AliMusrvi5mmetaG_FD_86154 | JGI IMG/M metagenome (GOLD analysis project Ga0118677, IMG submission 86154) | reverse complement strand
CAGGTTCAACGATCCAACCCGAGTGTTCAGTTGACGTGGCTTATACCCATTACGGTATGTTTTTCGGTCTTCCGACCGCTCGTAACTGTCAACCCCGGTGTGAGCGTCCCGCTCCAACTCCATGATTGATTTTAACCCTATCTCTATTATCCTTCCCAATAAATCTGAACTTTTGGTCTCGGTTAATAAGTTTTGGAACTCATCCAAAAAATCTTTTGTAACTTTCGTTTGTGTTTTTGCCATGGCTGATGTTTTTATGTTTAATGACCTTATACGTCATTTTTTCAGCCGTGGCTTTTTTAATTTTACAGAAACAAAGTTACACTACGCCGCTGTTGTTTAATGCAGCAATTGCAAGGGTAAGTGAAGCATAGTCCCCCGGAATTGTTTTTATGCCGGTTAACTGGCCAAAACTTAAAAGACTGATCAATGTGACAGTCAGAAATAAAGAGAATCGCTTTTTCATACTGTTGGTTTTTATTTTATTTATTTGGTTTCGTTGGGTTGTTTTGACTTTTCAATCATTTTTTTCAGGATCGATGTTTGAAGTTCCTGCTTTTTCAACCGTTGTTTAATCTCCTCAAGTTCCTGCACAACTTCTATGTTGGTGCTCTCATCAGCTTCTGTCTTATTATGCTTCTTCATATAGTTTGAACATCTTGCAGTAAAATTAGACACCAGAGCCGGCATAAACCTAAAATATCATCCCAACAAAATCCATATTCCTCACGAAAACGATCTGAACATTATCCAAACATGTCGGCATGTTGTTTAAAATCAAAGCATTAAAAATTCGGAAAAATCAGACCTGCGACAGGAATGTCACGAGGCTTACCTGGGAATTTGCGATTCCCAGTTTTTTTCTTAACCTGTAACGGGCCACGTCAAGTGATGCAGGTCGTTGCCCGGAAAGCTCGCAGATCTCTTTCGTCGACAGGTTGAGGCGAAGAAGGGCACATAATTTCAATTCGCTTGGAGAGAGGTTGGGAAACCTGTCAAGCAATGACTTGTAAAAACTGTTATGAACCTGTTTGAACCTGACTTCAAATTCTTCCCAGATTTCCTCACTGGAGTTTCTTTGTAATGAGCGGATAAGCTGGATGATTTCCTGCTTGAACGACGGATCAGTGGTATTTTGTTCCATTAGGATCAAGCGGTTGGAAATGTCAACTATCAACTCATTCTTTTTAATCAGGTTCATCACGCCAAGCGTAAGTTCCTTGTTTTTAAATTCCACCTCATCGGACAGACGCTGTTTCTCGAGCCTGATATTTTTTGTTTTAACGATCTGCCGCGATAGAAAAAGGATTGTTGTTATTAAACCTGATAAAGCAATTATGATAATGATTATTACGATGAAATCCTTTCTCTGTTGTTTGATCTTGATTTCCTGCTGCTTGTTATTATAATTGTATTCAAGTTCAAACAAACTGAGCCTTGCCTGGGCCTTTTCACTGTTCAGGGTGTCTTTTTCGGCATGTTCCAGTAAAGAGTATTTATATGCGCTGTCAATTTTTCCTTCAGAAAGATAAATCATATGAAGTGCCCCGGCTGCCTGGTAAGCAACTCTCCGGAATTTGTATTTCATGCTTTCCGATAATGCAAGCCTGACATATTTCAATTCGTTTTCAGGATCTTTTAATTTTTTGTAATATGCCGAGTATTGCAAATGACTTACGGCAACACTATGCCATGCTTCCGTGACCGTAAAAAATGCCATCGCTCTATTATAATATAGAATAAAATCGTCGTACCTGTTAAGCTGCAAGTATGCTGTGCCAATGTTTAGGTAAAGAGCCGCAAGCCTTGTTTGCAATCCCAGGCGCATATTTATCGCTATTGCCTTCTGGTAAAAATCAATTGCCTTACTGAACTGGTTTTTTGCTGCATATTTAACCCCGACATTGGTCATGACCATGCCAAGTTGTAAAGAATCTTTCGTAACCATGGCTACTTTAAGGGCATTGTTGTCATAGATTAATGCCTTATTATAATTTCCCTGGTAGTAACATGTATTGCTTATGCCGCTGAGTGCCTTGATTATCCCTTCACTGTAAGCTACCTGTTCAAACAAGCGCAATGCATTAAAAAACGATTCATAGCTTTCGCTGTAATCTCCCTGGTCCACTTTTATGGCTCCGATTAGCATAAATGATTCGCCAAGGGCTTTTTTATTTTCCAGCTGGGTTGAGAGTTCCTTTACCTTTAAAGCGATTTCCATCGCCTCCTTATATTTTGATTTATAAATATCGATGTTACCTATGTTTATCATTGCCTGCAGTCTCAATTCCGGGTAATCCTTACTTCCTGCAATTGACAATGCCCAGGTTGAAAGATCCAGCGCTTTGTCTGGATCAAGTAATCTTAGTTTTTTAGAACCCGCAAGAAGGATCTCGATTTTTTGTTTTTTATTGCCAGTCTGGCTTACAATCTTTTCCATACTATCGGCAAACCGCTTTGGTTCAAGCGCCTTTAACGGCACATTAACCAAAAGGCCTATCAAAAAACAAAGGAATACCGGTTTGAGTAGCATGAAATTGTGGATGAACCAGGCAAATTTAAGATTTATTTAACCCCAATTTTCATAAGCTAAAATACCTATAATTTTTCAAAGGGTGGTTGCACCCTTATCTCGGCTATTCTCATTATTATGCTTTTAATCAGCTCAATCTTGATTTTTCCTGACTGTGGATGAGGGGGAGGCGGGAAATACCAAAGTCCCCCAATCACGAGGAATATCAGTATGATTTTTCAGGTTTTCGTCTTGAATCCCAAATATTTGTTATGAATATTGTATCGGCATGGTTCTCATAGAATATCAGGTATTCCCAAACAATCAGCACCCTGATGGTTTCGTGATCTGTTTGTTTACCAAGAAAAGCGTGGGCTGAAAGCAGGGAAATATCTTTGAGAATCTTTTTAAATAGCCTTGAGGAAAATCTGACATTACCATTCCTCTGGTTATAGAAATCAAGGATTTCAAGCATGTCCTGCCTGGCTTTATCGGACCAGATTACTTTTTTTCTTTTAACCATGCATAAATTTCCTTCTCAAGATCCTCCTGGGAGGTGTACTTCCCTTCCCTGATCTGCTTCCTGCCTGTTTCAATGTCTTTCTTCATTGGCTCGGAGACCTTGAAAACTGCATCGGATTGATTGGAATCAATGATGGTTTTAATGGCTTTGAGAAATTCAGAATCCTCTATCTCGGCTATTCTCAGTATTATGTTTTTTTTCAGCTCAATAGTAGTCATAACTCAAACCCTCTCTGTTCCTGCAAAGTTACCTCAATTAATCCCTAATTATCAATGGATGTGAAGTATTTTTTCACGGTCCTGATACTTAATCCCGAAAAGCTTCAGAAGTGATACAGAATTCTGAACTTATTTTCCCTTGGATTTCATTTTTATCACTGCGGATGAGGGAACGGCGGTAAATCCGGCAAAGTCACGGCATGATCAACTTCCCGGACCAAACCAGCCAGAAGAGATAACCCGTCACCTAAAAAGCAGGTAAGCATTGTACTGCAAACTGAATTCTTCTTAATTTCGGTAGTTGACAGTAGAAATATAAAAATCATAAACACATTAAATGAAAATGAATCATAAGCGGATAATAAACCCGGGAACGATTTTATTTTTACTTTTATTTATCAACTCTTGCGAGACCGTGAAGATTAAAGATAAAGTCGGGTCGCTGGAAATTCAGAAACAAGGGAGCTTTGCCGTGGGCGGGACAGTGATCAATAATCCCGGCACATTTAATCCTTACTCGCCGACCCCTGCAGGACAGACGTTTCATGGCGACCATGCTTATGTTTTCTACCAGATCCCGGAAAAAGCCCGCAAGTTTCCTTTGGTTTTCTGGCATGGTTTCGGGCAGTTCTCAAAGACATGGGAAACCACCCCTGACGGACGGGAAGGATTTCAAAATATTTTCCTGCGACGTGGTTTCTCAGTTTATCTCGTCGATCAGCCAAGAAGAGGTGATGCTGGTCGCAGCACTGTGGCCGGGACTATCACGCCTGTTCCTGATGAGCAGGAGTGGTTTGATACGTTTCGCATAGGTATATGGCCCGACTATTTCCCCGGCGTACAGTTTGCCAAAGATCCGGAAATGCTGAACCAATATTTTCGTCAAATGACACCCAACACCGGCCCCTTTGATTTGGGTGTGATTTCAGATGCTGTTTCTGAACTTTTTAACAAAATCGGTCAGGGAATCCTTGTCACTCACTCGCAATCAGGTGGCCCCGGTTGGCTGACCGCTATTAAAAATCATAAGGTAAAAGCAATCGTGGCGTATGAACCCGGCAGTAATTTCGTTTTCCCCGAAGGAGAAGTGCCTCCGGCAATACCGGGTTCTGCAGGCCCCCTGAGGGCAATTAGCGTACCGATGTCCGATTTTATTAAGCTTACGAAGATCCCGATCATCATGTACTACGGGGACAATATCCCGGACAAACCGGTGGAAAACCCGGGCCAGGACGGTTGGCGCGCACGTCTTGAAATGGCCAGGTTGTGGAAAGATAAGGTAAACCGTTACGGGGGTGATGTGACCTTGGTCCGTTTACCCGAAATTGGCATCCATGGGAATACACACTTCCCGTTTTCGGATTTAAACAATATGGAAATCGCGGACTTATTATCCAGATTTTTGCATGATAAAGGTTTGGACTGAGCAGGTGAAATATCAGAAATGCAGGTCTTCTTTTTTTATAAAACAGCAGGAAGGATGCAATCCAGCAAAACAACAGTGAAACAGTAAGGGATTCTGAAAGCAGTTGCAGGGTCCATCCAAGTATACACCACCAAGACATCAGGGAATAGATAAAAAACATCATCAGGTATTGCCCCGCTTTATTCCTGATAAAAAGCAGGAGGGCATAAGAAATAAAACAGGTACTTAAGGAATGAAGGATGATCTGCATAAACACGATGTTGCGGGGATTGATCCCGGCGGCTTTATAAAACAGGGGGACCGTAAAGGGCCGCGAATTGATATACCGGGGCATGAAAAAATCTGAGCTTAACAAGGGTTGCCGGGATTGCTGAAGATAGTCTTTTACATCCCTGAACCTGTTCCAGTATCTCGGATCTTCCTGCATTGTAAGGTTCAGGGCCAGTGTTATTACCAGGAGGAGAAGATTTACAATGTAAGGGAACCGGGTACTTCCCGGCCCGGCATTCCCGTTTTCGGCAGTGGGAGCATGGGCGACGGTTTTACGTTTTGCAGCATTCATGGAAAGTGGAAGTTGAAATGATCTTCAGATATGTACCTACATTAATACATATATATATTATATCTATAAAAATATAACGAACATAATAAATAAATATTATTATAACCGGAAGCAGGATTTGGGAAGACCTGAATTGATTTATCGGGATTTAAATCCGCCTGGTTGCATCGGTGGTCATATCGATTTCGTTTTCGCTGTCTGTACCGCATGCATCCATGCTCAAAGTCAGCTTTGACCTGGGAACAGCCGTCAGCACAGTATTACGGAGGGGAGGCACACCCTCAGCATTAACACCTCTGCTTATCCTGCCGGAATTTACTTTTGCACGATAACCGTAAACGATGAACAATTCGTAAGGAAGTTCATTGTAAGGAAATGATGCTGCAACACCCGAAGAGGGACTTTCCTAAAGGGCTTCCCTGAGGTTTTCCAAAGCATCCGGCGCAAACTGAAGCACCGGTTTGATGGTATCGCAGCTGAGCAGGGAACCGCATTGTCCGCATGTGCTGAATCCTTTGGACGAAGCACAGGACCTCATACCGCATTCGGCCCAGTGGCCGATATGCGCACCCTCTTTCCTGCAACCCGTGCAGTTGATCATTTCGGGAGTGATACCCGGGGCGTTGTACATCACCTTCCATTTTTCGGCAGTCTGCCGCCTAAGTTCATCATCATTTGCAAGCGTGGCGATCCTGGCATCGCAGGTAGCGCAGTTAAGTCCGCAGCAGGAGATCAGTTTTTCCATATTCTGAATTTTAAGTTGTAATCACAGACGGGAATAATTCAGGCCCGTTCTGATTAAATTCCCGTCAAAAATCGATCTTCCAATATATCAAATAATCTTTTATCCAACATACATTATTGGATTTTAAATCCGACCGTGTTAATTTTACATGCCGATATGCTTATGAAAACAAAATTCCTGCAAACCCTGGTAATCGCAATCATTCCCAAATTTGGTGGAAGTTGACTTTATATGCGTGCTCAGCCCACCGGCAGTACATATTGCCGGCAAACATTAAAAAGGGATAAACTGACCTCTGTTTTTCATAGTGAGGTAAACTGATATCTGCTTTCATTTTCCACTTCCCAGGGCAGGAACAGCTAATAATAAAACGGCATCAATAGATCAGAGGGACCAACCTCTTTGACTTTCTTTTATACTCCTCATATTCCGATCCGAATTGCCGGAGCAGCAGCTTTTCTTCAATATTGATGCGGTTAATAAAAGTCGCTATGACAGGGATCATAATGATCAACAAACTCAGCCAGTTATTAAGGCTAAGGCAGAACCCGGTAAATGACAATAAAGAGCCTGAATAAGAGGGATGGCGGACGTATTTGTACAAGCCGGTCATGATCAGGCGGTGATCATCCTGTATCCCCAGGTTGACCGTGAAGAATTTTCCCAGCGACCATACCGCGGTAAACCTGATGATCATCCCTGCGAGGATCAAACCCGAGCCCAGGTAAAGGGCAATACCGGCGGGCATAATCCGTGCAGACCAATAATACAAACTTACAATTCCCAGGGTCATTGAAACAACGATGGCAATCCAGATAAGATTCATCGAATTTTTATCCACTTCCTTTGCGTCGGATTTTTTTGAACGAACCAGCCTGTTCAGTAGGATCTCCGATAATAACCAGCAAATCCAGAGTATTTCAAAAATATATTTCATGTTGTTTGACCGGCATTTGAACGTTTGTGAACACAACCAATACTAATTCAACCCAGCACACGATAAATATTGCCCCGTTCAGGGAAATACCCGGGATGTAAACTTAGGAAATTTTTTTGACTGCGGATGAGGGAGCGGTGGTAAATTGAAATGCAACGTCTCTAATCTCCCGGTGTGACCCCAGCCTGGCCAATCTGGAGGCCGGAAAAAAAATACTGGATTCTATGCGGTTGATTTTGAATAGTTTAATATATTTGTTAATATCCTTCGGACGTCAAACCGTGAAAATATGAAACCAAAGGCGTTTTTAATGATCGCCGTTCTGCTGGCATCGGCAGGGCTGAGATCCCAGACTAATGGATTTTTACAGGCTTATGATAACATGCATAAGTCATTCTCAAAGTATTATCCCTTTACCCAATGGAAGGCCATCAAGTGGGACGATGTCAATTCCTGGATCAGGCCGATGATACAGGATGCTGAGTCGGCGGGGGATTCGGCGGGGTTCTATATAGCGCTGAAATCATATTATGATTACACCCACGACGGGCATGTCGGCTTTCGTCACGGATGGCAGAATGTCCTGAATGAGGCCAGGTACCGGCAGATCGGCGGCAGTTACGGCTTTGCAGTGACTCAGCTGGATGACGGCAGGGAGGTGGCGCGGCTGGTCAATCCCGGCTCTCCGGCCTACCTTGCCGGCATGAGGTTTGGTGCGACGATCCTGGAAGTGAATGACAAGCCGGTGGGCGAAGTCCTTGACACGCTGCCCGTGCTCTGGGCCGAGATGGTCCCTGCTACCCTCGAGTTCAAAAAGATCAACCAGCGGAGGTTTCTCGGCCGCGGGCCCGTTGGCCAAACGATAAAGGTAAAGTTCCTGAACAGGGGGAGCAGCAGTGAGATGACGGCCACTCTGACCGCGGTCGATGACAATTACCTGACCTACGACCAGACTTCCATGCACCCGGTGGAACCGGTGCTTGGAGTATTTTCACGCGTCCTCCAGCCCTCGGGTTACGGGTACATCAAGATGAACTACGAAGCCGCGGATTCAGTTCAGATCAGGGCCGATTACCTGGCTTTTAAAAATGCGCTCATCGGATTCAACCAGCAGGGAGTGAAGGGGCTGGTCCTGGATTTCAGGGTGAATTCGGGTGGTAACGACGGGCTGGCTGCAGCGATAGCGGGATTATTCCACCCCGATACCGTTCTGTACGAAATACAGACCTGGTACAATCCGAACTCCGATACCATTGAGATAATGCCCGTATACGTGGAGCATTTTGATCCGCAGACGCTCAAACTGGTAAAACGGCTTAACTACCCCAAGGGCTACCTCTACAGCGAACCCCAGGGGTTTTATTACAACAAGCCCATGGTGGTGATGGTGAACCCGAGAAACATCAGCAGCGGGGAAGGGGTCCCGATGATGCTGAAAAAGCTTCAGCGGGCGCCGGTAGTGAGCTTTTACGGGTCGAATGGCTCGTTCGGGATGGTGGATTGGTCCATTTACCTGTTCACTCCCCCCGACAGTCTGCATGTCACTTTTCCCTTCGGACAAAGCGTGGACGGGAACCTGGTGGTGCAGCTCGACAGCGACAGCCTGATGAGCGGTGGAGTAACTCCCACTGTCAGGGTGCCTCTCAACGATACAGTGCTCGACCGGCTGTACATCGACTCGATGGATGTGGAACTGAACTACGCAGTGAAGACCCTGAATTCCATGCTGGGGATATGGGACCCTTTGGCCGGTGTCCCGGGCCCCGTTCTTGATCAGAACATTCCCAATCCGTTCAGGGGCAGCACCCTGATTACATACAGGCTTCCCTCGGAAACCTTTGCCGTTCTTGATTTTTTAGATATTACCGGACGGATACTGCAAACCCTGGTCAGCCGCCAGGAAAAGGCCGGCACATACGATGTCTTTTTCAACGGTTCCTCCTATGCTCCGGGAGTTTACTTTTTCAGACTGAATGCGGGAGGGTCGGAAGTTACCAGGAAGTGCGTGATAGACTGAGTTCAGTCACTGGTTTTAGAAGGGATTTTAAAGCCAATGGGTTCCATGGGTTCAGATTTTTTCTGCATCAACTGCCGGATGGATTCAAATATCAATTGAACATTTTCATTAAGAACTCCGACAGATCTTTCCAGTTCCTCTATCTTTAAAGCCAATTCCTTATGAGTCTCCAAGAACTTTCGCATCTGGACAAATGCCCGCATGATGGCAATATTGACTTCGATAGCTTTCGGGGAATTCAGAACCGAGGAAAGCATTGCAACACCTTGCTCAGTAAAAGCAAATGGCTGATAACGAGAACCTCCCCAACTTGAGGTGCCAAAATGGTACCTCAAGTTGTTATTTTCTTCCTTTGATAACTCAAACATGAAGTCTGACGGAAATCGATTCATGTTACGTTTAACAGATCTCTTCAAAGTTTTAACTTCGACTTCATATAGCCTTGCCAGATCCACATCCAAAATAACCTTTTCACCTCTGAGAATGTGAATAAACGTAGTAATAATTTCAGGAGATAGTTTAACTTCTTTATTCATTGCCGTAAACATTTTATAACCAATTATATTTTAATATGTTATTCTAATTGAATATCTTCAAGGTGCCAAATTGGCACCTTGAAGATATCAGCATGTCTCGCTTCGTGGGTCATTGTTTCTATACCACTTAATCCGTCGAAAACCTAAAAGTGATATCCTTTGCTCTTCAAAATTCAGCATGATCTTTTCCGAAAATCGGAATGAGACAGTCCGACTTTCGGAATTATTAAATTTTTTAAATGCCTCATAATGAATTACATGCCAAATAACTAAATTTTTAATATAAATCCCTTGGTTATTAAATTCGAACTGCATACTTTTACACATCGGTGGATGAAACCGCCTAAAAATCAATCTAAACCAACCTTAACTTCAGCATGTCAAAGTTCCAGGAACTCTCTTCTTTGATTTGGAGTGTAGCTGATGATGTGCTGAGGGGCTTGTTTAAGCCGCATGAGTATGGGGATGTGATTTTGCCGTTTGTGATCCTGCGGAGGCTGGATTGTGTGATTGAGCCGAGGAAGGATGAGATCTATAATCTGTACGAAGAGTACAAGACCAAACTGGAGGATCCCGCCCCCGTGATCAAAAGCCGGATAAACGCCGAATTTTACAATATTTCCAAGTATGATCTTTCGCGGCTGAAGCAGGATCCGAAGAATGTGTTCATCAATTTCCGCAATTATATAAACGGGTTTTCGAAGAACGTGTACGATATCATCGAGAATTTCCAGCTGGATAAGCCGATGGAGAAGCTGCATAAGAACAACCGCCTGTTCCTGCTTGTCGAGAAGTTCAGTTCGGTGGACCTGAATCCCGGTGTGGTGGATAACCATACCATGGGGCAGATCTTCGAGGAGCTTCTGAGGAAGTTTTCCGAAATGAGCAACGAGACCAGCGGGGAGCATTACACACCCCGCGACATCGTGAGGCTGCTCGTTTCCCTCTCCCCCGAAGACTGGTTCACGGGCGATGCCAGAAGCAATTACTCTCATGAAAGAACAAATTCATTTGTATTTGCTTGCGGATGTCAGTCCGCGCAAATTGAAACATTACAAACGTTTGCTTGATTCAGACATCTTATGAATCTTAAGATCAGTTTATTTCTTGTTTTCCTCGGCTTTTATGCGCTGGTTGTACATTCGCAAGACTTGATCTTTATGAAAAAGGATTCTACTATTCAACGAGCTAAGATCCTTGAAGTTGGTATTGATATTATTAAGTTTAAAAAATATGAGATTCCTAAAGGGCCAACCTTTGAGATTCCTAAAAACGAAGTGATTAAAATTGTTTATGCCAATGGTTATACTGACATCTATGATACAACGTATAAGAAGACAATTAAATATAAAATGTTCCAGAAGCCCGACAACGACACTTCAAAATTTTCCATGATCTATGTTCTTTTTTATTATGGCAATGATGAGTCAGCCAGATTTCCTCTTTCCTTTAATGGTAAAAGCATTTGCCTCTTGAGAAATCATATGAGGTTAGCTTATAAAATGTATTCTGAAGGGCAGCTGCTAATTGAAAGAAAAGATGGGAAAAAGATAGGCCCATCTATTAAAATGATTATCCAGCATGGTGTTAATTATGGTATATATATTACCATTCCAAATGAATATGCTCTCGACCCCAATAAAAAATTTGCTTTTAAACTGGCACTGGACGTGAACACCTTCCTGCATAAGGATTATTTCGGATTTGACGCTTTCTCCAGCGAAGAACTAATGCTTGTTGAAGACAGAAAAGATCCGGTAATAATTTATTAAAGATTTTGAGCTAAATTAGATCCACTTAATAGACTAACTGGAAAAATATTAAAAGTATGAAAAAAGAGGTCATTCGGGAACTATTTGAGAAATTCGAGGAAGCGTGTTACATATACGAGGGAATTGAGTGCTGGAGTGGCCGTGAATTGCAGGAAATTTTAGGATATACTGAGTGGCGGAATTTTCTGAAAGTGATTGATAAAGCTAAAATCTCTTGTGAAAAATTGGAAGAGAAAACCGCCGATCATTTTGTTGACGTCAACAAAATGATCGATCTCGGGAAAGGAGCTCAACGTATGATAGATGATGTAGCTCTTACCCGGTATGCCTGTTATCTGGTTGCACAGAATGGTGATCCGAATAAAAATGAAATTGCCTTCGCCCAGACCTATTTTGCGGTACAGACAAGAAAGCAGGAGATAATTGAACAACGACTTCTTGATATTGCAAGAGTCATTGCCAGGGAGAAGCTTTCCAAAACCGAAAAAAGACTATCAGGATTGATTTATGAAAGAGGCGTAGATGAAAAAGGGTTTGCCATCATCAGATCTCAGGGAGACAGAGCTTTATTTGGTGGATTTACGACTTCCGACATGAAGAAGAAACTAATGATTCCTGAGACGAGACCATTGGCTGATTTCCTGCCTACCCTCACAATTAAAGCCAAGGATTTTGCCACTGAATTGACCAGCCATAATGTCACCGAGAAAGATCTCCAGGGAGAGACTTCGATTTCAAGGGAACACGTTGAAAATAATCAGGCTGTTAGAAAAATGCTGCTCGAGCGAGGGGTAAAACCTGAAAGCTTACCACCTTTGGAAGATGTAAACAAGATAAAACGGCGGCTGGAAAGTGAAGAAAAGAAACTACTGAAATCAGTGAAAAGATCCAGAAAAAAATAGAAATGTCTTTACGAGCGGCATCCCAAATAATAATGTTCCGGATCATTTTGTTGACGTCAACAATATGATCGATAATGGCAGAGGCGCTCGCGACATTTATCGCGACATCATGTCGCAAAGGATTAGGAGAGCTGAATCATAAGTATTGAACTTGGACAGTAGGTTGGACAAAGTGTCCAAGTGTAATGAAACGATAAACAAATTATAAGAAACTCATGTCAAAATTCCAGGAACTGTCTTCGTTGATTTGGAGTGTGGCGGATGATGTGCTGAGGGGCTTGTTTAAGCCGCATGAGTATGGGGATGTGATTTTGCCGTTTGTGATCCTGAGGAGGCTGGACTGTGTGATTGAGCCGAGGAAGGATGAGATCTACGCCCTATTTGAAGAGTACAAGACCAAACTGGAGGATCCCGCCCCCGTGATCAAAAGTCGGATAAACGCTGAATTTTACAATACGTCGAAGTATGATCTTTCGCGGCTGAAGCAGGATCCGAAGAATTTATTCATCGTCTTCTTTCTCTACATTCTAGGGTTTTCGATATACTTTTACGATATCATCGAGAATTTCCAGCTGGATAAGCCGGTGGAGAAGCTGCATAAGAACAACCGCCTGTTCCTGCTGGTCGGGAAGTTCAGTTCGGTGGACCTGCATCCCGATGTGGTGGATAACCATACCATGGGGCAGATCTTCGAAGAGCTTCTGAGGAAGTTTTCCGAAATGAGCAACGAAACCAGCGGGGAGCATTACACCCCCCGCGACATCGTGAGGCTGCTCGTCTCCCTGGTGTTTTCGGGCGACAGGGAAGACCTGCAGGGCAAGGGTAAGATCCGCTCAGTGTTTGATCCCTGCTGCGGCACCGGCGGCATGCTCACCATCGGCAAGGACTGGGTGCTCGGGAATATCAATCCGCAGATAGAAATCAGGATATACGGGCAGGAACTCAATCCGCAGACCTATTCCATCTGCAAATCCGACCTGCTCATCTCGGGCGAGAACCCCGACCACATCAGGCTCGGCTCCTCCCTGGGCGAAGACGGGTTCACGGGCGGGAAGTTCGACTACATGATCACCAATCCGCCCTTCGGCGTATCCTGGAAAAGCGAAGAAGAGTTCGTGACGGCCGAAGCGCAGAATCCCAACGGAAGGTTTTTTGCCGGCACACCGCGCACATCCGACGGCTCCCTGCTGTTCCTTCAGCATATGATCTCCAAGATGGAGGAAAAAGGATCGCGCATCGGCATCGTGTTCAACGGCTCCCCGCTGTTCACGGGCGATGCCGGAAGCGGTTACTTTCATGACAAAACAAATTCATTTGTATTTGTTGGCGGATGTCATTCCGCGTGAATTGAAATGTTGCCCCGCAATAACCAATATCTAAGCTTTACTTTAAGTATACTTAAGGTCCACATAAGGTCCAGTCAAGGGATACTGTAAACAATTTCCGAATCTCTATAGTATTTTTTTTGTTTTCAACAATTGAAAAAATACAAGTTTAATTTCGTAAATTTATTTCATAAATCATTGGTTATGTACTTGATGTATATTGATGAGAGTGGTGATCCGGGATTCGTTAATTCACCAACAAGATATTTTATTCTTAGTGGAATTGTCGTTCATGAATTGAGATGGCAGGTACTGGTTTCTGACATACTGGGATTAAGAAGGTACTTCAAAAATCGTTACAAGCTGAAAATCAGTGAAGAAATACATGCATCATTATTTGTGAACGGCTCAAGTGAGTTGTCGTCCATTAAACGAAACGAGAGGCTTGATATCCTTAAACACTGTATTGACTTTTTATCTGGGCGAAATGACATAAGCGTGATAACAGTAAGAGTAGACAAGACAGGAAAGGCAATAGATATTTTTGAACTTGCCTGGGCTGCCCTTATACAGCGATTTGAGAATACGATCAACTACAAGAATTTCCAGGGGCCATCGAATCTGGATGAGAGAGGGATAATTTTACCTGATAATACCGATGGCGAAAAACTCACAAAGCTGGTGAGGAAAATGAGGCATTTTAATCCTGTACCTAACCGTACAGATGTCTATGGAGCTGGCAATAGAAACTTAGCGCTGAACTATATTATTGAAGACCCGTTTCTGAAAAACTCAAGGACGTCATTTCTTAGCCAAATGTCTGATGTCGTGGCCTACTTTGCCAAAAAGAAGTATGCTCCTAACAGCTATATCAAAAAGAAAGCAGGTACGAATTATTATGATAGGTTGGGTCAGGTATTATTTTTGGCCCTGATCTAAACTGCTACCATTAAACGGGCGAAAACGATGCCACCCTCAGGGGACGTATGACAGGATAGGACTTCACGATGGGTCATTATTATCGGTTCCGATGCTCCTTTCGATGTTTCATTTTGAGATGTAAAGCGGTTACGGAAAATCGTGATAGCGGTCCTTTTCAAGGGGATGAGTTGACTTTTTTTCTGATGTTTAAGGGGTTTACTAAAAGAAAAGGCCGTCATAAATGACAGCCTGGACTTGTTTTTCACCGACATGGGATACTTACTTGTGTTTCTCATATTTCTTCTGAAGTTCCATACCCTGGTGCTGGCGGTAACTGGGACCACGGATCTCGACCTTGACTGCATGATGAAAGATACGGTCCAGGATGGCTCGGGTGGAGACTGGATCGCCCAGGTATTCAGCCCAGGCCTTTTCTTCCACGTTGGTTGTAAAGATCAGCGGGCGGTTCAGATGGTAGCGTTCATCCACTACCTTGAACAGCAGATGTGCTTCTTTGGTTACCTGGAGTTCCAACCGGTCATGTCCCATCTCATCAATGATCAGCAGATCGGGATTGACATATTTCCGAAGTCGCTTGAGCAGATTTTTTTCAAATACCCCGTTGTTCAGATCACCGATCAAAGCGGCACAGGTAGTATATAGAACCTTGTATCCCTTTTCACAGGCGATCATTCCCAGTGCCTGCCCGAGGTGCGATTTACCTACCCCGCAATCGCCTATGAGCAGGAGCGATTCCTGGTGTTTCATAAACTCCATAGTGGACAGATCCATCACCAGGGATTTGCGTAATTTGGGCTGAAAGCTAAAATCAAAGTCTGAGAGCAGCTTGTATGGCTTGGGCAAGTGGCTTTCCCTGATGCGGTAACGGATACCACATTCCTGCTTGAGTACAACTTCATCGCGCAAGACCAGCTCCAAAAAATCAAGTAAGCCCAGTTGCTTTTCATGAGCTCGTTTGATGAGTTCAGTGTGCTTTTGAGTGAGGTTCTTTAATCCCAGGTACTCACTCATCTGGGTGATGGTTTCGGGTTTAGTCTGTATCATCAGGTAATTGGTCAAATAAGGTTTTAATAGCATCCCGGCCCTGGGCATGGGCTTTCAGAAAACGTTCTATCGTTCTGATGTCATAGACCCCATGGTCTATGGCACGCTGGGTGGCTTTGAGGATGTCTTCGGTAAAATATTGAACCTTCAGGGCCAACAATGCATTGAGAGCCGGAGTAGGATCCTTTTTCTGCCGCATCAGCTTTTCTGCATACGTTTCCATGACCGATCCCATGGCCGACAGCCGTTGTTTTACCTCCGATAGCTTGAGCACTTTGGCATGGGTATAGGTAGGCGGGGTGCCAATGTACCTTCCGGTGGCTCCCTTTTCGGCCAGAGGATGAGCGATGAGGAGTTTAAAATCGTGGGAGTATATGATCACCTGGTCGCTGGTGACTCTCAGGGGACAACTTTTAAAGAGGTAATCTCCCGGGACATAATAGTAATATCCCTGGTAGTTGACACAGGATTCCTGGTTCACCACCCGATAGACAATCAGCGAAGTATCATAATGGGCTGCAGGCAATGGAACCAAACAAGGGATTTCATCAAGGAACATATCGATAGGCCTGCGACGGGTGGTACGGTGCACTCTTGCGTCGTTTACCTGGGCGAGCCAGCTTCGTAACTGCTCTTTCAAATCATTCTTATCCCGGAAGCGCCGGCCGTTTAAAAAATTCGTTTCCAGGTAATAAAACGGACGTTCTATTTTTAAGTTCTCAGTAGGCTTTCCGGGATGAATCGTCAGAGGTCTGAAGCCATAATGCGAAGCAAAACCAAGATAATGCCGGTTAAAGATGGGCTGCCCGCATTCCCAGCGATCCACGCATACCTTCTGATTATCACTCTTGATCTCGCGGGCCACCCCGTCAAAATACATGAAGGCATGAACCAGGCATTCCATCAGGGTACGCTGGGTCTTATCCTCCACCACCTCGATCCACTGGCGGCGGCTGTAAGCAAGGATGTAGCTGAACAAGATTACCTTATGTTCCCGGCCTTCGTTCGAGGTGAACTCGATCATGTATTCGCTCCAGTCATGCGCGGCTCTCTGCCCTGCAGCGGTCTCCACGCATCGTATCACCGGGTGCCTTTTTGATGCCCGTATCTTACTCACGTAGACCTCCACCATGGTGATCTTACCGGGATACCCCTGTTCAAGGATCTGTTCAAAGATCCTCTGCACGGTAATGTCCTTGAACTTTTGCAGCGCCTGCTGGATTTGCTCTTTATAGGGATCCAGTTTTGTCGGGTAAACCCTGGTCGATTTCGGGGGATTTATCCCCTGCGTTCGCCGGCGCTCATTTTCCGCCAGTATCCTGATAACCCGCTCGCGGCCACAGTGATATTCCCGCCCCAGACGTCGGATGGACCAGCCCTGCCCACGATGATAAATTACGCTGTTCTCAAAGGCTTCATCTTTCATACGATTGCAATGTTTTATGAATAATCCCGGTTAGCCGTTCCATGGGAGCCACTAATTCATTCATGGGTGGCAGTACCATCGCTTTTTGCTCCGATGGAAGTTGCACCGTATGTTCACTTTGTAAGACCCCGCCCAGGATGTTCACTTGTAAGCGAAGAAGTTCCCTGGCCTTTAACAAGCGGTTCCCGTGATCGGATAATCGGCTGTCATGGATCTTGTCGCCTTGCAAGACACCCCGGATCACTTCACGGGCATGACCATATACATAAGCTTCTCCCTCGCTACCCAAGGATTTCAACAGCTTCTCCACCACGATGGCACACTCCCGGGAAGTTAACCCCTCTTGGATAACCACCTCCAGCGCCCTCTGTTGATTGCCGCGCGGCAATTTGACCAGTTCCCTGCCGTGGCTCACCGTGATACTGCCCATGCGCAGGGCATCCTGAACCTCGGGCAGAAGCTTCTCGATCAGGCTTAACCGCCGGCATACCCAGCTATGGCTTTGTCTGAGGGCCTTAGCCACTTCCCTCTGGCACATGGAGTGATCATGGATCAAACTGTGTACGATGAGTCCCTGCTCGTACATTGTTAAACTGCTGCTATGACGGTTGTAATGAAGGATCATGGCCTTGGCCATAACCACATCCACCTCAAAGACCACCGATTGGAGCTCTGAGAGGCCAAGTTCCAGGGCCGAGCGGTAGCGCTTGATCCCATCAATGATGTGATAACCTTCGTCGTTCTTCAATAAGATCAGCGGTTGAAGCTGCCCGGTAGATCGCATCGAGGTCGTCATGTTTCTTACCGCTTCAGGTTGGATCAGTCGATATTCGTTCGACCACTCCCTGATTTCTTCCGTTTTTACCATGATGGGGTCCATGGGGGCGATTTTTCGCCAAAAGTATTTCATCGCCTCCCGCCAGGCAATCGCGTCCGGATTTACAATACCCGTACAAACATTGGTTCGGCTTTTGCAACTGTCATCATATGAAGGTGTTCCATCATTAACGCGTCCGGATTTACAATCTTTTGATAATCCACCGCGATCATCGCGTAAACTTGATCATTATCAGGTCGTTGCTGCATGAACGCGTCCGGATTTACAATCTTTGGTTTATCATTCATTTTTCTGCGTCTTTTAGCATTCCTGTGCTTTTGCCTGAGCTTGTTTTCTAACACATACTCAGGATGCGACTCCCGGTAAGAACTCTGGTACTGTGCTCCAAAAAAAGGATCGCCCTCGTCGGACTTCTTGGTTTTCTTCCGATCCCGGACTCCCTGGAGTTTATGGCTCCGGAATAATCCATTGGTCTTGTACTTGTGTCGGTCAAAACTCAGTTTACGAGCCGACTGGCAGGCTTTATTGCCGCAATAATGCTGGGTGAGATGCTTAAGCTTTTTATTCGATCGAACTTGCCTGCCACAATGCCGACATACCAGGGTTCGCATAGACGTCCTTTTTTACGTCTACGTAATTCCCTGATTTTGGTGGCATCATTCTATATCAGGAAATGGCACTGGTCTGGTTCAGGCCTGAAAGGTATTATTAACTAAAGCTTCACCAAAGCATCCTCAAGGGATAGTTGAATTATAAAAAAAAGAGCCGTTGCCGGCTCCGGGGGAATCCTACTTTAGTTTCTGGACTATTTCAGATTCAATGCAAAGATACGAAAAAATCTGGCAACTGTCAAGTTAGATGCCTGAAAACATACGAACAGGATAATTAACAAGCTTAAGGGATGATATCAAATTTACTTTAATCTTCCCAATTCAGACCGGACATTTCCGAAAATCGGAAATAAACATTCCGAAAATCGGAATATAGCCGTCCGACTTTCGGAATCAGAAAAATTTAAATACCTCATAATGAATAATTTATTAAATAATCACTTTTTTCATATAAATCTCTTGCATATTAAATCCGAACTGCATATTTTTACAAATCGACTCCAATAAACATCTAAAAACCTGATTATGTCTAACTTCCAAACCCTTTCTTCTCTCATTTGGAACGTGGCGGATGATGTGTTGAGGGGCTTGTTTAAGCCGCATGAGTATGGGGATGTGATTTTGCCGTTTGTGATTCTGAGGAGGCTGGATTGTGTGATTGAGCCGAGGAAGGATGAGGTTTACGCCCTGAACGAAGCGTACAGGTCCAAGTTGGAGGATCCCGCCCCAGTGATCAAAAGCAGGATAAACGCTGAATTTTACAATACGTCGAAGTATGATCTTTCGCGGCTGAAGCAGGATCCGAAGAATGTGTTTATCAATTTCCGGAATTACATTAACGGGTTTTCGAAGAACGTGTACGATATCATCGAGAATTTCCAGCTGGATAAGCCGGTGGAGAAGCTGCATAAGAACAACCGCCTGTTCCTGCTGGTCGAGAAGTTCAGTTCGGTGGACCTGCATCCCGATGTGGTGGATAACCATACCATGGGGCAGATCTTCGAGGAGCTTCTGAGGAAGTTTTCCGAAATGAGCAACGAGACCAGCGGGGAGCATTACACCCCCCGCGACATTGTGAAGCTGCTCGTGTCCCTGGTGTTTTCGGGCGACAGGGCAGACCTGCAGGGCAAGGGCAAGATCCGCTCGGTGTTCGATCCCTGCTGCGGCACGGGCGGTATGCTCACCATCGGCAAGGACTGGGTGCTGGAGAATATCAATCCGCAGATAGAAATCAAGATATACGGGCAGGAACTCAATCCGCAGACATACTCCATTTGCAAATCAGACCTGCTCATCTCGGGCGAGAACCCCGACCACATCAGGCTCGGCTCCTCCCTGGGCGAAGACGGGTTCACGGGCGAGAAGTTCGACTACATGATTACCAATCCGCCCTTCGGCGTATCCTGGAAAAGCGAAGAAGAGTTCGTGACGGCCGAAGCGCAGAATCCCAACGGAAGGTTTTTCGCCGGCACACCGCGCACATCCGACGGTTCCCTGCTGTTCCTTCAGCATATGATCTCCAAGATGGAGGAAAAAGGATCGCGCATCGGCATCGTGTTCAACGGCTCCCCGCTGTTCACGGGCGATGCCGGAAGCGGGGAATCGGAGATCCGCAGGTGGATGATTCAAAACGAATCAATCCAGTCATCAGTAATCTAAAATTTATTAACTGCGGATGAGTGAGCGCAGCTAATCCAGCAAAGCCGAATCTTGCGACACGATCTGGTATTGTTCAAAGGTTAGGGGCTGGTAAAGGCTATTTCCCAACCCTTGCCCGATTCAGTGTGTTCAGCTTTGACAATGAAATTATTTCCCCGGATTTAGCATTTTTTTTGTTAAAATTTTTCGCTGCAAAAACTATCAGGCGTGCACACTGCCCGCCAAATAAAAAACTTAACTCAAAGAATATTAATCATTTATATGTTTTAGGATTATAAAAATTCCGATTATCGGAAAATGTTTTCCGATAATCGGAATTGATAATCAGGATGTTGCAAAATATTTCTTTGAAAGTGCAGTTATATCTTTTGTATTATTGTGTTCGATTATTCGAGGATGTTTTTATAAACATAGGGTTGGTTAATTGCTTTATGAGGAAAAAGAAAACCCCCTTTGCAATTTGATGCGAAAATGATTACGACGTCATAAATCAACAACAAAGAGAAAGGAGGCAAACGCAAATGTAAACATTTCTGACATCACCATGTTTAAACTAAAGCAATATTGGAATGTTTCTGAGTTTATGATTTTAAATAAATATTAAATGAATGATTATGAAAAGAAAAACTCTTTGCACTTTTGTAGTACTAATTAGTATTTCATTAGTATTCTTTTTGAATGCCTGTAAGAAGGAGCAACAACACCCGAGTAAATCTGATCCATCTATAGAGTTAAGTCAAAAAATTTTATAACTTGTTGATAATTTTCTTACGAAGAAATCAAGCAAATTGAAAGCTGGCGAAATCCTATCAGTTGATAGTACTATTTGGTATCTTGAAACTGCGATGAATGTAACATATGCCCGAATGGATTCAACACTAAAAATCTTCAAAAAGGATTCTGCATTTATTTTAGTTCCAATGAATACGGATGGGACAATAAATATTACTGATGTCTATACAGCATATAATCAATTGGTGGATAGTTTATCTGCATTTTATTATTCAACCAGTGGAGATAAAAGCGTTCTTGTTAATGATGTTTTCACACATGGCATTATAAATAAGCAATTGCAAATTGGCATTAAAATTATCTTGGCTCAAATGCCGGATCCTGGAATTATTAGTATCTGGTTTGCTCAAGGGGATAGCTGGATATGGGGATTTAGGGCAGGTAAATGTAATGGTACTTATATTGGTCGGGATGCTACAACAGAACTTTCAAGACATGCTAACTATACAATTCCTATTGCTCCTCCAGGCCAACATTATACATGGATAAACCTCGAGAATAGTCAAATTATTTACCCATATATGGTTCCGCTTCCCAGTGGTCAACAAAATCCATATGGTTTTGAGAACGAATACTTATTTGATCATAGTGGTGGTTATCCTCAATATGATGAATGTCTTACCTATGATGCAATGAATTTTTATCTTCAAAACCTTTTTACAATAAGTGGAATTTACCAACCACAAGGGAAAGAAGTAGTAAATTATTATTGTGAGTTTGATTTTGCTGGTGATCAGTATGCCTGGGAGCATATACACAAAGCCCAATTTACTTATGGCACCAGGATAATATCTTATACTGATCCTCAAACTGTCCCTTCATCTGGGAAATGATTTTAGTTAACTTTAAATATCAACTTTAATGTCTTTCAAAAATGAGTTCATTTGGTAATTATAACATCATGTTTTTTACTATATGAACTCATTTTTTAAAATTTTTCTCACATGGGAAAAACACAATTCATTGTTATTTTACTTTTAGAGTTATTGGGAATTTACCCAATTTATTCTCAAACGACATTTCATCTTGTTGTGAAAGATACTATTTATGATCATCAGATTGGGGATGCTTTGGAACTGCCATCGGGTAATTTTATAACTGTCGAGTCTAAAGGTATTTACCCGACATTGATCGGTTCAAGATTATTAAAGATCAGCCCCAATGGAAAAATTCTCCTGGAAAAAGAGATCAATTATCCCGGATTTAGCTCAGGGCTCGTGAGTGTTAATCTCACATCGGAAAACAAATTGCTGTTGAGTGGTGGAATTTTTACTTCCGGATTATCCATGCTCTGGTTATGCACTCTGGATACATCCTTGAACCTAATCCAAAATAAAGCATTTTCTCTGCAGAATTGCAATTATGTGATGAGTCACATTATTATTTTGCACAATAATGATATTCTTTGTTATGGCAAAGTCAAAGACACTACAACCCATCAAAGACCATTTTTATTTTCTTATAAATTTTCACGGGATCTTGATAGCCTCTATCAAAAAATCTTTTTTGATCATCCTGCCTGGGGATTGAATTTAATTGAGAGAAACGACCATAGAGGTTATTATTTTGTGGTGACTGGATATGGTAATCAAAGTGCAGGCAACATACTAAGTCTGGATACGGCATTTAATGTGCAAAAAATAACAGGCATGCCAAATGTTGATAATATGAGTTCAATTGAATATACCGATTCCACTCATCTTCTGGTAACAGGCGAATATGCACATCCATGGCCATCAACAGATAAGAGGGATATTGGAGTTTTATATTATGATACCATATTCAACTTAAAGCATTTCGAAGCATTTGGCAAGAAAGACACAGAAGATTTCCCGGCTATGCAAAAAAATATTGCTTTTTCGGATTTTCATTCAATTTTCATAGGAGGGACAGATAACATAGGACCCTCAGAATTTACTCCCCTGGATTCATGGTATATTTTAAATAATATAGACACTGCACTAAATCTGAATTGGCAGAAATATTACGGTGGTGATGGATTTTATACTCTTTATGGCATCATACCCACTAAAGACAGTGGCTGTTTGATGTTCGGTACATTATGGGATTATCATAATACTCAGAAGTATACCAGGTATCTTTCCCTGATTAAAGTTACAAAGGATGGATTATTGCTTTCAATTAATGGGGAACCTGGTCCATTGATGCATCTAGCCATTGTTTATCCCAATCCAGGCAGTAATGTGATCAACATTCAAACACAACTAAAAAGCACCGTTTTTCACTTATATGACCTGACAGGAAGGGAAGTTTGCAGTCTGGAACTTATTGCAGGACGAAATGCAATTCAGGTTCAAAGCTTAAAGTCCGGGCTTTATATCTATAAAATCAGTCAAAATTCAGATGTGATCGAATTTGGAAAGTGGTTAAAAATATAAACTAATTAATCAGTGCGGCAAACTTGAGTTTGGATAAAAGGGAAAGACTGAATAATTAATTCTATTCAACAGTTTCTTTCGGGATGGTTATTTCAGTGAAATGTCTTTGAGAATCTTTTTAGAGAGCCTCGATGAATAACTTAGATTACCGTTCCTCTGGTAATAAAAATCAAGGATTTCCAACAAGTCATGCCTGGCTTTTTCGGACCATATTACTTTCTTTCTTTTAGCCATGCACTGATTTCCTTCTCAAGATCCTCCTGGGTGGTATATTTCCCTTCTCTTATCTGCTTCCTGCCTGTTTCAATGTCTTTCTTTATCGGCTCAGTGACCTTGAAAACTGCATCGGATTGATTAGAATCAATGATGGTTTTAATGGCTTTGAGAAATTCAGGATCCTCCATCCCGGCTATTCTCAGTATTATGCTTTTTTTTAGCTCAAAAGTAGTCATAACTCAAACCCTCTCTGTTCCAGCAAAGTTACCTCAATTAATCCCAATTCATCAAGCGATATGAAGTATATTTTCACGATCTTTATACTTAATCCGGGCAGGCACCATAAGTGATACCCCATTCTTGAACATTTTACCACAGAAATTTAATTTTTATAGACTGCGGATGACATTGTGTTGAAGCCCGGGATTTTTGTAATAACGGTCAGAAATCGTGCCTGAAATGATGTTTTCAAAAGCATTAAAATATGTGTGGAATCCAGGTTGACCGCCATTAAAAATTGCCAATACACAGAAATTTAGTTATAATTTCTTGTTTCAGTATATGGAATCCAATTACAGGTTCCAGGCAAAAAAGAAAAACTGTAGCAATGATTACGGCATTTCGTATTTTCATAAAGCAAGTACTTTAAATTCGACGATGATTAATTGTTTCATTTTTGACTTGGACAATACTTTGAATAATTCGTCGCGGGAGGCCCGGCACACCTGTTCTTCAAGGGCAATAAAGAACTGGGTAAAAGAGGGATTTTGCAAGAAGATTTATTCCCATTAACTTAGGGGGGATATCCACCCTTAAAATGTCATTTTCAAGTTCCAAACAAGAATAGTAAAATGTCTATGCAGTTCGGATTCAATGATTTATTATACAAGTGGTAAAAAATCGGGCGGCCGGTTTGGCGGCCGCCCGATTTTTTTGTTTTACAAAATATTACTCTTTTCACCGTACTGTGATCGAAAATTCAGTGTGCAATAAGTTAATTTGGATAGTAAAAACCGGGCGGAAATTGGTTATCAGTTCTCTTTTATCCAGCCCTGAAAGGATAAGGCAATTTCCGTAAATTTGTAATATGAAAGTAATAGCAATAAACGGTAGCCCGAAAAAAGAAGGGAACACATATCATGCCCTTAAAATGGTTGGTGATGAACTCCTTGCAAATGGAATTGAATTTGAAATTCTGCATATAGGGCATAAACTGATTCATGGTTGTATCGCATGTGGTAAATGTGCTGAAAACAGGGATGAAAAGTGCAGCATTATAACCGATGATTTAAACCAGTGGATTCCAATAATTAAAGCAGCCGATGGATTGATCATTGGTTCACCGGTTCATTATTCAGGTATTGGCGGAACGATGAAGTGTTTTCTGGACAGGTTGTTTTATGTCTCAGGGTCAAATGGGAACCTCCTGCGGCATAAAGTAGGGGCAGCAGTGGTTGCTGTGAGGCGAACCGGTGGTTCTGCCACCTTGGATGGCCTGTACCATTACCTGACCTATGCTGAATTGCTGATTGCGACAGCAAATTATTGGAACGTTATCCATGGCCGGATGCCGAACGAGGTTTCGCAGGATGGCGAAGGTGTGCAGATCATGAGGGTTTTAGGTAATAACATGGCCTGGCTGCTGAAAATGAAAGAAGCTACATCAGCTGCCATTCAGCCGCCAATGCCTGAAAAGAAAGTCATCACAAATTTTATCAGGTAGCGAACGCAACTCATATGAACAAGGCATACATTACCGGGAGGACATTTGAAAAGGCGGATTTTACCACCGCTGGCCTTGCCACGGGTGAATACGAGAATTGCAGCTTCAATAACTGCAATTTCGCAAATGCTGATTTGTCGGGATTGGTATTTTCAGAGTGTACTTTTACAGGCTGTGACATGAGCCTGGCTAAACTGGCTAAAACCTCATTGAAGGATGCAAGGTTTAAAGATTGCAAGCTGTTAGGTTTGCGTTTTGAGAATTGCTCTGATTTCCTGTTCTCTGTTGTTTTTTATGGTTGCAACCTTAACCTGTCAACCTTTTTCAGAAAGAGCTTGAAAAAGACACGTTTTGTTAACTGCACTGTGAGTGAAACGGATTTTACCGAATCAAACCTTTCCAATGCCGTTTTTGATCAGTGCGACCTCACAAGGGCAATATTTATTCACACCAACCTTGAAAAAGCGGATTTCCGCACATCTTTCAATTACTCTATCGACCCGGGGATAAACCGGATGTCAAAGGCCAGGTTTTCTTTGGCGGGTGTTGCCGGGCTCCTTGATAAGTATGATATCGAAGTGGATCAGGAAGGTTAACGAATAACGATTCACAATAAAAGACCAGAAATGGAAAAACTGACTTTTTTAGGGATTGGCCCCAAAATAGGCCGGGTAGCATTGCCTTACCTTGCTGCCGCCATCACACTTAACATTCTTTACCCCCCGGTCTTTAGCTTCGGGGAGGCAGTCAAACTGCCATTCAAGGTTGCAGGGATCGTTCTCCTGGCTATATCCCTGGTCTATTATTTCTCGACCCTGCGCATGATGATCCCGGGCCTCAGGGCAAACCGGCTGATCACCAAAGGCGCTTACAGCATCTGCCGCAACCCCCTCTATTCGGCCCTGATCCTGTTCTTTTTTCCCGGACTTGGGCTTGTTTGCAATTCCTGGATCATTTTAACCACAAGCATCGTGGCATACCTTGTTTTCCGAATGGCGATACATGAGGAAGAGGAGCAGCTGGAGCGCATTTTCGGAGATGAATACCGGGTGTATATGAAACGGACGCCACGGTTTATTCCGAAAATCCTTTAACGAAACATGAAGATGCCGTCGGTATCGAGCCGGCGAAAAATTGTCAAAGCGACAGGTTTTTACACCACCTCTCTAAATCACGCTGACATCAAAAGAAAGGGTAATGAGCTTGCCGTTTTTCAGGTAAACGTAGATCTGTTTCTTGAAGAAACCTTCAATTGATCCCGGTGCAAATTTTACAAGGATTGAAGATTCCTCGTTGGGTAAAATTTCGGTCTTCGGATAATCGAAAGTCAGGCAGCCGCAGGACCCGGTTATTTTCTCAATGGAAATGCCTGTCTTTCCCCTGTTCCGGAAATAATATGACAGGATAATGACAGTATCCTTCCTGAGGCTGCCGATGTTCAGATCCTTTGATCTGAATATCACAGGATCCTCCGCCTGCTTTTTGTAAGGCCCCGGTTTTTTTGTAAAATATTCCACCTTTGGTGAAATTGATAATTCCAGGGAAGACGGAGCAGGATGTGTACAGGAAATGCAGGTAAAAAATGCAGGAAATAACAAAAGAATGTTATAAAGAGGGAATTTCATAAGTGCAGGTGAACTTTGAATAAATGGAAAGTCCAGCTAAGGTTTTGTTTGCCGTCAGAGGGATTATTCACAGCTAAAAACAAGCCTTCTTTTGAAAGAAAATAATTATTGCAGTTGTATTTATTATCGGGAAGGGTATACGATCCGAGAATGTTGAATTCCTGGTCAAGAATTTCTATGATAAAGTTCGGGAAATTGTTGTAAATGCGGCTGATAAGTTCAGCCTGGTTTTTATTAAGATTTTTTACGCCAGGCCATACAAACCTGTAATAGAGCTTATTATACGGGTCCCAGATAAGTCCGACAT
>Ga0118677_10004051_pt1 | contig 27064 bp, 16 predicted proteins | sample AliMusrvi5mmetaG_FD_86154 | JGI IMG/M metagenome (GOLD analysis project Ga0118677, IMG submission 86154) | reverse complement strand
CGCCAAGCCAGCGTGGGACATCCAGTACGCCGATTATTCCCTGGCCGCCAGCTCCCCTGCCTACAAGCTCGGCTTCAAGACCATTCCCACCGACTGCATCGGACTGCGCAAGGATTTTCCCTTCAACAAAACGCAGGCCACGCGCCGCCTGGCGACCGAAAAGATCCAAGCCGAGGACTACCAGCGCATGAGCGGACTGCACACCGTCGGCGGACTGGGCATCGATCATCTAACCAAAGGAGCGTGGGCGAAATACGCCAACATCGATTTCGGCACCGGCCAGACAACCACCGCCGAATTTGGCCTGGAGCCCAGCGGCGGGACCAATGCCTTCGTGGAACTCCGCCTTGATGCTCCGGACGGACAACGGGTTGGCACTCTGATGCCTGGTCAGAAATCCTGCCCGGTGCAGAAGGTCACCGGCGTCCACAATCTGTTTCTGGTTTTTCCGGAAAGCACTGATCGACTGCTGGACTGGTTCAGGTTTCAATGAACATCATCTCCAAGCATAATCGAAATTAATAAACACAATGAATGAAACAATCACAAGAATGATCACAACAAAGAGACTTTTTCTTTTCGCCTGCACATGGTTCGCCGGCATCACGCCGTACGTTTTGGCCGATTACCCCGGCAATACGTTTTCAGTCACACCGGATAAGGTCGAGATTGAGGAAGGCAAGAGCCTGGTCCTCACGGCGCAGGCGGGCGGCGCCCAGAAACTTATTTGGACCATCAAGCGCGATGCCGAAGACAGGGTGGTCGCTGTGGACAAACTCACCTACACTTTTAGCGCTGGACGCGTGGTGGCTGACACCGATTTCGTGCTACAGTTCAAGGCGGTCTATCCGAACAATGAGGTCAAGATCCGAAACCTTGTCGTCAAGATCAAGGAGACGATTCCCGAGCCGGTGTTCTCGCTCAGAAGCCCCGCCACGTGGAATGGCCGTGACCCGGTCGAAGTCAGCCCAGACATCGCCAACCTCGCCGCGATGAAGGCCAAGGGCGCAGGCGAGCTGAAATATACATGGGTTGTCTCCGGCGGTACGGTGCAAAAAGAAATTGCGCAGGACCGGCTGCTACTCAAGCGGGCGCAGGATGGCGACACGCTCATGGTGCGCTTGACGCTCAACAACGGCGGTGCGGACTACTCGGCCAAGACCTCCATCCAGGTGACTACGAAGGACCCTTCGTCAAAGCAAACGTCTGGAATAGGTAAGAACACGCGTATGGCCCAAGCGCCCGCGATTCATTTTGAGCCGACGCTGGAATCTCTGAAACAGTACGAGACACCCGAGTGGTATGCGGACGCCAAGCTCGGAATTTACATGCACTGGGGCCCGATGAGCATTCCCGGAGTGGCCACCACCTGGTATGCCCGCTGGATCTACGAGCAGGGCAGCGAGGGCAACAGGTATCATGTCGCCACCTATGGCCATCCGTCCAAGTTCGGCTACAAGGACATCTGCAAACTCTTCAAAGCGTCCAAATTCGATCAGGCCCAGGCCGATAGATATGTCAAACTCTACAAGCAGGCAGGCGCTCGCTATGTCGTCCCGGTTGCGGTGCATCACGACAATTTCGACATGTGGGATTCGAAATACCAACCGCGCTGGAATTCCGTGGCGACCGCCGGCAAAGACGTGGTCGGCATGTGGAGAAAAGCGTGCGACAAAGAAAAACTTCACTTGGGCGTGGCCTCGCACTTCGCAAGAACCTATCGCTGGTTGCAGCCGTCGCACGGCGCCGACGGCTCGGGGCCGATGGCGGGCGTACCCTATGATGGCCAGGATCCGGCCTTTGCCGATCTCTACGGCGAAAAATGGAACGACACGAGTTTCTGGTATGAACAACGCAGCGACATTGGACCGCCGGCTTTCGAAAAGAATTTCGAGGACCGCCTGCGCGACCTGATGGACAAGTACCATCCCGACCTCTACTACACCGACGGCGGCATCCCGTTCAAGCAGGCCGGCCTCAATGTGCTGGCGCATTTTTATAATGCCAACCAGCAGTGGAACAACGGCAAGCTGCAGGCCGTGGCCACCATCAAGCTCGACTGGATCCCCAATATCGCCGTCCAGAATTACGAATTCGGTTACCCCGAGAGCGTGCAACATTACCCGTGGCAGTCGGACAAGACCATGGGCGCCGACTGGTATTGGATCCGCAATGCCACCAAACGCTACATGCCTGCGAGCAATGCCATCCACATGCTCATTGATACCGTCAGCAAGGGCGGCAATCTGCTCTTGAACGTGCCGCTCACGCCCGAGGGTGAACTGGAGCCAGAAACCATCACCTTCCTAACCGAGATGGGCCATTGCCTCGATATCATGGGCGAGGCGGTCTTTGCCACCCGCTGCTGGGTAGTCGCCACCGACGGCGATAGCGGCATCCGCTTCACCCGCAGCAAGGACAACACCGTCCTGTATGTCACCAACCTGGGATGGTCCAATGATCAAGTCGTGGTCAGGCCCCTCGCCTCGTCGCGCATCGACCTGAAGACGCTGACCGGCGTTTCTTTGTTAGGTTCTTCTGGAAAGCTGACCTACAGCCAGGACGCCGAGGGTCTCAAGATCAAGGTCTCCAAGGCCCCCTTCGCTTCACCCGCGTATGCGTTCAAACTGACCTTCAGCGGCCAGATTCCCAAGCTCAAGTAATTCAGCAAGCCGATGGCGTAAAGGATCGCAATCTTGGTTTCCGCAAGTGAGAAGGAACGTACGGATGAGCTTGAGCATCCCCATGTCGAGGTGCCCACCAAGATTCGTCTGTGGTGGGGTTTGGGCGGCTTCGCCGATGCCATGATTTACAACGGCACCGGTAGTCTGGTCAACGTGATCTATGTCAACGCGTTGGGCATTAACGCAGCGCTGGTGAACTTGGCGTGCGCAATTCCCCGCTTCCTGGATTTCCTGACCGATCCCGCGATCGGTCATCTCTCCGACAATACCCGTTCGCGATGGGGCCGGCGCCGGCCGTGGATGCTGGCGGGGCTGATCATCAGCGCGGTGACCACGATGCTCTTGTGGTATCCGCCCCAGGCGCGCGCCGGCGGGGATTGGCGCACGTTTGCCTATATGGCGGTGATGATGTCGCTGCTCTACGCGGTGGGCTACGCGTTTTTCTGCATCCCGCACGCGGCGATGGGTTATGAGATGACCACCGACTACAATGAACGCACGCACTTGTTCAAGTGGCGATTCACGTTGTTCGCGGCGGCCGGGTTTCTGAACCCGTGGTCGTTGCCCTTGAGCATGTGGCTAGAGGGGCCGCGCGCGCAAGTCTTGCGGGGTTCTGAGGGAATCATCACCGTAAGCGCGATCATCGCGGCGATGATTCTGCTGTCGGGCTTGCCCTCGGTGTTCTTCTGCAAAGAGAATGTCGCCGAACATCGCGGCGAGAAGAAAGTCGGTTTTCTTCGTGCTGCCCGGCTGACGCTGGGCAACAAGCCGTTCCGGTTACTCGTAATCAGTAATGTCATCACCAAGTTCTGCATGCAAGTCACCGGGGTCTTCTTCGCGTTCATTTTTCTCTATCACATCACCCAGGGTGACCAGCGTGCCGGTACGGCTTATCTGGCGGTTTTCTTCAATGCCCTCAATGTCTTCAGCCTGTGTTCCATGGCGCCGGTGGCCTGGCTCACCGACCGTATTGGCAAGAAGAACAGCCTGCTGGCTATGCTCATGATGAGCGCGGTGGCGTATGCTACGTTGTGGTTCACCTTCACCAATGTGCCCGGCGCGTTCCTGCGCATTCCCTTGCCGTGGGGATCCTCCGACAATGCACTCTCGTTGCAATGGCCTTGCCTCATCACAGCGGCAATGATCGGCATGTTCACCAGCACCATGCCCATGATTTTGAATTCCATGATTGCAGATATTTGCGACATGGACGAACTGAAGTCAGGCCATCGCCGCGAGGCGTTTTACGGCGCGGTGTTCGTTACCACCGACAAGATTGCCATGGCTGTTTCGCTGGCACTCCAGGGGGTTCTGCTGGTCGCGTCCGGCTTTGATTCCAAGCTCGACGTGCAACCGGCCGGCACCATTCACTTCTGGTTGCTGGCGTTGGTCATCACCCAGCCGGCTGGATTCCTCGTCGGCATGTTCTCCATCTTCATCTATCCGCTATCGAGGGATCGCCTCCAGGAAATCCGCGCCGAGCTGAACGCCCGGAAGCAGCAAGGAGCAACCGGCGGCGCGTCCGCCTCTGGACAAACATGATGACGGAACGAGGCACTATGAAACTGATCGCAACCAACGAAACGCCGATCCTTTTGGAAACCCGCTTGCTGGGCATTCATGTGCCGCCGGTCTGGCTGCAGGAAAACGGCGAGAACCTGCAGCCTCTGACCGTGGTTCTGTGGTATGCCGGCGAGGACAAGGAAGCGACCGTGGTGTTGGATGGGGGTGGGCCAGCCAAGGTTCTACTGAAGCACGGCGAGCAGTCGTTCAAACTGAAGGTCGCTGCGGCGGATCAGCCGCGCACGGTGGCGTTGCGCATCGCAACCTGGAGCAAGGTCTTGGCCGATGTCCGGATGGTCATCGGCCCGCCCCGCATCCGCGACATGTGGGTGTTGCCTCATTCGCATGTCGACATCGGCTATACACACCGCCAGGCGGAAGTCCTCGACTTGCAGGTGCGAAATCTCGAAACTGCCATCAGGCTGGCGGAGGCTAGTTCGGCCAACCCGCCCGGCCTGCGCTTCAAGTGGAATCCCGAGGCGGTTTGGACGCTCGACCATTATCTCCGGCGGGCGACCTCGGAGCAGCGCGATGCGCTCCTCAGGGCGGTGCGCCGGGGAGATGTCGAGGTGAATGCGCTCTATGCCAACATGCTCACCGGCCTGTGCCGCCCCGAGGAGCTTGCACAATGCCTGGCCAGCGGTGTGCGGATTGCCGAGCTAACAGGAGTGCCGCTGGAAACCGCGGCAATTTGCGACATCCCGGGCTTCGCCTGGGGCATCGTGCCGCTGCTGGCCCAAGCGGGCGTGCAGTACTTTGCGGTCGGCCCGAACATGGCCGACCGCGTGGGCACCATCCATGTGTGGGATGACAAGCCGTTTTACTGGAAGTCGCAAAGCGGCGAAGAACGCGTGTTGTGCTGGGTGGTGGACAACTATCATCGCAAGGATAATCTCGAACAAGCTGTCATCAATCAGGTGGCCCAGCTTGCTCGCGGCGGATTTCCCTATGATGCCGCGTTTATCTTCTGGGTGGCGGCCTGGCCGAATGGCGGCGTGGATAATGCTCCGCCGGATGACCAGCTCGTGAACAAGGTGTTGGCATGGAATGCCAAGTATGCGATACCCAAAGTTCACATCGGGTTGGCCCGCGAGTTCTTCCGCGCGTTCGAGGCCAAGCACGGTACGAGTCTGCCGGAATTTTCCGGTGACCTGACGCCATACTGGGAGGACGGTGCGGGATCCACAGCGCGCGAAACCGCCATGAACCGCGGCTCCGCCGAGCGCCTGGCACAAGCGGCCGCCGTGTATGCCATGCGTGATCCGGGGGCTTGTCCTGCCGCCGAATTTACGGCTGCCTGGGAAAACGTGTTGCTTTTCGGCGAACATACCTGGGGCGCCTGGTGCAGCGTGTTGCAGCCGGATGCTCCACTTACGCTAGACCAGTGGCAGGTGAAATGCGGATTCGCGGCGGAGGCCGACCGCCAATCCCGCGCCCTGCTCAAGGCTGCGTTGCGATATGCCACCCCGACTAGCGACGGGATCGACGTGTATAACACCACGCAGTGGGTTCGCACGGACCTTGCGACGGTGCCCCCCGAGCTGGGCGGCCAATCGGTGCTGGATGAAGATGGCCAACCCGTTGCATGCCAGCGTCTCGCCTCCGGCGAACTGGCGTTCCTGGCCCAGCAGGTGCCGCCGTTCGGGACCAAGCGCTATCAGCTCAGCAACCTGCCGCCACCAGCCGTAGGTGCCGCACGGGCGGCCGGGCTGACCTTGCAGGCGTCACTCATCAGCTTGGAAGTGGATTCGACAAGTGGTGCCGTCAGGAGTCTACGCCTCGCAGACAGCGATCATGAATACGTCGATCGAACATCCGGCGTGGCGCTCAACGACTATCGTTATGTGCTGGGTGCCGACACCGCAAACGCCCAGGGCAACGGCCCGGTGCGAGTCGAGGTCTTGGAAAACGGTCCGTTGGTGGCTTCCCTGCGTATTGAATCGGATGCCCCCGGCTGCAACCGTTTGGTTAGGGAAGTGCGCGTGGTGGACGGGCTGGATAGGGTGGAAATGATCAACCATGTCGATCGCAAGGCGGTGCGGGACAAGGATGCGGTCCATTTTGGATTCGGCTTCCATGTGCCTGGGGGCACGGTGCGCATGGAGACGCCCTGGGCGGTGGTGCGCCCGACTGAGGATCAGTTGCCCGGCGCCTGCTGCAATTGGTTCACTGTCCAGCGCTGGGTTGATGTGTCGAACAATGAGCGCGGCGTCACCTGGGCGCCGATCGACACGCCCCTGATGGAGATCGGCGGGCTGACCGCCAATTTGGTGGGTGGCGTGGGCTTTGGCGAGTGGCAGACCGTACCTCCGGAAGCCTACATGACCCGGGCACTCGATTCCCAAACGCTCTATTCCTGGGCGCAAAACAATCATTGGAACACCAATTACAAGGCCGACCAGCCGGGCATGGTTACACTTCGTTATGTGTTGCGGCCGCATGAGGGCGGTTATGCGGCCGCGACGGCCGCGCGATTTGGCCATGAGACCACCCGCCCCTTGCTTGTGGCGGCGGCCTGTGCCCACGCCCCCGCCAGTCTATTGTCGGTCTCCACGCCGGAGGTGCTGGTCGAGACGCTCAAGGTCAGTGCGGATGGCAAGGCGCTGATCGTTCGTTTGTTCGGTGTTTCCGGCCAGCCGCAAACGATGACCCTCGCGTGGCATGGGATCAAGCCTGCCGCCGTCTGGCTGACGGATTTGACCGAGCAACCCGTGACTGCCGTGAGTGGCGCTATCCGTGTACCGGCTTATGGCGTGGTGCATTTGCGTGCGGAATTGCCGACGGGGAACCAGAACCCTCGTGACATGGCGTCGGGCATCCGCAAGCTCGATATTCCCGAGAATGTGCTTTCGTCCGAACCAACATGAGCGTGGTCCAACACCCCATCATGCCCGACTCCATCCAACAGATCCTGGAATGCCATGCCGCAACCCTCCAGCCGGTCATCCGGTACTATGACGGCAACCAATTGCGTGAGGAACATGCGTTCGCATTGGCGAACGCCACTAGCCTCACCTGCGGCGAGGCCGAGTGGAGCTGCGCAACCCGCGTCCTGCCAGCCCCCGGCTGCGCAGAACGCTTCGACTTGGAATGCACATTCCGCCTGACCCGTGGCACCGCGGCGTCCGTCGGCGTGGGCGTGGCCATCGGGTTTGGCGACTGGTCGCCGGACAACTATGTGCTGTTGCCGTCGGCGGTTTACAATAGCAACAACTTCGCAATTTGGGACGTCAAGTATCCGCCATTCTGGAGCGAGCCGTCGCAGTTCCAAACAGACATGCCGACCACCGCGACGCCCTTGCCGCGATTGAGTACGGACTGCGGGATCCTCGAACAGACCACCGGGGACACCGCCGCGCCGTGCATGGGGTTTCACTCGGCGGACCGTCGGCAGGGCTTTGTGCTGCTGACCACCCAAGGCACCCGATTTGGCAACTCGGGCCTAAGAGTCGAAACGAGTAGCGATCGCCGCCGCGCCCGCTTTCTGGTGACGGCGCCGTGTGTCCGCCAATTCCGCCAGAGTCACTGCAAGGGGGTGCCCAGCGACGACCGTGCCGCCTCATGGCAGGCCGGCGATTGCGTGACGCTGCGATTGAGCCTCTGGTTTTTTGCCGCACCCCGCTTGCAATCGCTTTTCGACCGGTTTTGCGAGATCCGCAAGTCCCCGCTCAATCCGTGTACCGCGGTGGTGGAACTGCCGTTTAGTGCGGCGTGGCGGATCCTTGAAGAAAAATACAACCGCGACAATTGGGATGAGGCGCTCGGCTATTTCCGCATGGCGCCCAATGCCCATACCACCTTCGAAGTCAGCGACAATCCGTTATGTTTCCTCTGGCAACTCGGCTGGGTCGGTGGTGGAATCGCCACATTGCCGCTCAGTTTCCAGGGCTCCGCGCAATCGCAACAAAGGGCTTGGCGCAACTTGGAGATGCTCTTTGAACGGACCGTCGCGCCCTCCGGGTTTTTCTATGGCATCGGCGACGGCAAAAACTTTTATGGTGACGGCATCGACGGCCCGCATCCGCACCATCTGCACATGGTGCGCAAGAGCGCCGACGCCTTGCTGCTTGCCTTCAAACATTTCGATCTGTTCCGCAAGCAAGGCCGGGTGATCCCGCCGCTGTGGCTTGCCAACACCCGCCGCTTGGCCGACGCCTTCGCACGTTTGTGGGAGCAGTCGGGTCAGTTTGGCCAGTTCGTGGACGTTGAGACCGGCGACTTGCTGATCGGTGGTTCGGCGGCTGGGGCCATCGCGCCCGCCGGCTTGGCGCGGGCTGCACTGTTTTTCGACGAACCGCGCTATCTCCACATAGCGACAGCGGCGGCACGGAGATTCTATCAGGACTTTGTCTTCCGTGGCCTGACCACCGGCGGGCCCGGCGAAATCCTTTCCGCACCGGATAGCGAATCGGCCTTCGCCATGCTTGAATCCTTCGTCACCCTGTTGGAAATCACCGGCGATCGCCAGTGGCTGGAGCCGGCGCACGACTTGCTGCGGCAGTGCGCGACCTGGGTGGTGTCCTATGACTATCAGTTTCCATCGGGCTCGACGCTGGCCCAAAGCCAAGCTCACACCACCGGCGCCGTCTTTGCCAACGTCCAGAACAAGTGCGCCTGTCCGGGGATTTGTACCCTGTCCGGCGATGCCCTGCTGCGCCTGTGGCGAGTAAGCGGCGACGCGTTGGCATTGGATCTGTTACGCGACATCGCGCACAGCCTGCCGCAATACCTGTCGCGCGAGGATCGCCCGCTGGGCGGAGCGATGCAGCCGGGGTGGATGTGCGAGCGCGTCAACCTCGGCGACTGGGAAGGTATCCAAGCCATCGGTGGCAATTTGTTCGGCTCCTGCTGGCCGGAGGTCAGTCTGATGCTGACCACCATGGAAATCCCAGGACTTTACGTCCAGCCCGACACCGGCTTGTTCCAAGTCTTCGACCATGTCCTGGCGGAAACCATCGGGCATCACGAGGACTCGCTCACGCTCAATCTCACCAACCCGACCCGCTTTGAGGCCGAGGTGAAAGTGCTGTGCGAGCCGTCGACTTCCTGTGCGCGGCCGCTCGAACTCAACGCGTTGTTGGAAGCCCCGACCGTGCGCATTCCGGCCGGCGGCAACAGCATTGAATCGTTCCGTTGTCCCCATGAGTGAGCCACATGATATACCCCCCGACAAAAATTCGTCCAGTGCTGATTGAGGAACCCAACCGATGAAAGCGTACGACATCACATTTCTTGGGCACATGTGCTACGACGAGATAACGCCTTTTGAGGGATCGATCAGGGTCGCCCCCGGCAGCGCCGTGCTCTGCGGCGCATTGGCTGCTGCCCGTGCCGGGAGACGGGTGGCGGCCATCGTCAAAATGGCGCAGCGCGATGCTGCGATCTTGCAACCCATGCGGGACGCCGGCATTGACACCTACCTCATCCCCGCGGCCGATACGACCTATTCGTGTGTCATCCATCCGGTGCCCGACGTTGACGTCCGGAGGCTAATTCTCAAGAAGAGCGCAGGTTTAATTCGTATCCACGAGATCCCGCCTGTAAGGACGCGATGCTTGCATCTGGCGGGCATCTCCGACAGCGAGTTCGACATGGATCTGATCCTCGGTCTCGTGGGCAAGGGCTATAGTCTCTCGGTAGACATGCAGAGCTTTGTCCGTCAGGTCGATCCTACTACGTGTGAAATCGTCCTTCGGGATGTGCCGCAGAAGCAGGATATCGTGCGGCAGATGCACAAGGTCAAGCTGGATGCCGTGGAGGCCAAGCTTCTGACGGGCAGCGACGATTTCGAACAGGCCGCCGGGCTTTTTGAGCGGTGGGGCTGCCCGGAAACGGTGATCACCCGCTCGGGCGGCGTCTTGGCGCGGGTCGCTGGCAAGAGCTATCTCGAATCGCTCTCTCAGGGTAACCTAATGGGGAGGACTGGCCGCGGCGACACTTTATTCGGGGCCTATCTTGCGCGTCGCTTGGAGCATGATCCGGCGGACTCGCTCCGGTTCGCAGCCGCGTTGGTGTCGATCAAGTTGGAATCGCCGGGGCCATTCTCCGGCACCCTGGAAGATGTTCTTTTGAAGATGCAAGAATGCCCCGCGCACTGAAGGTAGCACAGGAACGACGTTTATGGCAGCGAAAATCCCGGACCGGTACTTGAAGGTTGACCCGTGGCAAGTAATCGAGGAAGGCTTTGATCCGGCGCGTGGGAGACTCTCCGAGTCGATATTCTGCCTCGCCAACGAATATATGGGCGTGCGCGGCTACTTCGATGAAGGCTACGGCGGCGACCGCCTGCAGGGATGCTACTTCAACAACCTGTACGAGGTGATGCACGTCGAGCATCCGCAGTTTTTCAAGGGATTCGTGACCCGCACCTGCTTCGGCGTGAACTCGGTCGATTGGCTCTATACCCGCATCAGCCTCGACGGGGAAGTGCTCGACCTGGCGAAGGTGAAAGTTGGCGATTTTGTGCGCAGGCTCGATATGCGCGACGGCACGCTCACTCGCGAGTTCGTCTGGACGACCGCCAAGGGAAAACGGCTCAAGTTGACTTTCGTGCGCACGCTCAACATGGTCCGGCCGCAGTGCGCTTATCAGAGGATTCTCTTCGATCCCTTGAACTTCACCGGCAAGGTCAAGGTCCGCTCGGGCCTCGATTACTCGGTGCTCCACGAGATCGCTGGCGGATGGAGGCAGACCGAGGCCACCGGCGCCGCCGGGCAGCAGGCCGGGAAGAACTTCTGGACATGCCTTCGCAGCGAGAATAAGAATCTCGGAGTATCCATGCTGGGCCAAACGATCCACAGCGGCCACTGCCTGTTCTCTGCCTTCGACCTGGACTGCAATGCGGCGATTCGTCCCAAGTTCATCGAAGAAGAGAAGACGGTGTGCCTGGAGTTCAACCTGACCTTAAGCCAAGGCCATGTCGCCCGGGTTGACAAGCGAGTCGGCTTTCACTGGGAACTGACGCAAGACACCGCTGGCGTCTGGAACCGCGGGATGAAGGTCGTCAAGGTCGCGGCCGTTTCGTTTGATGCGGCCATGGCCGAACAATCCGATTTCTGGAAGAAAGCCTGGGAGAACATTGATATTCGCATTGAGGGCGACCCCGAAAGCCAGCAAGGCGTCCGGTTCTCGATCTTCAATCTGCACCAGACCTACCACGGGTACGATCCGGGGCTTAACATTCCCTGCAAGGGGTTGACGGCCGAGGTTTATTACGGCGAGGTCTTCTGGGACACGGAAACCTACTGCCTCCCGTACTATATGTTCAACAACCCGCGGGCGGCCAGGAATCTGCTCCTCTACCGGCACAAATACCTGCCGCAGGCATGCCAGCGGGCCAAGGAGCTTGGACTTGAAGGCGCGCGGTATCCCATGTGTACGCTCGACGGAACGGAGAGCTGCGCCACCTGGCAGCACGGCGACTTCGAGATCCACGTCAGCGTCGCGGTGGCCTATGCGATCTGGCACTACGCCAACGTGTGCAGCGACAAGGAATTCCTCTACCGGGAAGGAATCGAAATGCTGCTGCAGATTTGCCGTTTCTATGCCGCGCACGGCGAGTACAGTCCGCGGAACGGCGACTTCTGCCTGTACGGCGTCATGGGGCCGGACGAGTACCACCTGAACGTCAACAACAACTGTTACACCAACGTGATGGTAAAGAAGGCGTTTGAATACACGCTGGCCGTGGTCGAGGAGATGAAACGGGCCGCGCCGAAACTTCTGGCCGAAGCGACGGGCAAGGTCGCTTTGCGGAAGGACGAGTTGGCCGACTGGCGGCGGAAGGCCGCGAAAATGCGGATTCCCTACGACCCGAAGCGGGATCTGTACGAGCAGCACGACGGCTACTTCGATCTGCCTGAGGTGGATGTCAAGAACTTCCCGGAATCGCAGATACCGGTCTACAAGCACTGGCCGTACGTGAAGATCTTCCGCTACAACATGATCAAGCAACCGGACGTGCTCCTGTTACCCATGTTCTTCAGCGGCGACTATTCGATCGAGACGAAGATGGTCAACTACGAATACTACGAGGCGCGGACCGTTCACGAATCGTCTCTCTCGCCGGGCGTGCATTCCATCCTTGCGGCGGAATTGGGCAAAGTAAAGGAGGCGTGGGACTTCTTCGTCTACATGGCTCGGCTCGACCTCGACAATTACAACCGCAATACCGAGCAAGGCCTGCATGTTACCTCGATGTCGGGAGCCTGGCTCAATATGGTTTACGGGTGGGGCGGTTTGCGAAGTGACGGCGACTCGCTGGCTTTCCTTCCCACGATTCCCAAGAGATGGCAGTCGTTCAGCTTCCGCCTTCGCTACCGCGATTCGGTCTTGGAGGTTGCCGTGAACAAGCGAGTCGCCTGTTTCCGCGTCATCAGCGGCGCCGATATCAAAATCAAGGTCTATGGCAGAGTCCGCACGGCAACCGTCGCCGGCATCGCCGTGGATCTGAAGACGTTGCCCTTGAAGAAATAGAACGACTACCAGGGGCAGATTGTGTCATTAGGACGCAGGCCGGCATGGAGATGTGATTGATCTGCATTGGAACCTGACGCCTGAGCGACGCAGATCCTTGGCACTTGAGTCGGAAGACACTTCCTGACCGACTCAAGACTTTTCTGCACTCCAACTGCCCCCCAATCTCTACGGTCCCATCGCGAGTGTCCCATTGCGCGCCAAACCTTCCAACCACGGCTTGGACGGTGTTTTACACTAGGGATTGTGGTATTTTCAAGCTTCGTCGCGGGCAATGTAGCAGACGAGGGATCGGCTCTCCAATTCCACCGTCCAATCGGTTGCCGGAGTTGGGCCATTCAAATCGGGATAAATATCCTTTGGCGATGGCGCGCCGGTGTTTACAAACTGTCGCCAGTTGTACGAGCGCACGATCTTGGGGAAGACAAACTTTTGCGACGCCCCGCTGCTGTGCAGCACGATCAGCAAATGGTGGTTGGACAAATCCTTCAATTCTCTCCGCGGCACGGCCCCCAAAACGCACATCAGGCTGTTGCCTCCATGCGACCAGTCCACCGCGCCGCCCGCGGGATTGTACCAGCTTACGTCGGGCAGACCTCCCGGCTGAACTGGCTGGCCGGTGAGAAAGTCGGTACGCCGCGTCGTTGGCTCGCTACGGCGGAAGGCGATCAATGCCTGAACGAAGCGGATGAGCGTGTCGTTCCGCTGCACCAGCCTCCAATCGAACCATGAAATCGCGTTGTCCTGGCAGTAAGCGTTGTTGTTGCCTTGCTGGGTCCGCCGGCACTCGTCGCCAAAGAGGATCATCGGCACGCCCTGGCTGAGCAGGTTCGTGGCCATCATGTTCTTGATCTGTCGGATGCGGAGGTTCTCGATCGCACGCCGCGTAGTAAGCCCTTCGTGCCCGTAATTGCAGCAGAAGTTGTTGTTGTCGCCGTCGCGGTTGCCTTCTCCGTTGGCCTCGTTGTGCTTTGCGTTGTAACTTACCAAGTCGTTGAGGGGAAAGCCGTCGTGCGACGTGATGAAGTTGATGCTGTGATAGGGCCGTCGGCCGTTGGCCTGATAAAGATCGCTCGACCCGGCCAATCGCGTGGCCATCGGCCCGATCATGTTCGGATCGCCGCGCCAGAACCGCCGCACGTCGTCGCGATAGCGGCCGTTCCACTCGGCCCAGCGGAGGCTGCCAAAGGTTCCCACCTGGTAGGCGCCGGCCGCATCCCAGGCCTCGGCGATAATCTTCGTGTCGGCCAATTGCGGATCCTCGCTGATTGTCTCCACCACCGGTGGATTGGGCACGAGGTTGCCGTCCCGATCGCGGCTCAAGATCGAGGCCAAATCGAAACGGAACCCGTCAACGTGGTAATTATGCACCCAATGCCGCAGACAATCGAAGATCATCTCACGAACAATCGGATGATTACCGTTGAGCGTGTTGCCGCAACCGGTGTAGTTGCGATAATGCTGGCCGCCGTTCTCTAGCATGTAGTAGACGCGGTTCTCCAACCCCTTGAGGCTGAGCGTTGGTCCGCACTCGTTGCCTTCGGCTGTATGATTGAAAACAACGTCCAGAATCACCTCGATACCCGCGGCATGCAACGCTCGCACCATCTCCTTGAACTCGCGGACCTGGGCACCAGGCTCCTTGCTCACGGTATATCCGCGGTGCGGTGCAAAGAAGCAAAGCGGGTCGTAACCCCAGTAGTTCGGCCTAGGCGGCCGGTTTCCAAAGCAATCGAGGATGGGAAACTCATGCACCGGCATCAATTCTATCGCCGTGATGCCAAGCGACTTCAAATAGGGAATCTTCTCGATAATTCCTAGGTACGTGCCTGGGTTTTCGACTTTGCTGCAAGGCGACTGCGTGAAGCCGCGGACGTGGGTCTCGTAGATGATTGTCTCCGACAAGTTGCGGCGGAGGTGGCGATCACCCTGCCAATCGAACTCGTCGCTGGTCACCACGCACTTGGGCGGCCGCAGGATACCACCCTCGGCTGGCAGGAAATCTCCGGCCAATGCCTTGCAATACGGGTCGATCAATCGAGCCTGGGGATCGAAGCGGTATCCCCGCTGCGGTTCGTGAGGCCCGTCTGCCTGAAAGTGGTAAAGCTGTCCTGCGGCGGTTCCCGGAACAAACACGCTCCAAATATGACCCCAGCGGTTCAGATCGGGATCAAATTCGATAATGTCCGTCGGTTCGGGGTCGTCCACGCCGTCGTAGAGCAGAACACGCATGGCGGTGGCACTGCGGCTGAAGACGGCGAATTGAACCCCTCCGTCGTGTATAATTGCACCATACGGAAGTGGATGTGTGAACTTCAGTGCCGCTTGCCGCTGCGACATAACCGGAGACTCAATGGTGTAACCTGTGTAAAACGCAACATCCGAAGCATAGCACGAATTGATATCGAGCGACATTTCTTTTCACCGATAGCCGAGTCAAGGGAGGTAAGTAGGCGGCCGGAACCGGGCATCGCGCCTGACCCGCCGATACCTCCACTACTTCGGACATGTATCAGTCGAAAAATGAAAATCGCTAACGATAGCATCACCCCTTCGCTTACCGCTAGTTTACCCGATAGACGTTTCAAATGGCCGTGGAATCGCGATCGGTGTCTGCCGGAATCAGCGACTAGGTAGCAATAGTCGGGTGCGATTCTGGCGAAAAAGGTGATTACAACAGAAGCTCAATAAACAGCGCCTTGCAAAAAATCGCTGATAATGTTCCGCGGAGAGTAGGACTTACAGCGGATGGACCGCGAAGTCTTAAGAGATGGCTAAATCCCGCTTTGTCAGTTGTCTCGCTGGGATATAATGTCCCTCCGGAAAAAATCTCTTACTTTTTTTCCGGATTGAACACGGCATGGCAATCGTGGCACGACTTTTCCAACTTGTCCATCGCGGTCTTTGCACCAGCTTCATCGCCGGCATGGGCCTTGGCGGCAAGATCACCGGCAGCGGCCCGCATCTGACTGTCGAATTCGGTCCACTTTTGGCCCTCGCCGGGCTTTTTGGTATCGGCCACATATAGATTGGCGTTCTCCGCGATGAGGGCCATCGTGGCGGCATTGGCCGCAACGTCGCTGGAGCGCTTCTTGAAATGACGGAGACCCGTCTTGAGTTTGTTATTGATTGCGGGTACTTCATCCTTCATCAGTCCCGGGAGCTTTGACACTTTGCCCCATTTCAGCTCGCTCGATCCCTTTCCTTCGCCATTGGCGGCCGCCTTGAGGTCTTCAATGGCCTGCTTCGTTCCAGCAAAGTCTTTCGTCTGGGCTAATTTTTGAGCGGCAGCGGCAATCGCCTTGGCACAATGCTTGATGGGGTGATCCTGATCGTGCAGCCCCAAGGCGATGGCGATCAGCGCGATCGTGTTGCCGTCTCGAATAAATCGGCCCTCGACCTGGCTCTTGTATTCCTCTTCGTCGACGACCGCCTTTTCCAGATCGGCGATCTGGAGTTTGACCTCCGCGGCAAGATCGTCGGCAGACGCAAATGTTGAGAATTTTGGTATCGAGTCACCGTCGCTCGCAAAGGTCGGCGTCGGTGTCACCACGAACAACGTGCCCAAAAGGATGGTGGCCATTTCAAATCCAAGCAATGCCTGTAAACGTCTCATGCGACTCTCCATGAAGCAAGAACTGAGGAAATCTGTCAACCGGCTCGCGCCACGCGGCTGCGGCCGAACATTCTCATAAGCAAAAACGATGGGCCGCGCGGTGGGCTAGCTGCAAGGTGGGTATTCCCCCCATTTTCTCCCTTTCCCTGTCTCTGTCAAGCACCCCTTCGCGCTCGGAGTTGTCCTGCACCCCTTTGCCACCCGCTGCCGTTGCGATTATACTGCGGATGGTAAAGAATTCGGGACTCTAAAGAAACACCATGGCGAAAGTCACCTATAAAGATGCCGGCGTCGATCTGGACGTCTATCGTCAGTCGATGGCCAAGCTGCCGAAATTGCTGGGTAGAACCTCTAGTCCACGTGTTCTCCCTCTCGAAGGTGGATTTGCCGGCCTCTTCCGCCTCGACTTTGCCAACCGGCTGTTCGCCCGAAACTACGAAGACCCGGTGTTGGTTTCCTGCTCCGACGGGGTCGGCACCAAGCTCAAGGTTGCCTGTGCGGTTGGCAACCACAAGACGGTCGGCATCGATCTGGTGGCCATGAGCGTCAATGACGCCCTTTGCTGCGGCGCCGAGCCGCTTTTCTTCCTCGACTATGTGGCCATGCCGAAGGACGATCCCGGCTTGCTTGAAGATCTCGTGCAAGGGGTGAGCGACGGCTGCATCCAGGCCGACTGCGCCCTCTTGGGTGGCGAGACTGCCATCCTGCCCGACCTCTACGCACCTGGCGACTACGACCTAGCCGGCTTCTGCGTTGGCGTGGCCTCGCGGAGCCAAATCATCGACGGCACCGCGGTAACGCCCGGCGATGTCGTGCTCGGCCTTGCTTCTAGCGGCCTGCATTCCAATGGTTACAGCCTAGCCCGCAAAATTGTCTTTGAAGTCGGCGGGCAGAAGGTCACGGATCACGTCGAGGAACTTGGCACGACCGTCGGTGACGCCTTGCTCGCGCCCACGCGGATCTACGTCCGGCCCATTCGACAAGTCTTGGCGCACTATCGCGTGAAGAACGTCGTGCATGCCATTGCTCACATCACCGGCGGTGGGCTGCACGAGAATCTTGCCCGCGTGATTCCAGCAGGCGTGCAGATTGTCATCGACCGGCGCCGCTGGCCCTTGCCGCCAATCTTCACCTGGTTGCAGCGACTCGGCGGGGTTGAACAGCCCGAGATGGACCAGGTCTTTAATATGGGCATCGGCATGGTGCTCGTGGTGAGCAATTTCTACGCCGATAGCATAAGCAATCAGCTCGCGCAGACCGGCATTGAGACCTATCAGATCGGCCGTGCCGAACGGGGGCCGCAAGGCGTCGTCTGGGGCGAGATGTAATAATTGAATCACCCGTCAGATTACGGAGAATGTAATTTTGGCAGACCGTTTCCAGAAAAAACTGGTATACGATGTAGACTTCACTAAAGCAGTCTAACTAATTCGATGGTACGTTTTTCCAAGGAGTTTTTCCGTGTCCTCAGCCGATGTATCCCCGCCGACTGGCCCCACTCCCCAGGAACTTAAGTCGGCCCTCAAAGCATTTAGAAAACGGCTCAAGTTGACCCAACTCGACGATCAATCACGGATCGGTCGCGGCCCGATGAGCGGCGGTCACGAGTCGGGCATTGTGGCCATTACGCCGCCCGACCAGTTTCCGGCGGCCGTCTGGGAAGAACTGGCCCGACTAGGAAAGCTCAAGCGAGCTGGCAGCGGGATGTATTCCCCAGGCCAGCCGTAGGGACGGTTTAGCCCGGCTTTTTCACGGGTGGGTGGAGCATGGAAGTCCTGCATCGAGGTCCGCCCGCCGCCGACAAAGTTAAGACGCCTCCCGAGGCTCCATAACTGGTGGAAATACTCTGATGATCATACGCAATCCAACTCTGGCATCCATGCTCTTGCTTGCGGCGATGGCCTCGCCGCTCGTAGCGATCCACGTTGCCACTTGTGCGGAAAAGGCAACTCCGCCAAATATCCTCTACATCATGGCTGACGACCACGCAGCCCACGCGATCGGCGCTTATGGCAGCCGCATCAACCAAACCCCCAACCTCGACCGCCTCGCCCAAGAGGGGCTGCGACTGGATAATTGCTTCTGCGTGAATTCTATCTGCACGCCCAGCCGGGCCTGCATCCTCACCGGCAAGTACAGCCACAAGAACGGCGTACCGGTATTCAATCACATCGACGGTTCCCAACCCAACGTAGCCAAGTACCTTCAGGCATCCGGCTACTACACGGCCATGATTGGCAAGTGGCACCTCGGCAGCGAGCCGACCGGGTTCGATCGCTGGATAATTCTGCCGGGACAGGGCGTCTATCACAATCCGGCATTCTTTGACTCTCAAGGCAAGCACGTATTTCAAGGCTATGTAACCGACATCATCACCGACCTGACGATCGACGCGCTCCAGCAGCGACCGAAGGACAAGCCATTCTTCATCATGTGCCATCACAAGGCCCCGCACCGCAACTGGGTGCCGGATGCCAAACATGCTGAAATGTACGACGATCGCGATATTCCCGAGCCGCCGACCTTGCGCGACGACTATGCAACCCGCACGGACGCCGCCCATGAGGCCACGATGACGATCGGCAAGCATTTGAGTCGCACCGACCTCAAGATGGATCCGCCAGCGGGCCTCGGCGGCGATGCACTCTTGAAATGGAAGTATCAACGCTTCATCAAGGACTATCTCCGCTGCATTGCCTCAATCGATGACAACGTCGGCCGCCTCTTGAAATACCTGGACGCCAGCGGTCTGTCGCGGAACACGGTGGTAATCTACACCAGCGACCAGGGCTTTTTCCTCGGCGATCATGGCTGGTTCGACAAGCGATTCATTTATGAAGAGTCGATCCGGATGCCATTCCTGATCCGCTGGCCCGGAGTGATCCAAGCGGGCAGCGCGGAAAAGGGGATGGCCCTGAACGTCGATTTCGCGCCGACCTTTCTCGACATGGCCGGCGCCGTGGCGCCCGGCGACATGCAGGGCCGGAGTATCGTGCCGCTATTGCGCGGCGAGCATCCGGTCGATTGGCGCAAGAGTTGGTACTATCGTTACTACCACGACCCAGGCGACCATAACACCCGCGCACATTACGGCGTGCGAACCGAGACCCACAAGCTTGTTTACTTCTGGAAGAAGAACCAGTGGGAGTGTTACGACTTGGTTCACGATCCGCGGGAGCTGCATAATATCTACGATGATCCGACCCAGAAATCCCTGGTTGCCGAACTGAAAAAGGAGCTATATCACCTGAAGAAGGAACTTCAGGACAACGACGAATTTGCAGAAATACAGCCGCCCGACGATGTCGGCGGCCCGCCGGTCTCGGTAGGCAAGAAGGCCATTCCGCCCCATCCACGCCCACGATCCCAGCCCGCATTCAGCATCCCCCGCGTATAGAGGATTCAGCCGCACCCTGGTAACCCGATTCTTGGGTCACCTCGCGCGCGACTCATTTTGGACTAGTTCGATGGCCGCCAGCATGTTTTCCAGCGGCACGTCGCCTTCCACGTCGTGGGCTGGGGCAAAGATATAGCCGCCCTCGCGACCCATTTCCAGCAGCCGGCGGACCTCGGATCGCACGTCCTCCACGGTCCCGAACGGAAGGGTTCTCTGCGTCGAAAGGCCGCCGTGGAACGCCAGCCGCCCACGATACCTCGGCAGCAGGCTGTAGACGTCCATTACCTCCGGCTGAAAGGGGTTGAAACAGTTCAGTCCGATGGCCAGCAGGTCGTCGAACAGTTCATCGACGTCGCCGCAGGAATGAATCATCACGAACTTACCCGCCTCGCGGACCACGGCGTACATCCGCCTGAGTTGCGGCAGGATAAACTCTCGCCAGAGACGGGGCCCCATCTGCAAACCGTGCTGTTGGCCCCAGTCGTCGCCGAAATATACAGCGTCGATGTCGCGTTTCAGCGCCTCGCGGACTTGGGCAATGTTGTAATCGGCGATGCGGCCCAGCAACTCGTGGACAAACTCGGGCTGGTCGTAGAAGTCGGTCATCAAAGGTTCCATGCCCCGCAGGGTCCAGGCACGCTCGTACAACGAGAAACCAATCTGGAACACGCGAAAACGATCGGGATACCTCGCGGTTTTCTCGACAATCTCGGCGAAGAAGCGGGGATCGAGCGGGTTAGGAAAGTCGTAACCGGCCAAGGTTGGCTGGGCAAGCGCCTGCCCTTCGACGTTGCCAATGTCTCGATCGACGCTGCGGTCCCAAACCACGCCGAAGACGTCTTGAAGGCGGTGATTGCCCAGATCGGAAAAGAAGCCAATATCGCTGCCGAGTTTCAGCAAGTGGTTCTGCAAGGGGCCTTCGACATCGTCACAACCGTAGTGGCTCTGGAGCTTCTCCTTGGCCTCCTTCGTAAACCCCATCGACCAGGGCACGTACGGCGGTCGCTTTCCTTTGAGGACCAGGCGGATGACGTCGCGTTTTTGCATGGCGGGTAGTAATTTCTGCTTGAAGACCGCGAGGGGTGCCAAGTACACCGGTTTTCATCTATTCATTCACCAGTAACCCTGCGCTAAAATGGACTTGCGTGATTCCCGGAGGTTCGGGAAAACGCCTTACTGTAGCTGTAGGGTGCATCCTGGAATCACGCAGAGCCATTCAGCCTACCTCATCGTCGAGGTTGGGTCAATCATTCGTGGTTTGGTGGTTTGGGGTGTCCCCTGGCTTGGTGTCTGACTTCAAACCTGCCTAACTGCACACGAGGGAACGTCAGTTGTTCCCTCCTTTCAGTGCGACCGCAGTGCCCGGATCGGATCGACCCGCGCGGCTCGCAAGGCGGGATAGATGCCGGCCGCCACGCTGACGACGACGGCGAAGGTGATTGAGACGGCCAGGAGCCAGACGGGAAAGGCAAAGAGATCCAAGCGGCCGGCAATGCCCTGCCGGTGGGCATAGAAGGAGGCCACGGCCTCCATGCCGCACGACATCAGCCAACCCAGCGCAATGCCCGACAGGCCGCCCAAGAACCCGATGATTCCGGCCTCGGTGAGAAAAAGTATGAACAGGTCGCCGTCGGAGGCCCCGATCGCCTTGCAGAGACCGATCTCCTGGTAACGCTCCAGCACCGCCATCAACAAAGTGTTCACGATGCCCAGTGCGGCGATCGACAGGGCGATGCTGCCGACAACCGTCAGCAACAATTGAATAGCCAGGAAGAACCGCCGCATGTCCTGAAGTTTGCCGAGGATGGCCTGCGTGTGATAGCCCATTGCCCGGATCTCCTTTTCCACGCCGTCCAGATAGGCCGGATCGCGGACCCGCACGGTGACACTGGCATAGCCGGCGGCCGCTGGGTTGCCGCCAGCTTTCAACTGATTCAAGGCAGCCTCCAGGTACATGCCGGGAATCTCCTTCATCAACTCGACGGGTAGAAAGATACCCTGTTGGGCGGATCCCGGCATCAGCGGCGGAGCACGGTAAATGCCGACGATGGTTACCGTCAGCAGCTTGCGGCGGAAGGAAAATTCGCTGCTGCCTTCGGGCATTAGGCCGGCGGCCTCGACGGTGATCTTGGCTCCAATGGCGTCCTGGGGAGTGCTGAAGCCCAGGCTCTCGGCAAGTTGCACGCCTAGAATAGCCTCCGACTGATCGCCCTCCTCGAATAAGCGGCCGGCGACGAGGAGTTCATCGGCCACGCCCAAGAGAGCTGCTTCCCGCGGCAAGGCCAATCCGATGGCCGTGGCTTCCTTATCGCGGTAGCGGATCTTGATGCCTTTGACGTGGGCATCGGGATAAGCCACTGCCACGCCTGGCAGCTTTTCCAAGCGAGCCAGTGCTTCGTCGTTCAGCGGCGGCGGCTTTGTGGCGCCGCTTGGCTCTTTGGGCTTGACCTGAATGTTGTTCAAGAGCGACAGCGCGCGGAACGGCGTTTCCACTTGCTGCTGCACGCCCAAAGCCAGGGCGATCATGGTTACCAAAGCGCCCGTGGCAAAGGTCACACCGAGCGTGGTGAGCGTCACCCGGAGCGGTGATCGCCGCAGTCCGTTGAGTGCCAGGCCGGCGATCTTTAGCGATCTCATCCAACGTCTCCCCTTGCTTCCAGACGGCCATCGCGTAATCGCAAGACGCGATCGGCCACGCGTGTCGCCATTTCTTCGTCGTGGGAGACCATAACGACTGTCGTGCCCAACTCGCGATGGATTTCGCCGATCAGACCGATCACCTCACTGGCCGTGGTGCGATCGAGGTTACCGGTCGGCTCATCGGCCAACAGCAGCCGCGGCCGATGGACAATCGCCCGGGCAATGGCCACGCGTTGCTGTTCACCGCCGCTGAGTTCATTAGGGCGATGCGCGGCCCGATGCGCGAGGCCGACGCGCTCGATCGATTCGGCGGCCAACCGCGTCCGCTCGGCACCATAGACGCCTTGGAAGGTTAGGGCCAAAGCGACGTTCTCGGCGGCCGTGAGGCTGGCTACGAGGTAATACGACTGGAAGATGAAACCGACCACGGTTCGCCGGTAGATAGTCCGCTGATGCCGGCTCATAGTCGCCAGATCGCGATTATCGACCCACACGCTACCGGCATTTGGCGTGTCTAAACCACCCAGTAGGTGCAGTAGCGTCGACTTCCCTGAGCCACTCACACCGAGAACCGCCACAAATTGCCCCTGCTGGACGTGCAGGTTCACATCGGCCAGGGCGTGAATTTCTGCCGGACCGACGCGGTACTGACGCGACAGGCCACAGGTTTCGATAAAGGACGAAGTGTCTTGCAAAGTGGGGGGGGTTCAAATCAAAAATAGCCGGAAGTACCACTGGAGGCGATCATATCATGCGTTCATTGTACTTTCTGGCTGGACGCACGTCGTCCCCTCGCGCGCTTACCCGTCCAAATTTCCTAAGAAACTGAAGGGGTAGTTGCTAATGAAACCGGCTTGGTATATGATGGGTATAATGCTACTGAGAAGTGGCAACAACCGCGTGGGGGTTTGAATAAGTATCCCCCCCAGTTGCGACAGCTAATTATTACCGGCTGTCGTGGCAGGCCAACAGGAGTGGAACGCACTTCTAACCCCAACCGGTTAACCCAGAACCGGTGTGGCACCAGTGCAACCCCTTTACTGGTGCTCGCGTTTCATGAGCTTGGATCTGCCGCGACAGCCGGATTTCATTCGGGGACAAATTGCACCTTCGTTGGCTACCACGCTGGAATCATACGAGCGCCGGTCCGATTGGGGGCTCATTTACCCATGAAAGTCGTTGTCAATCCGTACTGAGTCTTCTCGCTGCGAGCGGTTATTGACACCACCCTGCTCGGCTGGGAGAATAAGCCGGATGTTGGTGGGCCGGTCCGGTCCAACTTGGCGAACTCTCCTTGGATTAACAACATGTCGAAATCCGATCGCGGCTCATTACTGTTTGTCCTGTTTGCCACCTGCGTCACGGCAATGGGCGGCTTCCTCTTTGGCTACGACACGGCCGTTATCAACGGTGCCAATTCCTATATCAAGGCGCACTGGTCCCTTTCCGACGTCCAGGAGGGCCTTGTCGGCGCTAGCGCAATCCTGGGCTGTATTCCGGGGGCCATGTTCGCAGGCTGGCTCAGCGATCGCTTCGGCCGCAAGCGAATGCTATTTCTATGCGCGATATTGTATGGCTTGTCGGCCATTCTTTTCCTCCCCGCCCTGACCCCAAACCTCAATACATTTCTCATCGCGCGCTTCATCTGCGGGCTGGGCATCGGGGCATCGTCGATGATCTGTCCGGTCTATATTGCCGAGTTGGCGCCGGAGAAATGGCGCGGTCGCCTGGGGACGCTCTTTCAACTCGGAATCGTGGTCGGCATTTTCCTAACGCTATTTGTCAACAAGGTGGTCCAGGGATGTGGCAATGAAGCTTGGAATGTGGACATCGGCTGGCGGTGGATGCTTGGGATTGGCGCCCTGCCGGCCCTGCTGTTCATCGCCCTGCTTCTGGGTGTTCCCGAGAGCCCTCGCTGGTTGGCCCAGAACAACCGCGAAGAAGAGGCTCGGCAGATCCTTTTCAGGGTGGCGGGCACCATTGACGGTGAGAAACACATGGCCGAGATTCGTGAGGCGATCGGTCAGGAAGAAGGCCGCTTCTCGGAGTTATTTGAAGGCGCCTATATACGTCCGCTGGTTCTAGCGGTCGTGCTCATGGTGTGCCAGCAATTTTGCGGCATTAACGCCATCATCTATTATTCGACGAAGATTTTCAAAGCGGCTGGGGCCGACATGACCTCAGCCTTCTCCTCGTCGGCTTGGGTGGGGTTGGTGAATGTGTTGGCAACGGTTGTCGCGATTTCGTTGGTCGACAAGGCTGGACGCCGCCCGCTGCTGCTGCTGGGCACGGCGGTGCAATCGCTCGCCTTGGGGATGATCGGCTGGATGTTCTTTGCCAATCTTTCAGCAACGCAGCCGGTGGTTCTCTTTGGCTGCATTATCGTCTTCATCGCAGCCTTCGGCCTGGCTATCGGGCCGATCGGCTGGCTCTTCTGCTCGGAAGTATTCCCCAATCGTGTCCGTGGTCGGGCAATGTCGGTGGCCGCCATGTCCGTCTGGATCTCGTGTTACATCGTTGCTCAGACCTTTCCCATGCTGAACGATAACCCCAAGATTGGGCCAGCCTATACCTTCTGGGTCTACGCAGTCGTGAGTTTGTTCTCCTTCGTCTTTGTGTTGTTTTTCATTCCGGAAACCAAGGGGCGGACGCTGGAACAAATCGAGCGTTACTGGAAGGGCCGCAAAGATGGATAATACGCATAGTGTTTCATGCAGGCAAGGACGTTCAAGTTGTTTATCCGGCTGAATGCCTTATTCCTCGCTATCCGGCAGCATCCCATACTGCCGCAGCTTGCGATAGAGCGTTTTGCGATCAAGCCCTAGCTTCTTGGCCGCCAGGGTCCGGTTGCCGCTCACGCACTCCAGCACGTGTAGAATGTATCTTCGCTCAACCTCCTCCAAGGGCACGAGTTCGCCCGGATCGCTACCGCCGACTACAACCTGTGAACTGCGGTAATCGCGGACCTTCTCGGGAAGATCTTCGGGCGTCAGTTTGTCCATTCGGGTCAGGGCCACGGCCCGTTCGATCACGTTGCGCAACTCGCGGACGTTGCCCGGCCAGTTATAGGCCAGCAGTTTATCCGCCACGCCTTCCGAGAGGCCCTGTACCTGCTTCTTTGCCCGCGCGGCGTAAAGCTCGATGAAATGCTGTGCCAACAGTAAAGTGTCCGTTCCGCGGGACCGCAACGGCGGAAGGTTGACTTGTATGACGTCAATGCGGTAGTAAAGATCCTTGCGGAAGCGTCCTTCCTCGACGGCACTATCCAGGTCGCGGTTCGTGGCGGCGAGAACGCGCACATCGACGGCAACTTCCTTTTCGCTGCCGATCGGCCGGATTTTGTTCTCCTCCAGCGCCCGCAGCAGCTTGGGCTGGGTAGCCAGCGGCATCTCGCCGATTTCATCGAGGAACAACGTCCCCCCCTCGGCCAGTGCAAAAAGGCCCTTACGGTCATTGCGGGCGTCGGTGAAGGCTCCCCGGACATGCCCGAATAGCTCGCTCTCCAGCAGTGTATCGGGGAGCGCCGCAATGTTCACCGCGACGAAAGGTTTTTCTCGCCGCCTGCTATGTTGATGCAAAGCCCTGGCAACCACCTCCTTGCCCGTGCCACTTTCACCCAGAATCAGCACCGAGGCATCGGAATCAGCGATTTGTGCCAACTGGTCGTACAGATTGAGCATAGGAGTGCTCTGGCCCAGCAGGTCTTCAAAGCGGCCCGCGCGCTGCACCGTCTCGCGGAGTGAATGGATTTGCTGCTGGAGCTGCCTTCGTTCGACCGCTCGGCGGAGGATCACGGCCAGCAACTCCATTTCGATCGGCTTGGTGACGAAGTCGTAGGCTCCCGCGCGAATGGCGGCAATGGCCGACTCCAAGTTGCCGAAGGCCGTCATCACAATGACCGGCAGGTCAGGCCGATTGGCCACGAGCCGCGAGCAGAACTCCAACCCGTCCATGACCGGCATCTTCAGATCGGTCAGCACGACATCATAATCTTCGCGACAGGACGCCTGAAAAGCCTCGGAAGCGGAAGTGAAGCAATGGGGTGAGAAATCCCGCAGCCGCAGGTCGGTTTCCAGCAGATCGCACATGCTTCGCTCGTCGTCGACAATCAGGATTCTCGGCTTCACGGCTTGGCTCCCTCCGGCAGGAAGACGGTAAAGCAACTTCCCTCGCCGACTTGACTGGACACGTCGATCCAGCCACCGTGCTCCTGCACGATACCGTAGGCGATCGACAGGCCTAGGCCGGTGCCAGCGCCGACGTCCTTGGTGGTGAAGAACGGTTCAAAGAGTTGCTGCAAGTGTTCCGCGGGAATGCCGATTCCCTGGTCGTGAACCTCAATTGCGTAGAAAGGCGACGGGTTGTCGCTGCTACCATCGGGCGAACATTCGGAGCGGTGGCGGATGAGAAACCGCACCAAACCGCCTTGGGGCATTGCTTGGATAGCGTTGATGGTGAGGTTCGTCAAGACTTGCTGGATCTGCCCGGCGTCGATCTCGACGATGGCCTCTTTCGCATCGGGTACAAAGATTAACTGGACCTTCTGCTTCTCGGCAATCGAATCGAGCATGTCAATCGTCTGTCGAACAACCGTTCGCAGATCGACCGGAACCTTGCGCGGCGTGCTGGCCCTGGCAAAATCGAGCAACTGCCGAATGATCGTGGTCATTTTGTCGGCTTCCAACTTGA